>Ga0310811_10008403_pt1 | contig 13265 bp, 12 predicted proteins | sample YCmetagenome_FD_207642 | JGI IMG/M metagenome (GOLD analysis project Ga0310811, IMG submission 207642) | Soil microbial communities from experimental microcosm in Duke University, North Carolina, United States - YC | ecosystem: Engineered > Artificial ecosystem > Soil microcosm > Unclassified ...
GCACGGCGGCGCCAACGAGCAGGTCATGTTGATGGTCGACCAGATCAAGGACCCGGCCAAGGCCGACGCGTGGATCCGCAAGGCGCTGGCCGACAAGGCGCGCATCATGGGCTTCGGCCACCGCGTCTACCGCGTGGAGGATCCGCGGGCCAAGCACCTGCGCCGGCTGGCCACCGAGCTCGGCCAGCAGATCGGCAACACCTCGTACGTGCAGATCCTCAACACGATGGCCAAGGTCGTCACCGCGGACAAGCACATCTACCCCAACGTCGACCTGTTCTCGGGCGCCGCCTACAAGGCGATGGGCATCGCCACCGACCAGTTCACGCCGATCTTCGCGCTGAGCCGCGTCGCGGGCTGGGCCGCCCACGTGCTCGAGCAGCACGGCAACAACCGGCTCATCCGCCCGCGGGCGGAGTACACCGGGGCCACGCGCGCGACGTACGTGCCGATCGCGCAGCGCTGAGGGCGCCGCGGCGTGCCGATTCCGTTTGCCAAGGGCCACGGGCTCGGGAACGACTACATCGTCCTCCGTCGCCAGGACCTGCCGTTCGATCTGTCGGAAGCCTCGATCGTCCGCATCTGTGACCGCAACTGGGGGATCGGCTCCGACGGCATCCTGATGCTGGTGCCGAGCCCGCGGGCCGATTTCGGCCTGCGCATCTTCAATCCCGACGGCAGCGAGGCCGAGAAGTCGGGCAACGGCCTGCGCATCTTCTCCAAGTGGCTGCGCGACCACGGCCACGCCAAGCAGGACCGCTTCACGGTCGACACACCGGGCGGCGTCGTCGAGTGCCTCTGCCACACCCGCAACGGCCGCGTGGGGTTCGTCACCGTCGAGATGGGCCGGGCCACGTTTCGCGCGCCCGAGATCCCGATGAACGGGCCGGACCGCGAGGTCGTGAGCGTCCCGCTCCAGCTCTCCGACGGCACCGAGGTGAGCGCCACGGCCGTGTCGGTCGGCAACCCGCACTGCATCGTGTTCGTCGATCGGCTGGACGTCGAGGCCTGCAAGCGCCTCGGTCCGCTGATCGAGCGCCACCCGGCGTTCCCCCAGCGCACCAACGTGCAGTTCGCCCGCGCCGCCGACAAGCGTACGCTCGACATCCTGATCTGGGAGCGGGGCGCCGGCTACACCCTGGCCTCGGGCTCCTCGTCGTGCGCGGCCGCCTCCGCGGCGGTCCGCAACGGCCGCTGCGAGCACGGGCGCGTGACCGTGCGCATGCCGGGCGGCGATCTGATCATCGACGTGCGTCCGGACTGGTCGCTGCGGCTGGAGGGTCCGGTCGAGGAGGTCTACACCGGCGCCCTCAACGACGAGTTCACGGAGGCCTGGCTCACTCCCGCCACGCCGTGACCCGCGTCTGCGTCTTCTGCGGGGCGTCGTCCGGTCATCGATCCGCCTACCTCGACGCCGCCCGGGCGCTGGCCGCGGAGCTGGGCCGGCGGGGCCTCGGGCTCGTCTACGGCGGCGGATCGACCGGTCTCATGGGGGCCGTTGCCGACGCCGCGCTCGCCGCCGGCGTCGAGGTCATCGGCGTCCTGCCTCAGGGGCTCTCACGCCGGGAGTTCGCCCACCGTGGGCTCACCGAGCTGCGCCTCGTTGGAAGCATGCACGAGCGCAAGGCGATGATGGCCTCGCTCTCCGATGCGTTCGTCGCGATGCCGGGCGGGCTCGGCACGCTCGAGGAGACGCTCGAGATGCTGACGTGGACCCAGCTCGGCATCCAGGCCAAGCCGCTCGGCCTGCTGAACGTCGAGCGCTACTGGGATCCGCTGGTCACCCTCCTGCGACATGCGGCCGGGGAGGGCTTCGTCCGGGTCGACGATCTCGGCTGGATCATGACGGCCGCCGAGGCGTCGGACCTGCTCGAGCAGCTTGCGAGCTGGAAGCCGGCAACCGAGCCCAGGGCCTGGCTTTCGTCGTCACAGACCTGAAGGCTCTATCGTCGAGCCCGGCTGAGGCTTCTCCCGGAGGGCCGGCGGCCGTCAGCCGCAGCTCCAATCGGACAGCCCATGGTCCGTCCCTGACAGAGGCCTTATCCACAGTTGTCCACACAAGGCCTCGCGGGGTGCCCATCCGTGGAAACGATTGAAACCGCTGCGAAAGTCAGCCGGCGTAGTGGGTCATTTCACCTGCTGTCCACAGGGGGGTCCTCAGGAGTTTGGTCTCGCCCAACTCGCCAGCTCTGACAGTGGTCGAGTGTTGAGCACGTTCCCGGGCGAGAGCCAGGCCCGCCGGGCCACAGCCACACCGAACTCGAGGTTGTCCAGCTCTCGCAGGTAGTGCGTATCGGTACTGATCGCCACCGGCACCCCGATGGCTCCTGCCTTCCTGGCGTTCAGGTCGCTCAGGTCCAGCCGGTCCGGTGAGCTGTTGATCTCCACGGCCTTGCCGTGCGCCCGGGCGGCGGCCAGGACGGCGTCCATGTCCACGTCGTAGGGCTCCCGGGAGCCGATCAGTCGCCCCGTCGGGTGCACGAGGACGTTGACCCAGGGATTGCCGAGCGCCCGGACGATACGGGCGGTCATCTCGGCTCGCGGCTGGTTGAAGCGCGAGTGCACGGCGGCCAGCACGAAGTCCAGCTCGGCCAGGACGTCGTCCGGGAAGTCGAGCGTCCCGTCGGCGAGGATGTCGCACTCGGTCCCGGCCAGGATGCGGACGCGGAAGCGGGGCTGGAGCGCGCGGATGGCCGCGACCTGGCTCCGGAGGCGCTCGACGTCCAGGCCCTTGGCGATGGTCAGCGAGCGCGAGTGGTCGGACACGATGACGTACTCGTAGCCGCGCGCCTCGGCCGCGGCGATGAGCCGCTCCAGCGGGTGATGACCGTCCGACCAGTCGGTGTGCGCGTGCAGGTCACCGCGGATGTCGCCGGCCGTCACCAGCGCGGGCAGACGGCCCTCGCGCGCGGCCTCGATCTCTCCGGTGTTCTCCCGCAGCTCGGGCGGGATCCACGGCAGCTCGACCGTCGCGTAGACCTCCTCCTCGGTGGCGCCGGCCACCCGCGCGCCGCTCGACTCGTCGAACACGCCGTACTCGCTGATGCGCAGGCCACGGCGCGAGGCCATCTCCCGCACGCGCACGTTGTGGTCCTTCGAGCCGGTGAAGTACTGCAGCGCCGCGCCGACCGCCGCCGGCTCGACCACGCGCAGGTCGATCGCCAGGCCATCCTGATGGCGGACGGAGGCCTTGGTCGGGCCCTGGCCCGTGACCTCCGTCACCGAGGGCAGGGTGGTGAAGGTCCCGATGACGCGCGCCGGGTCGGTGGAGGTGACGAGCAGGTCGATGTCCTTCACGGTGTCGCGCATGCGGCGCAGCGAGCCGGCGATCTCGAGCCGCTCCACGCCGCCGTGCGCGCGCAGCGCCTCGCTGACCTGATGGGCGATGGCCCGGGCCGCGGCCAGCGGCATGCGGGCGTGGCCGGTGCGCCAGTGCTCGATGCCCTTGAGGATGTTGTCGCGGCTCTTGGCGCGAATGCCGGCCACGCCGATGATCTCGCCGGAGCGGCAGAGCGCCTCCAGCGCGTCGATCGACGCCACACCCCGCTGCTCCCAGAGGGCGCGGGCGGTGCGCGGGCCGAGGCCGCGGATCTCCAGCAGGGCCAAGAAGCCAGCTGGCAGCTCGGCGCGCAGCGTCTCGAGCTGGCCGATGCGGCCGCTGGTCAGGTACTCCTCGATGCGTGCGGCGAGGTCGCGACCGATCCCGGCCAGCGAGGTGAGCGTGCCCCGCGCGGCCAGCGCCGTCACGTCCTCGGTCAGGGTCTCCAGCGTCTGGGCGCCGCGCTGGTAGGCGCGGATGCGGAAGACCGATTCGCCGCGCGCCTCGAGCAGCGCCGCCATCTCGTAGAAGAGTCGCGCGAGCTCGAAGTTCGTCCCGCTCGCGCCGGTCGCCATGGCCTCATGGTACACTCCGCTGCGTCGTGATTGCGGCGTGGTGCTGGGACCTGCTCGAGCCGTATCTCGCACGCAACCTGCTCAACCGCGGCGTCGCGCGGCCCACCCGCAAGCAGATTCTCGAGGAGTTTGGCCGCGTGTGGCCGTCCATCACCGCGACGATCGGCGTGCAGGAGCCGTTCGCCGGTACCATCCGCTTCAAGTGGCTCGTGCGCCTGCCCTCGGCGGAGATGGCGGAGTTCCTCGACGGTCCCGAGGCCTGGATCGGCGGCCGGTTCGGTGGGGGCAAGTTCAAGATGAATCTGCACCACGGCCTGCACTTCGTGAACACCCGGAACTTCAAGCCGACCGGCGATCCGCTGTGGGCGGCCGCGCCGGCGCTGGAGCTCGACTAGGCCGGCGCGTGAGGGCGGCGATGCTCCTGACTGACGCGTCCGGATTCACCCTGGAGTGCGGCGTCCCGCCGCGCCGGATCGTCTCGCTCATCCCGTCCATCACCGAGACGCTGTGCGCGCTCGGCCTGGCCGACGCGCTGGTCGGGGTCACCGTCTACTGCGTCGCGCCCCGCGAGGTGGTGCGCAGCAAGACGCGCATCGGGGGCGAGAAGAACCCGGACCTCGAGGCCATCCGCGGGCTGGCGCCCGACCTGGTCGTCGCCAACATCGAGGAGAACGTGCGCGAGCATGTCGAGACCCTGCGGGGCTGGGGCATCCCGGTGTGGGTGACCTATCCGCGCACGGTGGCCGAGGGCCTGGCGATGATCCGCCAGCTCGGCGAGGTGACCGGCGCGCAGAAGCGCGCCGAGGCCATCCTGGGCGATCTCGAGCCGCTCTACGCGCGCGTGAAGGCGGCCAGCGCCCGGCGCCGGCCGGTGCCGGTCTTCTATCCGATCTGGCGCGACCCGTGGATGACCATCAGCGCGGACACCTACATCCACGACCTGCTGGCCGTGTGCGGCGCGGCCAACGTGTTCGCCGACCGCCCCACGCGCTATCCCACGGTGACGCTCGACGAGGTGGCCGCGCGGCGGCCCGAGGTCATCGTGCTTCCCGACGAGCCGTTCCGCTTCCGCCGTGCACACCTGGATGACTTCATGCCGTACACCGACGTTCCTGCCGTGCGTGCTCGCCGCATCCACCTGGTGGATGGCAAGCCCTTCTCGTGGCATGGGCCACGAGTGGGTGAGGCGCTCTGCACGCTGCCGTCGCTGTTCGGCGCCGCCGATGGCTGAGCCCTGTCCCCGCTGCGGCACCACGGTGCCCGGCGAGCGCTGCCCCCAGTGCGGGCTCGTCATCGCGCTCTACCACGCCTCGCTCGAGAAGATGCGCCGCGGTCCGTCGGCCGCGGTGGGGATCGTCGCCCCGGTCTCGCGCGCCCCGGAGCCACCACCGCCCTCGGGCCCCGCGGGTTTTCGCCCGCCGGCGCCGGCCGGCGCGACGCCGATCCCGGCGATGATCCGCCGGCTGCAGTTCCACGGCAGCCCGGGCAGCCTCTTCGGGATCCAGGCGATCAACGTGCTGCTGACCCTGCTCACGCTCGGCGTCTACTACTTCTGGGGCAAGGCCCGGATACGCAGCTACCTCCTGGGGCAGAGCGAGCTGGAGCGCGATCGCTTCGCCTATCACGGCACCGGGCGCGAGCTGTTCGTCGGCTTCCTCAAGGGCCTGGTGGTGTTCGGCGTGCCGTTCCTGGTGCTCAGCGTGCTGCCCGCGGTGTACGGCGCACCCGATCCGGTCACGAAGTCGCTCTCGCGCCTGTTGTGGCTGCTCGGCCTGTTGCTGGTGCCGGTGGCGATGGTCGGCTCACGCCGCTATCGCCTCAGCCGCACCTCGTGGCGCGGCATCCGCTTCTCGTTCCGGGGCTCGATGCGGGAGTTCGTGGGGCTGTTCGTGGTCGGCAGCGTGCTGACCTCGCTCACGCTCGGGATCTACTATCCGGTCTTCGTCACCAAGCAGCAGGCGTTCATGATCTCGCACTCGTACTTCGGCTCGCGCAAGTTCGACTTCGACGGACGCGGTCGCTCGCTGATCGGCGCCTTCCTCGGCATGATCGTGCTGTTCCTGCCGACCGTGGGCTTGTCGTGGTTCTGGTTCTCGGCGCGCCGGCACCGCTTCTTCACGGAGCACACGCGCTTCGGCACGACGCGCTTCCGCTCCACCGTCGGCGGCGCCCGGCTGGCCTGGCTGCAGATCAGCAACATCGTGGCGATCGTGCTCACCCTGGGGCTCGCCTGGCCCTGGACGGTCGTGCGCAGCCAGCATTTCTACTTCCGCTACGTGACGCTCGAGGGCCCCCTCGACGTCAGCGACGTACAGCAGGACGCCCGGCCGGCGAGCGCGACCGGCGAGGGCCTGGCCGGCCTGCTCGACGCCGACTTCGGCGTGAGCTGACGGCGCGGTGGCGGTCTCCGGCGCCCGGGTCTGGGACGCGGCGTACCTCGACGGCCGCACGCCGCGGCGGAGGCCCGCCCGGATCATGATCGGCGGCGAGGGGCTGGAGATCAGCCTGACCGAGGACGGCGGCAGCCTCCGCTGGCCGCTCCGCGAGATCCGGCAGACGCAGGGCTTCTATCCTGGCGAGCAGGTGCGGCTGGAGCGCGGCACGATGGGGGAGGCGCTGCTCATCGCCGACGTCGCCTTCCTGACCGCGTTGCGCGCCGCCGTGCCCGAGGCCGCGCGCGGATTTCACGATCCGGCCCGCCGTCGCTGGCAGGCGAGCGTGGCCGTGGGCGCCGTCCTCGCCGCGCTGGTGGTGAGCCTCGCGCTGTACTTCTGGGGCATCCCGGCCCTGGCCGGCGTCGCGGCCGATCACGTGCCGGTGAGCTGGGAGGTTGCGCTGGGGGAGAGCGCGGTGGCGCGACTGGCGCCGCCCTCCCGCCGCTGTCTCGATCCGCCTCGGCAGCGGCGCATCGACGAGATCGTCACCGTGCTGCTGCGCACCTTGCCCGAGCGGCGCTATCCCTTCCAGGTCGCCATCGTCGATCATCCGATGGTGAACGCGTTCGCGACGCCGGGCGGCTTCATCGTCATCTTCCGCGGGCTCCTCGATCGCACGGAGAACGCCGAGGAGCTGGCCGGGGTGCTGGCCCACGAGATCCAGCACGTGCTCCATCGCCACGCCACGCGCGCGATCCTGCGCCACGCCTCGACCGGCGTGCTGCTGGCCGCGCTGCTCGGCGACGTCAGCGGCGTGGTCGCCTTCGGCGCCGAGACCGCGCGCGCCCTCGGCGATCTCCGCCACAGCCGCGAGGCCGAGCACGAGGCCGATCGCGACGGCATGCTCATGCTCCACGCCGCCCGCATCGATCCCCAGGGGATGCTCGCCTTCTTCCAGGCGATGCAGCGTACCGAGGGGACGAGCGGCACCGCCGTGCGCTATCTCTCCACGCACCCCCCCGCCGGCGACCGCCTCCAGGCCCTGGCCACTCTCGCCGCCCAGGGCTCCCATCCGACGATCAAGCTGCTGCCCACCTACGACTGGACCGACATCCGCCAGCTCTGCGCCAGCCACCATCGCTAGCGCCGAGCGAGCCGCACCCGGCGCGAGTTACGGCGACAGGCGAGCCATGCAAGCGCGGCCGGAGCCCCGCGGGCCCGACGGCGCGCCACCACGCGATGCGACGCGGCTCAGGTGCGAGCCGCCGACTTCTCGATGAGGGCGCGAACGCGAGCCGGGAGCGCCGGCGTCGCGGTGAGGCGAACGTTGAAGGGAGCGAGCGCGTCGTCGATGGCGTTGGCCAGCGCCGCCGGCGGAGAGATGGCGCCGCCCTCGCCCAGCCCCTTCATCCCCAGCGGATTGCGTGGCGAGCGGAACTCGAGGTGCACGCACTCGATCGAGGGCATGTCGTCGGCGCGCGGGACGACGTAGTCCATGAGCGTGCCCGAGAGGAGCTGGCCGGCGTCATCGTAGACGATCTCTTCGAAGAGCCCGCCGCCCACGCCCTGCGCGACGCCGCCGTGGACCTGGCCCTCGACGATGACGGGATTGATCACCGTCCCGCAGTCGTGGGCGACGACGTAGCGGTGCAGGCGCACGGCGCCGGTGTCGGGATCGACCTCCACCTGGGCGACGTGAACGGCGCTGGCGTAGGTGACCGTCGGCACGTGGTGATAGGCGATGGCGTCGAAGTCGCCCGGCGCCACGCCGGGCTTGGCAAATGTCGGGATCGCGGCCTGGATCACGCGGGCCAGCGGCACGGCGCTGGCCGGCGCGCCCCGCACCGACACGCGGCCGTCCTCGATCTCGATGTCGCCCTCGGCAGCCTCCAGCAGCGCCGCGGCGGCCGTCACGACCTTGCTCCGCACGACGCCAGCGGCATCGGCAATCGAGTTGCCAGCGGTGACGCCGCTGCGGCTGGCGAACGTGCCGACGCCGAAGGGCACCGCGGCGGTGTCGCCCCCGACGACCGTGACGTGCTCGATCGGGATGCCGAGCGCGTCCGCGCACACCTGGGCGAACGCGGTCTCGTGGCCCTGACCGGAACACACGGCACCGGTGGCGACCACCGCGTGGCCCGCCAGGTCCAGCGTGACGCGGGCGCCCTCGAAGGGCCCGATCGCCGTACCCTCGACGTAGCCGGAGATGCCGATGCCACGCCACACGCCGCGCTGGCGCAGCGCCGCCTGCTCGCGACGGAAGGCGTCGTAGCCAGACGCCTGAAGCGCGGCCTCCAGCACCGCGCGGAAGTCGCCGCTGTCGTAGACGAGCGGATTGCCGTCGCGGTAGGGCATGCCGAGGTCCCACGGCAGCTCGGCGGCCGTCAGATAGTTGCGTCGCCGGATCTCGGCCGGATCGACGCCGAGCTGGCGGGCGAGGCTGTCGATGGCGCGGTCCATCGCGAACACCGTCTCGGGGCGGCCGGCGCCGCGATACGGCGCGTTGGGCGTCTTGTGGGTGACGACGCCCTGCACGTCGACCGACATGTCGCGCACGCGCAGCGGACCCAGCAGGTGCGCGACCGTGTTGTAGGGCAGCACGATTCCCCAGACGTTGTACGCGCCGAGGTCGAGCCAGATGTGATCGCGCACCCCCAGGATGGTGCCGTCGCGCCGGGCCGCCAGGCTGATGCGATGTGTCTGGTGGCGCGCGTGGGCCGCGCTCATGAGGTGCTCGCGGCGGTCCTCGATCCACTTGACCGGCTGGTTGAGCACGCGCGCGGCCAGCGGTACCAGGACGTCCTCGGCGTATCCGGAGGCCTTGGTGCCGAAGCCGCCGCCCAGGTCGGGCGCGATCACTCGTACGCGGTGGGGCGGCAGCTCGAGCGCGGCCAGGAGCCCCTGCTGCACGAAGTGCGAGACCTGGGTGCTGTTCCAGGTGGTCATCGTGCCGTCGCGGCGGTCCCACTGAGCGACGACGCCCCGCCCCTCCAGCGGCATCCCGACGTAGCGCTGGATGCGAAAGGTCTCGGTGAAGATCGCCTCCGCCCCGGCGAAGACGCGATCGGTGTTGCCGATCGCGTGGTGGAAGCCCACCGCGACGTTGGTGCCCCACGCCTCGTGCACGAGCGGCGAGCTCGGCTCGGCGGCCGCCACCATGTCGACGACGGCGGCCTCGGGCGCCCACTCGGCCTCGATGCGCTCCACCGCGTCCTCGGCGCGGGCCCGGCCGTCGGCGACGACCATGGCGACGACCTCGCCGACGTAGCGCGCGCGATCGCGGATCAGCGCGTACTGCGGGGCCTGGCGCAGATCGAACCGGATGGCGGCGGCCAGCCCCGGCGGTGGGGCGCCGAAGAGCGGCAGCGGCTTCATCCAGCGCTCGAGGTCGGCGAAGGTGAAGACGGCGGCGACGCCGGGCATGGCCCGGGCTGCCTCGACGTTCAGGCGGAGGAGACGGGCGTGAGCGTGCGGCGAGCGCAGGAAGGCCGCGTGGAGCTGACGGGGGAGATCGACGTCGTCGATGAAGCGGCCCTCGCCCCGCAGGAAACGCGGGTCTTCGCGCCGCCGGACGGCGGCACCGAAGTATTTTGCGCCCATCGGGCGAGGATCAGGGCTTCTTGCGCGCGGGCAGGATCCAGTCGAGCCAGGGCGCGGCGGCGGCCATGAACAGTCCGGGGATGGCCACTCCGCTGATGATGCCGAGGATGGCCAGGAACACGAGTGAGATCGCGGTGATCACGGCGTCGAGCAGCAGGTCCATCGAGCCTCCCCGTCAGTCGGTGGTGCCTAATTATCGTCGCTGGAGCGCCGAATATCCAGCATCGCGGGCACGCCCGGGAAGGACCCCGAGGCCTCCACGCGGGTGATCCGGGTCATCCGGGCGATGATCTCCCGGATGCGCTGGGCGGCGTCGATGGCCCGATCGCCCCACTTGGCCTCGGCACCGTCGGCGGAGAGCTTGCGCTGCAGCAGCTCGATCGAGCCCACGATGACCGTCAGCGGGTTGTTGATCTCGTGGGCCGCGGCGTTGGCCACCAGCGTGATGGCGCGCAGGTCGAGCACCTCGCGGCGGGCGGCGTCCAGGGCCTCGCGGGGGCCGGCGTCGCGGAACATCACGATCTCGTACGAGCGCCCGTCGTGCACGACGCGGCGCACGGTGAGGTCCACCGAGCGCAGGGCGCCGCCCGCGCAGCGGTAGGGGAGGCCGAAGCCGCTGGCCACCCCGGCCGTCGCTGCCTCGTTCATCAGCGTCTCCCAGCGAGCACGCGGCTCGGGCTCCTCCGGCCAGAATTCCCGCGCGTCCTGGCCCAGCAGTCCCTCGCGAGCCACGCCGGACAGCGCGCAGTCGGCGCGGTTCGTCTCCAAGATTCGTCGCGTCGCCGGATCGAGGATGCGGATGGCCTCCGAGGCCTCGTCGAGCAGCGCGCGAAACCGGCGCTGGGCCACGTAGAGCTGCTCGCGCTCGACGACGTCCTGGAAGATCTGCGCCAGGATCGTGATACCACCGACGTAGGCGATGAGGAAGTAGAGCCACGTGCTCGCGAACTTCTCGAGCCCGTCGCGACCGAGCAGCGCGTAGCCGAGCAGGGTGGCGAGGAAGGTGGCCACGCCCAGGCCGAAGGCGTGTCCAGTGCCGACGCGCCCGCGTCGCGTCGCCCACGTGTGCACCAGGCCGCCCACCACGGCCACGGCTATCACGCTCACGATGCCCGGAATGGTGCCGGTTCCGCCCAGCCACAGCCAGCGATAGAGCGCGACCACGCCCGCGGCCAGCAGCCCGGCCGTCCAGCCCTCGAAGAGGGCGATGAGCGCCACCGGGACGTTGCGCGCGTCGAAGAAGACCTCGGGCGCGACCTGGATGCGGGCGATGGCCAGGCCCACGGCGAGCACGCCGAAGACGAGACCGTTCAGGCTGTTGCGGATCTTCCGGCGGCGGCCATCGCGGAGCCGGCGCAGCGTGGCGGAGTAGAAGATGCCCCCGAGGGCGAGGACGCCGGTCGCCTCGACCAGGTGGTGGAGGTTGATCTCACTCCACCTCGAGGATCATCTCGATCTCGACCGGGATCCCCATCGGCAGGCCGGCCATGCCCACGGCCGAGCGCGCGTGCTTGCCGATCGCATCCCCGAAGACCTCGACCATGAGATCGGAGAACCCATTGATGACCTTGGGGTGATCACCGAAACCGTCGGCCGCATGCACCATGCCGAGCACCTTCACGACGCGCTTGACGCGATCGAGGCTGCCGAGCGCCGCGCGGGCGGTCGCCAGCAGGTTGAGGCCGACCTCGCGCGCCGCCTGGTAGCCCTGCTCGAGGGTGAGATCGCGCCCGACCTTGCCGACGACGCTGAACTTGCCGTCGGTCCGGATTGGACCATGGCCGGAGAGATAGAGCAGGTTGCCGGTGCGCACGGCCCCGACGTAGTTGCCGATCGGCGTCGTCGGCGCGGGGAGCGTGATGCCTTTGGCCTTGAGCGTGGCTTCCGCGCCCATGACGCCTCCTGGACAGACATGACAATGGCGCGAGCATCGTGGCACACTACGTCGTGCCCGTCAAACCAGCGCCCGCGATCCCGTCCCCCGCCGCGACCGTCGTGCTCCTCCGCGACCGCTCGAGCGGCGACGTCGAGTGTCTGCTGATGCGCCGTCACCTCAAGAGCAAGTTCGCCGCCGGCGACTTCGTGTTCCCCGGCGGCAAGATCGAGGCGGACGACAATCCCGACGACGCCGCGGCGTGGTGCCGCGGCCTCGACATGGACGCCGCCGCGCGCCGCCTCAGCCTGGAATCGGCGCCACGCACGGCGCTCGGCTTCTGGATCGGCGCCATCCGCGAGACGTTCGAGGAGGCCGGATTGCTGCTCGCGCTGGACGCGTCGGGCCACGACGTCAGCGTGGACGACGCGCGCTTCGCCGACTATCGGCGAGCCTGCCACGCCGACAACCGCGCCTTCTGGACCATGATCCGCAAGGAAGATCTGCGGCTGGCAACCGATCGGCTCGTCTACTTCGCGCACTGGATCACGCCCGAGGAGCAGCCCCTGCGCTTCGACACGCGCTTCTTCGCCGCGCCGGCGCCGGCGGGACAGACGGCCACGGGCGACGACTACGAGATGACCGATCTCAAGTGGCTGACGCCGGCCGAGGCCGTGGCGGCCATGCAGCGCGGCGAGATCTCGCTGCGCAATCCCACCGTGAAGAACCTGATGCTGTTCGATGGCGCGACGTCGACCGCCCACGCGCTGGATCGGCTGCGCGACCGGGTGGTCACGACGATCCGCCCACGCGTCATCATGGAGGGTGACCAGCGCCGCGTGCTGATGCCGGGGGATCCCGGGTACTTCTAAGATTGGGGGCCCCGAGATGGCCCCCAAACCCCCCAACGCTCGTCACGCCCCGGCGGAGCCGTGGCGCTCCTCGGGGTCGCGCGAGGGCGGGGCGCGCGGTGCGGAGCTGTGGCGCTGCTCGAGTCTGGGGAGGCTAGCGGCCGACGACGGGGGCGAAGCGGCGGGTGAACTCGGCGGGGTCGAGCTTGCCGGCGCGGGCCAGCGTGGCGACGTTGTCCGGTGAGTCGAAGTCCTCGGGCTTGAGACGGATCATGTACGCCGTCAGCGTCTGGTACATCTCGGACTCGATGTCGACGTAGCGCACGCGGATGCGGCCGGTCTTGGGGTCCATCATCAATCCGAACGGCACCGGCACCAGGCGCCCGGCCTGGATGGTCACCATCGCGTTGCTCCCACCTTCGAGCAGGAAGCGCGTCGCCCAGTAGCCGAGGCTGCGGCAGTACTGGATGTCGTGTGCGCCCGGCGGTGCGCAGCGCAGCTCGTAGCCCATGTCCTTGGCGACGATCGTGACGTCGACGCCACGCGCCTTGAGGCTGGCGCTCACGCGCTCCTTGAGCAGGCGCCCGAGGTCCAGCTCGGCCAGGCGCACGTTGCCGTAGGCGTCGCGCTCCACGCCGCCGAGCGTCTGCGGATCGAGCTTCTCGGCCAGGC
>Ga0310811_10008404_pt1 | contig 13264 bp, 11 predicted proteins | sample YCmetagenome_FD_207642 | JGI IMG/M metagenome (GOLD analysis project Ga0310811, IMG submission 207642) | Soil microbial communities from experimental microcosm in Duke University, North Carolina, United States - YC | ecosystem: Engineered > Artificial ecosystem > Soil microcosm > Unclassified ...
AAGGCTCCAAGAAGCGTCTCGACGTTATCAGGATGTGCGCCGATTGCCGCGTCCAGGCGATGGCTGAGGAGAATTTTGATCCGTTCGGCACGGCACCGCGCCCGGCTCCACGCACCACCGACGATTATCTGCGCGAGCGGGACGAGAAAGAGGCAAAGCCGAAGCCGCTTTGATCTCTCCCATCAGCGGAATCAAATGATTCAGTGCTTCGTGACCTTGCCCAAAAAATCCACGAGGGCCTTGCGGTCGTCGGCAGAGCCGATTGTCTGCTCGGGCATCTTGGTGCCCGGCGTGTAGGTGGCCGGACCGACTTCGAACAGCTTTGACACCGTTTCCGGCGACCAGACGATATTGAGCTTCTTGAGCGCGGGAGAAAAATTGTAATCGGGGAGGGTCGCGATACGCCGGCCAAAAATTCCCGCCAACGTCGGTCCCGCCTTGTTGCCCTCGTCAGGCGAGAGGGTGTGGCAGGCGACGCAGGCGCGAAACACCTCCGCGCCATGATCGCCGGCATAAGCCGCAAGCGGATCGGACGGCGTACCAGCGACGACCAGGCCAATAGGCTCGCCGCTCGTGGCGTCCCAGCGGCGGATCATGCGGTCGGTTCCCCCGGTCAATAGCGTGTGATTGTCGGGAAGGAACACGACCGACCATACCGGCAGACCGGGGCCGACCAGGACACGCTTCACCGTCCGGTCTTTACGATCGAGGATAGCGACCGAGCCGCGAATGCCGGCGGCTGCGACCCACCTGCCGTCGGGCGAAATGGCCACCGCAACGATCGGAGCGTTGGACGCCTTTACGGAGGCACGCGTCTCGCCCTGCGGCGAAAGAAAATAAGCCTTGCCGTCGGCGCCGGCGGTGACGATCTCGCCATCCGGCGCGACCGCGACGGCGTTGAGCGGTGTCGGCAGATTGCGCACTGTCACCTGACTCCCGCCGCGCAACGGCCAGATACGCAGCGTCGCATCGTAGCCAACGCTGACGAGATTGCGTCCGTCGGGCATGAACGCGACGCCGTTGACGTTTTGCGTATGGCCTTCGAGCACGCGCGGCGCGCCGCCGGCCAGCGGCCAGAGCCGGATCGTGCGATCCCACGAGGCCGAAGCCAGCGTCGTGCCGTCGGGCGAGACCGCGAGACTGACGATCGGTGCGGTATGGCCATCAAGCACGCTGTCAGGCTGCGGCCGGCCGGGCGTCCAGATCGCGATATGCGCGTCGGCGCCGGCGGTGGCGATGCGGCCATCCGTGAGAAAGACGACCGCGTTCACCGCGCTGTCGTGGAAGCGCATCACTTGCTCGGCGACGTCGCGCTTGAGCGACCAGCGGATCGCCGAAGTATCGAAGCTGCCGGAAACCGCTTCGGCTCCGTCCGTTGAGATCGCGAGTGCACGCACCGGGCCGCCATGGCCGCGCAATTGCGCGTGTGCGGGGCCGATGCTGCTCGGCAGCAGCAATAGCACGACCAGCAAGCTTTTTGGCAAAGCCGTCATCTCCCGCAGTTTGGCGAAAATCATGGAGAAACAAGGGAGAATAGAATTCCGATATCTCTCCTCGCCCCGGTCGGGCTGAAAAGTCCGGTCTGCGGGGATTAAATTATGCAGCAATTTCAATTCTCTCACCGAGGAGATCGTGCGCATTTGAAGATCCGCGCGTGATCGAATTGAACGTTCACAACCCGAATTGAACGGTCACAAAAAAGCGAACTTTTTCGCTTGGGAGAGCGTTAATGGTGGGGTGCAAACAGGAGGAAGTTTGATGCGTCGTCTTCCTTGCGTCGCCGCCGCGCTGATCCTCATGACAGCCGCCGGATTTGCAGCCGAGACCAGCGGAACCGACACCAGCGGCAAGGGTGCCGAATCGCCGACAGCCGACAGCGGCAGTGGTGCCAGTGGCGAAACGACAGCGCCCGATAGCCGGCAGCCCCTGCATCTGACCGATGCACAGCGCCAGCAAGTTCGCGCAGCGGTCGCGGGCGAAGACACGGAAGTGACGTTCCAGCTAAAAGCCACCAAGTCGCTGAATGACTTCATGCCCAATGTGGGTGGTCAAATTCCTTCTCAGCTTCCGGCGCATGCGATGCCGCCGTCGCTTGCACAGCAACTGCCTATATTGGCAAACTATCAATACGTGAAAGTGAAAAATCAGATTCTTATCGTTAATCCCATGACGAAAAAGATCATCGATATTTTTCCCGAAGCAAAGGGCTGATCAGCGACGATCGATCTTCGCGCCAGGCTCTTTTTACTATGCAACAGTGACCGCGAGTTCAGCGCGGCCAAAAGGCTCGGCGGCTTTCCACCGCCGGATAATCACCAACATAGCCACGTCGAGGCTCGGGGTAGATGTCCGCCGAAAGGGCCTGACTTTATTGGTCTTATCGGGTAAGAACGAACGCTCATAACGGTCTGTTTGCAGGTTCGCGTCCTGGCGGGCTCACCACGTTGCAGTTTGCGTCACTGCATTAAAATAACGAGAATGATGCATGGCGCTTTCTGAAAAAGATCACATCGATGCGGCGGAAAGATTGGTGGAGGCCGAGCGCACCGCGACGCCGACGCTCCAACTTTCAACGGTCTGGCCCGACATCACCATCGATGACGCCTATGCGATCCAGAACCGCGTGAAAGACATGCGCATCGCCGGCGGGGCCAGGGTGATCGGCCATAAGGTCGGCCTGACCTCGAAAGCGATGCAGGAATCCTCCAAGATCGACGAGCCTGATTTCGGTTGTCTGTTCGACGACATGTTGCTGCCCGATGGCGCCGTTATCGAGCATGCCCGCTATTGTGTGCCGCGGGTGGAGGTCGAGCTTGCGTTCTGCCTTCGGGATAAGTTGCGCGGACCCGGCGTGACGATCATGGATGTGCTCAGCGCGACCGAATACGTCGTGCCGGCCATCGAGATCATCGATGCGCGAGTCCAGAATCCACGCAAGATATTTGACACGGTAGCCGATAACGGTGCGGCGGCTGCGCTCGTGCTTGGCGGCCGGCCGATTCGGCCCATGGATGTCGATCTGCGCTGGGTCGGTGGCGCCATGTACCGCAATGCTCAGATTCACGAGACGGGCTTGGCGTGCGGCGTCCTCGGACATCCCGCCCAGGGGGTTGCCTGGCTTGCCAACAAGCTCAGCACTTTCGGCACTATCCTCCAAGCCAGGCACATCGTGCTGTCCGGCTCGTTTACCCGACCGGTCTGGGCGGCCCGTGGAGACACGATGTATGCCGACTTCGGCACCCTCGGGGCCGTGTCGGTCGCCTTCAAATGAATGTGGAATCCGCAACGATGAATCTCGAACCCAATGGCTTCAAGCGCTTGGCCAAAGCAGGTCAACTCCAAATCGGTATCTGGAGTACGCTGTGCAGCCCGATCAACACCGAGATCCTCGCCGATTGCGGTTTCGACTGGATATTGCTCGATACCGAACATTCGCCGCTCGAAGTCTCGGACGTGCTGACGCATCTGCACGCCGCCGCGCGTGGCCGGTCCGCGATGGTGGTTCGCCCGGCATGGAACGACAACACCCTGATCAAGCGGTTCCTGGATCTCGGCGTCCAGACGCTGCTGATCCCGTTCGTGCAATCGGCCGAGGAGGCGCAACGCGCGGTCTCCGCGTGTCTCTATCCGCCGAAGGGTATCCGGGGCGTCAGCGGCAGCGCGCGGGGCAGCCGCTACGGCCGCGTCGCCGGTTATTTCGAAAAGGCGGATGACGAGATCTGCGTCATCGTCCAGGTGGAGACCCGTGAGGCGCTCGCGAACATCGAAGCGATTGCGATGACCGAAGGAGTCGACGGCGTCTTTGTCGGTCCGTCGGATCTCGCCGCGTCTTTCGGCCAACTCGGCAATCCTGCCCATGCCGATGTCCAGGCTGCAATCAAGCATGCCGGCGAACAGATCAGGGCCTGCGGCAAGGCGGCGGGCATTTTGGCCGTCAAGGAAGAAGACGCCAGGCGCTATATGGATTGGGGCTTCAACTTTGTCGCCGTGGGAGTCGACGTCAGTATCCTGTCGAAAGCGGCGGACACGCTCCTGGGTCAGTTCAAGAAATAGGTTTGTCGGAACGAGGCAGGGCAATTGCGGGCGGGAGCGGGTGTCCTCGCTCGGCGGAATTGGTAAAGCGCGCGGCTTCCGATCGGAAGTCGATGCCCATCGCCGGCGCTCATGGAGGAAGTCCCGCTCGACGGAGCCAGTTTGGGGAAACATCATGGCGAGTAGGCCGCAACTTAAGCTCGGGATGTTCGTCCGCCCGGTCGGTCATCACATCGCGTCCTGGCGCCATCCTGCGGCGCAGGTCAATGCCGGCGAAAACTTTCAGCATTTCGTGGAGATGGCGCAGACGGCCGAGCGCGGCCTGTTCGATTTTCTTTTTTCAGCCGATTCCGCAACGGTGTTTACGACGAACAAGGAATCCCTTCACCGTTCACACTATGTCGCCTGGATCGAGCCTCTGTCGCTGTTGACCGCGCTCGCTGCCTGCACGCGCAACATCGGCCTCGTATCGACCGCCAGCACCAGTTTCGAGGAGCCCTATACTCTTGCACGCCGCTTCGCATCACTCGACCTGATCAGCGGCGGCCGCGGCGGCTGGAACGTGGTGACCACCGGCAATCCGATCGTGGCCGAGAATTTTGGGCCCGAGCCGCATCTGCCCAAGTCGGAACGGTATAAACGCGCGCGGGAGTTTACGGAGGTTGTCCTTGGCCTGTGGGATAGCTGGGACGAGGATGCCTTCATACGCGATCGCGAATCCGGCGTGTTTTTCGACTCCGCCAAGATGCATGTGCTCGACCATAATGGCGCGTATTACAATGTGCGCGGTCCGCTTAATGTCGCACGATCGCCGCAAGGGCAGCCGGTGCTTGTACAGGCCGGCGCTTCGGAAGAAGGACGCGAATTCGCGGCCGAAACGGCGGAGGTGGTTTTCACCGCGCACGAACATTTTGACCGCGCGCAGTCTTTCTATGCCGACCTCAAGGGACGCATGTCGAAATGGCATCGCGATCCCGACGACCTCAAGGTGATGCCGGGGATACTCGTTGTCGTCGCCCCCACGCGGCAGGAGGCACAGGACAAGTTCGATTATTTGCAGGACCTGATTCATCCCGAGATTGGCGTAGGCCTTCTCTCGCGCCGGATTGAAGTGGACCTGTCCGGCTATCCGGTCGATGGGCCTGTCCCCGATATTCCCGACGATGTTTTACGCAACAGTCGTTCGGGCATGATGTTCGACGCGGCCCGGCGCGAAAAGCTGACCATCAGGCAACTTTACAAGCGCTTCGCCGCCTCTCGGGGCCATCTTTCCGTCATCGGCACGCCGGGCGATATTGCTGATGTGATGCAGCAGTGGCTTGAGGGCGGTGCTGCCGATGGCTTCAATATCATGCCTACGATCTTTCCGAGCGGACTTGATGACTTCGTCGATCTCGTTGTTCCCGAACTGCAACGCCGCGGCATTTTCCGAAATCAGTACGAAGGGTCGACCCTGCGGCAGAATTTGGGTTTGAACAAACCACCGAGTCGCTACGTTTCATCCGCGATTGGACACAAGGCAAAGTGTTGAAGCCCCCTCCGCAAGAAACTTTCGGCGGCGCCCGCAATCGTCGCAGCGATGGGCTTTGCGCTGCGCGATCTTCGCGATTCTCGCCACGCCGGAGACCAAGCACGTGAATCTCGAAGAGGATCGCGCGCTGCCGGCGGACGCCGTCGGCCGTGCGTAAACGCCGTCCGCCTCGCGGCGAGGCCGCGCGGACCGGCAAATCATTTCAACGCCGACGGACTCAATCGAGCGGCTCGACCTTGACGATCGACCCGCCGTGGTTGCTGCCGATCCAGAGCGTGCCGGGATTCTTGGCGTCATCCACGAAGACGCGGCGAATATTCGTCGGGCGTGGCAACTGGTATTCGATGATCGTTCCGCTCTTGATGTCGAGCCGTGCCACGCGGTCGGTCAGCATCGAACCGGTCCACGCATCGCCGTTTTTGTCGGCCACGGCGTCGTAAGGCGCGCTCCAGGGCGTGGGGACCTTCCACTCCTTGAACGTCTCGCTCTTGGGATCGAACATTCCGATCTCGTTGCCCTGGTATTCCGCGAACCAGAGTTTTCCGTCGGCGACGACCCGTCCGCGGCGCGGATGCGAGTTCGGCGTCGGTGTCAGATAGACCGACAGTTTTTTCGTCTTGGCGTCGATCTTGCCGATGTTTCCCGCCGAGAAATCGAGCAGATAGACGTTATTGGCGTTATCGGAATGAAGCCCATAGGTTCCGATCCGCTTGCCGTTGCGCGGGTCCTTGAACGATCCGAGATTTTCGATCTGGCCTGTGGCGACATCCAGCCGCAAGATCCTGTTGCCGTCGGAATTCTTGATCCAGACCTTACCATCGGTGGGCGTACCCTGAATCGCGATATGGCTGAGCTGGCTGGCGTCGGCATCCATGTCCTTGGGCACATCCCAGACCTGGAATGTCTGCGTCTTCCTGTCGAACTTGCCGATGGCCGCCTGATAGCTCATGCCGATCCAGATGTTGTCGTCCTGGTCGATCTCGAGATTGAGCGAGCCTTTGGGCTCGTCCTTCTTCTGGACGGGGATCGGATACTGCGTGACCTTGCCGGTCTTCGGGTCCATCTCGCCGAGGAACATCTGACCGAAATCGGTGTACCAGACCATGCCTTCGTGATCGAGCACGACGTCATGCGGCTGGATCCGGCGCTCCGGCAGATCGTATTCCGTGATGATGACGTGCGTCGACTTGCCCGTCAGCCGCGGCAAGGTTTTGAGTTCGTAGTCCCATTTGTCCTGCTTGCTGAGGTTGATGCTGGCCAGCCAGGAGGCGATGGCGGTGGAATCCACGCCGCGATCACGCAGGCGCTGCGCAGTGCCGAAAAGCCGCTGCGGCTGCGTTGGCGTGCTGCCTGGATAATAGCCGCTCATTCGCTGCATGACCTGAAGGAATTCGGCGGTGTCGTGGCTCGATTTCGCAATGCGCTCCAGCGTGTGGCAACCGACGCAGTTGAGCAGGAATTTCTTCTGCTGATCAGTGCCGTGCATGCTGTTCAGCCATTCCGCGTTGGTCAGCGTCGCGGAGAGATTCTTGACCTTGCTGAGCTTGAGGTCCGCCTTGGCGTCCTGGCCGCTGGCGACGTCGGCAGCCGCGTCGGCATTGTCGAGCTTGTAGCCAGCCGCGCGCGCCTTGAGCGTGTAATGTCCCGGCTCAAGCCGGGAAGCGGGAAACGCATAGTGGCCCTGGGCGTCGGTGACGACGCTGATCGAGATCGTTGAGCCGTCCTTCCTGGCGGTGACGACCACGCCTTCCATGGTGCTTTCTTCCGCCGAACTGACTTGTCCGGTGAGGGCCGATTGGGCCTGCGCTCTCAGGATTGACGGCGTTGCGGCAACGGACAGGGAAGCGAGAACGACGGACAGTTTCAGGAGTTGTGCGGTACGCATCGCAAATGCCCTCCCCAGGGTGGGCCGGACTGTCCGGCTGTTTCTTTTTCGTTGTTGTAAGCTTATCCCAACGCGAACGGATGACAATCACGATCCGCGTAGGAACGCGCCGACCAGCAGTCCGCGTGGATGATCTGGCGGGAGGCCGTGGTGCTGTTCCAGATCGGCGGGTCCGGTGCGGCGCGAGCGTCTGTCGCGCGTACAGTGCACTGGACTCCTCGGGCTGCGCGTCCTATCGAGCCGCATTAGAACAAAGACAGCCTTGCGGGGAAAATACCGATGCCCATCGATACTTCAAATGCCACGACCGGTCCCGAAACGGACGTCAGCCGCAGCTTTCTCGTCGACCCCTATCTTGATTGGGCCAAGGCGCAGCGTATCCCCATCCATCTCGATTTCGGCCACGACCTTCTCGCGCTCGAAACGGCGCCCTGGGACTGGTATGGCGCGCGCGGGTGTTTTGCCCATACCCATGGACGCGGCGACTTCATGGCCAATTACGTCGTCGAAATCCCGGTGGGCGGCAAGACGCGGCCGGTGAAGCATCTTTACGAGTCGTTCTTCTTCGTTCTCGCAGGCCATGGTTCGACGACGCTGTGGCTGCCGGGCGGCAACAAGCAGACCTTCGAATGGGGTCCGAAGGCGGTCTTCGCCATTCCGCTCAATTGCCAATATCAGATCTTCAACGCGTCGGGCCAAGAGGCGGTGCGGCTTTCCTGCACCAACGATGCGCCGCTGACGCTCAATCTGTATCACAACGAGGAGTTCGTCTTTAACAACCCCTTCGTCTTTCCTGAGCGCGTCGGAAATTCGAACGAGTTTGAAGGCGAGGGGCGGCATGTGCCGGTCGATCGCGGAAAGGATGTCGCGCGGCTCAATATCTGGGAGACGAGTTTTATCCCCGATCTCACTGACTTCAAGCTGTTCGAACTCAATGCTCGCGGCAAAGGCTCGATGAACTGTTCCTTCGTGCTCGCCAACGGCACGATGCATGCGCATTCCTCGGAAATCCCCATGGGGCGTTATAAGAAGGCGCATCGCCATGCTGCCGGCACACATGTCCACGCTGTCAGCGGCGAAGGCTATTCGCTGCTATGGTACGAAGGCGACGAGACATTCACGGAAATCCCGTGGCGCCACGGCATCATGTACACGCCGCCGTTCTGGATGTTCCATCAGCATTTCAATACGTGCGGGGAGCGCGCCCGTTATCTCGCCTGCAGTATGGGAAGCCGGCGCTATCCTTTCATCGCGCTGCGCAAGAAGAGCGCGGAAGGCGGCGGCACCGTCTCCATCCAGAAGGGCGGGCGACAGGTCGAATATGAGGATCAGGATCCGCGCATCCATCGCAAATGGCTGGATGCGATTCGCGAAAATGGCGTGACTTCGCAGATGGGCGATATTTTTGACGAAGAGGCCATCATGGCGCTACGGCCTGAAGAACTGACGGGTGCGATCAAGACGCCGCCGTCGATTGGGCCGGCGATCTAAGCTTTCGAAAGGCATCATACGTCGGCAAAAAGCATGACCAAATAAATCGGGCGGGCTTTGATAGCCCGCCCGTAAACATGTGAGGCCTGCGATGCGACGGCGCGATTACTTCCAGCCGGCTTGACGTTCGCAGGCGTGACGCTCGGTTGCGTGGGTCTTTTCCCACTGCGTGATCGAGCGGGTTTCATTGTTGCTCATCTTGTTATTCATGCAGGTGCAATATTTAAGGACAACGGACGCCTTCGCGCCTTCGTCCTTATTATCCGTGACGCATTGATTGATCCATTTCACGTCGTCGGTGGTTGCGGCTACGACGGCCTTGCTCGCGATAAAAGCACCGACGCTCAGCAAGACCGTGGTTGCAATCATGGTCGTCAATATCTTCATGGCTCGATTCCCCCTGTAGCCAGAACGGCCCGACCCTCGCGGTTTGCGGTGATCAGCCGAAACCAGATTATTTTACCTTCACCTTATCGCTTTACCTTTCCGATTATGTCCTGACAAGCTGGCACGAAGAGCGATTTGCTCGGGCTGACCCCGGCATTTGGAGGACGGGTTAGGCTCGGTCGTGGCTCGGAAAGTGCTGGTGTCGAGGTTCTGATTGATATCCAATCATTATGTGAACGGGGGGAATTCCATGAGCCGTTGTGCCAGCCGCATCCGACGATCCGCCATCAGCGGTGTCATTCTTCTTTTTGCTGTTGCTGCGCCGCGCGCCAATGCCGATCCGGCCGACTTCTATCGTGGCAAGACGGTTGAGATCCTCGTCGGATTTTCGCCCGGCGGCGGCTTCGACGCTTACGCCAGAACATTGGCGCGCCATATCGGGAATCATATCCCCGGGAATCCGGGTGTCGTCGTCCGTAATTATGCGGGGGCGGGCAGTTTGCGCCTTGCGCGCTATCTGGGGGAGGCGGCGCCGCACGACGGTCTGACCTTCGGGACCATCGACAACGGCCTGCTCGTTGCATCGTTGACCAATAAGAAGATCACATTCGACGCATCGAAGCTCAAATGGGTCGGTGCGATCACAAAAGACCCGCAGGTCGCATTCACCGGAAAATTGTCCCCCGTCAAATCGTTCGCAGACCTGACCAAATCGAACACGGCCTTCGGCGGAACCGGGAAGGACGATATTCGCTACGCATGCGAGGCTGCATTAAAGAAAGTTTCCGGAGGCAATATCAAGATCGTCACCGGATATCCCGGGACAGCCGACGTCGCCTTGGCGATAGAAAAAGGCGAACTCGATGGCTCGTGCGAATCCTGGTCGAGTGTCAAGGCCACGAAATCCGAATGGCTCAGGGACAAGAGGATCAACCTGCTCGTTCAATACAGTTCTGAACGGCAGAAAGATCTGCCGGATGTTCCGCTGCTGAGTGATTTTGCAAAGTCTCCCATCGAACGGGATGCTTTGAATCTTATCTTTTCATCGTCCGAGGTCGGGCGGCCGTTCGGGGCGCCGGCCGGCGTTCCTGCTGATCGTCTGGATGCGCTCCGGCGCGCTTTCGACGCCACGGTGAAGGATCCCGAGTTTGTGGCCGACGCCGCAAAGCAAAAACTCGAGGCCGACCCATCGAAAGGCGAAGCCATCGAGGCCTATCTCAAGAAGGTCTATGCTTCGTCGCCGGCTGTGATCGAATACGCTCGTAAGCTCATCGAGTAATCCCTCTCAGGCGGCGGCTCATCCCAGCGTGCGGAGATGTCATGCATAAGATCAATCTCAATCCGGCCGTGGTCGAAAAGATTCTCGCGCGACGCGGCGTGCCGCATGTCTTCGCCGATCTCGATCCTGCGCGGACGGCGTTGCTGGTGGTCGATATGCAGTGCGCGTATTTGGACAAGGAACTGGACAATACGTTTTGTGCCGATGCGCTCGACATCGTTCCAAACATCAACCGCATCGCGGCCGCCCTGCGCGCGGCTGGCGGGCTCGTCGTCTGGATCCAGAATACCGCGACCGATGAGTCGCTGAGCAGTTGGTCGACCTATAACGGGAAGATCATGAGCCCGGCGCGGCGTGACAAGCGTTTCGATGGATTGCGCGAAGGGTCCGCCGGACACGCGATCTGGCCGGGGCTACACGTGATCTCCGGTGATCTCACCGTGCAAAAGACGCGCTACAGCGCATTCATCCGTGGCTCGTCGAATCTGGAAGAGAAGCTGCGCGACCGCGCGATCGAAACATTGATTGTCACCGGCACAAATACGGGCACCTGTTGCGAGTCGACCGCGCGCGACGCCATGATGCTGAATTTCGAGACGATCATGGTCAGCGACGGCAATGCCTGTTCAAGCGATGAAGAGCACAACGCGTCGCTGACGGCATTCTATCGAAATTTTGGAGACGTCATGAGCGCCGACGAGGTCATCGGCTATATCCAGGCGAACGCGCCGAAGGCAAAGAAAAGCTCGCGCGGTTAGCGGGTCAAGATCACGAGGCGACGCGTGGCGCCTTTTTTCTCACGGGTTGGGCTTGCGCGGCGGTCTGCGCATCCGGTCCAAAAATAGCCTTCTCGACCGCCAGAGCCGTCGTGTCGATATGGCGGGATAGGGCGGCGCAGGCCCGGTCGATATCCCGCTTGAGCGTGGCCTCGACGATTTCCGTATGTTCCTTGCTCAAACCGCGGCGCGGAATCGGGCGGCGCAGAATGGTACGATGCCGATAGCGTTGCGACTGGTCGTAAAGCTGCACGGTGAAGCGCAGCAGCCACTTTGACGGACAGCCGGAGATCAGCGCCATATGAAACTGGCGGTTCTGATGCTCCCAGCGCGTAATGACTTCGGCCGTGGCCTCCATCATCGATGTTTCGACGCGTTCGAGGCTGTGGCGTGCGGCGACAACGCGTTCTTCCCAATCGAGTTGTCCGAACTGCATGGATTGACGCAGCGCTTCCACTTCGACCGCCTTGCGCGCGAGGGTGATGTCGCGGAATTCCTCCGGCCCGATGCGCGCGACCCAGAACCCGCGTTGGGCCTCCGATTCAACCAGTCCGTCGGACACCAGCCGCGACATCGCTTCACGCAGCGCGCTGGCGCCGAAACCATAACGCTCGCGCAGAAAATCGATGCGCAGCTTTTCCGACGGCTTGAGATGGCCCTCGATGATCTGCTGGCGAAGATGCCAATAGGCCTGCTCGATCTGCGACCCGTGCTGCACAGCCTGTCCGTGCGCGGGCGGCATCGTCATCGTGGTCTGCTGGGTGTCCATATGCCTGCAATCCTTGGCAGAGCCGGCGCGATTCGGCCACAAGAAGGGTATATCCGGGCCAAATCCCTCCACCCAAAATTTATAGCTGTTCTGTTGACAAAACGATAGAACAAAATAATATCGTTTTTATTGGCGGTGCCAAGACGTGGGTCGATCGCCGCGTTGCACCTGCGAAATCCACGTTTGAAACCTGGTGGAGAGACCTCATGAAGACACTGACGCTTGAAACCACATCGCCCTTCCAGGGCCTTCCGGAACTTGTCGCCTATGACGAAGGTTTGTTTGCCAAGGAAGGCATCGAGATCAACTGGGCCGACCGCGACGACGGCGGCGTCAAGACCACAGATATTTCGGTCACCTCGCACAAGGATGCCGACAAATACGGCAGCCACGGCGGCCTGCTCGAGCAGGGCAAGGCCGACATGTATAATGCCTGCGAGTGGGGCAATTACTGCAGGGCCGGGTCGTCCGCAGTCAAAAGCCGCCAGCTCGGCCGGCGTGGCATCGTCACCTATTCGGCCATCGTCGTGCGCCCGGACTCGCCGGTCTACACGCCGCAGCAACTTGCCAACCGCACGGTTGGCGTCCCGTTCTTCGCCGGCACGCACTACATCGCGCTGCACCTTCTCGAAGGGTTCCTGACCCGCGACCAGATCAAGCTGTGCCGCGCGCCGGCCGGATCGCGCAATCGCTACAACCTGATGATGAAAGGCGAGATCGAGGCGACGACCTTGACCGAACCCTACATTACGCTCGCCGAGAAGCAGGGCTGCCGCGTGATCTGTTCGTCCTTCTATCACGGGACTGAAGTGGCTTCCGATCGCGTCGACGCGGAAACCTACGCGGCATTCAACCGCGCCGTGCGCGAGGCCGTGCGGCGGATCAATGCCGACAAGGAATCCTATCTCCATTACTTCATCGACTATCACAAGAAGAAGGATCCGGAGATCGGCACGCTGAAGGTGAGCGATCTGCGGGCGAGCCGTCTTGTTGTCGTCGATCCGGCTCCGATCCCGGCCGATGAAATGCAGCGGACCTACGAATGGGTCAAGGGCTGGGGCATGCTTGAAGATACCGAGTCGGCCGATCAGCTTGTCGACTTGAGCGTGCAGGC
>Ga0310811_10008405_pt1 | contig 13263 bp, 10 predicted proteins | sample YCmetagenome_FD_207642 | JGI IMG/M metagenome (GOLD analysis project Ga0310811, IMG submission 207642) | Soil microbial communities from experimental microcosm in Duke University, North Carolina, United States - YC | ecosystem: Engineered > Artificial ecosystem > Soil microcosm > Unclassified ...
ATGATCTCCTCGTCGGTGAGCCGGTCGCCGTTGTCGTCGACCGCCTGCGCCATCGCGCTGATCATGTCCTCGCGGGGGTCGGTCCGGCGTGCCGTCACCACCGGGCGCAGCATCTCCACCAGGTCCTTCATCGACCGCTCGGCGTTGGCCATCCGGTCGGCGTCGTCACCCCGGACGAAGATCACCGCGCCGAGGTCCTCCGACCAGACCCGCAGCTCCTCGCGCCGCTCCGGTGGCACCCCGAGGAACTCCGCGATCACGATCACCGGCAGGGTGTAGGCGAACCGGCTGAGGAAGTCCACTTCCTTCTCGCCGCGCATCTCCTCGATCAGCTGGGCCACCAGCTCCTGGACCCGGGGCCGCAGCGACTCGACGCTGCGCGGGGTGAACGCCTTGTTGACCAGGCGCCGGATCCGGGTGTGGTAGGGCTGGTCCTTCCACACGAAGAAGTTGTTCAGGAACGTGAACAGCTGCGGGAACTCACTCTGCGCCGAGCTCAGCTCCTCCCCGAACGGCCCGGCGAAGCGGTCGGATGACAGCACGTTGTGCTTGAGATAGCCGCGGGTCACCTCGCGGCCGCTGGTCACGATCCAGCCGTTCCACCGGGGGTTCCAGTACACCGGGTCGGTCTCGCGCAGGCGCGCGTAGAACTGGAACGGGCGGTCGATGGCCTCCTCGCACAGCAGATCGTCGAGATCTATGGCGGCGGTCTCGGTCATGGGAGTCGTTTCCTCACGTCACGGGCGGAAGCTGGGGCTGTGCTGGGAGTCGGTGTGCGCCGGGCCGCTCAGGAGCCCCGGACCCGCCGTTCCTCGCCGGCCCAGTAGGGCTCGCGCAGCACCTTGCGCTGGATCTTGCCGACCGGGCTGCGCGGCAGCGGCTCGGTCCGCAGCACCACCTCGTTCGGCTTCTTGTAGGAGCCCAGGATCCGTTTGCACGTCTCGATGACTTCCGTACCGTCGAGGGTCGAACCCTCGGCCACGACCACGGTGGCCAGGGGCGCCTCGCCCCACTTGTCGTGCGGCACCCCGAAGACGGCCACCTCGCGCACGTCCTCGAGCGTGGCGATGGCCTGTTCCAGCTCGGCCGGCCAGATGTTGAAGCCGCCGGAGACGATCATGTCGTCGACCCGGTCGACCACGTACAGGTACCCGTTGTCGTCCATCCGCCCGACGTCGCCGGTCAGCACCCAGCCGTCCACCAGGCGCCGCCGGGAGAGGTCGTCGTCGCCCCAGATGCCGGTCATCTGACCGTCGCAACGGATCGCGATCTCACCCTCCTCCCCGATGGGCAGGGTGTTGTTGTCCTCGTCGCGGATCTCGAGCTCGGCGAACGGCAGCACCCGGCCGGCCGCCTTGATCGGCTCGGAGCCGGGCATCTCCCGGAACCAGTCCTTGGAACCCATCATGGCCACCGGCACGGCCTCGGTCTGGCCGTAGAGCTGGAACATGGTGTCGCCGAACACGGTGTGCGAGGCCCTCGCGGTCCGCGCGCTGATCGGGGCGGCCGAGACGATGATCGCCTTCAGGTCGGGCAGGTCCTGCGGGACCTCCCCCACCTTGTTCACGATGTCGGCGAGCATGGTCGGTACGGCGAAGAAGTAACCCACCTTGTCCCGCCGGATCCGCTCGATGAACCCCTCTGCCTCGAACTTGCGGTCCAGCAGGTTCACCCCGCCGGCCAGCCACACCGGCAGGAACGTGTACCCGGAGCCGTGGCTGATCGGGCCGACGTGGAGGCAGCGGTCGCCCATGTCGACCGGGGGAAGCATGTAGAACCAGTCCCGCTCGGTGCACATCCAGGCCCGGTGGGTGTACGCGATGCCTTTGGCCTTGCCGGTGGTACCGGCTGAGTGCCGGATGATGAACACGTCGTCCATCGAGATCTCTACGTCCGGGTCGTCGGCGGGGAAGGACTCCAGCCACTTCTCGTAGCCGCTGTCCCGCACGATCACCTGCAGGCCCTCGATCTCCGAGGCCACCCCGTCGAGCTCGTGGGCGTACTCCTCGGAGACCACCACCGCCTTGCATCCGCTGCCCCTGAGCATGTGCCGGTGCGCGTCGGAGGAGTTGCGCCGGTAGAGCGGCACCCGGATCAGGTTGGCCGCCACCGAGCCGACGTAGAAGTCGGCCGCCTCGATGCAGTTGTCCTCCAGCACCGCCACCCGGTCACCGGGCTGCAGGCCGGCGTCGCGCAGGGCGTTCGCCAGCCGCATGCCGCGGTCCCACACCTCGCCGTAGGTGAGTTCACGACCATCGCTGACCACCGCGGTCAGGTTGCGGTGGAACCGCGCCGAGCGGCGCATGGCACTACGGACATCCAGCACGGTGGGTGCCTCCGGGGGTGAAGTGGCTGACGGCGCAACCGGTGGTCAGCGGCTGTCTGCGGTCTCGAGCAGGGCGGTGATGTCCCGGCCCTGACCGGCCAGGACGGCCGCTGCGGGTGACGGTGGGGCATCGGCGGGCACCGATCCGGCCGCGGGTGGTCCGGCCGGCACGGCGGACCCGGCCCCCGGCGGAGCCGACGGGGGCGCCGACGGGGGCGCCGACGGGGGCGCCGGCGGACGGATGTCGGGCAACGGGGCCCGCCAGACGTCGACGGTCTCCGGAGCCAGGGGCAGCGTGCGCGCGGTGTGCGTCGCATCGTCGACCTGCGGGTGGCCGACGCAGTACTCGATGGCGAACCCGCGCGCGGCGTCCTTGATGTAGACCCCGATCGAGCCGGACGGGGCGTGGCGCAGGATGTCGTCGCGGATCTCCACGCCGTGCCGGGCCGCGTTGTGCCGGAAACGCATCACGTCGTCGATGGACTCGACCTGGATGCAGAAGTGGTTGAACGAGGGCTGCTGGGCCCGGATCAGCACCAGCGAGTGGTGGTAGCGGTCGCCGGCCCGGAAGAACCCGGCCATGTCACCGATCCAGTCGGAGGCCTTGAACCCGAGGACCTCCTGGTAGAAGCGGGTCGTGGTGTCCCAGTCGGTCACCTCCCAGCCGGCGTGCAGGAACTTCTCCAGCGTCACCCCGCTGTTGACCGGGGCCACCCCGCGCTCCCACATCCCGGAGAACAACTCGATCTCGAATCCGCCCGGATCGACGAACCGGAGCCAGCGCGCGACCCGGTCCTTCTTCGGGTCCCCGCCCTCGGTGAAGTCGATCCCCCACTCCCGCAACCGGGTGCGGGCCAGGGCGAACGAGTTCTCGTCGGTGACCTCGTAGCCGATCCGCTTCAGCCCCTGGCCGGACCCTTGCTCGAGCCGGATCCAGTGGTGCTCCAGGCCGCCGGTCATGAAGGCGGTGTCACCGACCCGCTCGGTCTGCTCGAGGCGCACGAAACGGGAGTAGAACTCGCAGCCCTCGTTGAGGTCGTTCACCCCCACCGAGAGGTATCCGAACTGTTTGACGATGTCGGGAGCGGTCATGTCGGATCCTCAGTTCTGCTCGACCAGGGACGCGATCTCGGGGCGGCGCTTGGACACCGCGGCCCGGTCGGCGGTCTTGCGGCTGACGATGCCGTCACGGAAGAACTCGATGAACACGTCGGCGAACAGGTCCGGCTGGTCGGTCTGTCCCTGGTGGCCGCAGTCCTCCGGGTAGAAGAACTGGATGTTGGTGAGCGCGTCCTCGACCTTGTAGCCCAGGTCGGTGACCGGCAGGATCACGTCGTCGATGCCGTACAGGCAGATGCCGGGGATCTCGGTGGTGTCCAGCCGGCCCTTCGTGGACATCGCGGACTGGATCGACCCCGGCACCTCGCCGAACAGGAACGCCTTCTGCCAGTCGGTCCAGCCGTCCTTGTGGGTGTCGGCGGCCCGCATCCGCATCTCGAGCAGGTCCTCGGTGATGTTCTCGTGGTGGTGCAGGATCGAGTTCATCATCTTGACCATGGTCTCGCGGCTGCCGTCCCAGCCGATCGGCACCTGCATCCGGTCCAGGGTCGGGAACGGCATCACGTCACCGACCGGCCCGGCGATGAGGATGAACCGCTCGACCCGGTGCGGGTAGCGCGCGACGTAGTGGGCGGTGTTAGCGCAGCCCATGGAGTTGCCGGCCAGCGAGAACCGGTCCAGGCACAGCGCCTCGGCGAAACGCTCGAGGAAGTTGATGTGGGTGTAGATCCCGTGCACCGGCCGGTACTCCGGGCGCGGGTCGGACAGCCCGAAGCCGGGCTGGTCGGGGCAGTACACCCGGAAACCGGCCTCCGCCAGCCTGGGAGCGAGCAACCGCCACCCCGCGGTCCCGGACGAGCCTGGGATGCCCCCGTGCAGCAGTACCACGGCCGGGCCGCTCTCCCCCGCGGTCATGTAGTGGGCACGCTCACCGTTGCCGAGACGCACCCAGCGGCTGTGCAGCCCCGGAACCTCGATGATCCCCTCTTCGGTCAGCGCCATCTCCGCACCCTTCTCGCTTCTCCGGCCGGGCATCGCCGGCGTGCCTGGTGGTACGGCCGCCGGCTCCCGGCGTACCGATGTCAACAGCAGTCGAGCAGGCGGGTGGCGTTGCCACCCCAGACCTGTTCGGCCTCGGCCTCATCCAGCCGGGCCAGTACCGCTCCACCCAGGTCGTCCTGGGCCGGGAGCGGGTAGTCGGTGCCGAACACGATCTTGTCGGCGCCGAGCGCGTCCCGCAGGAACGCCACGTTCGCCGGGTCGTAGACGACACTGTCCACGTAGACGTTGCGGATCAGCTCGTGCACCGGTCGGTGATCCCCGGCGTCCCACAACCGCCGGATCCTGGCCAGCGACCACACGAACGCCCCACCACCGTGGGCCAGGCAGATCCGCAGCTCCGGGGAGTCCTCGACCACCCCACCGAAGACCAGCTTCGCGGCCGCGATCGCGGTGTCGGTCGGCATGCCCAGACCGAACGTGACCTCGGCGCCGGTGATTCGCGGCGTCCAGTCACACGTTGCACCCAGGATCAGCGGGTGGACGAACACCACCATGCCCAGCCGCGCGGCCTCGGCGAAGAACTCACGCAACGCCGGGTCGTCGAGTTCGCGGTCACCGGCGTTGGTGCCGATCTCCACCCCACCCAACCCCAGCTCGTGGGCCCGCACGAGCACCTCGACCGCCCGACCCGGATCGTGCAGCGGCACCGTACCCAGACCGTGGAAGTGCGCCGGGTCGTCGGAGACCATCGAAGCCAGGGACTCGTTCAGCCGCAACGCCCACTGCGCGGCAGCCTCGGGCTCGGCCCAGTCGCAGACCAGCGGCGGAAGTGGGGACAGCACCTGCTGGTCGATCCCGGCCTTCTCCATGTCCTCGATCCGGGCCTGCGGCGACCATGACGACGGCGGGACGGTACGGACCACGCGGCCGCCCCGGGACAGCCGCCCGGTGTCGCCGTCCACCTCGAAGCTGGGCCAGCGCGGATCTCCGTAGCGCTCGGCGAAGTCCGGCAGCGTCGGCACCACATGGGTGTGGAAGTCGATTCGCACGTACCGGTCCTCTGCTCTCGGGTGTGCCAAGACTGTCCCGCATGACGGAGCCCGGCAAGGAGACATGCCATCAGACGGAACGTCCCATGTCAACGGGGTCGTTGATATCGTCACTCGCGTTGCCCGCGTCCTCGGACCTCCGTGGCGGCGGCCCGGTGACGCCGCGCTCCGGATCCCGGTGGAACGGCGCTACCCTGCGCCGAGATCGAGGTGCTTCGGATGTTCCTCCCGCCCACCCGCGGAGCCAGGAGATGACCATGGTGGAGACGCCGGACCCGCTGCACGGCTGGAGCGATGCCGGCGAGTACTGGACCACCAGCAACATCGGTGAGGCCGCCCCCGGAGTGCAGACGCCCCTGAGCGCGACCATCTGGTGGCCGGCGATCGAGGACTGCGTCCGCGAGACCGGCTACCGGGCCGGGTACCTCACGACCGAGGAACGCCGGACCCCCGCGGAGATGGGACGCCGCTTCCTGAGGATGTTCTACGGCCGCTGCGCGCTCAACATCGAGGTCATGTCCGTGGTCGGCGACCGGGTACCGGGCACGACGGGTCCCGCGGTGGTCGAGGGCATCTTCGGTCGTGTGCCCGACGACATGGCCTTCTCCCCCACCCGCCGCCACTACCTGCGGGTGATCACCCGACTCCCCCGCATCCACCGCGCCGTACCGCGTGAGCTCGTGGCCACCGCACCGCGGTTCACATCGTGGTGGCGGGAGTCCACGGCCCGCGTGCCCGACCTCGACCGCGGGGCCACCACGGCACTGCTGACACAGGCCCTCACGCGCTTCCACGAGGCCCTGCTGCTCCAGCACCTCGCGGTCATCGGCGTCATCCAGCCTTCGCTGGCCATGCTCGACGTGGCCGCCCGCCGCAGCGGGGTCCCCGAGGTCACCGAGCTGGGGACGGCGTCGGGCAACGCGGAGATGGCCGTCGTCTGTGACCTCTGGCGAGCCTCCCGCGGCCAGCTGGGCCTGGACCAGGTGGTGGCCAACCACGGATTCCATGCACCGCTGGAGGGAGAGCTGTCGACCCGGGTCTGGAGGGAGGACGACCTGGCCCTGCGGCGGATGGTCGAGCAGTACTCCCTGCTCGGCGACGAGGACGACCCCTTGCGGGGCGATGCCGCCCGGGCGACCGAACACGAGGCCATCGCGCGCCGGGCGGTGGCCGGGGTGCCGTGGTGGCAGCGCCGCCTGGTGCGCGGGATGATCGCTCTCGCGCCCCGCAACATGCCGCTGCGCGGTATCGCCAAGTGCTCGTACCTGCAGGGTTTCGACGTCATCCGGGCCTGCTCCCGGCGGCTCGGCGAGCTGCTGGCCGCCGACGGCCTCATCGAGCACGCCGATGACGTCTTCTACCTGACGATGCCGGAGCTGACCGGGCAGCTCCCGGCCGGCGCCCGCGAGCTGATCAGCCGCCGCCGCGCACGCCGGGCGGAGTACCAGCAGGTCACGATCCCCGGCGACTGGCAGGGCATGCCACCGACGCAGCCCGCCCGCACCTCCGACGACCTCCCCTCCGACGCCCGGGTCGACCGGGTGACCGGGATCGGGGTCAGCGCGGGGGTGGTCGAGGGTCGCGTGCGGGTCGTGCTCGAACCCGACTTCACCTCGATCGAGCCGGGCGAGGTCCTCGTCGCACCCACCACCGACCCGAGCTGGTCGTCGATCATGTTCATCTCCGCCGCCCTGGTGGTCGACATCGGCGGACTGCTCAGCCACGCGGCCGTCGTGGCCCGTGAGATGGGTGTGCCCTGCGTGGCCAACACCCGCACCGGAACGCGCTCGCTGCGCACCGGCGACCTGGTCCGGGTGGACGGGGGCAGCGGCGTCGTCATCGTGCTCGAGCCGTGCGTCGCACCGTGACGGCGGACGGCCGCTGAGCCGGGCCGCAAGCGCCTGAGCACACCGGCACCACGTCGTGTGCGCTATACGATGCCGGAGGCCAGTGATCGACATGCGGGGCCTGACGGCCCAGAGCGGAGCGGGTGGGCAGTGACGGAAGAAGTCGACCGGACGACCGGCGAGGACCCGACGGCGGGGACGAGCGCACCGTCCATCCGCAGGCGCACCCAGGCCCCAGCTAAGCCCGGTGACAGCATCCGGCTCATCGGAATGCGCAAGATCATCGCCCAGCGCATGCACTCCAGCCTGCAGGAGATGGCGCAGCTGACCCACGGGTTCGAGGTCCGGATGGACGCCGTGGTGGCCGCCCGGGCCGCCCTGAAGGACGCCGATGAGGCGGCCCCGAGCATCACCGACTTCGTGGTCCGCGCCGCGGCGCTGGCGTTGCGCGAGCACCCGCTACTGAACGCCGTCGTCGAGGAGAAGGCGATCCGGCTCTACGAACGGATCGACATCGGGCTCGCGGTCGCGGTTCCGAACGGCCTGATGCTGCCGGTCGTCCGCGACGCCGCCGACCGCTCCATCGGCGCGCTCGGCGCCGAGATCCGTCGGCTGGCCGAGGCCTGCCGGGCGGGCACGGTCACCCCGGACGAGCAGGCCGAGCCGACTTTCTCGGTGACCTCTCTGGGCGGATACGGAGTCGACATGTTCACCCCGATCGTCACTCCCGGCACCGTCGCCATCCTCGGGGTCGGCCGGATGCGTGACGGTGTCGAGTGGGACGGCGACACCCCCCGCCGCACGCGGGTCATGACGCTCAGCCTGAGCTTCGACCACCGGGCGGTCGACGGCGCCCCGGCGGCCGAGTACCTCCAGACCGTCGGGCGGCTGCTCGCCGATCCGGATCGGCTGTTGTCCGAGGTCTGACCCGGCCGGCGACCGGCATGCATCGATCGACCGAAAACCGTTCCCCTACAGTCGGTGATCCACCATTCCGGCAGTTCTTGATCGGATTGCGCATCTCACCGTTCATCGAACGGTCTGCCACCCTTTCCCACCCCTGACCTGGGTATGTGACGGAAAACGCTTTGACGGTCGCTCCCAGTGACGTACTGTCGGAATGGAATGTGACCGTAGTGTCAGTCGGGAAGAAACGATGTTGTTTGCTCGACTAATGATCTAGCAGGTCCGGTGCGGATTGGCCGGGAACAGCCCGAACCAGACACACCGGAAACGGGTGGTAGGGGGATTGACATGGGCGCATACAAAAGGATCCTCGTCGGGACGGACGGATCCGAGACCTCGCTCCTGGCCGTGGATCGAGCCGGCAAGGTCGCCGCGGCCAGCGACGCGCAGCTGGTCATCGTGACCGCCTACGAGCAGGCCAGCCGGGACGAGATCCTCGAGGCCCGCGACGCGCTCAAGGGCGATGCGTTCATGGTGGTCGGCTCCGCCCCGGCGGAATCCATCCTCCGAACGGCCTCCGGCCGCGCACGGGCCGCCGGGGCGACCCAGATCGAGACCCTCGCCATCGAGGGCCTCGCGGTCTCCGTACTGGACAAGGCCGTCACCGACACCGGCGCGGACCTCATCGTGGTCGGCAACGTCGGTCTCAACACGCTGTCCGGGCGGATCCTGGGCTCGGTTCCGCAGACCGTGGCCCGCCGCGCGGACGTCGACGTACTGATCGTCCACACCTCGTAGCCGACGGCGCCCGGCCGGGGCGGCACCCTGCGGTGACCGGCCCGGCCGGCGCCCGGTCAGCAGCCGCACGGACGCGGGTGCGCGGTACGTTCCAGCAATGCCGACGGCCCGCTGGAGCACCGTCAACGCGCGCGAGGCGTTCGCCGGCGTCGTGACGCCGCTGACCTACACGTTCTACTTCCCCGGGGCCGAACGGGCCAGCGCCCGGTTCTGGAAGGACCTCGGCCTACTCGAACGCGGCGCACCGGACGTCCCCGACGACTCCGACCTCTGCTTCTTCGGCCGGTTCCACGGCCGGATGGCGATCAACGTCGACCGGTACGGCGAGATGGCCGACCGCACACCCGGGACGTCGGCCGCCGCGATGGAGGAGCAGATGTTCGGCGTCGCGCGGACCGGCGCCGGTACCGGGCACACCCGCCGCCGCTACCCGATCGTGGCGCTCGTCGCGCCGCGCACGATCTGGCGGGCCCGCCGCGACACCCGACGCGACGCCCGTGACGACCCGGGCGGTGGCCCGGCCTGGCGCCGGGAATGGCTGCACCGGCTGCGGACCGCCGACCCCACCACAGCGCGAACCGCGTTCCGGGAGGCCCGGGACCGGTTGGAGGCGGTGCTCTACCGGCACATCATGCTGACCGCGCTCGCCCAGGGCTGTTTCGACGCCGCCGCCAGACTCGCCCTGGCAGCGGGGCGTCCGGGCGCCGAGGCCGAGCTCGTGGCCAGTACCGGTGGCACCGAGGAGGCCCACATGATCGAGGCGTTGCACCGGGTCGCCGCCGGCACCCGGACGATGGCGTCCTTCCTCGACGAGTACGGATACCACGGCCCCGACGAAGGGCATCTCGAGGCGACCGTGTGGCGGACCCCGGAGACGTGTTCTTCCTCACCGCCCGGGAGGTGCTCGGAGAAGACCGGATCGAGGACGGCACGATCGAGCGGCGGCGGGCGGAACACCAGCGGCACCTGGCCACCGACCTGCCGGACGCCTGGAACGGCGAGCCCGAGCCGATCCCGCTTCCGACGCCGGCCACCCAACGGGCCGCCCCTGGCACGGTGGTCCGGGGGCTGGGGGTCAGCGCGGGCACCGCGACCGGACGCGTCCGCGTCGTCCACGAGATCGGGGACCTGGACTTCGACGTCGACGACGTGCTGGTGTGCCGCACGACGGACCCGAGTTGGGCGTCGCTGATGGCGATCTCCACCGCGATGGTGATCGACGTGGGTGGAGCGATCAGCCACGGCGCGATCGTGGCCCGCGAGCTCGGCATCCCGTGCGTCATCGGGACCGGTGACGGCACCCGGGTCCTGCGCGACGGCGACAGCGTCCACGTCGACGGCGGCGCCGGGACCGTGCTGGTGCTCGAGGGTGACTCAGGCGATCCCGGTGGCGGCGTCGCCGGGCAGTAGCCGCTCGGGCACCTGCTCGAACCGCCACCCCGTCCCCGTGGAGGTGAACGTCCACACCACGTCGTAGCGGTCGTCGGGCCAGGTGCGCGGCGGGGCCGGCGCGGTGGGCCCGAAGGCGGCGGCCATGGTCGGGATCTCGCCGTGCTGCCAGCAGATCAACGTCGGGCCGGGCTGCGACGCCGCCTGGGCGACGAGGCGCGACTCCTGCCCCCTGGAGAAGCGGGTGTCCACCGGGACGCGTAGCGCCATGGCCAGCGGCCGGACGGTCTGGCGGGGTCGGTTGCCCTCCGCTCCCCCGTCGCCCGTGCCCGAGGCGTAGATCATGCTCGGGCGGGGCAGGGCCGCCCGTCCCGAGCCCGGCCGGGGCACGAAGAGCCCCACCAGGCTCGCGGCTCGTATCCAGCCCTGCTCGGTGAGGGAGTGCGTGTCCGGTTGTCCCGCGAGGTCGATGCCGAACGGGACGGCCGCCTTCGTGGGCTTCTCGCCGTGACGGATGATCATGATCACCTTGCCGCGGGGGGCGGTGACCGGAGCGGTCGGAGACAGTGGAGCGGGAACGGGAGGGGTGGGACCGGGCGCGAAGCCCAGCAGCGCCGGGAAGGCGACCAGCGCGGCGCCCTGACTGGCTACGCGCAGCAAGGTGCGCCGGGAGAGCGGGGACCGTTCGACTGCCACATATGAACGTTAGAGCGACGGATGCGCTCCGTGGGACTGGAGACCCATATGCACCCAACCAGAGGATGAGGGTATGCCCATATGGAGCAATCAGTGATTACACAGTGCATCATTGGTGCCGATGTGATTACACCGGTCAGTGCCTTGACGACTGTGCGTGATGAACTTACGCCGGACGGGTCAACAACCCGTTGAGTAGCAGGTTCGCGTAGTGCTCGGAGAGCTCCTCGACCGTCAGCCGCCCGTCGGGGTTGAACCAGCCGAAGAGGAACCCGTTCATGCCGGCGATCGCATGGCGCACCGCCGTGGGGTCCATATCGGCGAACACACCGGCCCGCTGGGCCCGCAGGAGAAGCGAGCGCAACCGCTCGGTGTAGCGGGCCTCGTACTTGTTGACCGCCGCCAGCTGAGCCGGATCCAGCCACTGGGCCAGCCAGCGCATCTCCTGGAAGTAGACGCCGATCTCGTCGGCCCACTCGACGGACTGCTGCACCGACACCGTGATGAACGCCCGGAACTGCTCCTCGAGCGTCCCGGTGTCGGCGATGTCGTCCAGGATCTCGGTCAGGCTGCGCAACGGCAGGAGCACCACATCGAAGAGGATGTCCGCCTTGCCCCGGTAGTAGTGGTAGAGCGTACCCTTGTTCAGCCCCAGCTCAGCGGCCAGCATGTCCATCGAGGCCCCGCTGTAGCTGTACTGACGGAAGACCCGCGCGGCGGCCTTGCGGACCTCGGGCTTGCGCTTGAGAGAGCCACGCCCGGTGGCCGGGTTCACCACTGCGGCCCCACCTGTCGCCGGAGGATCGATTGCGGGCAACTCTAGTCACGCGCCCGAGGGCCCGGTTCGCTCGAGTCCCGCGCGTGTCAGGTGGTAGCCCGCCCGCTGGCGGTCCCAGGTCGCGCCCGAGTTCCCCCGTTCCCGGAGCAGGTGCTTGCGTACCCGCGACGAGGGAGTCTTCGGCAGCTCCTCGACCACCTCCACGTAACGGGGCACCATGAAGTAGGCCATCCGGTCGGACAGGAACTCCACCAGACGACCGGGGTCGAGCTCGACCCCGGGATCGGTGACGACGAAGACCTTCACCTCGTCGTCGCCCCCGAAGTCACCCGGCGCCGCGACACAGGCCACCTCGGCGACCCCCGGGAACGCCGCCACGTCCCGCTCGACCTCGAAGCTGGAGATGTTCTCCCCACGCCGGCGCAGGACGTCCTTGTACCGGTCGTGGAAGTAGAGGTACCCGTCGGTGTCGGCGCGCAGCGCGTCCCCGGTGTGGAACCAGCCGTTGCGCCAGGCGCGCACCGTGGCGGTCGGGTCGCCGACGTAGCCCTGGGACATCAGCCACGGCTGGTCGGACCGGACGACGAGCTCGCCGATCTCACCCGGCGCCACCTCACGGTCGTACTCGTCGACGAGGCGGACCTGGAAGCCGGGGCGCTGCCTGCCGCAGCTGCCCGCCCTCGTGGGGGTGTCGAGCGCCTGGATCAACGGGATGCTGGCCTCCGTCGAGCCGTAGGCGGTGCACAGTCCGGCCAGCCCGAACCGCTCGACGAACCGGGCGGGGTCCGACGGCAACGGCGAGCACACCATGAACCGCATGTTGTGGTCCCGGTCGTCGTCGCGGGCCGGGCGGGACTCAAGGAACTGGGCGACGGTGCCCGGTGCCACCGCGAACGTGGAGCCGGACCTGCGGGCACCGGCCCAGTAGTCGCTCATGGCGGGCGCGGCCCGGACGGCGAACCGGCCGCCGACCCGCATCATCTGGATCACCGGCCCGAACGCCGAGAGATGGAACCACGGCATGTCCGCCTGGAACACGTCCTCCGGCCCGACCCCGCACGACTCCACCAGCCACGCGGCGAAGTGGCACAGCGCCGCGTTCGTGGTGACGGACGCCTTCGAGGGCCCAGTGGTGCCCGACGTCAGCAGCAGGCAGTGCGGGTCCCAGGGTCGCGGAGGCTCGGCGGGCCCGACGAGCTCAGCGGGCTGGGTGATCCGACCCGGCGGACCCACGAGCCGGTCGCCGTCGAGGACGGCGTCTCGGTGGACCCCGTCGAGCCGATCGGCGGTGTCGGCGTCCGCGACCACCACCCGAGGGGAGATACGGTCGCACACGTCGGCCAGCAGACGCCCCCGATAGGCGGGGTTGACCGGGGCCACGACCGCTCCGAGCAGGGTCGCGCCCCACCACGC
>Ga0310811_10008406_pt1 | contig 13263 bp, 12 predicted proteins | sample YCmetagenome_FD_207642 | JGI IMG/M metagenome (GOLD analysis project Ga0310811, IMG submission 207642) | Soil microbial communities from experimental microcosm in Duke University, North Carolina, United States - YC | ecosystem: Engineered > Artificial ecosystem > Soil microcosm > Unclassified ...
GCTGCACGCCCAGCATCACCCGCGCGGCTGAAACCGCAGGAACGCCGCCGCCGACGGTGCTGGCGCGCGCATGCTAGACTCCTCTGCCGACCTGCGCTGCGCCGAAGCCGAACCTCGTGCGGCCGTGGCGGTCCAATCTCCTCTCGAGCGACGGAAGTCATTCATGGTTGCCCACAGATTGCTAGGTTTGCTCGCGCTGTGTTGCGCGGCCGGCATGGTGCCGGCGCAGCAGGCGCCGATCAAGGCGGATGCACGAGCGGAAGTGGCCTCCCACATTCCCGGCGCACGCGCTGATGAGCTGCGCCCGACGACGATCCCGGGTATCTACGAGCTCACTCGCGGTGCCGATATCGTGTACGTGACTGCCGACGGCAAATATGCCTTTACCGGCGATCTCGTCGAGCTCGCGAACAACAACAACCTGACCGAGCAGCACCGGCGCGAGCTGCGCGCCAAGGCGGTCGCCAGTTTCCCCGAGGACGAGATGCTCGTCTTCGGTCCCAAGGATCCGAAGTACACCGTGACGGTATTCACCGACGTGGATTGCCCCTATTGCCGCAAGCTGCACAGCCAGATCGGTGCCTACAATCGGCTCGGCATCCGCGTGCGCTACCTGCTGTATCCCCGCACCGGCCCCAACACCACCGCATGGACCAAGGCGGAGCAGGTATGGTGCTCCCCCGACCGCAACTCGGCGCTCACTCGGGCCAAGCTCGGCGAGGAGCTCAAGACCAAGCCCTGTGCCGAGAATCCCGTGGCGCGCAGCTACGCGCTGGGTCAGGACTTCTCGCTGGAGGGAACTCCGGCCATCATCATGCCGAACGGTGAGCTGTTGCCCGGGTATGTGCCGCCCGATGTGCTGGCGCAGCACCTCAAGGACGCCAAGTAGCGGAGTCTCGAGCGCGGCTCAGCCCTCAGCGCGGCTCTCGGTTCGGCGCGCTCAGCGTTCGAGCAGTTTCAGCTTGTCGGGCTTGCCTTCCCATTCCTTGGCGTCAGGCGGCGCCTCCTTCTTCTCGGTGATCACGGGCCATTGCTTGGCAAGGTCGGCGTTCAACTGCTTGAACTGCTCCTGGCCGGCGGGCAGCTCCTCCTCGGAGAAGATCGCCTCCACCGGACACTCCGGCTCACACAGGGTGCAGTCGATGCACTCATCCGGGTCGATGGCGAGAAAGTTGGGCCCCTCGTGGAAGCAATCGACGGGACACACCTCGACGCAATCCATGTACTTGCACTTGATGCAGTTTTCAGTGACGACAAAAGTCATTCGGTTCCTCAGGCAGGATGCGCTGGCGCACGTCGCGGCACAGCGCACGTGCAGGAGACCGGACATTGTGCCATGCCGGCGCCACATGGGTGAATCGCGGGGTAGGGCGGCCCGCCACCGGTGTTGACTATTCGATTCGTGGATAGTTGACCAAATGGTCCAGTATTCGAAAAAGGTGCCTCACATCGCCGCTCTGCCGATATCAAGCGGCCTGATTTGTCGGGGACCCGGGGGTCAACCGCCGGTCGATGGTGCTGAAATGATACGGCTCGCGCCCGGCGGCGCGGTCCTCGAGATAGCGCCGCAAGGTGAAATCCGTACTCGGGAAGGCGATGTCGGCCCAGGGAATATCGTCCGGGCTCACCAGCGCAACTTCCAGGCTTTCGGCGCCGGCGGCGTAGTTGGCCGCAGGAAGCGTGGCGCGGAAGAAGACGTGCACCTGCTCTGCGTGCAACACGTGCACCACGGAAAGCAGCGAGCCGATGGTCACTTCCGCGAGCGCTTCCTCGCGTGACTCGCGTGCGGCGGCCTGCTGCAGCGTCTCGCCGTTCTCCATGAATCCTGCGGGGACGGTCCAGTAGCCGCGCCGAGGTTGGATCGCGCGCCGGCACAGCAGGATGCGCCCCTCATGGTCGGCGACACAGCCGACCACCAGGCGTGGATTCTGATAGTGAATGGTGCCGCAGGCATCGCACACGTGCCGTGCCAGGTTGTCTCCCGCGGGGATGGAGAGCCGCACCGGCGCGCCGCACTGATTACAGAATTTCATGGTGCCGCTTGACCCGTCCGCGGTGAGTCTGATGGTGCCCGAGGTCGGAGTCGAACCGACACGCTTTTAAAGGCGGCGGATTTTCGTGCCGCTTCGGCTTTCGCCGCCCCGGGCCTATCGGCACCCGGGTTCGTGGTCTGGAGCACGCCTTCACCCTAGCCATCTGGCCTTAGGTGCCCGCCGTCTGCTCTCTACACCTTCCCTGCCGATGGCAGGGCTTGGCTCGGCGTCAGCTCGAGCGCGCAGCGCCCAGGGCCTTCACCGAGTTTGACGGGCTTCACCCCGAGGATTTCTCCGCGGGGGCTCAAGTTGATCGACTGAGTCCGCTGCGTCTACCAATTCCGCCACTCGGGCAGCGAGAGGCGCCGGGCAGTATAGAGCCAGGCGCGCAGGAACGGTATGCGCAGTTGCCCCCGCGCGCGCCGGGTGGTCGCGTGCGCCGTGTAACATTAACGCGTGCGCCGTCAGGACTTCGCTTACCACCTTCCACCCGATCTGATTGCCCAGGAGCCACTCGCCGAGCGCTCCGCCGCACGTATGCTGGTGCTCGATGGGATGAGCGGCGCATGGCGCGATAGCACGATAAGGGATCTGCCCCTCGAGCTGCGCCCGGACGATCTGCTGGTGGTTAACGACACGCGTGTTATCGCGGCGCGTCTCATCGGCAACAAACCCTCCGGCGGCAGGGTGGAGATACTTCTCGAGCGTGCGCTCCCCGGACGCGAGGCGCTGGCGCAACTGGCAGCGAGCAAGCCGATCCGCCCCGCGCTCGAAGTGGCGACTGCGGGCGGCGTCGTGCGCGTGCTCGCGCGGGAGGCGGAGCTTTGGCGCATCGAGTTGCCTGCACCGGCAATGGAGTTCTTCGAGCGTTTCGGTGCGGTACCGCTGCCGCCCTATATCCGGCGTGCGCCGAGCGCGTTGGATCGCGAGCGCTATCAGAGCATCTTCGCGCGCGAAGCCGGCGCGGTAGCGGCTCCAACCGCGAGCCTGCACTTCGACACGGCGCTTACCGATGCGCTCGCCGCACGCGCCGTACGCCGCACATGCATCACGCTGCATGTCGGCTCCGGTACGTTTCAGCCGTTGCGCACCGAGGATGTTGCCGCTCATGTGCTGCATCCCGAGCGCGCCGCGGTAGGCCCGGCGGCCTGCGCAGCCATTGCGGCGACACGCGCCGCCGGCGGGCGTGTGGTCGCGGTCGGCACTACGGTAGTGCGCGCGCTCGAGTCTGCCGCGCTCGCGGCGGACAGCGCGACGATGCCGGCGGCGACGCATCAGGGGCAGTCTCCGGAGCTGCTTCCCTGGCAAGGCGAGACGCGGCTGTTCATCACCCCTGGATTCCGCTTCCGGGTGTGCGACCTGCTGCTCACGAACTTCCATCTGCCGGAGTCGACTCTGCTCATGCTGGCGTGCGCGTTCGCCGGCCAGCGTGCAGTGCTCGCGGCCTACGCGCATGCAGTGCGCGCGCGATACCGCTTCTTCAGCTACGGCGACGCGATGCTCGTCTCGCGCGGAGGCGGCCTTTGAACCCGGTATTCACCGTGTGCGCGCGCGATGGCGCCGCGCGCGTTGGAACGCTCACCACTGCACACGGAGTCGTCGAGACCCCGGCCTTCATGCCGGTGGGGACCTACGGCACGGTGAAGGCCATGACGCCCGAGGAGCTCGAATCACTCGGTGCGCAGATCATCCTCGGCAATACCTTCCATCTGCTACTGCGGCCGGGGCCAGAGATCATCGCCGCCCACGGCGGCCTGCATCAGTTCATGCACTGGGCGCATCCGCTGCTTACCGACTCAGGCGGATTTCAGGTGTTCAGCCTGCGCAGCCTGCGCCGCATCAGCGAGGAGGGCGTGCGCTTCCGCTCGCCGGTCGACGGGCACGAGGTGCGGCTCACACCCGAAGACTCGATGGAGATGCAGCTCGCCCTGCGCTCGGACATCGCCATGGCGCTCGATGACTGCACTCCTTATCCGGCCACGGAGGCTCAGGCGCGCGTTTCCATGGAGCGCTCCATGCGCTGGGCGGAACGCAGTCACACTCACTACTACCGCGCGGAGCGCGACGAGCCGCCGGGGGGCCTGTTCGGCATCGTGCAGGGCGGCATGCACCTGCCATTGCGGCTCGCCTCGCTCGCGGCGTTACTGCGGCTTTCCTGGCCCGGGCTCGCGATCGGCGGGCTCGCGGTAGGTGAGGCCGAGGAGGAGCGCCTCGGGGTCCTCGAGGCGCTCGTTCCCCACATGCCTCCCGAGCGGCCCCGTTACCTGATGGGCGTCGGACGGCCCGAGGACATCGTGGCCGCGGTGCTGCGCGGCGTCGATTTGTTCGATTGCGTCATGCCCACCCGGCACGCGCGCAACGGTCACCTGTTCACCTCCACCGGCGTCATCAACATCCGCAACAGCGCCTACGCACACGACCTGGCACCGCTGGATGCGGCCTGCGACTGCTACGCCTGCCGTCACTTCAGCCGTGCTTACCTGCGGCATCTCGACCGCTGCAACGAGATTCTCGGCTCACGGCTCAACACCATCCATAACCTGCATTTCTATATCGGCCTGATGCGAGAGCTGCGCACCGCCATCGCGGCAGGCCAGCTGAGCGAGTGGAGTCGCGCCTTTCTCGCGCAGCGCACGGAACGTCCTGTGTCGGCGGACTGACGAGCGGCGATGCCCTGAATCGTGGTCGGCAGATCCTGCACCATCGCGCGCAGCGCCAGATCCGCGCCGCGGAGCGCAAAGATCAGGATGCGTCCCATGGCGGAGTCGTCCACGTACAGGAAGCGTCCGTCGTCCGAGAACGCCGAGTCGATCGGGCCACTGTGGCCACCGCGGCTGCGCTCGCCGTCGCCAACTGCAGCGTGCCGTCTGGCTCGACCTCGTAGGAGGAGAGTGTGCCGCTGCCGCGACTGCCATGGCGGCAGCCGGCGCGGATTCGCTAAGCTTGGCCTTGAGAATGCGTACAATTCAGTTTCTACTACTGCCTCGGTCGCCGCATGACACCTGCGCGCCTCGGGGATGTGGCTATGAACAGGGTGATGACACCGGCGTGGGTGCCGCTGCAGGCGCCACGTCTGTGACATCTACAGTGCACGCGGCATAATGCCGCCCTTTTCGCTTTCTGGACCACACACATGCATGGCTTGATCACTGACGCCTGGGCGCAGGCGGCACCCGGCGGCGCTGGCGGCGGACAGTTCCAGTTCGCGCTGTTGATGGCAGCGTTCATCGCGCTGTTTTATTTCATGCTCATTCGTCCCCAGCAGCGCCGCGCCAAGGAGCACCAGACCCTGGTGTCGAAACTTGCCGCCGGCGACGAGGTGGTGACCGGCGGTGGCCTCCTCGGGCGCATCACCGAGGTAGGGGACACCTTCGTAACGCTCGAAGTCGCCGATGGCGTGCGTGTCAAGGTGCAGAAGGTGCAGGTCACGCAGCTGATGCCCAAGGGCACGCTGAAGAGCGCCTGAGGATGCTCGAGTACCCGCGCTGGAAATACCTGCTCGTTGCAGCTGTGCTGCTGCTGGCGCTGCTGTTCGCGTTGCCGAATATCTTCGGCGAGGACCCGGCACTGCAGGTGGAACGCAAGGACCACACGGCCGTCAACGCGGAGGCGCAGCGTGCGCTCGAGGGCTTCCTCACGCAGCACAACGTGCACTACGGCAAGAGCTACATCGACAGCGGTCGGCTGATGGTGCGCTTCACCAGCGTGCCCGACCAGCTCGCGGCACGCGATGCCGTCAATGCGCAATATGCCGATACCTACCGCACGGCGCTGTCGTTTGCACCGCGCACTCCCGCGGCGCTGCGCGTACTCGGCTTGCGTCCCATGCCGCTCGGACTCGATTTGCGCGGTGGCCTGTACCTGCTTTACCAGGTGGACGTCAACACGGCCGTGAGCCAGGCACTCGATGGCTATGCCCAGGATGCGCGGCGCGCGCTGGCGGCGGCTCATATCCCGGTGAAGGAGGTGAGCACGGTGGCAGGTGGTGGCGGTGCTGCCGACGCGGTGCGCGTCGTACTGCCGCCGGAAGCCGACGTCAATGCCGCACGTCTCGCACTCGGCAGCGCACTGCAGGGCCTCTCGGTCAGTACCCAGAGTCTGCCCAGCGGCGCGGCGATCACCGCCAGCATGACTACCGCGCAGGTCCGCGAGCGCCGTGACTATGCGCTCGAGCAGAACATGACCACGCTGCGCAACCGTGTCAACGGACTCGGAGTGTCCGAGCCGATCGTGCAGCGTCAGGGGGTCGATCGCATCAACGTGCAGCTGCCAGGCGTGCAGAACTCCGCCGAGGTAAAGGACATTCTCGGGCGCGTCGCGACGCTCGAGTTCCGCCTCGAGGACATGCAGAACAACGCCTACGAGGCGCAACAGACCGGGCGCGTGCCGCTCGGCTCGAAGCTCTACACGCACACCCGCTTCGGTCGCCCGGTGCTGCTCAAGCGTGAGGTGATTGCGACCGGCGACCAGCTCACCAACGCCACCAGCGGGCAGTCGCAGGAAGGTCCGGCGGTCAACATCCGGCTCGATGCGCGCGCCGGCGATGCGATGCTGCGTACCACCCGCGCCAACCTCAACCGACGCATGGCGGTGGTGCTGATCGAGAAGCATCGCGAGACCAGCGAAGTGAACGGGCAGAAGGTCAGCCGCGAGGTGACCGATGAGCAGGTGATCAACGACGCCACGATTCGCGGGGTATTCAGCAACAGCTTCCAGATCACCGGGCTGCAGGCCGGTGAGGCGCGCGAGCTCGCGCTGCTGCTCAAGTCCGGATCGCTCGCGGCGCCGCTGTACGCCATCGAGGAGCGTGCCATCGGGCCGAGCCTCGGGCGCGACAACATCGACAAGGGCGTGACCGCTCTCATCGTCGGCATGGGCGGGGTTTTCGTGTTCATGTGGATCTACTACAAGACCTTCGGCCTGGTCGCTGACCTCGTGCTGCTCGCGAACGTGGTGCTGCTGACGGCGCTCCTCTCGATGATGCGCGCCTCGCTGTCGCTGCCGGGCATCGCCGGCATCATCCTCACCGTCGGTATGGCGGTGGATGCCAATGTGCTGATCTACGAGCGCATCCGCGAGGAGCTGCGCAAAGGGGTAACGCCACAGGCGGCGATCCGAGCCGGTTTCGACAAGGCGCTGTCGGCGATCACAGATTCCAACATCACTACGCTCATCGCTGGCGTGGTGCTGTGGGTGCTCGGCACCGGCCCGATCCGCGGTTTCGCCATCGTGCTGACCCTCGGCATCCTGACCTCCATGTTCACCTCGCTCATGGGCAGCCGGGCGCTGCTCACCCTGATGTACGGCGGGCAGCGCAAGGTGGCGCGTCTGTCGATCTGAGTGCCGGCCGCGGCTGCGACAAAGGACCTCGAGTGGAATTCTTCAGCCATCAGACCAACTTCCCGTTCATGGCTACACGCAAGGTGTGGTACGGGCTCTCGGCCGTGTTGATGGTCGTATCGCTCGGCTCGTTCTTCGTGCGCGGGCTTAATCTCGGTATCGACTTCACCGGCGGGGTGAGCGCCGAGGTGAGCTTTCCGCAGGCCGCCAATGTGGATGCGGTGCGCGGCGCACTCGCTGCCAGCGGCTTCCGCGAGCCGCAGGTGCAGAGCTTCGGTTCCTCGCGCGACATCGACATCCGCCTGCCTCCCGATCCGCAGCAGAGCCCGGGCGAGGTGCGCAGCCGGCTGGAAACGGCGTTGCACACCATCGACCGCGGCGCGCAGGTGACGCAGCTCGATGTGGTCGGTCCGCAGGTCGGTAACGAGCTCAAGGTAAGCGCCATGTGGGCGCTGTTCTTCACGCTACTGGGAATATTTCTGTATATCGCCTTCCGCTTCCACACCTGGCGGCTGTCGCTCGGTGCGATCTTCGCGGTGCTGCACGACCCCATCCTGGTGATCGGATTCTTCTCGCTCACCCAGATGTCGTTCGACCTCGCCGTGGTGGCGGCCATCCTCGCCGTCATCGGCTACTCGCTGAATGACACGGTGGTAGTCTTCGATCGCATCCGCGAGCGCTTCGAGGGCAACCGGCGTTCGCCCTCGGACGTGATTCTCGACCAGTCGATCAACCAGACGCTGTCGCGCACCATCATGACCAAGGTGGTGACCTCGATCGTGGTGGTGGCGCTGCTGTTCCTCGGCGGGCCGGTGTTGCGCGGGTTCTCAGCGGCGTTGCTCATCGGCATCATCGCCGGCACGTACTCCTCGATCTACATCTCCAGCGCGATCGCACTCGACTTCGGACTTACCGCCGAGCATCTGTTTCCCTCGGTGAAGAAGGCGGCGCTCGACCACCTGCCCTGACGGAGAGCGGTGCTCTGATCGCCGATCCGCATCTCTGGCTCGCCTTCCTCGCGCTGTCGCTGCTCGAGATCGTTCTCGGCATCGACAACATCATCTTCATCTCGATCCTGGTGGAGCGCTTGCCCGCGGCGCAGCGCTCCGCGGCACGCATCACCGGCCTGGCGCTGGCGATGCTGACGCGCATTGCGCTGCTGTTCTCGGTGGTGTGGCTGACGCATCTTACCCAGCCCTGGTTACAGCTGGACGGGCGCAGTTTCTCCGGTCGTGACCTGATACTGCTCGCCGGCGGACTGTTCCTGCTCGGCAAGAGCGTGCTGGAGATCCACCAGACGCTCGAGGGACACGCGGCGGGCCGGCAACGCCATCGAGTGCTCGGCCGCTTCGGCGCGGTGGTGACCCAAATCGCGCTCATCGATATCGTGTTCTCACTCGACTCGGTGTTCACCGCCGTCGGACTGGTACGCGAGCTGCCGATCATGGTGGCCGCCATCGTGGCAGCGATCCTGGTCATGATGTGGGTATCGCGCTCCATCGGGGCCTTCATCGCGCGCCACCCGACGATCAAGATGCTCGCGCTCTCGTTCCTGCTACTGATCGGGGTCGCGCTGGTCGGCGAGGGTCTGCACTTCGAGATCCCGAAGGGCTACCTCTATTTCGCCATGGCGTTCGCATTCGGGGTGGAGCTGATCAACATGCGGCTGCGGCCGCCGCCGCGATAGTCAGGCAGTGCGCGCACTCGCCGCGGCGCCGTTCGCCTTGCGCAGCGCGCTGTGTTGGTAGCCGTAGAAGATGTAGATCACGACGCCAATCGCGGTCCACACCACGAGCCGCATCCAGGTCGCGGGCCCGAGCGAGACCATCATGGCGCCACATACGATCGCCCCGGCGGTGCATACGAACCGTGGCCAGGGCGTGCGGAACGGTCGTGGCAGGTCGGGACGGGTGCGCCGCAGGATCAGTACTCCGACGCACACGGTGACGAAGGCGGCGAGCGTGCCGATCGACACCAGCTCACCGAGGATCTTCACCGGGAACAGTCCGCCGACCACCGCAGCGGCGACGGCGGTCACCACCGTACCGGTCGAGGGTGTGCGGAAGCGCGGATGCACGTGTCCGAACCAGCCGGGCAGCAGCCCGTCGCGCGCCATGGCAAAGAAAATGCGCGCCTGCGCGATGGTCATCACCAGCATCACCGAGGTCATGCCGCACACTGCGCCGAGCTTTACCGGAATCCCGAGCCAGTGGAGCGAGGGATACTTGTCGAGCGCGAGAGCGACCGGTGCGGCCACGTCCAGCTCGGTGTAGTGCACCATGCCGGTGAGCACTGCGGACACGATGACGTACAGGATGGTGCAGATCACCAGGCTGGCGAGGATACCGATCGGCATGTCGCGCTGCGGGTTACGGGTTTCCTGTGCGGCGGTCGACACCGCATCGAAGCCGATGTAGGCGAAAAAGATCACCCCGGCGGCCGCCATGACGCCGCTCCAGCCGAAGACGCCGGCCTGTCCGGAGTTCGGCGGCACGAATGGATGCCAGTTGGCGGTGTTGATATAGCTGACGCCGAACAGGATGAACAGCACGATGACCGTTACCTTGATGGCGACGATGACCGAGTTGAATGCGGCCGACTGCTTGATGCCGATGTAACAGATGGTGCCGATGATTGCCACGATCAGCATCGCCGGCACGTTGATGATTGCGCCGGTGCGCACTATCTCGAACGATTCCCTGCCCGCCGGTGTGCCGAAGGGCGCGTTGGAGAGCGCTGCGGGGAGGTGGATGTGCAGCTGCTCGAGCAGGCTCGCGGCGTAGCCGGACCAGCCGACCGAGACGGTCGCCACGGCGAACAGGTACTCGAGCACCAGGTTCCAGCCGATGAACCACGCCACGCCCTCCCCGAGGGTCGCATAGGAGTAGGAGTAGGCGCTGCCCGACACCGGGATCATCGCGCTGAACTCCGCGTAGCACAGCCCGGCAAAGGTACAGCCGAGTCCGGCGACGATGAACGATAGCGGCAGTGCGGGACCGGCGTGGTTGGCAGCCGCGGTGCCGGTGAGCACGAAGATGCCGGTACCGATGATGCCGCCGATACCGAGCAATGTCAGGTGCGTGGCGTTCAGCGCACGCCGCAGCTGGTTACCGGAGGATTCCTGTTCGTGCAGCTCGACAATGGACTTGGTCGCAAGAAGCTGGCTCGCCACAAGACCCCCGGTTTACGTGCCAAAGGACTCTACACAAGCACTCTGTGGAAAGCGAGCAACCGGCCGCCGGCGAGAGCTCGCGGCACGGCATGCGCTCAGGAGTCGCGCAGCTCCTCTGGAACGTACGCAGCTAGCAGCTCGATGAGCGCCGCGTAAACCTTCGGAGTGCCTGCGACGACGTGTCCGCCCTGCCGGTACTCCGCGCCACTCAGTGTGCCGATGCGCCCGCCCGCTTCCTGGATGAGGAGTGTGCCGGCTGCGGTATCCCAGGCACTGAGCCCGATTTCCCAGAACGCATCTACGCGCCCGGCCGCGACATAGGCGAGGTCGAGCGCCGCGGCACCGGGGCGGCGCACGCCTGCCGCCTGCAGCGTGACCGCGCGCAGCATCTCGAGGTAGGCATCGAGATAGCGCGTGTTCGCACGGTAGGGAAAGCCAGTGGCGATCAGCGCACCCTCCAGCGTGCGCGCCTTGCTGACACGCAGGCGGTGATTATCGAGATGGGCCCCGGACCCGCGGCTCGCTGTGAACAACTCCTGTCGCAGCGGGTCGTAGATCACCGCGTGCTCGAGGCGGCCGCGCACCTGGCAGGCGATCGAGACGGCGAATACCGGGAAGCCGTGCAGGAAGTTGGTGGTGCCATCGAGCGGATCGACGATCCACAGCGTGTCATGCTCGCCGGTGCGGCCACTCTCCTCGGCCAGAAAGGCATGCTGCGGGTAGTGGCGGCGGATGCTCGCCATGATCTGCTGCTCGGCAGCGCGATCCACCTCGGTGACGAAGTCGTTGCGGCCCTTGGCGGTGATCGCAATCGAGTCGAGGTGGTTCATGCTGCGCACGATGAGCTCGCCGGCACGGCGCGCGGCACGTACGGCAATGTTGAGCAGCGGTTGCATGAGCGGGGTTCATCATAGCAAGGCGAAGCGGATGTTGAAGTGCACCAGCGCCTCCCGTGCGCCGGCTCGACTGCCATATCCGGCGCTCCCGATCAGGCTTAACATCGCGCGAGCGAGTCATGGAATCCTGCGACATCCGTATAGTGCTGGTGGCCCCTTCGCATCCGGGGAACGTCGGTGCGGCGGCGCGCGCCATGAAGAACATGGGGCTCTCCACGCTGGTGTTGGTGAACCCGCGGCAGTTTCCGCACCCGGAGGCGAATGCGCGCGCATCGGGCGCTGAGGATGTGTTGCAGGCGGCGCACGTGATGCCGACGCTGGCGGAGGCACTCGCGGGTTGCGGTTATGTGGCCGCGACCACTGCACGCGATCGCGACCAGTATTTCCGCGTGCTGGACGTGCGCGCCGCGGCGGCACGGCTCGTGGCCGAGGCGCAGCGGGCGCCTGCTGCGGTAATCTTCGGCGCCGAGCGCAGCGGACTCAGCAACGAGGAGCTCGAGATGGCGCACGCATTGATCCGTATTCCGGCAAGCCCGCAATACGCCTCGCTCAATCTCGCCATGGCCGTGCAGCTGGTCACCTACGAGCTGTATCGGGCGCGCGGCGCGGCCGCACCGGTGCCAGTGCCGCTGGCGACGCCGCTCGCCAGCACGCAGGAGCTGCAGCGTCTTTACACGCATTTCGCGCAGGTGCTCGAAGAGATCGACTTTCGCGATCGCACCCAGGGCGGGACGCATCTCATGGCACGTATCCGACGGCTGCTGCAGCGTGCCGAGCCCGACCAGAACGAAGTCAACATTCTGCGTGGCATACTTACGGCGATACAGAACCGGCGCCGCCGGGCGGGTGGAGCGCGGCGTTGAATCCCGGGCCGATATATCTCGACTATGCCGCCACGACGCCGGTCGATCCCGCCGTGGCGCGCGCGATGAGCGAGTGCCTCACCGCCGAGGGAGACTTCGGCAACCCGTCCTCGACACACGCCTATGGGCGCGCGGCGGCGGCGCGCATTGCGCACGCTCGCGCTCAGGTCGCTGCACTGGCTGGTGCCCGCGCCGCAGAGATCGTGTTCACTGGCGGCGCCACGGAGTCGAACAACCTGGCAATTCTCGGCTGTGCGCGCGGCAATGCCGACCGCGGCCGTCACCTCGTCACTGCGCGCACCGAGCACAAATCGGTACTCGATCCGTTCCGGCGACTGGAGAAGGAAGGCTTCAGCGTGAGCTGGCTGACGCCCACCGTTGACGGCCGCATCGATCCGCAGACTTTCGCCGCGGCGCTGCGACCCGACACGGTGCTCGCCGCACTGATGTTCGCCAATAACGAAACCGGCGTTATCGAGGATGTGGCGTCCGTAGGCGCGCTGTGCCGCGAGCGCGGCGTGGCCTTTCACTGCGATTGCGCACAGGCAGCCGGTAAGGTCCCGCTGGCGCTCAATGCGCTGCCGGTCGATTTTGCGGCATTCACTGCGCACAAGCTGTACGGACCCAAGGGCATCGGCGCGCTCTATGTGCGCGAGGGCGCACGGGGAATGCTGCAGCCGATTACCTATGGCGGCGGACAGGAGCGCAACCTGCGGCCAGGCACATTGGCCACACAGCAGATCGTTGGCTTTGGCCTCGCGTGCGAGATAGCTCTCGGCGAGCTGCCCGCGGAGGCACCACGGATCGAGCGCTTGCGCGACCGGCTGTGGCGTGAGCTCGAGGCACTCAGCGGCACTCACCTGAACGGTGCTGCGGCCCCGCGCCTGCCGGGGATTCTCAATGTCTCCTGCGAAGGTGTGCACGGCGAAAGCCTGGTCCGGGCACTCAGCTCTCTGGCC
>Ga0310811_10008407_pt1 | contig 13263 bp, 14 predicted proteins | sample YCmetagenome_FD_207642 | JGI IMG/M metagenome (GOLD analysis project Ga0310811, IMG submission 207642) | Soil microbial communities from experimental microcosm in Duke University, North Carolina, United States - YC | ecosystem: Engineered > Artificial ecosystem > Soil microcosm > Unclassified ...
GGCCGCGACCGAGTGCGCAAGTCGCGTACGATGCCTGTTTTGCGGTTCTCAACGAGCCATACTCGCTCTTCTGCTTGCTAGACAAGCTGATGCCGATCTTGCTCGACGCGGCTGACGAAGTACTCGCTGAGGCGGCCAAAGGCATGTTCGAAGCCGCGCTGCTCGATGCCCGAATCACCAGGTCAGGTTCTCATCGGCCGTGGATGGCGAATACGCGGGACTACGGTCTCGAGATGAAGGCTGCGGCCATCGACATGGAAGCGCCGATCAGTGACATTGAAGAACTCTGGCGCTGCGGCCTGGAAATCATGGACCTATTGGACGCCGGTTTGCGACTGACGCCGCACGATTTCCCAGCGCCATTGGCGGATATCTGCGAGTCATTGCGGAATGTTGCGCTCGAAGGCTCGTATGAAGAGGCGGAGGCCTCGACCCAGAGGATTCTCCGTGAAGCCCAAGAAGCCAGGCAGTGGTCGATCCCGTGGGGCGCGCGCGTCGAGGTGGCTTTCGGGCCCTTCGTTGCGGCACGGATATTCGAGACCGATGGGGAATTTTCCTGTCATTTTCTAGACTCGGCCGAACGATATCACCACGTCGCCATCGGCATTAGCGGCGATCCGCCAAGAGCCGCATCGGCTCGCCTGATTCGTTCACGCGACGACGACGGCGAGGCGGTCTGGAATACGGACGCGGAGCTTAGCCTGAAGCTGATCGCCGCAGCGATCATTCGGGACTTTGTAGTCGTCGAGGAACGAGAGCGCCTTTTCAGTGTGCGCCCGATGCGTCGGCGGATTCGTGGGCGAGACGTGCGGACGGTCATCTATCTTCCACGGGTGCGCTATTCGACTCCCCACTCAGACCGCTTGGCCGTCGAGGGAACCAGCTCCAGCCGCCCAAAGCATTCAGTCGCACCGCATCTTAGACGAGCGGGCACTGCTTCGGCCGCGCAGCGGTTCCTCGCTCAAAGATATGGCATGCGTATTCCAGAAGGCTTCACCTTCGTTCGTCCGCACGAGCGGGGCAACGCTGCGGACGAGGAGCGGATAAGAATCTATCGGAGTCGGTCGGCGTCGCGCATGATTTTCGACGAGGTGTCGAAGGCTCCGGCCGGATCGCGACCGGCCTGGTTCGATTTCGAAAAGGATTGTCTTCGTCTGTTGACGCGGCGCGGATTTCGGGTTGTGCACCAAGCGGCAAACAGGGATGGCGATGGCGGTGTCGATCTCTATGCTGTTGACGAGCATGGTCAATCGTGGATCATCCAGTGCAAATGTTGGGCACAGCATCGCAGCGTGGGGCCGGAGATCGTGCGCGAACTCTACGGTGCTATCGCCCTTACGGACAAGGGGGCATCGTCAAAAAGTCGTGGGATCCTGATCACCACGAGCCGTTTCTCCTCAGGCGCTATTTCGGCCGGGGCCGACTTTGGCTTCGAGCTTATCGACGGTGAGCGGTTTGCTAGCTTGCTAAAGAATGGAGACTAGATGCGTCGCTCAAGCGTTGCTCCAATAACAACCGTGCGCCGTCGATCACGGTCTTGGATACGCGACGATGTGCAATCAAATCTGCGGACCGTGGCAGGCAGCCGAGGCAGTCCAAGCAATTGGCGTCGAATATCGAGGGGAACTTGCGTAGGCGAAATCTGGTTACATGGTGGTTACATGGATTCCAGAAAGCAAAAAGCCCAACCTTGTGGGCTGGGCTAAGTACTTGATTCTATTGGTAGGCCGTACGTGACTCGAACACGTGACCAACGGATTAAAAGTCCGCTGCTCTACCAACTGAGCTAACGACCCAACAGAGCCAAAAATTTTATCCGCTACGGCAGACTTTGTCAACCAGATACCGGCGGCACTGCGACAACTTGCCGCCGGTTTCCCGCATCACTTGATCGTCGTCAGCTTGGTCTGCGCGGCTTGGGCCGCGCTCGACGTAGGGTACTGCGCGACGATCTGCTGCAGGGTCTTCTTGGCTGCGCTGCGCTGCCCTTGCTCCACCTGGTTGTTCGCGATAGACAACAGCGCCTCGGGCGCGCGCGGATGCTGCGGGTATTTCGTAACGAGCCCCTGCCAGATCCCCGTCGAGCCCTTGTAGTCCCGCTGCGCGTACAACGCATTGCCGAGCCAATACTGCGCGCTCGGCTGGTAGGGACTTTGCGGATACTTCGCGAGGAAGTCGCGGAACGCCCCCGCCGAGCCCTTGAAGTCGCCAGCGCGAAACTGGTTCATCGCCGCGTTGTAGGCGTCCGTTTCACCCGGCTGCACTTCGCCCTGGACGCCGTCTACCGTTTGCTGTTGCGGCTCGAACTTCTTCACGCGAGTATCGAGATCGGTGTAGTAGTCGCGCTGCTGCTTTTGCAACAACGACACCGTATTCGTCAACTCCTCGTTTTGTCCGCGCAGCGTCGCCACCTGCTGGCTCAGATCGTCCAGCCGGCTGCTTTGATCCAGGATCGTGCGCTGTGCCGCACCCAACTGGTTAGACAGTGCCTCGGTCTTCGCGCGCAGGTCGAGGACGGCCTGGCGCGCTTCGTTGTCGTCGAACATGCCTGCATGCGCGGGTAGGGCCACAAGGGCCGCACCGGTTGCGCACACGACTGTGCAGGCGCGCAGCCAAGAGAAACGTGACGTCATTGGCGCTTCACCAAAGGTTATTGATAAACCAGGTCAGCACGACGGTTTTGCGCCCACGATTGTTCGTCGTGGCCCGTCGCTTGCGGCTTTTCCTTGCCGAGGCTGACCGCTTCCATCTGCGAGTCGCTCACGCCCAGCAGCGCCAGCGCGCGTCGGACCGCTTCAGCACGCTTCTGACCGAGCGCCAGGTTGTATTCGCTCGTGCCGCGTTCGTCGGTGTTGCCCTGAATCAGCACATGGCGCTGCGGATGGCTCTTGAGGTACGCGGCGTGTTGCTGCAGCAGCGGCTGATAGTCGTCCTTCACAGAATAACTGTCGAAGTCGAAGTAGATGCTGCGCTTGGCCAACGGGCTGTTCGGATCGTTCAGCGGATCTACGTTGACTTGCTGCACATCGCTCGGGCTGGGCGCCGTGCTGACCGCGCCGCCCTTGTTGGCGCCCTCGTCCAGTTTCACGCCCGAAGAGCAGGCACTCAATGCGGCGACCAGCAGCGCCGCAAATACGATTCGCAGTTTAGACATCATTTTTGTACTCTCCAATGGATTGTTGCGTCAATACTACTTATTGCATGAAAGGGCCCCAGGACGGCTCGCGCACGCCGCCGCCCTGAATTGACAACACCTGCCTGACGCGCCCGTCGGTTGAGACGGCGGCCAGCACTTGCCGGCCGTTGACTTGCGTTGCGTACAGCACGTATTGTCCGTTCGCAGCGAAGCTCGGCGATTCGTCGTGCGACGTATCGGTGAGCGCGGTGGCGCTTCCTGTGCCGAGGTCTTGCAGATAGAGTTTGAAGCCGCCGCCGATCCGCGAGATATACGCGAGTTGCTTGCCATCCGGCGAGACGCGGGGGCTGGTGTTGTAGTTGCCGTTGAATGTCACGCGCTGCGCCGCGCCGGCGCTTTCGCCTTGGTGCGACATTTTGTAAATCTGCGGTTGGCCGCCACGGTCGCTGGTGAAGTATATGGTCGAGCCGTCCGCGGAAAAGGTCGGCTCCGTGTCGATCGCGTTACTCTGGGTCAGGCGGCGCAAGCCCGAGCCGTCGGCGTTGACGAGGAAAATCTGTGTATTGCCCGTGCGCGACAGCGCGACCGCCAAGGTCGAGCCGTCCGGCGACCATGCGGGCGCGCTGTTGTTGCCCTTCTGGTCCGACACGATGATGCGCCGGCCGGTCGGCAGATCATGGATGTAGACGATCGGCTTCTTCTTCTCGAACGACACATACGCAACCTTCGTTCCGTCCGGCGACCACGCCGGCGAAATGATCGGCTCCGGGCTCGATAGCGCGATGTGTTCGTTCTGACCGTCAGAATCGGAAATCTTCAACTGATACTTGCCGCCGGTGCGCGTCACATACGACAGCCGCGTGGCAAACACGCCGCGCTGGCCGATCAGTTTTTGGTAGATGTAGTCCGCGACCTTATGCGCGCTCATGCGCAAGCCGCTTTCCGTGCTCACCAGCGATAGGCCCCCGAGGCTCTGCTGCTTGACTGTGTCGTACAGGCGAAAGCGCACTTCGTATTGGCCGTTCGCCAAGCGCGTTACCGTGCCGCCGACGAATGCGTCCGCACCCTTGGCCTTCCAGCCGCCAAGATCCACCGAATCGGTTTCAGACACTGGCGCGCTGCCCGGGTCGATGTTGCTGAATTTGCCGCTTCGCGCGAGGTCGGCGCGCACGATCGCCGCAATCTGTTGTGGCGACGTGGCTTCATTGGCGAAATTCGCAATCGCGATCGGAAATTGCGTTGCGCCGACGCCGGTGACGAGAACGTTCAGATCGGCGTGAGCCGACACGCCGGTCGCCATCAATCCTGCGACAGCGAGTGCCCGGAGGCCAAACTTAGTGGTCAAGGTCATGCTTCTAAGATTCCTTGCTTTCGTTTGTTAAACATTGTCAACTGCAAAGCGACCGGCGTCGCGCCCGAATCGTTTCCACGTCACCATCGGCTTGCCCCGGGAGGCTCGCGCTTCGGACGCGGCATCAATTTCGCGGTTTCATCGTGATCGTAAAACTCGTCGGAGTTTTGCCATCATTGTCCGGCGGCATGGTGCCGGTTTTTTCGACGGCATGCAATGCTGCCGCATCCCAGGCGGAATTGCCGCTCGAGCGCGCCAGGGTCGCCGACAGCACGGTGCCGGACGACGCACAGCGCACGCGGATTACCGCGGTGGAGTCGTCCAGGTCGCCGCTGTACACGATATTCGGCCGCACCGCGCGCTGCACCTTGTCCTGATAGCCCGCCGACGAAGCATTGCCGCCCGATCCGCTGCCCGTGCCGCTCTTGGCCAGACCATTGCCAACCGGGCTGTCGCCGGCGAGACCCTGCAACTGCGCGAGCCGTGCGTGCCGATCCTCGTCCAGCTTCTTTTTCGCCGCCTGCTGCTCGGCCGCCTGGCGTGCCTTCGCTTCCTTGGCTTCCTGGTCCTTCTGGGCCTTCAACTGCTGCTGTTTCTTTTCCTCAGCGAGCTTCTGCTGGCGTTCCTGTTGGTCCTTGAGCTGCTGCGCCTTTTGCAGTTCCTCGGCCTGCTGGGCGGCCAGCGCTTGCTGTTGGGCGAGCTGTTGCTGGCGTAATTTCTCGGCCTGCGCCTGTTGTTGCTTAAGCTTGTCGGCCGCGGCCTTCTGCGCGGCCTTCTGCGCCGCCCGTTGCGCGGCGAGCTGCTGTTGGCGCTGCGCTTCGGCTTGTTGTTCCGCTTGCTGTTCGGCCTGCTGGCGCTGACGTTCCTGTTCGGCAAGCTGCTGTGCTTGCCGTTGCGCCTCGAGTTGTTGCTGCTTTTTTTGCTGCAACGCGATGTCGGCTTCGTCGTCGCGCGCGGGTGGCGGCGCGGGTTGCGCCAGCGCCGGCGGCGCCGGAGTCGGTGGCGGAGCGGGGCTGGCAGCCGGTGTGGGCGGGGGCACGTCCGCTTCGGTCCACAACTCGGCTTCCGCGCCGACCGGGGTGCTGTTCTGCCAGTGCACGCCAAAATACAAGAAAAGCGCGAGCAGCACGTGCATCAGCGCCGCGAGTGCGAGCGCTCGCAGCGTGCCGCGTTCACGGGGCGGCTTGATCGGATAGGCGGCGTGGCGAGTCATGGCGGGGTGCCGTGTCGTGTCGATTACTTCGGCTTCACCAGCAAGCCGACGCGCTTCACGCCATTGGCCTTCAGGTCGGACATCACGTTCATCACGATCTCGTACTGGACAGTCTTGTCGGCCCCGATCACCACGGGCTGGTCCGGGTGCGTGGTGGCCCGTTCCGCGACGAAGCGATCGAGATCGGCCATTGTCATCGGCATTTCCTGCGTGCCGCCGCCCCCTTCATCCTTGTACTTGACCGTCATCGTGCCGTCCTGCTTGACGTTGACGATCACCGGCGGCGTCTGCGCTTGCGGCGCCGCGTTACCGACCGTCGGCAGGTTGATGATCGATGGCGCCACGAGCGGCGCGGTCACCATGAAGATGACCAACAGCACGAGCATCACGTCGATATAAGGCACGACGTTGATGTCGGCCATCGCGCGCCGCGAGCGGCCGCGCATGTTGGAGCGCATCGAACCGGCCATGGCGTGCTCCTCAGTGTGCTTGACGCTGAAGAATGTTCGAGAACTCTTCGACGAAGGTCTCGAAACGGATCGACAGGCGATCGATATCGTGTGCGTAGCGGTTGTACGCGACCACCGCCGGAATGGCGGCGAACAGGCCGATCGCGGTGGCGACGAGTGCTTCGGCGATGCCGGGTGCGACGCTCGCGAGGGTCGCCTGCTGCACGTTGGCGAGACCGCGGAACGAGTTCATGATGCCCCACACCGTGCCGAACAGGCCGATATAGGGGCTGACCGAGCCGACCGACGCAAGAAAGGCGAGATTTGCCTCAAGCACGTCCATTTCCCGCTGGAACGACGCGCGCATGGCGCGGCGAGCGCCGTCCAGGATGGCGCTCGGGTCGCTGATGCGCCGTTCTTTCGCTTTCAAAAATTCACGCATGCCGGATTCGAAAATGCGTTCGAGCGCGCCGATCGTGTGGCGGTTATGCGCGGCGCTCTGATACAGCGCGTGCAGATCGCCGCCGGACCAGAAATCGCGCTCGAAACGCTCAGTTTGCGCACGTGCGCGGCGTAGCGCAAACCATTTGCGAAAGATGAACGTCCACGACAGCACAGAGAGCACCAGCAACAGCGCCATCACGGCCTGCGCCAGCAAGCTCGCGTTCAGAACGAGTGCGAAAATCGAAAAATCTTGTGCGTTGTTCATAGGGCTCGTTTTACATCCAACTTTCAGTCAACTATTTGCCGCGTGCCTGCGCTGCGTCGTTTCCGGCGTTTTCCTGGCCGTGCGCGCTTTCCAGCAGCGCGGCCCGCACCGTTTCAGGCAGCGGCGCCGGGCGCAGGGTCGCACAATCTACGCAACCGACGCGAATCGCGCCGCTCGCGAGCAACACTTCGCCGCGCCACGCGTGCTGCTGAAACTCGACCGATGCGCGGCCGACTCTCCCAATGCGGGTCTCGATCGTCAGCATGTCGTCGAGGCGCGCCGGTGCGAGGTAGTCGAGCGCGGTGCTGCGCACCACGAAGACGACGCGCGCGGTGTGGGCCAGCTCGCGCTGTTCGACGCCGCACGCGCGCAGCCATTCGGTGCGCGCCCGCTCGAAAAATTTCAGGTAGTTCGCATAGAAAACGATGCCGCCGCCGTCGGTGTCTTCGTAATACACGCGGATCGGCCAGCTAAAGCCGCTGCGGTAACTCGGATCATGCGGGGGGCAAGCCGACGCAGTGACGGCTGAGCCGGAAAGCACCGTCGGCTCGGACGACGAAATGTTCATGCGGCGATTTTACCGGAAGGCGTCAGTTTTCCACGATTAAGCATACCGCTTTGTTCATTGGCCGCGATGCAGGCTCAGGCCGGCAAACGTCTGCGCCACCGGCATCAGTTCGATGGTGTTGACGTTGACGTGAGCGGGGCGCGTTGCGATCCAGTAGACCGAGTCCGCAATGTCCTCCGCGGTCAGCGGCTGCAGATTCGCATAGACGGCGGCGGCTTTGTCGTCGTCGCCCTTGAAGCGGACGTTCGAGAACTCGGTGCCGCCGCACAGGCCCGGCTCGATGTCGGTGACGCGCAGTGCCGTCCCCGCCAGATCCGCGCGCAGGTTCAAGCTGAACTGCCGCACGAAAGCCTTGGTCGCGCCGTACACGTTGCCGCCCGCGTAGGGGTAGGAGGCTGCCACCGAGCCCAGGTTGAGCACATGGCCGCGATTGCGTTCGACCATGCCGGGCAGCAGGGTGCGCGTGACGGTGACGAGGCCCGTGCAGTTCGTGTCGATCATGGTCTGCCAGTCGTCCAGATTGGCGCGCTGCGCCGGCTCGAGGCCGACGGCCAGGCCCGCGTTGTTGACCAGGATGTCGACCGCGGCGAATTCGGCGGGCAGCGAGGCGATGGTTTGCTCGACCGCGTTGCGGTCGCGCACATCGAGGGCGACCGGCAGCAGTGCATTCCCGAGTTCGGCGGCGAGCGCATCGAGCCGCTCTGCGCGCCGCGCCGTGGCGATCACTTTGTGGCCGTTTTTAACGAAAACGCGCGCGATGGCCGCGCCGAATCCGGCGGACGCGCCGGTGACAAAAACGATCATGTCGGTTCCTTGACGATCGACATCGCGACAAAGCGATTGAAATGAATCGGTTGAAACGAATCAGGCACCACGAAACTCCTGGCCGCCGAACGGGCGCTAATTGCCGCGACGGCACGGCGTACAGTGGCGCTGCGGTGCAAAGCCTGAGAGAGTAGCGCGATTGTCGCACCGCGGCAAGGAACGCGCGGGCGCGCGTTCCTTGCCGCGCACATCGGGCACCGCGCACGGTTGCGAAGCCGCCGGCCAGCCGGTAGACTAACGCGCCTGAGCCCTGCGTAACTGGCGATACCGACTTCATGTCCGAGGTGGAACAACCCACCGGGAAGCGCAGAGTGCCGTCTTGCCGTTCGCCTGGGCAGCCGTGATATAGGCCGCATCGCTTGCGTCGCTTTTGGGCTGTTCTGTCGTCGCGTCTTCGGAATAGGTTTATGGCGTCTTCGGCGTCAATTCCGTCCCGCCATTTCAGGATCGACCGGTTGATCCGCCCGAACCGCGCGCCGTGCGAGGCCGACGGTCAACGCTTGAACATAGAAGGTAAACCCATGTTTGACAGAGCCCAAACGATCGCCCAGGTCGATCCGCAGATCTGGGATGCGATCCAGCAGGAAAACAAGCGTCAGGAAGATCACATCGAGCTGATCGCCTCGGAAAACTACACCAGCCCGGCCGTGATGGCCGCGCAGGGTTCGCAACTGACCAACAAGTACGCCGAGGGCTACCCCGGCAAGCGCTATTACGGCGGCTGCGAATACGTCGATGTGGTCGAGCAGTTGGCCATCGAGCGGGTCAAGCAGCTGTTTGGGGCGGAAGCGGCGAACGTCCAGCCCAACTCGGGTTCGCAGGCGAACCAGGGCGTGTTTTTTGCGGCGTTGAAGCCGGGCGACACGCTGATGGGGATGAATCTCGCGCATGGCGGCCATTTGACGCATGGCTCGCCGGTCAACATGTCGGGCAAATGGTTCAACGTCGTCAGTTATGGCCTGAATGAAGGTGAGGACATCGACTACGACGCCGCCGAGCAGCTTGCCCGCGAACATAAGCCAAAGTTGATCGTCGGCGGCGCTTCGGCATTTGCGCTGCGGATCGATTTCGAGCGCCTGGCAAAGATCGCAAAGTCGGTCGGCGCATACTTCATGGTCGACATGGCGCACTACGCAGGCCTGATCGCCGCCGGGGTCTATCCGAATCCGGTGCCGCACGCGGATTTCGTCACGACGACCACGCACAAAAGCCTGCGCGGCCCGCGCGGCGGCGTGATCCTGATGAAAGCCGAGCACGAAAAGGCCATCAATTCGGCGATTTTCCCGGGCATCCAGGGCGGTCCGCTGATGCACGTCGTGGCGGCCAAAGCGATCGCCTTCAAGGAAGCGCTGTCGCCGGAATTCCGGGACTACCAGCAACGCGTGATCGACAACGCGCGCGTGCTCGCCGAAACGCTGGTCAAGCGCGGCCTGCGGATCGTGTCGGGCCGCACCGAGAGCCACGTGATGCTGGTGGACCTGCGTGCGAAGCACATCACCGGCAAGGCGGCGGAAGCGGTGCTTGGCACGGCGCATATCACGGTGAACAAGAACGCGATTCCGAACGATCCCGAAAAGCCATTCGTGACCAGCGGGATTCGTCTCGGCTCGCCGGCGATGACGACGCGCGGCTTCGGCACGGCCGAGGCGGAAAAGGTGGCGCATTTGATCGCCGACGTGCTCGACAACCCGGAGGACCTTGCCACGATCGATCGTGTGCGCGGCCAGGTCGCCGAGTTGACGAAGCGGTTCCCGGTCTATAAATAAACCGTTAGCTAAGCCGCCATGCGCTGCCCGTTCTGCCGACACGAGGACACCCAGGTGGTGGACTCGCGTGTATCGGAGGACGGCGCGGCGATCCGCCGCCGGCGCCGCTGTCCGTCCTGCGACAAGCGCTTTACGACTTATGAGCGCATCGAGCTGGCGCTGCCGGTGGTGGTCAAGAAGGACGGCACGCGCACCGAATTCGATCGCCGCAAGATCCTGTTTAGCATGCAACTGGCGCTGCGAAAGCGGCCGGTGGCCGCCGACGCGATTGCCGATGCCGTCGCGAAGATCGAATACCAACTGCTAGGGACTGGCGAGCGCGAAGTGCGCAGCGACAAGCTTGGCGAACTCGTGATGACCGAGTTGCGCAAGCTCGACAAGATCGCTTATGTGCGCTTTGCGTCGGTGTACAAGCGCTTCGAGGACGTTGCCGAATTCAAGAACCTGGTCGACGAAGTCGGTCGCGCCGCTTCCGCGCCGGCATCGGGTTCGCGCAAGCGCTGATCCGCGCTCGTTCAAGTTCCCTTTAAGTTTTCTTCAAGCTCTTTTTCGAGTTCTCCTGCCCGCTGTGTGACGGCTTGGGCCGATGTCGCGTTTCATCCATCCGAAGGCCGCCCGGCGTTGAAGTGTCCATGCCGAACCCTCTGCGCTGAACATTGGCCGTTCGGTATATGGTCCGGTATCGCCCGTGCGCCTACAGTTCCTCTCCGACGGTGTCAGGCGGCGTGTTGTCGCGCTGCTCGCCGCAGGACGAGGAGAACACGATGCGGTCGTTGTGTCATGGGGGTTGCCGCGGCCAGCGGCGCGCCGCTGGCTTTGCGCTGATGGAAACGGTCGTCGTGCTCACGATCGTCGCGCTGGTTGCGTCGTTTGCGGTGCCGGCGTTCGGCTACTGGCGCATGCGTGATCGCGTGGACGCACACGCAGGTGCACTGGTCGGCGCGCTGACGCTGGCGCGCAGCGAGGCGATCCGTCGTGGCATGCGTGTCACCGTTTGCCGCTCGGACGGAGCAGGGCGCTGCGCGTTGTCCGATACGCGATGCGCGGCAGGGCCGCGCGACTGGTCATGCGGCTGGCTCGTGTTCGCGGATCGCCCTGGTGATGCCGCGCCCCTATTGCTGCGGATCGACGGTGCGCAACGGCAAATCCCGATTGTCGGCACGTTGCGCAGCGTCACGTTCACGCCGCCGGTCGGCGGGGCCGCGAGCAGCGCCGGCAATTTTGCGCTGGGCGCTGGTGGTGTGCCGCCCGGCACGCGCGGCGACATCGTCAGCCGTTGCTTGCGGATCGCCTTCGGGGGGCGCGTGCGCGTGAACACCGGTGGTTGCGACGAGCCGAACGACGGCCCGGCTGCGAACCAGGGGGTAGCGGCGGCTGGCCGCGCCGTGGTGTCCGCGCCGAATTGGACTGAACCGGCGCCGGGAAGCCCATCGTGAGCCGGCGCCGGATTGCGGCGGGCACGTCGCTGATGGAAGTGCTGATTGCGCTCGCGCTTGCGGCGACGGCTGCATCGGGAACGATGGGCGCGCAGTGGTATGCGCTGCAGTCGCTACGCGCCACGCATGCACATCTGCGTGCTACGTTGATCGCCGATTCGACCATCGAGCTGCTGCGTGTGGGTATTCCGGACGTAGCGGTGATCGCGCGACTGCGCGAACGCGCGGCGCGCGAATTGATGTCGGGCACCGGTGCCGTGAGCGGTCCGGACGGCGCGGTGCGGCGAGTCGAGCTTAGTTGGTCCGATCCGCTGCGCCTGACGCCCGGAACGGGACCTGCGGTGTGCGAGACGCGTGTCGCAGGCCGTGCCGCACAGTGTCTGACAGTCTGGTTCGCGCGATGATGACACGCCTGGTTTCGCCACGACGCTGCGCGCACGGTGCCAGCCTGGCCGAATTGCTCATTGCGCTTGCGTTAGGGTTGCTGGTGAGCGCAACCGTCGTGACGCTGTATCGCGGTCAGCGCGAGGTCCATCAGCGCATCGCTGGCGCCGGGCAGATGGCCGATGCCGCCGCGGCAGCACTGGAACTGATCGCGATGCATGTTCGGATAGCCGGATTTGCCGCTGCGCGCATCGAAGAGCGCAGCGGTGACGCAGCCAAGGGTACGGCCGGGGAAGCACAGCCGGCGCTGTTCGGCTGCGCGTTCGGCCGCGTGCACGGTGGCCCGGCGATGCCGGTGTGTAAATCCGATGGCGCCGGCTCCGACGGGTTTCAGCTTCGCTATGAGGCGGATGTCGTGTCGTCCTGGCCAACCGCGGACGGTTGGCCGACCAATTGTCTTGGTCAGCGGGTCACGGAGCGCATCGCGCTGGCACGGTTCAATGCCCACGTCAGCAGCACCACGAGGACGCCCTCGCTTTATTGCGAAACGCTGAGCGACGCCGGTTTGACAACGCAGCCGATGGTGGAGAGCATCGAGCGTTTGCGGGTGCGATACTGGCTTGCCGGGGCCACCTCGCCGATTGGCGCGGCGGCTCTGGCTGCCGACGACTGGAACCGCATCGTCGCGCTCGATGCGTGCGTGGTCGTGCAGGGGCCGCGCGGGCGTGCGCGGTCCGCGTATGTGGACTGCGACGGCGTGACGGTCACCACACCCGATACGCGTATGCGCGCCGCTTTCACGCGCAGTATCGGATTGCGCAATGCCGCCGTGCGCGAGGTTGAACCGGTCGCCGTCCCGCCCGAGCGGAGTCGGTGATGAGGCATACGCGAACATGCCGAGCCGAGCGCGCGGGCATGCGCGGTTTTGCGCTTGCGGTGGTAATGATGCTCAGTGCCGCGCTGTTGGCGATCGGTGCCGCGACCTTCGACCTCGTCAAGGCTACCTTGCGCGTCACGGGCAACCTGTCCCAGCGCGTGCAAGCGTTCCATGCCGCGGATGCCGCACTGTCGATGTGTGAGCGACGCATTGCGGCCGGCAACCTGGACGCGCTGCCGGCAGCTAGCGCCGGCGAGCCGCGCGAATGGCGCCGCCAGGCGCGCTTCGACGATGCCGCGTCTGCCGCGCGGCATGTCGCGCAGCGGTGGCCCGCCGCTGCGACGCCGCCTCAGTGCCTGATCGAGCAATGGCTCGTGGCCGGCTCGCCCGGAACGCGGCGCTACCTGATCACGGCGCGCGGCTTCGGCGTTCGCCCCGACGACCAGGCGTGGCTGCAGGCGATTGTCACCCAGGACGCGGCTGGCCGGATCGTGGCGCGCTGGCGCAGCGTCGCGGCTCGCCCTTTTTAGAAAGGGCGTGTGATTTGAG
>Ga0310811_10008408_pt1 | contig 13263 bp, 14 predicted proteins | sample YCmetagenome_FD_207642 | JGI IMG/M metagenome (GOLD analysis project Ga0310811, IMG submission 207642) | Soil microbial communities from experimental microcosm in Duke University, North Carolina, United States - YC | ecosystem: Engineered > Artificial ecosystem > Soil microcosm > Unclassified ...
GCATCGGGTCGGCCTGCGGCGGATTGAGCTGCTGCTGCACGTACATGGTGACGCCCATGATGAGCGGCCACAGACCGATGTTGAAGAAGTGCAGGAACTCCGGCACCTGCCAATGGAAGAGGCCGAATCCGGTGAAAATGGTGAGCGGATCGGGCGCGCTGAGGTCGCGGATCCAGCCGAAGAACGGCTGATGGCGCATCTCGATCGTGGTGTAGAGCACCTTGTAGAGCGCGAAGAACACCGGAATCTGCACCACGATCGGAAGGCAACCCGCCGCCGGGTTCACCTTCTCGCGGCGATAGAGCTGCATCAGCTCCTGGTTCATGCGCTGCTTGTCCTCGCCGTAACGCTGCTTCAGTTTCTCCATCTCGGGCTGGAGCCGCTTCATCTTGCTCATCGCAGCGTAGGACTTGTTGGCGAGCGGGAAGAATGCCGCCTTCACGATCACGGTCAGCGCCAGGATGGCGAGGCCGAAATTGCCGAGCTGGCGGTAGAGCCACTCAAGCAGCCAGAACAGCGGCTTGGTGAAAAACGAGAACCAGCCCCAGTCGATGGTGAGGTCGAAGCGCTCGAAGCCATACTTGTCGCGGTAGGCGTCGACCAAGCGGACGATCTTGGCGCCGGCGAACAGATGCGAATCGCTGTCGCCTGTCGCGCCCGGGGCGACGGAGAGCGCCGGTGCCACATAGTCGATCTGGTATCTGACGTTGGGATCGGTGCCGGTCTCCTTCAGCGTCACGTCGACCTTGACCTTCTGGTCGGGGATCAATGTCGCCATCCAGTACTTGTCGGTGATGCCAACCCAGCCGCCGGTGGTGCTGATCTTCTCCTGCTTGTCGCCCTTGAAATCCTTGTAGCCGAACTCCTTCAGGCTGCCGTTGAAGACGCCATACGGCCCCTCGTGCAGCACGTAGGTGCCCTCCGCCGGCGGCTGGCCGTAGCGCACCACCAACCCCCACGGAAAGAGCGTCACCGGCTTGTCCGACTTGTTCTCGACGCTTTGCTTCACGGTGAACAGGAAGTTCTCGTCGATCGCGAAGGTGATCGCGAAGACAATGTTCTGGCCATTGTCCCAGGTCAGCCGTACCGGCTGGCCGGGAGCCAGCGTCGTCTTGTCGGCGGTCCAGAGCGTGTCCGACCCGGGCAGCTTGATCGACGCATCGGACGCCGACCAGCCAAACTCGGCATAGTAGGGATGCTCGCTGCCGACCGGCGACAGGACAGGTACCGGCGGACTGTCGGGATCGAGTGTCTCGCGCTGCTTGGCGAGCTGCACATCGTCGACACGCGCGCCCTTGAGGTCGATCGAGCCGATCAGCTCTGGCGTGTTGAAGGTGACGCGTGGGCTCCGCGCCAGCGCCTGCGCGCGCGGCACAAAAGCCTCGACTGCCGGCGTCGCCGAACCCGGCGCAGCGGACGGGGTCGATGGACCCGGGGACGAGGATGTTCCCGGCGACGACGAAGACTGAGTGGTCGTCTGCTGTTGCTGTTGTTGCGGCGGTGTGTGCTTGGGCGGGAAGGCGTATTGCCAACCCACGATAATCAGCACCGAGAGCACGATCGCGACGATGAAATTCTTCTGGTCCATTTGGCGAGACTTTTAGGAGCGCTCAGCGGTGTGGCAGGAAAGGGCGGTCCGGTGCGGCGGAACAGGATCGTAGCCGCCGGGTCCCCAGGGATGGCAGCGGCAGAGCCGACGCGCCGCCAGCCAGCTTCCGGCGAGCGCGCCATGCACCGTCACTGCCTCGGCAGCATAGGCCGAACAGGAAGGCTCGTAGCGGCAAGCGCCGACGAAAAAGTAGGCGAGCGTCAATTGGTAGAAACGGATCGCTGCCCGAAGGAACAGGGACATCATGTGGCCGGGAAACTGGCGATTCCGCGAGGCCGGCGCAAGCCATCCTGCACAGGTCATGGCGTCGCGACAGGCTTTTCCGCCAGCGCCTTCAATCGCTTCAGGGCCTCGACAAGGTCACTTTGGAGGGCGGTGAAGTCGCGCCGCAATGCCGCCTGCCGGCCGACCAGGACATAGTCGAGATCGACCAGGCCCCGAGCCGGGATCACCAGGCGGGCAACCTCGCGCAGCCGGCGACGCACGCGGTTACGCTCGACCGCGTTGCCGACCTTGCGGCTGACGGTAAAGCCGACCCGGACCACCGGACGAACCAGATTTTTGGGCGCGGCAGCCACCTGCAGCACGAAGCCGGGCATGGCACAGCGGCGCCCGGCCTGGACGCGCAGGAAATCCCTGCGACTGGGAAGACGCCCGGGGCGCGCCGGGGCCAAGGGAAGGAAACCTGGTGCTAGGCTGACAGGCGCTTGCGGCCGGACCTGCGGCGGTTGGCGATGACCTTGCGGCCGCCGACCGTCGCCATCCGAGACCGGAAGCCATGCCGCCGCTTGCGGATCAGCTTGCTCGGCTGATAGGTGCGTTTCATGACGCAACTCCTTCAAACACAAGCCCCCGCGCGCTGCGACGGGGGCGAAATTCTGTGGGCGTGGGTAATAAGCGCGGGCTGGGCCTGAGTCAACGCCAGGAGCCAGCTAGAATAGCCCATGCCCGTCGTCCTGCATGGCTATCACCTGAGCGTCTATCTGCGCATCGCCCGCCTTGCTTTGGCGGAAAAAGGCGTCGCGTACGAGCGCGCGGAGGTGAACCCCTTCGCCGCCGACCTGCCCACCGCCTACCTGGAGCTCCATCCCTTTGGCCGCGTGCCGGTCCTCGTTCATGATGGCTTCACGCTCTATGAGACGGCGGCCATCACGCGCTATATCGACCGCACCTTTTCCGGTCCGCCGTTGCAGCCGGCCGATCCCCGGGCGTTGGCCCGCATGGACCAGATCATCGGCGTGATCGACGCCTATGCCTATTGGCCGCTGGTGCGCCAGGTCTTCGCCCACCGCGTGATCCGACCCCGCCTGGGCGAACCAGCAAACGAGGCCGAGATCGCCAAGGGCCTTGCCGTCGCGCCGAAGGTCTTGGGCGCTCTGGAAAAGCTCGCGAGCGGCGAGGCCTTTCTCGTTGGGCCAGGCCTCTCGCTCGCCGACCTGCATCTTGGGGCGATGATCGCCTATTTCGTGCAGGCACCCGAGGGAGCGGCGATGCTGGCCCTCTACCCGCGTCTTGCCGCCTGGTGGTCTTCGGTCGCCGCTCGGCCTAGCTTCGCCGCGACCGATCCCGACCTGCGAACCTAGCGCTTCGCGAGCCTATGGCGCTCGACCGCCGGGATCAGCGTGAGATTGCCGAGGATCTTGTGTTGCGGATCGTCGCTGGCCGCGAGCTTCGGCTGCAACGCGAGCAGGACCTCGCCCAGCCGGGTCTCGCTCCAGAACCATTCCTTGCGCATCCGGTCGGTGCCGGCATCGGGAAAGGCCGACGCCGCCTCGAGATAGTAGGCCTTGAGATCGTCGATCGCTTCCTTGAGCGACTGTGCAGGCGGCAAATTGCCTGCCAGTGCCCCGTCCACCAGCGCACCGGCGGAGGGCATGTCGAGACCGGAGACGCCGACCGTGGTGCGGCCTCGCGCGGCCACGGCGCGATCGTGCCAGGTCGCGAGACGATCGATTTCCCCGCCGAGCGAATCGACCTGCGTTGGTGCAAGGCTGATCGGGCAGGCCCAGCCGGTGAAGTCGGCTTCCTCCGTCACATGCTCGGGGTAGTCGGCGATCAGCGGACCGTCGGTGTGCGCCAGCAGATCGAGCGCCGCCTTCACGACGCGCCGCTGGAACGACGCATCGTCCGGCCGACCGAGGGGTCGGCCCAACTCGAACGTCACCCACAGCGCGCGCGGCGGCCGCACCTTCTCCGTATGCTCGCGCACCAGGCTGATGCCGGTCGTCGCGATGCCCTCGCGCTCCAGGAAATGACCGAGCGCGCCCACGGCGCGCGTGCAGGCGGGTCAAACCGGGACGAGCAGGGCAGCGTCGACCTTGTCGGCCTTCAGGAGGCCGGCAAGATGCTGGGCATGCGGCTTGGCCGCGTCGGGCGGGAAGGCGCCCATGAAGGAATAGTGCACCGACGCCATCGATCCCACGGCGCCATCGGCCGCCAGTTCGCGCAACCGATCGATCGGGAAAACGACGTTCGAATCCTGCTGAAACCCCGTGCGGTCGAAATTGACCGAAATGTGGCTCATCACCAGCTCGCGGGCCGGCGTCTCGGCCTGGATCACGCGGTAGCTGCCGTCGCCTGGCCGAAACGGCCGGTCGCCGCGCCGATGCAGGCCGGCGGTCGAGATGATCGCCACGCGCCGCTCGGCCAACGGCTTGCCGCCGAGCAGAGGAGTGTCGTCGTAAGTCGGACATTCGACACGACGAAGATGGTTCGCTTCCACTTCTGGCAGATCGTCGAGACGCTTCACCATAGTCTTGCCTTCTCTTCGTTCGCTGACTCAATTCGCCATTTTGGAGCGTTTGCGTGGCTGTCGCGCTTTCGCCGGTCTTTCGATCAGGTCGAGCGCGGGTTGCGCCACGCTTTCCAGCAGGCTGCGTTTCGCGCCGGTACGCGCGAGCACACGAACGGCAAGCACGATGCCCATGAGATGAGCGGAAGCGACGTTGATATCGATGGTCTCGGCAATCTCGCCGGTCTGCCGGCCGGCCTCGAGGCTGCGCCCAAAGAAGGCACGGATCTCGCCGAGATAACTTGCCACCGCCTTGCCAAGTCCAGCGTCGCGTGAGGCGACGTCGAGTGCTGAATTCACCAGCAGGCAACCCTTGCAGTCGGGATCGTTGGCAGACCGACGGATAATCTCGCCCAGAAAGGCGGCGATCGCCTGCCGCGGCGGATAGCGCTTCTCGATCCGGGCGATCCGCTCGCGCATCGAGCGGTTGGCGTAGCGCTCGAGCGACAACACGAACAGTTCGCGCTTGTCGCCGTAGGCATTGTAGAGGCTGGCGCCGCCAATCCCCATCGCCTGGGCGAGATCACGCACCGACGTGGATTCGTAGCCGTGCGTCCAGAAGCAATCGACGGCAGCATCGATCGCGCGATCCTCGTCGAAGGCCTTCGAACGTGCCATGATGGGAATGAACCATGATTCTGGAGCGCCTGCTACAGAATAACGATCATCACTGTAAGTTGACCCAGCGTGTACCCGCAGTCGCCGAACCTTGATTGGCCGCGATGTCATAGTCCTTCGTAGAGTCTCTCCTGCCCGATCCGGGCATGTCTTCACCGCAGGGAGATTCGTCATGACCAAGAAAGCCCTCATCGCAACCGCGATCTCGATCTTCGCCGCCGGCAGCTTCGCCACCGCAGCACACGCCGAAGGCGTGAAGTGCGGCGGCACCAATGCCTGCAAGGGCCAAAGCGCCTGCAAGGGCGGGGCCAGCCCTGCCAAGGGTCAGAATGCCTGCAAGGGTCAGGGCTTCACCGAGGCGAAGGACGCCGCCGCCTGCACCGCTTCCGGCGGTAAGGTCCTCTAGCCGCCCCTGCCTCCACACATAGCGGCTTGAGGAACAGGCCCTCCGTCAGTGCCGGAGGGCCTGTTGTCGTAAAGGCGGAGGGACGGCAAAGAGTCCGAATGTGCTGGCTAGGCCAGGCCGGCACTCTTCGATAAAATCCGCCCATCATGGCTGCCGACATCACCGTCCAGGCGCGCTCGGCACGACAGAGCCGCTCGCTGTTGCCGAGCTTCGGGCTTTCGTGGCGTATCATGGGCCTCGTCGTGGCGGCCGTGATGGCGGCGGAGGTGCTGCTGTTCCTGCCGTCGATCGCGCGGTTTCGCATGGTCTATCTGGAGCAACTGATCGAAAGCGGCACGCTGGCCGCTCTGGCGCTCGACGCGACGCCCGACAATATGGTCACGGAGGAGGTGAAGCGCGCCCTCCTCAACAATGCCCGCGTCGACGCCGTGGTGCTGGTCGAGCCCAACAAGCCCAAGCGCGCGCTGCTCAACATCGCCCCGCGCCCCGATATGCCGAGCTTCAATCTGATGGAGCGCGGCGCGCTCGGCTTCATCTGGGATGCCCTGGCGGCCATGACGCGCGACGGCGCCTACTACATCCGTGTCGGTGGCGAATCGATGCGCCTGCCGCATGCGATGGTCTGGATCGTGGTCGACGAACTGCCGATGCGTATCGCGATGTACGGCTATGCCGGCCGCATGCTGATACTGTCGCTGATCATTGCGCTGTTCACCGCCTCGCTGCTGTATCTCGCGCTGCGCTGGCTGGTGATCCGGCCGTTGCAGGGCCTGTCCGAGGACATGATTGCCTTCCGCCGCGCCCCCGAGGAGGCCGGCAACGAGCGGCCGCCGACTGGCCGCGACGACGAGATCGGCGTCGTCGACCGGGAGTTCCGCAACCTGCAGCGCGAGCTGCGCGCATCGCTGCGGCAGAAAACGCGGTTAGCGGAGGTGGGAGCTGCGTCGAACAAGATCAATCACGATCTGCGCAACATGTTGTCGACGGCGCGCCTGCTGTCGGACCGGTTGGCACGCAGCAACGACGAGCGCACGCGCAAGCTGGCGCCCACCATCCTGAACACGATCGATCGCGCGACACGGCTGGCGAGCGAGGCGATCGAATATGTGCGGGATCGTCCAATGCCGCGGCTGGCCGAGTTCGATCTTGCCGATCTGGTCGATGAAGTCGGCGTGGCGCTGCAAGAACAGGGAGAGGAGAGCGACCCCAACGTATTGCGCAACTGGACCAATGCGCTGGTCGGCGAGCAGCGGGTGCGGGCCGACCGCGACCTGCTCTACCGCGTGCTGGTCAATCTTGGGCGCAACGCGTTCGATGCGGGAGCGACGGCTGTGAGTGTCTCCGCACGCCCACGCGGCGGGTACCTGCTGGTCGACGTCGTCGACAATGGCTGCGGCGTGCCACCTGATGTCGCCGCGCAGCTCTTCCGGCCGTTCACGACAGGCGGACGCGCGGGCGGCGCGGGCCTGGGCCTTGCGATCGCCCGCGACCTGGTGCGCGCGCACGGCGGTGAGATCGTGCTGTCCGAAAGCGGGGCCAACGGCACCACCTTCCAGTTCTCGCTGCCGTCCAACGGCAACGGCGCCTGATTATTTTTCCGCCAACAGGAGCTTGGCGAAGGTCCGGATCCGCTCGGCATTGACGCCAAGGTCAGAGGTCCCGGTGCGACTTTTGGAGCGAATATCGACCCGGCTGCCGGACGCGCCGTCGCGCCTGATGCGGACAGAGATATCGTCGCGAAAGCCGAACCACGGGCTGGTCGCGATCGCCTCGAGCCGGCCGTCGTTAGGCGCACGGGCGACGATCTCCCATCCCATCTCCGATGCCACGCGATCGATGCGCCTGAAGGCCTCGCTCGGCGGCACTGCCAGCCGGATCGGCGTGAGATCGGGATAGATCGCGTGCTGCAGCTCGGCCGCGGCCTGGCCCGGATAGGCAGGGGCATTGGTCGCCCCCTGCCGCATCTGCAGCGTCACGACCAGCTTGGGCGGGTTCTCGGTGTCGGTCGTGATGTCGGTGAGATCGGGCGCGCGATAGGCGTGACTCAGCCAGGCAAGCGGTGCCCAGGCCGCGCCGACGCCGATCACCAGTGCCAGGACGGCGGCGACGAAGCCGCGACGGCGATCGCCCGGCCGGGTCGGCAGGATGGTCGCAAGGGCGAGCGCGATGGCCGCGGCAGCGATATAGAAGCCGAAGCGAAAGACATCCAGCGCGAGGTTGCGATCGAGGCCGAGATAGCGGTGCAGCGGGCCGGCAATCGCCACGACAGGCGCCGACAGGCACGCCAGCATAAAAGCCAGGCGCGCGAGCCGGTGACTCCATGGATTCGTCGGGCGAAAGATCATGCCATCCCTGTTGTCATGGCATGGTAACCATGAAAGACGGCGCATGCATCCCATCGGCCCCGGTCGGTGGGATGCTGCGCTCGATAGGCGCGCTTTCGACAGGGGCGCTCTCGACGGGGTAAAGGCCTTCTCCATGCGCGAGCCATGACGACTGCCGGCACCGATCGCCGCCGCGCCATGGCTGCTGGCTTGGGAGCCGTCGCGCTATGGGGCGCCCTTGCCACGCTCTCGGTTCTGGCCGGTCCGATTCCGCCTTTCCAGATGGTGGCCATGACCTTTGCCATCGCCGCCGCGATCGGCATCGCCCGCGCCCGGTTTCGCAACATGGCGTGGCGGGACCTCTTCCGCTGGCCAAGGCAGGTCTGGCTTCTGGGAGTGGGCGGCCTGTTCGGCTATCACGCGCTCTACTTTGCGGCGCTGCAGCTTGCACCGCCGGCCGAAGCCAATCTGGTCAACTACCTCTGGCCACTCCTGATCGTGCTGCTGGCCGCACCGCTGGCCGGCGAGACACTCGGCTGGCCGCATTTGCTGGGTGCATTCCTGGGTTTCGCCGGCGTCGCCTTGCTCGCGTTCGAGCGCGGCGCAAGCTTCGCGGGAGCTCATCTCGCCGGTTATCTGCTGGCGCTCGGCTGCGCTTTCACCTGGTCGCTCTATTCCGTGCTGTCGCGCCGCTTCGGCGAGACACCGACCGATGCGATCGCGGCCTTTTGTGCCGCAGCCTCCCTGCTCTCACTGATCTGCCATCTGCTGTTCGAGACCACCGTATGGCCGACGACGGCGCAGGCCTGGCTGGCCGTGGCGGCGCTTGGCCTCGGCCCGGCGGGCACGGCATTCTATCTTTGGGACCATGCCGTGAAGCGTGGCGATATCCGCGCGCTCGGCGCGTTGAGTTACGCTGCACCAATCCTGTCGACGACGCTGCTGATCGTGTCCGGATTGGCGCAACCGACCAGCGCCTTGCTGCTGGCATCATTGCTCGTGACGGCCGGCGCCGTCCTCGCTTCGCGCGAGATGTGGAAACGCTGAACCTACGACGGTTTCCAGCCGGGCGGCGCCAATTCGAAGCCCTTGAAGTCGAAGGCGGGGGCGACCGTGCAGCCGACGAGAGTCCACTGGCCGAGCGAACGCGCCGCCTGCCAAACATGACGCGGCACAACAGCCTGAGGCGACTCGCCGACGTTGAAATCGTTGCCCAATCGCAGGTGCCGCACCTCGTGGCCGTCGTCGCTCAGCGACAATTCGAGTGACGCGCCGGCGTAGTGATGCCAGACCTCGTCGGCGTCGACGCGATGCCAGTGCGAGCGCTCTCCCGCCTTCAGCAGAAAGTAGATCGCGGTGCTGGCGCCCCGCGGCTGGTCGACGGCGCGGAACGTCTCGCGATAGTGGCCGCCTTCAGGATGCGGCTGCAGCCCGAGGCGGGCGATGATCTCGTCGGCCGTAAGGGCCATTGGGTCAACCTGGCGGCGGTACTGTCGCCTTGACCGACGCCGTCTTGCCCATCGCGGCGAACCACTTGGCGAGCTTGGGATGCTTGGCCCGCCAATCGAAGGTCGGGAAGCGGAAGTCGAGATAGCCCAGCGCGCAGGCCACCGAGATGGTGCCGATGGTGGGCTTGCCCTTCAGCGCCTTGGTCTCGGCCTCGAGTTGGCCCAGCACGCCATCGATCTTCTTCATCTGGCCCTTGCTCCAGTCGGCCCAGCGCCTTTCCTCCGGCCGCAAGAAGCCTTCGTAACGGGCAAGCAAAGCGGCATCGAGGAGCCCGTCGCCCATCGCCTGCTGGCGCAGCGCCACCCAACGGTCGCGCCCCTTGCGTGGAAAGAGCTTGCGGCCCTTGTGTTGGTTGTCGAGGTATTCGCAGATGACAGGCGAGTCGAAAAGATCCATGCCCTTGACCGAGAGCACCGGAATCTTGCCGACCGGATTGTGCTTGTCGACGTCGGCATTGGGCGTCACCGGCGACAGGGCCACGTTGACCATGTCGATCTTCTTGTCGAGGCCGGTCTCGATGGCCACCACCCGCACCTTTCGGGCATAGGGCGAGGCAGGCGAGTAGTAGAGCTTCATCTTGGCCATGATCGGTCTCCCTCTCTCCGTCCGCCGCCTCAGGCCGAAGCGGTGTGCGGTATCTCCGTATCGTTGAGCCGCACCTTGCGCGCGACGTCGATGAGTTGTTGCCAGGTGGTGGCGTCGATGGGCACGCCGTTCTTCTCGCGGTCGAGCTTGCGCGCGCGCTCGGGTTCGCCGGGCACCAGCACCTCGGCAACGCCGGGCTGCGGCTTCGCGGACTTCACCCATTGAATGAAGGTCTCGACCTCGTCCTCGAAGAGCGCGGTGCCGCCCATCGCCTCCGGATCGATGATGATCGACAGCATGTTGTTGATGATGTCGTGGCCGTCTTTCTTGATCGTGCGCGGGCTATGCGTGCGGCCGCCGGTCACTGCACCGGCCAGCAGATCGCAGATCACGGCGAGCCCGCCGCCCTTGTGCAGGCCGAACGGCAGGATGGCGCCGAAGGGTGGGTTGTACATGACGCCAGGATCGGTGGTGGCCTTGCCCTCCGCATCGATCAGCAGGCCCGGATCCATCTGCACTTTCTTGTTATTGGCCACGCGCACCTTGCCCATCGCCACCTGGCTGGTCGCGAAGTCGAGCACGATCGGCTCCCGGCCCTTGCGCGGCACGGCCGTGCAGTAGGGATTGGTGGTGAACCGCGGCTCGGCGCCGCCGAACGGCGCCACCAGCGATTTGTGGCCGTGCACGTTCACCCAGTGAGTACTGACGAGACCCGCTCGCGCGCACTGTTCGGCCCAGTGGCCAATGCGCCCGATGTGGTGGGAATTGGTGAGGCCGACGACGCAGACGCCGTGTTTTTTCGCCCGCTCGATGCCGATATCCATCGCTTCCTTGGCGATGACCTGGCCATAGCCAGTCCCGCCATCGATCACAATAACCGCGCCATTGTCGCGGACAATCTTTGCATGATGGTTACGGACGCAACGGCCGGTATTGGTGTTCTGGATATAGGCCGGCATCATGCCGACGCCGTGGCTGTCGTGGCCGAACAGGTTGGCGAGCACCAGGTGGTCAGCGACGAGCTTTGCCTCTTCGGCAGAGCTCCCGTCGGAACGGCAGAGCGCAACTGTAAAAGCATGCAGCTGATCAGGTTTTATCCGGACTTCGCCCACGCCACCTTGCTCGGCCATTGCCATATTTCCTTCCTGAGATCGACTTTTTCGCGGCGCAAGGTTCCGCGTCATGTCGGTACTGTCAACGTTCGTCCCCCGAGCCCGCCCGCGGCTGGCGCTCCTCTCTCCTTAAAAAAGGTCCATTCTGGGGACTTCCCTCCGATACCCGTGCTAGGGAAAAGGTCATGAAAGGCGCCTTTCGGCTGGCCTGCTTGATGCTCGTGTTGTGCATCGGCGGGGCGGCATTCGCCCAGGCTGCACTTGCCCAGGCCGGGACGCCGCCACAGCGGCCGTTCTCGCAACTGGTGAGCTTGTGGACTCGGCAACTCGACCGGATCGGCACCCGCGCCGACCAGGGCGACATCCTGGCCAGCGAAATCGACGCGCTGCGCGAGCAAGCGACCGATGTTCGGACCGCTGCGTCTGCCGCGGCGGCGCTGGCGCGCAACGACCTCGCCGACACCAAAAGGCTTCTAGCCCCGCTCGAACCCCAGACCGGCACCGACCAGCCGCCCGATACCGATGCCGTCAAGGCCGAACGCGATCGCCTCACCGAGCAGGCCACGATCAGCGAAAGCCGGGTCAAGCAATGCGAGGTGGTTATCGCCCGGGCCGATCAGCTCCTGGACCGCATGACCAAGCTGCGTGGCCAGGTGGTGCTGCAGACGTTGCTGCACCGTGGCCTGTCGCCACTCTCGCCCAGCGTCTGGCAACGCATCGGACCGGAGTTCGTGTCGGCCGTTCAGACGCTCGGCACGGCAGCAGCGACCTGGGGTCGCGAAGGACTGTCGTCCTTGCAAACGGGGGACGAGGATCTCTCGCCGCTGGCGCTGTGGGCGCTCGCCACCATTGCCCTGTGGTGGCTGGGACGCTTCCTGCGCCAGCGTTTTGGCCGAGGCGAAGCCGTCGAGCCCGGGCAGCGCGATCGCACCATCGCCGCGGCCATCGATGGCGTCGGCCTGGTCCTGGTGCCGATCCTGGCGGTCTGGCTGATCGGAAAGCTGTTGGCGGCGAGTCATCCATCGCCACCGATCGACACCCTGCTGCCCGAGCTGATCAACCGGATGATCCTGTTTCTGCTGGTCGTTGGCCTCACGGCGACCGCGCTGACGCCCAACCGCGCGGCCTGGCGGGTGCTGCCCTTCACCGATGACAGCGCCCAGCGTCTGTCGATGTTGCTGCGTCGGCTGATGGCGCTCGGCCTCATCGTCGATTTCGTCTTCCTGGTCCTCACGCAAGGCTACGATCGCGACGCGCTGCGGGCCGTGGGGGCGCTGGTCCTGGCCGTGACGGTCGCGCTGCTGACGCTTCCCATCATGGCCGATCGTGCCTGGCAGGCGGCACGCGCGGACGGCTCGACACTGCCGCCCATGGTGGGCGGGACGTGGTGGTCGGTGGCGCGGCTTGCGCTATCGGGCGCAGTCCTGGCGTCGATCGTCTTCGCCCTGCTGGGGTATGCGACACTCGCCTCGCACATCCATTCGGCGCTGGCCACGACCTGCTTCCTGGTCGCCCTTGCCCTGCTGGCGCACCGGCTGAGCGGTGATCTGCTCGACGCCGTCGCAGCGCCCGAGACGGCGACGGGGCGTTGGGTGCGCCGGCGCTTCGGCCTGCCACCTGATGCGACGCTGCGCGGCCAGCACATCGCGCTGCTCCTGATCGATTTCGTCCTGGTGGTGCTGCTCGGCGTCGGGATCCCGGCGGCCTGGAGTGTCGATATCGACGCCATCCTGAGCGGCTTCGGCGAGCTCCTGCGCGGCGTGCGGATCGGCGGGGTGACGATCTCGCTGGAAAACATCGGCATGGCGATCCTGACGTTCGGGCTTGCCATGCTGTTGCTGCGCCTCATCCGCAGCGTGGTGCGCGACCGCGTGATGCCGACCGTCGATGCGCCGTTGCCGCTGCGGCAGACGATCGATGCCGGCCTGAATTACGCCGGGGTCATCATCGCCATCCTGATCAGCGTGACCGCGCTTGGCATCGACTTCACCAACCTCGCCATCGTGCTGGGCGCGCTCTCGGTCGGGATCGGCCTCGGTTTGCAGAACATCGCCAACAACGTCATCTCGGGCGTGATCCTGCTGGTGGAGCGGCCGGTGAAGGCCGGCGACTGGGTATCGGTGAACGGCCACGAAGGTTTCGTGCGCCGCATCAACATCCGCGCCACCGAGATCGAGACCTTCCAGCGCACGCATGTGATCGTGCCCAATAGCCTGTTTCTGCAGAATCCGGTGATCAACCGGACCTATTCCGACACCTCGAGCCGCATCGACATCTCTCTCACCGTCGGGCTCGCAACCGACGTCACG
>Ga0310811_10008410_pt1 | contig 13261 bp, 5 predicted proteins | sample YCmetagenome_FD_207642 | JGI IMG/M metagenome (GOLD analysis project Ga0310811, IMG submission 207642) | Soil microbial communities from experimental microcosm in Duke University, North Carolina, United States - YC | ecosystem: Engineered > Artificial ecosystem > Soil microcosm > Unclassified ...
GACAGCCCCATCCCCAACCCGCCCGGCTTCGTCGTGTAAAACGGGGCGAAGAGATGCTCGGGACTCGCCGGGGCGAAGCCCGGCCCGGAATCTTCCACCGCGACCTGCACGCCATTCGGTTCGCCTCGAGCAGTGCTAATCCGCAACTCTCGCCGCCCTTCCACGATTTCGCGCATTGCCTGGACAGCATTGACGATGAGATTTAGGACGACTTGCTGCACTTGCACGCGATCGCCTTGAATGAGCGGCAAGCCTTCCCCGAGCGCCGTCTGGACCGAGGCGCCGTTCTTGAGCGCTTCGCCATGGGTGAACTCGATCACCTCGCGAATCGCCTCGTTGATATCGAGCCAGTCCTTGCGTGCAGGCGCTTTTTTGATGAGCTCGCGAATGCGGCTGATGACGTCGCCGGCGCGATTGGCGTCCTTGACGATATGGTCGAGCGCTTGCCGGACCTCCTCGAGGTCCGGCGGCCGTGCACCTAGCCAGCGCAGCGCCGCCTGGGCGTTGGTGATCGCCGCGGCGATGGGCTGGTTCACCTCATGGGCAATCGAGGCCGTAAGCTGCCCCATGGTGGCGACGCGGTTCGCATGCGCGACCTCCATCTGCATCTCGCGGTAGCGTCGCTCGCTCTCGCGGGCTTCGGCTTCCGCCCTCTTGCGCTCGGTCAAGTCGAGCACGAAGGCGACGCCCTGGTCCGGGAGCTCGCCGAAAGTCGCCGCACCAAGCAGCACCGGCACGCGGGTGCCGTCCTTGCGGAAGTACTCCTTTTCGTAGGTTTTGCAGCTTCCGCTCGCCCTAAGTTGCGCCACAGCCCCTTCGTCAGCGCTGCTCCATTCCCAAGGGGTCAGCGCCGTCCAGCGCACGCGACCCGAAACGAGGTCGTCGCGGCTCTTTCCAACAATATGAAGAAAGGCTTCGTTCGCCTCGAATATCCGCCCCTGGAAGTCCCAAATGAATATTCCGATGATGTTGGCGTCGACCAAACGTCGGATTTTGGCTTCACGTAGTTCGAGATCGCGATACAAACGCGCAACCTCCAGCGCGATGGCGGCCTGCGAAGCGAGCAGCTTCAGCACTGCACTGCGGGCGGGCGCGAAGACCCGGCGGGCGAGATTGTTCTCGAGGTAGAGCCCGCCGATCAGCTTGGCCTGGGTGATCAAGGGCACGCAGAGTATGGAGCGGGCCTGGTGCTCGCGGATATAGGGATCGGCAGAAAACGGGGGCTGGGCAGTGGCATCGTCGAGAATGACGCTCTCGCGAGTGCGCAGGACATAATGCAGCACTGACTCCGGTAGCACGGCCGCGGTCACGGGCTGATCGCGCAACTGCACGACGACCGTGTCGCCGCCCGTTGTCGCTTGCGCCTCGATCCGCGGCTCGGACCCGCGCGGAATGATCAACAGACCTCGCTCGGCACCTGCCTGCTCGATGGCGGTGCGCATCAGTGTCTCGATCAGTTTTTCAGGAACGATCTCTCCCGAGACGGCCTGCGACACTTTCATCACAGTCGCGAGGTCGAGGTGTTCTACCGCCGCCCCAATCGTGGTCGTCGGGCCGGGTACAGGCGCGTCCTCCCTGAGGTGTGGATAGACTTCTTCGAGTTGTCGCACCTTTCCATCGGCGCCCCAACGAAGGTAGGCATAGCGCGCGTTGCGCAGATACGCCCGCGCAAACTCGTCGAAGCCACGCGCCGCGTAGAAACGCGCTGCACATTCGTAGGCAAGCGCCTCATTGTGGATAAAGCCGTTCGCGCGGGCCGAGCGGATCGCCAGTTCGTAGAGGTGTTCGGCATCGAGCTCGCGGCCGTCAAGGCGAGCAAGCTCCGCGCCGACCAATGCGGCACGGTTATCGAAATTTTCCGGACAGCTCTCGGCCCACTCCTGAAGCTGGCGGTGATGCGCGGCCAATGCCTCCAGGTGCCGGGTCCGGTCCATCTCGGGAGATGTATCGCAAAGCGCAGCCCGCGCCAGTGCAGCGTAGAAATGGAATTCCGCCCGCTCTAAGTAGAACGGCGTCGTCCAGAGCAAGTCATCCGCCCGCGCTGCCGCAGCGATTGCGGCGGCGTAGTCGCCGGCGAGGACGCGCGCCTGGAGCTTGCGGATCCAGTACCAGCATTCGGCGAGCGCGAGGCGCGGATCCGCCGCTAGATGCTGCTCGAACCGCTGCTCGTCGAAACCAGCGTCGTCGAATCGGCCGAAAATAGGGGTCAAGCCGCGCAGTGTCCGGATCAGCTGAAGTTGCGCGCTGATCCTGTCGACGACGAGACCGAACCGCGCCCGGCGCGCAAAATCGATCCCGGCATCGGCCTTCCACTGCACTTGATCGAGCGTATCGCCGCTGGCGAGAAGATGCGTGACCGAATGGGTACGGACAAAGGCCCCATAGATGCGATCGCCGGTCTCCTCCGCCGCTTCGAGGGCTAGTTGTAGATGGCTGCGACTGACGCGGATGGGCTTCGTCCAGGGAATGATGTGGTGCCCGAAAAACAGGTAGACGCGGGCCTTGAAGCGATCTAGCCCGCGCTTCGCCATCAGATTGAAGCCAAGCTGACCAAAGCGGAAACCAGCCTGATAGTCGCCAAACACCCCCCCCAGTAAGGCTCCGAGGAGAGCGTAGGCATAGCTCGACGCGTCGCCGTTGCCGTGTTCCAGGCTCAGATTCACCATGCGGCCGATGACGACACAGTACAGACTCTGGTCGGTGTACATGGCCGGTGCCACGACCGCGCTGAGGACGTCCATGGTCGCTTGCCAGACGGGATCGGTCATCCGCGGCAGGTCCAGCAGCGCCTCGATCGGGCGGCTCCCGATCAGTTGCCAAATTCGCTCGTACTCGTGCCGAACCTCGTCCTGTGTCGGGTGCGCCGACCATGTGACGCCGACGCGCCGCAGATAGTCGATGGCCACCTCAATGCTGCGGTCACTCCGGTCCAAGGTGGTGTGGAGGTCTTCTTGCAGGCAGGTGACTGCAGCAAACTCGAGCAGGCCCGCGGCACGGCCTGACAGCATGGTCAGACGGTTCTCGGCGTCCGCGAGCGCACCGGTCAGGAACTCACATTCAGCCCGATTCAGCGCCAGCGCGAAGGCAAGCTCGTGCCGGCGCTCCCAGCAATCGTCCGCCAAAAGTGTTTCACCGGCGACGAAATAGGTCAACGCCGACGTGTAAGCCGTCGCGGCCCGCGCACGCTTGCCTGCAAGCAGATTGAGCTCGGCCAGCCGTTCGCATTCCTCGCCTGAGGTGATCAGCGCAGCACCTCGGTTGAGCTGGCGAACGATCTCGAACACGTTCTCCTCGATCGCTTCCGGCGCCGTCCGCGCGGCGAGTAGCCGGCCGATCCGTAGGTGCTCGGCGGCCTGCTCACACACAGGGATAAGCGCATAAGCCGCTTCCTCGACGCGGTCGTGTCGAAAGCGATACGCCCCGTCATGCCGGAACACCAGCCCGGCACGCACCGCCTCCCAAAGCGCCGCGTGCAGCGCCGCCTCCGTCCCGCCGTGGACCACGCTAAGCGTGGCGGTCGCCGCGTTGCCAAGGCAGGCGAACTGCTGCAACGCAGCCTGTGTCTCGACGGGCAGGCGGCCGAGCTGGCCGAGCATCAGTTCCACCACGTTGTCGGTGAAGCCCGTGGCCTGGATACGATCGAAATCCCAGGACCAGCGCGCCTTGCCATGATCGAAAACGAGCAGCCCCTCCTCGGCCAGCGCGGTAAGGAACTGGATGGTAAAGAATGGATTGCCGCCGGTCTTTTCGTGCACCAGCTGGGCCAGACGCTCGGCGCGGTCCCGCTCGCAATGCAGCGCATCGGAGATGAGCCGGCCCACGTCCTCCAACCCGAGCGGCGCCAGCAAAATATCCTGCACCGGCGCACCCGCCTCGCGGATCGTCGCCAGTCGCCGCATGAGCGGGTGCGTTGGAGTGACCTCGTTGTCGCGGTAGGCGCCAACCAGGAGCAGGTCATGCACATCCGGTTGCGTTAAAACATGCTCGAGCAATTCGAGCGTCGCCGCATCGAGCCATTGCAAATCGTCAAGGAATAGCGCGAGCGGATGTTCGGGCCGCGCGAACACAGCGAGGAACCGTCGAAATATGAGCTGAAAACGACTTTGTGCCTGCTGTGGCGGAAGCTCGGGGACTGGGGGCTGTTCACCGATAATGAGCTTCAGTGCGGGGACGAGATCGATCATGAGCCCGCCGTTGGGGCCGAGCGCCTCGCGCATGGCATCGCGCCAACGGTCGAGTTCCGCGTCGCTTTTGCTGAGCAGTGGTTGCACAAGGCTCTGCAGGGCCTGCACGAGCGTGGCGTAGGGGATGTCTCGCTTGTACTGATCAAACTTGCCGGAGGCGAACAGGCCGTGCGGCGGCACCAGCGCCTTGTGCAGCTCGTTGACGGCAGCAGATTTGCCGATGCCGGAGTAGCCGGAGACCAGTACCAACTCTGGCCGTCCACTCTCAACGACACGGTCGAAAGCAGCGAGCAAGGTCTCGATCTCGTGCTCTCGCCCGTAGAGCTTCTCGGGGATCAGCAGCCGGTCGGACGTATCTTGTTGCCCCAGCGGGAAGTCGTTGATCCGATGCTCGACCTCCCAAGCGGCAAGGCAGCGCCGAAGATCGCGCGCGAGGCCGGCCGCGGTCTGGTAGCGCTCCTCGGCTGTCTTGGCGAGCAGCTTCAGGATGATCTGGGAGACCGGTTCAGGGATCGCCTTTATCCGATCGCTGGGCGGCACCGGCTTCCTGGCGATGTGGCAGTGGACCCACTCCATCGGATCGGCCGCGGTAAACGGCAGCGAGCCCGTAATCATCTGATAGAGCGTGACGCCCAGGGCGTAAAGGTCACTGCGGGCATCGACAGACCGGTTCATGCGTCCGGTCTGCTCGGGCGCCATATAGGCGAGCGTACCCGCGATCGACTCGGGCGGCGCGGCCGCCTGTTGCTCGCGCGGCAGACGCGAAGCAATGCCGAAACCAGTGAGCTTAACCTCTCCGGTCGTACGGCTGACCAGGATGTTGGCCGGCTTGATGTCCTTGTGAACGAGACCGTGCTGATGAACTTGTGTGAGGGCTTCAGCGATTGCGATGGCTGTGCGCAGAAAGGTGCGCACCTCCATGGGCTCGCCGAGCAATCGGTCCAGTGGCTCGCCGAGGGTGTCCTCGAGCACAAGCATGGTTCGGCCGCGCTCGTGCACGAGATCGATCGGTCGCACCGCCCAGCCCGCCTCCAGCTCGTCCTTCAATCCGTATTCACAAGAAAGACGATCGAGGGCGGCAGGCGTCGGATGCTCGGCGGCGGGCAACACAACCAGAACGGCGTCCCGATTGCCGTCGGCGTCGACATGTCCATTCCCGGCGACCCCTCTGCAGAATACGCGCTCGCCGTCCTCCCACAAGACCTGGAGGTTTGTGTCTCCATCAGCCCCGAACAAAGAAGATGGATTCATCTGCCGGATCCGCCGTCAGGTCGGTGGCCGCCATAGGGCTGAGATGGACGGTACGCTCAGCGGGGTGGCCACGAAAATTTGGCGAGGGAGACCTTACACCCTCACAAAGCGTCGTAATGAAGCCTGTGACCGCCACGAAACCGAAATGACGGTCGTCTCCAAAAGGTCTGCCCGGTGCCGCCGCCGACCGAACCGCGGCGGCTCGGGAATCCCCCCGATTTTGCTCGCCCGTCGTACGACGGTACACCGCCCCCCCTTCTTTTGAAGGGCATGAACCTCCTGTGCATCGACGGCTATAGTATAGGCAATGGATCATCCTAGGCGACACGCAGTCATCGCCGCCGCGATGCTCCTCGACTGCAACGACGTCCCGGTTCCCGCCGACTCGATACGCATTCTGATCCACCGGGCACGCTCAGCGGAGCGAAAGCGGGACGCATCGCCGACTATCTCGGCAAGTCGGCGCAACGGAGGAGGATTCATGGCGATGAAGGCGTTCCTCAGCCCCCTTCCGGGCGTCTTTCACCGCGCGCCAGCGCCCGACGAACCGCCCTTCAAATCGGAAGGCGACGCAGTAGCAGCCGGCGATACCCTCGGGCTCATCGAAGTCATGAAGACCTACATGCCTGTCCTCGCCGAGGAAGGGGGGCGTCTGATCAAGTTCCTGGTCGAGAACGAGGACACCGTCATGGCGGGCCAACCGCTCTACGAACTCGACCGATGAAACGCGCCGACTCGGCACCGACGCCGATCTTGCAGAACTTATCCTTATCGCCAATCGCCGCCAGATTGCGATCCGGACCATGAGGTGATCCGTCGATGCAGACCCGATACTCATTCGGAGGTGACGAACACCTCCTCGCCGAAGTGGCCGAGGAGATGTCGTTGGAGGCCTTCTTCAAAAGCCTGGCCATGGCGAACGCGGTGCGTGAAAGCCGCATTAAGGGCGTGACGGAGACGTGCCCGGCCAACGCTTCGTTCCTGGTCAAGTTCGATCCCGACATGATCGCGCCCGACGCACTCCTCGCCGAGGTCAAGGCCCTCGAGGCGCAGGCTGACAAGGCTGAAGCAGTCCTCAAGACGCGAATCATCGAGGTTCCGGTTTTCTACAACGATCCCTGGACGCGCGAGACGCAGATGCGCTTCCGCGAGCGCCATCAGGACCCGACATCGACCGACCTCGAATATGGTGCGCGCATCAACGGCTTCGGCAGCATCGACGAATTCATCGCAGCGCATGCTGGCGCGCCATGGTTCGTGCCGATGGTCGGCTTCGTCGCAGGCGTTCCATGGCTCTATCAGTTGGTGGAGCGGGCAAAGCAGATCGAGGTGCCGAAATACCTGCGCCCGCGCACCGACACACCGAAACTGACGATCGGACACGGTGGCTGCTTCGGCTGCATTTACTCGGTTCGCGGTGCAGGCGGCTACCAGATGTTCGGCATTACGCCCATGCCAATCTACGACCCGGAGCAAAGAATTCGGTATCTCAGGGATTTCATGATCCTCTTCAAGCCGGGCGATATGGTGCAGTTCACACCAATTGACCGCGCCGGCTATGACCAGATCGTCGACGACATTGCGAATGACCGCTTCGAGCCGCGCATTCGTCCCGTCACCTTCGTCTTGGAGGATTTTCACAAGGACCCGGCCGGCTACGCCAGAAAGCTCGAGGAGGCGAACGATGGCCATTGATGTCGTCAATCCGGGCTTCGCCACTACCGTTCAGGATCTGGGCCGCCCGGGCTACTACCACCTCGGCATCCCGCTTTCGGGCGCGATGGACCGCTATGCCCTGCGTGCCGCTAATCTGCTCGTCGGCAACGATGAGGGCGACGCCGGGCTCGAGGCCGTGTTCGTTGGCCCCGAATTGCGCTTCACTTCCGACGCCACCGTTGCAGTCACCGGCGCTGAACTGCCGCCGAAGATCGACGGCGAGCCGTGCCCGACCTGGACTGCTCTGCGGGTCAGAGCGGGACAGACGCTCGGTTTCGGTGTGCTCGAGAAAGGGGCGCGCGGCTATATTGCCATCTCGGGCGGAATCGACGTGCCGCTCGTTCTCGGCAGCCGTGCGACTTACGCGCTGTGCACCCTCGGCGGCTTTAAAGGACGGAAGCTGGAGGCAGGCGACGCACTGGTCGTTGGGGCTGCAAAGCGGCCGGCGAAGGAAGGCAAGGCCGTGCCTGAAGCGTTGCGGCGTCGTCTCGAGGCCGCACCCGAGCTGCGTGTGCTGACTGGCCTCTACTGGGAGCGCATTACGGCGGAATCAGGCAAGCATTTCTTCGAGGATACATGGAAGGTGGCCCCGGAGGCGGATCGCATCGGCTACCGGTTCCGCGGTGGACGGCCGCTCGCGCTGGTCGAGCGCAAGCAGCCCTTCGGCGCCGGCTCCGATCCCAGCAACATCGTCGACAGCTCTTATCCGTACGGCTCGATCCAGGTGCCGGGCGGAACGGAGCCGATTGTGCTGCACCGCGACGCCGTATCCGGCGGTGGCTACTTCATGCTCGGGACCGTGATCTCGGCCGACATGGATTTTATTGGGCAGATGCAACCGCATACGTCGACTCGGTTTGTCAGCGTCGATATGCGGCAGGCACTCGCCGCTCGGCACGATCGGGCTCAGATGCTGCTGCGATTACGTGAAGCGCTTGGGTGATGGGAGGTGCGGTTCGGTCGCGGCGGCGCGAACAGTTTAGCGCCTACTGACAAGCGCGCGTCTCGCGCGTTTCGCTCGAATTATGCAACGTCCATTGCGACACCTTAGAGGGCGACGACCGCTGCAAACGGGTTTGCGCCCGCCGCGCTGAACGCAACAGCGTTGCTGGCGGTCTGCTGGCGCAACGTACACCATGCGGCCTGCACTGTTCTTTGTCGACGTGCACTCAAGGATTAGTAGAGCGCTGCGCACTACTTTGTCCCCTTTGTCTTTCGTAGCGGGTCACGTCGTTATGCGAGTAACGCCGTGAAGCGAGAAACGGCCTGTCGGTACGGTGCGCGCGTGATGATTGCTCGCTCGACTCGCGTGGTTCATGGCGATGTGCAAACGTGTCTCGCCGAGAGGGCGGCCGCGCACCTGAGCGAGATGTTCCCCTCCTCGCTATAGACTAGATGGCGAATCGTGAGATTCGCCTTTGTATGAATGACGGCGCCAGTACAGTATATAAACTGATATGGACGAATGCTCTCCCTGGTTGGCCACCCCGGCTGACGCTTACCTCCTCTGGCAGCAAACGGTCGCCGCCGGCGTCGACGGACGAGCCTTTTCGGGGTGTGTTCGATTGGGCAGCATGCGGTGATGTTCGACCGTTTCGGCCTATCGGCGGGCTGCACCACGATGCGCTTGCGCCACGTGAAGCTGATTGATTGGCGGTGCCGCCACCTCGTTACCATCGGCCTGCGCGAAGCCAATTCCGGCGTTTGAGCACGTGCGCATGTCTAAACGACACGAAAGGCGCTTGACGACCCTAAGCGGCCCTTCGACTCGATGCGAGCGCTATGGCAGCTTCCAAACCGGAGCGGCCATTCGTATAGGCCGCTTCCTGCCGGGGAATTGTCGGCCATTGCGGTCATCTGACAGGAAGCATCACAGTCGCTCGTGAGTGACCGCTTTCGCGTTGCCTTAAACTGGCGAAGCCGACCCACTGCCGTCATGCTCACCGTGGCGTTGATGATGACCGCGCTCAAAGTTGAGCTGCCAGCGGGTAACTCAGCCGATGACCTTCTGCTCTCCGGCAGCCTGCTCGCGCATGCTACGGGCTTCGTCGCGCAGGAACTGCTGGTAATCGTCCAGGTCGCCGTCGAAGGGCTCGACGCCACCCTTGGTGACGAGCCAGAACTCGTCACATACCGCGCGCAGCAGGGACCGGTCGTGACTGACCAGCAACACTGTGCCTTCGAATTCGTTGAGTGCCATGCCTAGCGCTTCGCGTGTGGCTAGGTCGAGGTGATTGGTAGGCTCGTCGAGCACCAGCAGGTTGGGACGCTGCCACACGATCATGCACAACACGAGCCGCGCCTTTTCGCCGCCGCTCATCGTGCCGACCGCCTGATGGACCATGTCTCCACTGAAGTTGAAGGTGCCGAGGAAGGTGCGAAGCGATTGTTCTGTGCCACTCTGGCCGGGGGCACGCATGTTCGCCGGCGTGTCCTTGGCAAGGCGGATCATGTGTTCCATTGGCGTGTCGAGAGGACGCAGCACGTCGAGTTCCTGCTGTGCGAAGTAGCCGATGTTCAGGCCCTTGCCTTCGCTGATTTCGCCGGCAATCGGCGCCAGCTCGCGCGCCACCGTCTTCACCAGCGTGGACTTGCCTTGGCCGTTGGCACCGAGAATGCCGATGCGCTGCCCGGCCAGCACGGATCGGTTGACGCCCCGCACGATCACCGTCGGCGGCGTGCCCGGCGGTGCGTCGGTCGGTGCCGGGTAGCCGAAGCTCGCGTCCAGCATCGACAACAACGGGTTCGGGACGTTGAGCGGCTCCTTGAACTCGAAGGTGAACTCTGCGTCGGCAAGCACGGGTGCAATCTTTTCCATGCGTTCGAGCGCCTTGACCCGGCTTTGCGCCTGCTTCGCCTTCGAGGCCGTGGCCTTGAAACGGTCGATGAATTTCTGCAGGTGGGCGATCTTGTCCACCTGCCTGGCCATCGCGGCCTGCTGCAAGACCATCTGCTCCGCGCGCATGTCTTCGAACTTGCTGTAGTTGCCGCCATAACGCACGAGCTTGGCGTTGTCGACGTGCACCGTCACCTGCGTCACCGCGTCGAGGAATTCGCGATCGTGGCTGATCACTACCATGGTTCCTTGATAGCGCTTTAGCCACGCTTCCAGCCAGACCAGCGCGTCGAGGTCGAGGTGATTGGTCGGTTCGTCGAGCAATAGCAAGTCGGACGGGCACATGAGCGCACGCGCCAGCTGCAGTCGCATGCGCCAGCCGCCGGAGAAACTGTTGACCGGCTGGCTAAGCTGCGCAGCACTAAAGCCAAGGCCCAGGATCAGCGCTTGGGCACGTGCGGGAGCATCATGTGCACCGGCGTCGTGCAGGGCCATGTAGGCGTGCGCCATGCGCATGCCATCGTCGCTGGCCTCAGCGGCGGCTACTTCGGCCTGCGCGGCCAGCATTACGGTGTCACCCTCGATTACGAAGTCGGTCGCACTCTGCTCGGTCTCCGGCATCTCCTGCGCGACCTGACCCATCTTGCATGCAGCGGGAATCGAGAACTCCCCGCTGTCTTCGTGCAGCGTGCCGTTGAGAAGGCCGAAGAAGGACGACTTGCCGGCGCCATTGCGGCCGACAAGGCCAATCTTTTCGCCGGGGGTGAAGGTGACGGACGCGCGGTCGAGTACGACATTAACGCCGCGGCGCAGCGTTACATTACGGACGGAAATCATAAGGAGCTGCTTCGGAGAGGATCGGCATGATAGCCGACCGGACGTGCAAGGCTGTCTCTTTTCTGGCCGCACGAGTGAAGAGCCGCTTGCGCTTTGCGGCGCCCACCGGCCACAAAGCAAGGCGGCCTCTGGCGCACCGGGCGTTCCGGCTGCGGGGCCAGCGAACATACGGTGAATGACGGCTCTTGGCCGACTTTTGTCTGTCAGCAATCGGCAGCACCCGACCCGGAAGAGACCTTCAGAAGCCCCAGAAGCGGACCTTCCAGGATCGACGTGCGATGTCTTTGCAGCACGTCGTGCGGCCGTCGCGCCGAGGATCTGAGTTAACTGGCAGCTGGCGTCCCCCATTTGCCGACCTTCCACTCGCGTCGTAGCAGACCGTACAGCACACTATCCGTGAGCACGCCGTTAACAACGCAACTTTCACGAAGATGCCCTTCCTTTGAGAATCCAATACGCTCCAAGCTCTTCGCAGAAGCCATATTTCGCGGATCGATGTCGGCTTTGACGCGGTTGAGGTTGAGTTCCGAGAACCCATAATTCAGGAGCGCTACGAGCGCCTCCTGCATAAAACCTCGACCCCATGCGTTTGAAGCAAGACCGTACCCCACCTCCGCACTTCGACACTCCCTATCCCAGTCGAACAAAGTGCAAATACCAATCAGAGCCTTATCCTCAACCCGTTCGATACCAAGTCGGATACGTTCGCCGGATGCCATCGCCTTGGCGTCACGACTGATCATCGCAACGGCTTCATCCATAGAATCCCACGGGGGTGTCGTCCCGAACTGCATGAATTCGGGATCGGAGAAAATAGCCAACAAGGATGGCGCGTCGGCATCTCGAAGCGGTCGAAGTAGCAACCTTTGCGTTTGCAATGCTACCTGATCGAAAGCAGGCAAGTTATGTGCAGCGATACACGGAGCGCCTTCCAGCTTGGCTGGTGGTGTCGAATTCTCAGAGCCCATCGTTTTTTCGTTCTTATAGATATCAAGGTGAAGAGTCAGGAGCGTGTATGACGATAGATTGACTTAGGCTGCGCGCGATCGAACCTTGAAAATAAAGTCGATTTCAACCGATGCCCCCTTGGGCAATTGCAAGACACCGACCGAGGTCCGCGTGTGCATACCCACGTCTCCTAGGACGGAATACAACGCGTCAGATGCACCATCGGCAACTTCGCTTTGCATCGTAAAATCAGGCGCGCTACGGACGAATACGGTAATACGTGGAACAGCCGATATCGTGTCTAGCGTACCCAAAGCGTTTTTAGCAAGAGCAAGTGCCCGGACGGTTGACGTCGCGGCTGCTCGACGAGCCTCATCAAGTGGGATAGATTCGCCGACAATGCCGACAAAGCGAACCACCTCACCAATCCGAGGTATTTGACCGGCAATGTAAGCGACGTTCTCTTCGATCAGCACAGGCGTGTACTTTCCCCCGACCTTGATTTGCTCGTTCAAGTCGAAATCAAGTTCGATCGCTAACTTCTGTAGCCTTTCGTCTCTAGTATTCACTTTTCTTTGCCCCTTGTCGCAGACCACAATCGTGTAGCGGAGGTTGTAGTGACGGCCGTCGAGCGGATGACAACCGGTCTTGCGGCTGCTATCTGATGGCCGTTCGCAGATTGTCAACAATCTGAGTGGCTGTGTCGAATGTCTCAAACTGGCCGATTGCCGCCCGATGCGGTCGGCAGAAACCGACCCTCAAGAGACAGATGCGCCGCTCCAAAGCGGTCATTGAGGCACCCCCGTTATCCGGGGTCCCAAAGAAATGAATTTTCTCGAACGCTAAAGCTTTCGAGTCTCTGGAGGCGACACCGACAGGCGATGAGTGATAGTTTCGACGGCCTGCTCAACCGAAACGTTAGCTGTGTCGACTACAAGATGCTCTGATTCCCATGCATCATACTGACGTTCAAGCACGCTCTTCCATGTCGGCAGCATGAAGCCAGGAATATCTGCCCGTCGCCCCTCGACCCTCAGACGGTGCGCCGTTGTATCAGAACAAATCAACTCAATCTCGAAGATGCGCACGCCTACTTCGAGCGCTACACTTCTCCAGGCGCTACGCGTCACATGCAACGAATTGACCGAGTCCGCGACGACGGTCAACCCAAGGCGCAAATTATCTTTCGCAACTGCATATCCGGCCAGATAGCCGGCAGGTCCGATATCAGCCCTGCCGCTCACAGACGCGATAAACGCCTGTTCCAACGTATCAATACGCAGATAAACCGCGGCGAGCTTGCGAGCGAGTGTTTGCGCTACTGTTGTCTTTCCGGTGCCCGGTAGTCCTCCGAAGGCAATCAACATTATCCACGCTCCCTGCATATCGAATTTTGTCTGATGGTCGCGAATCTTTGCCACGACCTCCAGTGGACCGGTGCTGGCCGCCCGCTGGGTGTGCCTGTCAGCGACGACATCGGGTACACCAT
>Ga0310811_10008411_pt1 | contig 13261 bp, 10 predicted proteins | sample YCmetagenome_FD_207642 | JGI IMG/M metagenome (GOLD analysis project Ga0310811, IMG submission 207642) | Soil microbial communities from experimental microcosm in Duke University, North Carolina, United States - YC | ecosystem: Engineered > Artificial ecosystem > Soil microcosm > Unclassified ...
CTGCTGCTCGTCGTGGCGGTGGCGGTGATCGCCGCCGCGATCATCGGCGGTGTGGTCGTCACGCACGCGATGGCCGACGAGCCGCAGGCCGGCGGGGCGTACCCGACCGTCGTGCAGTCCGACGGCACGGTCGTGGCCGGCAGCGCCAGTGCCAAGGCCACGCTGGACGTGTACGAGGACTTCCTCTGCCCGTACTGCAAGCACAACCTGGAAGACCCGTACGGCAAGGACATGGCCAAGGCCATCACGGCCGGCCGACTGCGGGTCAACTACCACGTGCTGGACCTGCTCGACAACGAGACCACGCCTGTCGGGTACTCGCTGCGGGCCGGCAACGCCGCCCTCGCGGCGGCCAAGGCCGGCCGGTTCGCGGAGTTCCACGCCGCGCTGTACGAGCAGCAGCCGACCGAGGGCCAGTCCGGCTACACCAACGACCAGTTGGTGGACATCGGCCGCAAAGCCGGCATCACCGGCCAGCAGTTCGCCGACGAGGTCAAGGCCGGCACCTTCGACGCCGACGTGCGCGGCCAGACCGACAAGGCCCGGGACTCGGTGAACTTCAAGGGCACGCCGACGGTGCTCGACGGCGACAAGCAGGTCGACATCAGCACGGCCGGCTGGCTCGGGCACCTGACCGGCACCTGATCCACTGCACGTGCACCGCCCACGCCCATCCACCCGTCCCGCCCCAGCAAGATCAACGCGCAATTCCTCTCGTTGGAAGACAGGAATGCCCCTTTCCGAACACCAAGGGCTTGACGGGGTGGGGTCAGGGGGCTATGCGGGCCAGGTCGACCCGGGACTGGATGGCCAGCTTGCGGTAGATCTGCCGCAGGTGGAAGCCGACGGTGTGCGGCGACACGAAGAGCTCGGCGGCGACCTGGCGGTTGGTCAGCCCGTGCGCGACGAGGCGGGCGACCTTCTCCTCGGTGCCGGTCAGGCTGCCCCACCCGGCGGCCGGCCGGGGCACGTGGTGCCAGTGCCGGCGGCGGATGCCGAGCTGCCGCAGCCGGCTGCGCACCCGGGCGGAATCCCAAGCGGCGCCGAGGGAATCGTAGAACTCCATGGCACGGTCCAAAGCGGACACCGCCTCGTCACGGTCGTAGTCGGCCAGCAGCGACCCGAGGTCCTCGGTGGCCGAAGCCCGCGCCCAGCGGTCGGCATACCCTTCCGTGGCGGCGACAAGCGCCATGACGTCACGGGAGTGCAACGCCCGGGCATGACCGCCGAGGCCGAGCGTTTCGGCGGTGGCCACCAACGACGACGCGAAAACGTCGTCGCCGGCGGCCAATGCCGTGCGTACGCACCAAGCCGCGGCGGCGGGATCCTCCAGCAGGAGCTCCCGCCGCCGCGCGCCGTCGGTGCGAATCTCGGCCAGCACAGCCATCGCGGCATCGGGACCGCTGCGCGCGGCGGCGACCTGGGCGGTGATCCACGTCCGCATGGACGACCAGGGCAGCGAGTCGAAGGCCTGCAACCGATCCGCGGCGGTGGCCACATCGCCGCGCCGCAAGGCGGACAGCACCAGGACGGCCCGCAGGTGCGGCTCCCACAACGGCATCTGGGTCTCGGCGACGACACCGACGCCGGCGAGTGCCTCGGCCTCCGCCTCGGCCAGATCGCCCTGAGCGAAGTGCAGCCACGCCCGCAACGCGACCGGCACACTGGCCAACACGCGGATGCCGGCGCAATCGTCCTCAATGGACCGAATGGTCTCGGCGGCCTCGGTCAGCTGCCGCAGCCGGATCTGCATCCACGCCAACGCCCACCGCGGATCGAAGTACCACGGGGATTCCTGCGTGGTGGCCTTCTCCGCCATGGCCACGGCATCGTCCAGCCGGCCGCGCCGCCACATCGCCGCGGCCCGCACGGTCAGCGACACGCCGTCCCACCCGGTGGCGACCTTCTCCGCGGCGACCGGATTCCCGTACGCCAGCGAGGCAAGCCGCACCGGGCCGGCGCCGATCCGCGCGGCCCGGGCGACGTCTCCCTTGAGCAGCAACGCGATCGCCAGCTCCGGCCCCGGCCGCGCCAGCCCGATGGCCCGGTCCAGCGACCCGGCCTTGGTCAGGGCGGCGACAGCGGTGCGGGCCAGCTCGGCGTGCTCGGGCAGCTCCCGGTCGGCCACCTCCAGGCCACGCACGGCCAGCGCCGCCGCGGTCTCGGGGGAGCGGCCCAGTAGTCGGTCGGCGGCGGCGCGAATGGCGCCAACGGCCGGCCCGTCGGCGACAGGACCGCAGTGCAACAGGTGAATCGCGGCCGCGTCGGACGGCAGCAGCGTGGCAGCCTGCTTGTGCAGCAGGGATCGCATCAAGGCCGGCACGGTGTCGAGCACGGCCCGCCACACCGGCTCGCGGTGGAACTCGAAGGCGCTGGCCAGGCAGTCGATCAGCCCGGCGGTCATGGCCTCCTGCAACGGTTTGAGCAGCGTCGCCGGCGGCATGGACAGCATGTCGGCCAGGTCCTGCGGACTGAACGTGCGCCCGAGCACGGCCGCCACCTGGAGCACCTGCACGGTGGCCGGGTCCAACCGGTCCAGCCGTTCCCGGATCGTGGACAGAAACCGGTGCGGCAGCAGGGAATCGTCCAGGCCGACGGACAGCGGGTCGGCCGGCAGCGGCCCGTCGGCCAGCCGCGCGATGCCCGACTCGACCCGCAGCGCCCCGTCCGAGTGCAGTCCGCGAACCAGGTCGACGATCAGCCGGGGGCTGCCGCCCATGCACTCGCACAGCGACGCCACATCGGCGTCCGGGGTGGCGTCGAGCAGGTCCGTCACGACCTCGGTGACCACCTCGTCGGTCAGCGCGTCCAACGAGGCCAACCACTCGGTGCGGGCCGTGCCGGCCATCGCGCCGAGCAGCAAACCGTTGGGCGAGTCCAACTCCTCGGCGCGCATGGCGAAGATCCACGCCACCGGACGGTCGTCCAGCCGGCACATCAGGTCGCGCAGCGCGGTCACGGTCAGCGGGTCGGCCCAGTGCAGATCGTCCACGGTGACCAGCACCGGACCGCGCCGCAGCTGGGTCTCCACGTGCCGCTCGAACTGCGCGGTCAGCCAGCTCAGCCGGCCGGCGTCGGGGGCGACGGCGTGCGGCTGGCGCACCACGGGCAGGCCCAGCACCGAGAGCTCCGGCCGGTCCACGATGCCGTCCACCACGGTGAAGCCGCGCCCCTCGGCCAGCGTCGCGGCCTCCAGCAGCAGGCGCGTCTTGCCGGCGCCGACCGGCGCTGCCAACAACAACGTCTGCCGGCCGCGATCCACCGCCCGCAGCGCGTCGGTGATCTGGTCGAGCTGTGCGTCCCGGCCGCGCACCGGCCGCCGTGCGTCGTCCAGTGCCCGTTGTTCGAGAACCTGCCGCTTCATGAGCTCCCCCGACGAAAGAGCACGAATGATTCGCGTTGCGACTCGGCGTCAATACCGCGGGAAAGGCCTGCGAAATTGCCTGGTTTCGGTCCCTCGCCGGGTGTTTCACGTCACCTGGCGCCCAGTCAAGCAACCGGTCAACACAGTGTCAACTGACTCTAGGCATTCCCCTTGAACACGCCCGGACAAGTACGTAGGGCCGGGCATGGCTGCCCGGCCCTACCCAACGACGTCTTGCCTAACCGATCGCGGCGGCGTAAAGGAACCACGTCGAGTGCGGCAGCCACTGCTCCAGCCACCGCCAGTCGGTGTTGGGTCCGGTGAACGCCTCGCCCGGGTCCCAGGCCAGGCCGCGGCCGTCGTCGGACTTGCCGGTGATGCCGTTGACGATGCCGCCGGCCGACCGCAGCCAGCGCCACGAGCCGACCTTTTGCCCGTCCGCGTACTCCAGGTAGAGCGGCTGGTCGCGGCCGGTGCCCTCCAGCATGCACACGTCGAACGGGTTCACGCCGACGATCCAGTTGAGCTGATCCTGCGCGTACGCCCGGAGACTCGCGGCGAACGTCCCGGTATAGCAGCCGGCGGCCAGCCGGGCGGCCGAGGCCATCGACGCCAGCCGGGCGTTCTCGCCCTGCCACCAGGCGTCGTCGGTGCGCGGCGTGACGTTGTGCGGGAAGAAGTAGCCGCTGTACCGCGTGCCCTTGCCGTCCTGCACCAGCTGCCGCGCGTAGCCGAACGGGTTGGGCACCTCGCCGGTCACGTTCAGCTCGAACTGCATGGCTCGCCGCACCACGTCGAGCACCTTGGCCTTCTGCGCATCGGTGGCGATGTCCAGGTACGTCAGCAGGCTGACCACCGGCAGGCCGGCGTCGGACGGGTGGAAGAACGGGCGGTCGGCGTCGTCGGCCCGCCAGTAGTCGTGATAGCCCTGCCACGACACGAGCCGCGCGCACAAACTCGCCGCGCGGGTGTCGGCCACCGCCCGATAGGCGTCCTTCTTGGTGGCCTTGACCAACTCGGTCGCGGCCAGCAGCACGTTGAAGTCGTCGAGGATGTTCTCCTTGCCGTCATTCAGCAGTGACACGTTGTTGACGGACAGATAAGCGAAAGCGTCTTCCGCGGCGGCAAGATATTCGGCTGACGAGTAGTCGCCGGACACCGAATAGGTGCTTGACCGCGCCAGGGCGGCGATGGCCAGACCGCCGCCTTCGCGGAAGTCGACCTGCCGGGTGCTCAGGCTGCGCTGGGTCGGGTCGGCGCCGAGGTCGTCGGCCTCGGGCTGGCTGACCGAGCTGTAGAACGAGCCGCCCTTGACGTGCACCCGGGTCAGGTAGTCGGCGCCGAACAGCGCCTCGTCCTGGAGCCAGCCCAGCACCCCGACCAGGTCGGTGTTGTTCCGTTTGGCCAACTGGTCGTGGGTCGCGGCCAGCGCCCATGCGGTGAGCGGGATGGACAACGTGTTGAAGTACGACAGGTTGGACAGCTGGGTGAAGTGCTTGCCCCAGTCGGCGGCCGCGTCGTACCAGCCGCCGCTGGCGTCGAAGGTGCCGCCGGACTTCAGCGGCAGTTTGCGGTCGGCCTTGTCGTACTGGCCGGAGCTGCGGGAGTCCTTGAAGTAGTGCACGAGGTGCGACATCGTGCGTCGCTCCAGCACGTTCGGCTCGATCCGGAACGGCTGCGAGCGGCCGCCGTCCACGGTGATCACGTACTGGCCGACGCGGGTGAACGAGGTCAGGTCGGCGACCCAGTAGTAGCTGGGCACGGCCGGCACCTGGTCGGCCAGCCAGTCCTTGACCGGCCCGACGTAGCGGGCCAGGCCGCCGGACACGGTCTTGCCGGTGGCGTTGTCGATCACCTGGTAGGCCTTGGGCGCGGGGGACGCCTTGCTCGCGGCGATCACCACACGCTTGCTGGCGGTCGGTTCGTAGCCGACGTTGTTGGCCAACACCAAGGGTTTCGGACCGGCGTCGAAGCTCGGTGCTGGTAGGGCGGCCGAGCCAATGCCGGCGGCGGTGCCGAGGAGGAAGCGGCGGCGGGTGGGTGACTGCTCCGATGCGGACTCAGACATTATTAGTAAACCTCCTTAACAATTGGTCACCCTAGGTGTCGGTCCGGTGACGGTCAAGGAAATGCCCACAGCATGGGCTCAGCTGACCCACAGCTCGGCGGCGCACTGTGGAGCCATGAACGCACGGGAGCAGGGGATTCGCAGCGCCGCCGTGATCACCGCGGCGCTCGCGCTGGTCGGTGTCGGCGGCGCGGTGGCGGTGGCCGCCGTGGTCAGCCACTCCGACCACGCCACCACCACGTCGACCTCGGACAGCCAACTGTCCACCGGCACGGAGCCGATGGCCAGAACGGGGGGATCGTGAACGCCGAGGAGTGGTCGGTCTGGGGCACCACGGCGCGAGTTGTCGTCACGGAGCCGTCGACGCTGCCGGCCGCGCGGGTGCTGATCGAGTCGATGCTGTCCGAAATCGACCTGGCGTGCAGCCGTTTTCGGCCGGACTCGGAGTTGATGGCGGCCGGTCGCAGTAGCGGCCCGGTGCAGGTGAGCCCGTTGCTGGCGACGCTGGTCGAGGTGGCGCTGCGGGCGGCCGAGGAGAGCGACGGGGCGGTGGATCCGACCGTGGGCACCGCGTTGTGCGCCCTGGGCTACGACCGTGATCTGTCCACAATAGACGTCGATGGTGTGGCGCTCCACGTCGCGATCGCCGGTTGGCGCAGCGTCAAGTTGTCGGGCAATGCCTTGACGTTGCCGAAGGGCGCGGTGCTGGATCTCGGCGCGACGGCCAAGGCGTTCGCCGCCGACTGCTGCGCCCGGCTGGTGGCCGACGCCCTCGACACCGGCGTGCTGGTCAGCCTGGGCGGGGACATCGCCACCGCCGGCCCCGCGCCGGACGGCTGGCCGATCCTGGTGCAGGACCGTGACGACGACCCGTCCTGCGTGGTGACGATGCCGGCCGGCAAGGCGATCGCGACGTCCAGCACCCGCAGTCGGCAGTGGCGGCGCGGCGATCGCCTGCTGCACCACATCCTCGACCCTCGAACCTGCCAACCAGCGCCACGAATGTGGCGCAGCGTCACGGTTGTCGCCGACAACTGCACCGACGCCAACACGCTCACCACGGCCGCGCTGGTCAACGGCAACGAGGCACTGACGATGCTGCGTGCGCACAACGTGCCGGCTCGACTGGTCGCCGCCGACGGATCGGTGCGAACTCTGGGCGGCTGGCCGTGATCTGGTACATCGCCCGCGGCGCCGGCGTGATGGCGTTGTTCATGCTCACGGTCTCGCTCACGCTGGGAATCGCGACCAGGCAAGGGAAGCCCCTCGCCGGACTGCCCCGGTTCGCCATCGCCACCGTGCACCGCAACGCCAGTCTGATCGGGTTGGGCCTGGTCCTGGTGCACCTCCTGACCCTGCTGTTCGACTCCTACGCCGACCTCAACCCGATCGACCTGCTGGTCCCGTTCGTCGGCTCCTACCAGCCGTTCTGGCTCGGGCTCGGCACGCTGGCCTTCGACCTGCTGCTGATCGTGCTGATCACCAGCCTGAACCGGGCCCGCCTCGGCCTGCGGACCTGGCGGGCCATTCACTGGGCCTCATACGCGATCTGGCCGATCGCCCTCGCGCACGGCCTCGGCACCGGCACCGACGCCGCGCAGGTGTGGATGGGCGTGCTGGCCGTGGCCTGTGCCACCACCGTTGCCACCGCCGTGACCTGGAGGTTCGTCACATGAGGCCACTGCTCGACGCCGCCGCGCGAGACGAGGACGAGCACCTCGCCCGCAACGGCCCACTGCCGCGGCTTGCGTCCGGCGCGCTCATCGGAGCCCTGCAAGAGGCCGGGCTGACCGGACGTGGCGGCGCGAACTTCCCGACCTGGCGCAAGCTGGCCCGCACCGCGGTCACCGACCGGCCGGTGGTCATCGCCAACGCCGCCGAGGGCGAACCGGCCAGCCGCAAGGACAAAATGCTGCTTCAGCACTGCCCGCACCTCGTGCTGGACGGTCTGCAACTGACCGCGGAAGCGGTCGGCGCGAGCCGGGTCTACCTCTACGGTGCCGATGCCCCGCAACGGAAGTCCGACCGCTATCCGATCACGTGCGTCGCCGCGCCGAATACCTTCACCGCCGGGGAGTCGTCGGCGGTCATGGCCGCCGTCAGCGGGCGCAAACCGTTGCCCACCGACGAAAGCCGCGACGACATGCTGGTGCAGAACGTCGAGACGCTGGCCCGTATCGCGCAGATCGCCCGGTACGGACCAAGGTGGTTCCGCCAGCACGACACCTTCCTGGCCACGGTGTCCGGTGCGGTGCAACGACCCGGCGTGTACGAGGTCGAAAAGCCCGTTACCGTGCAACGGCTTCTGGACCTGGCCGGTGGCGTCGAGACGAAGGCGGTGCTGGTCGGCGGCTACCACGGCCGCTGGCTGACGCCACGCGACGTCATCGACGATCCGGGAGCCGGCGTGGCCATCGCCTTGTCGGCCGACGAAAGCGGGTTGGCCAGGACCACGGAGATCGTCAACTACCTGGCCTCGCAGAGCACCCGACAGTGCGGGCCGTGTCGATTCGGCCTACCGGCGCTGGCCGAAGCCCTGGCCGCACGCCGTATGGACCAGGTCTACCGGCTCGTCGGGTTGGTCGACGGCCGCGGGGCGTGCCATCACCCGGACGGCACGGCCCGGCTCGTCAGAAGCGCGTTGACGGCATTCGCGGGGGAGTACCGATGAATGAACTGCACATCAACCGGATCGCCTGCGACGGCCGCGGATTGTGCGCGGAACTGCTGCCGGAATTGATCTCCACCGATCCGTGGGGCTATCCGCTGATCACCGACAACGGTGTGCCGCAGGACCTCGAAGAGCACGCGAGGCGGGCGGCACGACTGTGCCCCCGCCTCGCGATCAGCCTGAAGGCCGTCAGTCCACCAGCACCGGCAGCTCGTCCACACCGTACACAATGGACACCTGCCGGTACGCCAGCTCCTCGGGGCTGACCGCCAGCCGCAGCTTCGGGAACCGGCGCACCAGCGCCGGATAGGCGATGCGCAGCTCCATCTTGGCCAGCTCGGCCCCGATGCAGCGGTGGATGCCGTGCCCGAAGGCCAGGTGCGAGGAGGAGGTCGGCCGGTCCGGGTCGAAGCTCTCCATGTTCGGCCCGAGCGTGGCGTCCCGGTTGGCCCCGGACAGCGAGCAGATCACCACGTCGCCGGCCTTGATCTCCTGGCCGCCCAGCACCATGTCCTTGCGGGCGAAGCGCGGGAACGCCACCTGCACCACGGTCAGCAGCCGCAGCAGCTCCTCGACGAAGGCGTTGATCGCCTCGTCGTCGGTGCGCAGCCGCTCGAACGCCACCGGGTCCTGCAGCAACACGATGGTGCCGAGGGCCAGCATCGACGTGGTGGTCTCGAAACCGCCGGTGAGCAGGCCGTCGGCGATGCTGGCCAGCTCCTCGTCGTCGATGGTGTCGCCGTGCTCCTTGATGATCTGGCCGAGCAGGTCGTCGCCCGGGTTCTTGCGCTGCTTGGCCACCACGCCGCGCAGGTACACCAACGACTCGGAGATGGCCCCCAGCGAGGCGCTGGCCCCGCCGAACAGGTCGAAGCGGGCCGCGCCCAGCCGCTGGAAGTCGTCGCGGTCCTCGTAGTCGACGCCCAGCAGCTCGCAGATGGTCAGGCACGGGATCGGCAGCGCGAACGCCTGCATCAGGTCGACCGGGCCGTCCTTCGCCTCCCGCTCGATGGTGTCCAGCGTGTCGGCCACGATCCGCTCGATGCGCGGCGTGAGCCGGCTCAACCGGCGGATCGTGAATTCCGGCGTGAGCACCTTGCGCAGCTTTGTGTGCAGCGGCGGGTCGGAGAAACCGAGACCGCCCGGATTCTGCTCGGCGGTGATGCCGAAACTGCCGGTGAGATTGGCGAAGTCGTTGCTGAAGTTGTCCACCGAGCCGAGCACGGCTCGGGACTCCTCGTAGCCCGTGACCAGCCAGGCCCGGAAGCCCAGCGGCAGCTTCAGCCGGGTGACCGGCTCGGACTCACGCTGCCGACGCATCTCGTCGACCGGGTGCACACCCTCGCGCTCGAGCGGCATGAGGGCGGAATCGGGAATGAAGGGGATACGCGACAGATCGAATCCGTCCTGCCCTGTCCTCGCCATCTGCCGGCGCACGATCCACGACGTAATGCGTGAGGTAATGCGCGAGCCGAGCTTCATCATGAATTCAAGATACCCCATGGCTCCTGAGGGTCGTCCCAGCATTCGGCCAACCGACACGAGGTGGTCACCCGGTCGTCACAGCACCACCCGTGCCGCCCGCGCACGGGTCCGCGTAGGCGTGCGCGGGCGTGAGCGGTACCGGGACACTTGAAATCCGGGTAGTGCGCGCTTCGGTTCACCCCTGGACCGTGTCGTTACCGGATCGCGTCCCGGCGGAAATTGTCGAGCACCGCTCGGATCCACTGTGGATCTGCCGATCGGGTCAAGGGGCTTGAGCCGATCATGCTTCCGAACTAGCCTCTGCGCACTCGATCGGTCAAGGGGGTCGCATGAGCGGGCAGGAGCCGGGAAATCGGCCGCCCTGGTACGTGTTCGTGTTGGCAGTGCTGGGAATCGTTCTCGTGCTGGCCGCGGTCATCGGCTTCGGGCCCCGCACGTCCAGTGCGCCGCTGCGCAGCCCGGAACCGGTCCCGCAGCCGTATCGCGGGCCGGACCAGGTCACGCCGACGACGCTGCTGGGCGACGCCACCTCCGTGACGGTGACCATCACGACCCCGTCGCGAGCCGTGGCGCCGGTCACGCACCCGGCGTCGACCACGACCGGCCCGGTTTCGACCACGACCACCCCTCCCACCACCACTTTTGCCTTTCCCCAACCCGGATATCCGACGTACTGCTGCTTCGGTGGCAGCGACGGCTGGGGTGGCCATCATCACCGTTGACACACGCGCTGGTACTCTCCGTGACTGAGCGACGTCGAGAGGTGCCGCGATGAGAGTGCCCCGCCCGGCGCTCGCCGGCGGTCGGCCGGCGCGGGAATCGCCGTCGCCGCAAAGGTTTACAAGCTTGAGTGGCCCGGTGCTGGCCGAGAGGTGGGCCCCGGCGCGGCTCACTTCGCCGACGCCTCAGCGGTTCCGTGCTGACAGGTCCATTTCGGACTGCGCGTGCCGTTGTCCCGCACCGGCCCGGTCCGAATCGGCCGGGACCAAACGACCCCGCGGACCCGGCTCGGGTTCACACTCGTGGACCGGCCGCAGTTGCTGACGGCGGAACGGAACCGGAGCGCCGAGCGGGCCCGTGACGCCGTGGTGACGACGGGCCGGCACGATCCCTTGCTCATGTCGGGTGATGGCCACCGGAGTGGAGGACGTGAGCAGCCGCGGCGGCTTGGCAAGCGCTTGCCTACGCGGCACTTCGCTTGGCACAGTTGCAGGTCCCGGTCGACGGCATGCCGCCCGACACCACGGCCGGCGGCGAACCGCGGGTGTCCGGGTGTGGAAACGTGGAGGGCTGTGATGACATCACCGCGACCGCCGACTCCGGTCCGCCGCGCGACGAGTCGTCCTCCCCTCAGCACGGCGACCGCACGGCGATGTACGGTCGGGGCGGATGGGTAGCGGGCCCGTTTCGCCGAGGCGGAGATCGCCGTGAGCGCGGACACGGTCCTTGTCGGTTTTGTGCGGTCGTGGCGCAAAGTTCACGCTCCGTCGCGAATCGACTTCATAACGTCTGTCGTCGGAGGTCCGCTGTGGACCGAACGGAAGTACGCTGCGCACGTGTCTTCGGTGGAGGGGCAGCCGGTTCCGGCTGACGAACAGGTGGTCGGCTCCGTGCTGCCCAGGGACCGAGACCTCGTCCGGTGGCTGGCGTCGGTCGGCGGCTGCTACCTCGCGGCCGCGCTGTTGCTGGTGCTGCTGGCCGGCGAGGACGCCTTGCGGGTGCTGGGATATGTCGTCGACGTCCCGATGGCCGTGCTGGCCGCGGCCGTCCTGATCCGGGTGGCCCGGTTACGCCAGCTGCAACGCCGGACCCGGTTACGGCCGGCGCTGCTGGCGCCCCAGCTGGCCGCCGGGATAGCGCTTGCCGGCATCCCCGATGTCCGAGTCCGCGTCGGCTCTCGCGCCGTCGGCCGCTCCTACCGCGCCGGCCGGCACGGGGTGGTGCTGCTCAACGACGGCATGCTCGACCGCATCCCGCTGGCCACCACTTTTGTCGTCGCCCACGAGCTCGCGCACCTGGCCCGGCACGACACCCTGCGGCAGACCGTCGTCGCCGTGTACCTGCTCACCATCTCCGCGCTGTCACTGTGGGTGCTGCCCTGGCCGGTCGCCGCCGTCGTCGCGTGCATCGCCGTCTCGCTGGCCGTGACCTACACCTGGACGCGTGAACTGGACTGCGACCGGATCGCCTCCCGCTGCGCCGGGCAACGCTCCGGCGTCGCCGCGATGGACGCCTTCACCAAATGGCGTTCGCGCAATCCGCTGCTGCGGCTGTGGGGCGTGTTCAGCCATCCGCCGTTGTCCTTGCGGCGCAACGCCGTGCTCGACCCCGAGCGGCTGACCGGCTGGTTCGGCCCCAAGGACTGACCGATCGCCTTGCCGGTGTGCCCCATCGATCCTGGTGGGCCCGGTGCGGCCGGCGCAGTATCGACGGTGCGGGCCGCCGTTGTTGTGGCGGGAGCAGCAACGGCGGCGCCGGCTGGTCATACTCGGTGTATGTGGATGGTCTACGGCGCCAACGGCTACACCGGACGGCTCATCGCCCAACTCGCCGGGCAGCGCGGCGAGCGACCCGTGCTTGCCGGGCGATCGGCCGAGAAGCTCGAGCCCCTCGCCCGTGAGCTCGGGCTGGAGCACCGGGCCGTGCCCTTGGACGACCAGGACCGGCTGTGCGAGGCCCTCGGCGATATTGATGCCGTCGTGCACTGCGCCGGGCCGTTCTCCGTGACCTCCGAGCCGATGGTCGACGCCTGTCTGGCCACCGGCACCCACTACGTCGACATCACCGGCGAGATCGACGTTTTCGAGCGCATCTTCGCCCGTGACGGCGAGGCTCGCCGCGCCGGTGTCGTCCTCCTGCCCGGCGCCGGCTTCGACGTCGTGCCCACCGACGGCGTGGCCGCCCTCCTCGCCCGTGCGCTGCCCGACGCCGTCGAGCTCGAGCTGGCCTTCCTGGCCGGTGGCGGCATGAGTCCCGGCACCATGAAGACCACCGTCGAGGGCATCACCACTGGTGGCCGGGCCCGCGTCGACGGCTCCTTGGTCACCGTTCCCGTCGGGCACCGCAGCCGCGTCGCCGAGTTCGCCTCACGTCCCCGCCGGGTCGGCTCCGTGCCGTGGGGCGATCTCAGCACCGCCTTCCGCTCCACCGGCATTCCCACCATCACCACCTACACCACGGTTCCCGAGTTCGCCGCCACCGCCCAGAGCCTGCTCGCCCCCATCCTCCGCAGCCCGGCCGCCCAGCAGTTCGCCCAGCGCCTCGCCGGTTTCATCCCCGGTCCCTCCGAGCGCACCCGCACCGCCAGCCGCTGCGAGGTCTGGGGCGCCGTCCGCAACGCCGCCGGCCGCCAGCTCTCCATGACCCTCACCGGCCCCAACCCTTACCTGCTCACCGCCGACTCCGCCCTCCGCGCCGCCGTGAAGCTCATCGCCGGCGCCACCCAACCCGGCGCTCACACGCCATCCACCGCTTTCGGCGCGGACTTCGTGACAGAGTTGGACGGTGTCGAGCTCAGCCCCATCGGATAAGCCCGGAACCGCTATCGCCGTGATCCGTGGTGGGGAGGTCATCCACCAGGAGTGCTCGGGGTTCGCCGACCTCGAATGGCAGCAGCCGATCGCCCCGGACACTGTGTTCCCCCTGGCGTCGATCACCAAGTCGTTCACGGCAT
>Ga0310811_10008412_pt1 | contig 13261 bp, 10 predicted proteins | sample YCmetagenome_FD_207642 | JGI IMG/M metagenome (GOLD analysis project Ga0310811, IMG submission 207642) | Soil microbial communities from experimental microcosm in Duke University, North Carolina, United States - YC | ecosystem: Engineered > Artificial ecosystem > Soil microcosm > Unclassified ...
AGGAAGTGCACGCCGATCGGCAGGCCACCGCCCGAGACGTAGAGCGGCACCGACATCGCGGGCGCGCCGGTGATGTTGGCGACCACCGCGGGAAACGCGACGAAGGGCGCGGCCCGCTCTTCCGCGCGCCACGGGTCGTCCGAGGTGGAGACGATCTCGCCGACGAACACCGGCGGTTGCGCCAGCGTCGGGGTCAGCCAGGCGTCGATGCCGGTGAAGAACTCCGCGACACGGCGGCAAAACCCCTGCAGGGTGGTGATCGCGAGCAGGTATTCGCCGCCGGTCACGCGGCGCCCGGCCTCCCAGTACGCCTCGGTCAGCGGTTCCAGTTCGCCTTCCCGCGGGTCGCGGCCGAGCTCGCGGATCCAGTAGCGGAGGATCCACACGACCCCGGCCCGGTACACGGTGCCGATCGCCGCCTCGACGTCGGGGGTGAGCCCGGGCAGGTCGGCCTCGACGAGTTCGTGTCCCAGGTCGCCGAGCAGGCGCAGCGCGTCGTCGAGCGCCGCCAGGCAGTCCGGGTGGACGGAGTACTCGCCCACGGGCCGGGTGCTGAACGCGATCCGCAGCCGTCCCGGATCCTGGCCCGCGTCGGCGGAGAACGGTCCCGGCCGGGGCGGCGCGGGATACGGGTCGCCGGGCTGCGGGCCCGCCGTGGCGTCGAGCAACGCGGCGGAGTCCCGCACGGACCGCGTGAGCGCGTGCTCGACGGCCCAGCCACTGAAGACGTCGCCGTAGGCCGGGCCGAGCGGGACCCGGCCCCGCGACGGTTTGAGGCCGAACAGGCCGCAACAGGACGCGGGAAATCTCAGCGAACCGCCCGCGTCGGTCCCGTGCGCCGCCGGCACCATGCCGGCCGCGACCGCGGCCGCGGAACCACCGCTGGACCCGCCCGGGGTGCGCGTCAGGTTCCAGGGATTGCGCGTCGCGCCGTGCAGCAGCGGCTCGCAGGTCGGGGTCATGCCGAACTCGGGGGTGTTGGTCTTGCCCAGGATCACCAGCCCGGCCGCGCGCAGGCGGCGCACCAGTTCCTGGTCGTGGCGGGACTCGTGGTCGCGCAGCAACGCCGAGCCCTCGGTGAACCGGACCCCGGCCTCCTCCGCGACCAGGTCCTTGAGCAGGTAGGGCACCCCGGTGAACGGGCCGTCGGGCAGGCCGGCGCGCACCTGCGCCAGCGCCCGGTCGAAGGTGGTGGTGATCACGGCGTTGAGCATCGGGTTCAGCGTCACGATCTGGTCGATCGCCGCGGTCACGAGTTCCTCGGCGGAGACCTCGCCGGCCCGCACGGCGGCGGCCTGCGCGACCGCGTCCCGCGCTAGCAGTTCGTCCATCTCCGTCACGGCCGGGCCTCCAGGATGATGTTGAAGGGCGCCGGTTCCCGGGCGATCCGGGCCGGGCCGGCACGGCCCTCGGCCGGTGCGGCACACCGGTCCGCGCCGGTGGAGAAGCTTCCCGCGTGCGGGCCGCCATCACATATTCTCGGGCCCCTGCCCCGATCGCGCCACCCCGCTCCCGCCGATCCGGCCTCCTGACCTGCGACGTTCCCGGATCCCGGGCCCGTGCGCGGTCCGCCGGCTGTAACCACCGGCAGGGTGACCGCGACTTTCGTGGACACCTGCGGTGAAAGGCCCGCAGGCAGGGAACCGGTGTCCGACGGTGGTGGCCCGTATGGCCGATCTTCCAGCTCGTCCGGCGGCAGTCGCGCGGCTTCCGAGCGGCTTCGCGGGGAGGGTGCCGTGCCTGACCCGGTCGCCACCGGCGAGCCCGCCATGACGGCGGCGACACCCGGCCGGCCCCGCCGCGGCTCGCGGGCCGTGGGTTCCGCGGTGGCGGCCGGTGCGGGGACGGTGTTCTGGATCGTGGCGGCGCGCCGCTACGACGATGGCGAACTCGGCCGCAATGCGGCGGTGCTCGCGGCGATCGTGGTGGCGGGTGGGGTGGCGCAGCTGATCGCGATGCATCTGATCGTCGCGGTCGCACGTCCGCGCACCCGGCCGCGCCTGGCGTGGGCGTGTCTCGCCGCGGCCGTGGTCGCCGGGCTCGCCGGGCTGGTGTTCGCCGTGACGGCCCCGGGGTGGTCGCCGGAGGTCGCCGGGCTGCTGTCCGGTCCGGGCGCGGTCGCGGCCTGCGCGGGGGCGTGCGCGGTGTGGGGGATTTTCGTGCTCCAGGACGGAATTCTGTCGATCACGGGTGACCGGGTGACATCCTTGCCCACCCTCGGGTTCGCCGTGCTCAAACTCGGTCTGCTGCCGGTGGCGGCCGCGCTCGGCGTCACCGGGGGCATCAGCGTGGCGTGGATGGCCGCGGCGGTGGTGATCGCGGCGCTCACCGGCGCGTTCCTGTTCTCGGGCAGGGCGGCGGCGGGCCGGGGCCCGGTCGCCGACGAGCGCCCGGTGCGCCCGCCCGCGACGCAGGTGTGGGGTGAGATCGCCGCAGCGAGCTGCTGGCTGGTGTGGACACAGCTGTTGCCGCTGGTGGTCCTGCTGTCCCGGGGAGCCGCGCAGGCCGGGATGTTCGCCGTCGTGTGGGCGATCAGCTATCCGCTGTACCTGGTCCCCGTCGGCCTGGCGCGGTCGCTGGTGACGCTGCCGGTCACCCATGCCGGCACGGTGACGAGAGCACGGGCGTCGGTCGAACGCAGGTCGCTGTTCCTGCTCGCGCCGCTGGTCGCCGCGCTGGCCGCGGCCGCGCCGTGGATCCTGTGGTTGCCGGGCGGGGACTATTCCACCGCCGGCCGGTGGCTGCTGCCGTTGCTGGCGCTGGCCGCGCTGCCGAACATCGTCGTCTCGGCCGCCGTGAGCCAGGCCAGGGCGCTGCGCCGGATCGGCGTGGCCGGGCTGGTGACGGGATCGCTGTCCGTCCTGGTGGTGGGCCTGTCGGTGCTGCTCATGCCCGTCTTCGACCTCGGTGGCATCGGGCTGGCGATGCTGGCCGGCCAAGGCTCCGTCGCGGTGGCGATCCTGGTGCTGCGCGCCGAATGGCTGCCTCGCCCGATCACCGGCCCTGGGGCCCGGGCCCGGGAGCGGGGACTGATCCGGCGGGCCGCGCCGACAGCGCTCGCGTCCCGGTCCTGGCGGCCGCACCGGCGCCTGCCCGGGTGGCCCGACTGCCCGGGCAGGCGATCGCCCGGTTGCAGGCCTCCGACACCCCCGGCGGCCGGACCGTGCTGCAGCACGAGGTGTACACGCTGGTGCACCTGGAACACGACCCGAGGCTGGACGGCTGGCGCCAGCTGCTGCCCCGCGTCCTCGACGCCGGGGAGGCCGCCGGGGTCTATTACACGCTGCAAAGCCTGGTGCCCGGTGGGTCGGCCGGCGACCGCCTGACCGACCCCGTCCGCCGCGCCCGGTTCACCACCGCCGCGCTCGCCACGATCGGCGAACTGCACTGGCGCACCGCGCGGCCGTTGCGGGTCGACCACCGCGTGTTCAGCAGGTTCGTCACCAGCCCCGCCGCGCTGGTTCGGGCCACGGTGCCACCGCGTGACGGGCCCACCGTCACCGGCGTCGTGCACGAGCTCGCCGGGCGGCTGCGGGACCGGTGGTTGCCGGTCGGGCGGATCCACGGGAACTTCGGCCCGGCCAGCGTGCTCGTCGACACCACCGAGCAGGTCACCGGAATCGTCCAGTGGGGACAGTCCGCGCAGGACGGACCGACCGCACTGGACGTGGTGACCCTGCTGGTGTCCACCGAGGCGAAGGCGACCAGGAAGGAGCCGGGCACCGTGATCAACGGCTGGCTCGCGGCCGGCTCGCCGCCTCCGCTCGACGACATCGTGGACAGTCAGCGCACACTGGGCGGTGACCCGGTTTCTCCCCGGGCGCTGCTGTTGCTGGGCTGGCTGCACATCGTTTCGTCGCGGCTGGTGAGTTCGGCCCGCTACGCCGCCAACCCGGCCTGGCTGCGGCGCAACCTCGTCGCGGTGCTGCGGGCTATCGAGGAGGAACAGGCCGAGGGAAGGCAGGAGTCCCGATGAGGCAGGCCACGACTCCCCGCGCGGCACCCGCGCCGGTGCGGCTGACGGCTCTGCTGACCGGGCTGCTGACCGGGCTGCTGACGGGACTGGCGCTGATGCTCGGGACCGTCGCGTGCGGACAGTCGACACCGGCCCGCCCTCCCCCGACACCGGCCCCGGGCACCGCCTCCGCCGGGCCGGTTCCCGCCGGCCCCCTCCCCCGGCCCGATCACGTCGTCGTGGTCGTGCTGGAAAACCACGGTCCCGAGCAGGTGCTGGGCACCGGGAAGGCGCCCTACCTCGACCACCTGGCCGCCACCGGCGCCGACCTCACCGGTGCCACCGCGATCACCCACCCCAGCCAGCCGAACTATCTCGCCCTGTTCTCCGGGGACAGCCAGGGCGTCACCGACGATTCCTGCCCGCAGACCTTCGACGCCCCGAACCTCGCCGGGCAGCTGACGGGTTCGGGCCGGAGTTTCGCCGGCTACGCCGAGGATCTGCCCGATCCCGGCTTCACCGGCTGCCAATCCGGTGGATACGTCCGCTGGCACACCCCATGGGTCGATTTCGGCGCCGTGCCGAGCACCGCGAACCGGCCGTTCAGCGCCTTCGGTGCGGCCGGCCAGGATTTCGCGGCACTGCCGACGGGGTCCGATTTCGCGGCACTGCCGACGGTATCCTTCGTGATCCCCAACATGTGCCACAACATGCACGATTGCGACGTCTCCACCGGCGACGCGTGGCTGCGCGCCAACCTCGACGGGTTCGTCCAGTGGGCCGCCACCCACAACAGCCTGCTCGTGGTCACCTTCGACGAGGCGGAAAACGGTGCGCCGGGCAACCGGATCCCGCTGCTGCTCGCGGGTCCCATGGTCCGGCCGGGCGGATACCCGGAGCCGGTGGATCACTATCGGACGCTGCGGACCCTGCAAGCGCTCTACGGCCTGCCCCCGCTGGGCCACAGCGGTTCGACGCCTCCGCTTACCGATGTCTGGCGTTCCTGACCTCGGGACACCGATGTCCGCGCGGGGGCCCTCACCTTCGGTGAGAAAAGGTCACATCCACTCGGCTAATTCATCTCGGAACGGTAACAGAAAAGATCCGGACTCGTCCGCGCCGGGGGCACACCCCGGGCACGGCGGGTGTCCGGGCGAAAGCCGAGAGGGAAGCGCATTCAGCCGGCCAACGGCCGGCTACCCAACGGATCCGCACCGCGCGCCGACACCACGCCGTGCTGTCCGAAATGTACGTTTTACCACCGTGGAACAGTGCCCGAACCCCGGAATCGTGATCCATAAACAAAGCCGGGAAGTATTTCCGGAAATCCCACCGCGGCGCCATCCGGGCATTCGGTCAGTAACAACGAGGAATTATGTCCGACTCATGAACATCGGCTTTCATCGAAGTGCCCGTGCCGGGAACGCGGTGGAGCGCAGGTGCCAGGGAAGCTGGAGCGAGTCAATGACCCGGTGCACGGATCCGAAGATCAGTATTGTCATTCCGGCCCGCAACGAGGCCCGGAATCTCGAGGTGGTCCTGCCGGAACTGCCCGCGGTGAACCAGATCGTGCTCGTCGACGGCCAGTCGGTGGACGGCACGGTGCGGGTCGCCCGCGAGGTGCTGCCCTCGATCGAGACGATGACACAAACCAGACTGGGCAAGGGAAACGCGCTGGCGTGCGGATTCGCGGCGGCCCGGGGCGACGTCGTGGTGATGTTCGACGCCGACGGCTCCGCCGATCCCGCGGAGATCCCCGAGTTCGTCCGGGCGCTGGTGCGCGGCGCCGATTTCGCCAAGGGCACGCGTTTCCATCCCGACGGCGGAAGCGCGGACATCACCGCCCTCCGGCGGGCCGGGAACGCGGCGCTCAACGGGCTGACCAACCTGTTGTTCGGCACCGAATTCAGTGATCTCTGCTACGGCTACAACGCGTTCTGGCGGGACATCGTGCCGCTGCTGGAACTGCCGGATCCCCGCAAAGCCGTCCCGTCCGGGACGACACTGTGGGGAGACGGTTTCGAGATCGAGACGGTGCTCAACTGCCGGGTGGCCGCGGCGGGTCTCAAAATCGCGGAGGTGCCCAGCGTCGAGCGCCGCCGCATCTTCGGCGAGACCAACCTGCGCACCTTCGCCGACGGGGCCCGCGTCCTGCGGACCATTCTCACCGAACACGCGCGTTGTCTGGCCGCCCGCCGGCCGCATCCGGGGCTCACGGCGAGGTTCGCCGCAGGCAGGGCCGCGTGATGGCACGACCGGGGAAACCCGGCGGACCGGCCGTTTCGGTTGTGGTGTGCGCCTATACGCTCCGGCGCTGGGACGAAACCCGCGCCGCGGTCGCCTCCCTCACCGGCCAGACGCGACCGCCGCGGGAGATCCTGCTCGTCGTCGACCACAACCCGGAACTCGCCGCCCGCGCGCGTGCCGGCCTGCCCGGCGTGCGCGTGCTGGACAACGACGGGCCGCGCGGGCTTTCCGGTGCGCGCAACACCGGTGTGGCCGCCGCCCGCGGGGAGATCGTGGCCTTTCTCGACGACGACGCGGAGGCCGCGCCCGACTGGCTGGAACGACTGACCGGGCCCTACACCTCGCCGGAGATCGTCGCGGTCGGCGGCGCCGCCCGTCCGCGCTGGCCGGCCGGTTCCGGCCGCCCCGGCTGGCTTTCCGCGACCGGCGTGCTGGACTGGGTGATCGGCTGCAGCTACACCGGACTGCCCACCACCCTGGCCGAGGTCCGCAACGTCATGGGGTGCGCCATGTCCTTCCGCCGCTCGGTGTTCGACCGGGTCGGCGGCTTCTCCACCGCCGTCGGACGGCTGGGCACGCTGCCACTCGGGTGCGAGGAAACCGAGCTGTGCATCCGTGCGCGGCAACGGATTCCCGGGGCGCGCATCCTGTTCGAACCGCGCGCCGTCGTGGACCACCACGTGAGCCCGGACCGGTTGCGGTGGTCGTACCTGCGCCGCCGCAGCTGGGCGGAGGGAGTGTCCAAGGCAGCGGTGAGCGGCCTGGCCGGATCCGGCGCGGCGTTGTCGACCGAGCGCCACTACGTCCGCGCCGTGATCCCCGCCGCGCTGCGGCACGACCTCGCGCGCGCGTGTGGCGGGCACGCCGCGGGGATCGCGGGCATCGCGACCGCGGTGCTCACCACCTCGGCCGGATACCTGAGCGGATCCGTCCGGCGGCGGAGGCCGCCGGCCGGCGCGGCCACCGGGAAAAGCGGCGAAGCACGGCCCCCACCGGAGTCGTGGACGCCGCGGGTCAGCGTGGTCGTCCCGACCGCGCGGCACCACGACGGGGTCCACCGGTGCGTGAAGTCGTTGCTGGGCACCGGATATCCCGATCTGGAAATCCTCGTCGTGGACAACCGCCCCGGCGCCGAGGACACCGCCGATCTCCGCGAACTCGCCACGGCGGACCGTCGCACCCGCTATCTCGCCGAGCCGCGGCCCGGCGTCAGCCGCGCGCGCAACACCGGGCTGGCCGGGGCGACCGGCGAACTCGTCGCCTTCGTCGACGACGACATCGAGGTCGATCCCGCCTGGCTGGCCAGCCTGGTGGCCGAACTGGCCGACACGCGCGTCGACTGCGCGACCAGCCTGCTCCTGCCCCGGTTCGCCGACACCGCGGCCCAACGGAAGTTCGAGCAGCTCAAGGGATTCGGCCAAGGCCCGCGGCGCCGGACGTTCGGCCCCGAGTCGGCCCGCGACGATCCGCTCTACCCGTTCGCTCCCGGCCGGTTCGGACCCGGCGGGTGCGCGCTCTGGCGCCGGTCGGCGGCGCGGTCGCTGGGCGGTTTCGACCCGCTCCTCGGCCCGGGCACGGCCACCAGGGCCGGGGAGGACCTGGACCTGTTCCTCCGCCTCGCGGTCGCCGGAGGGTCCATTGTGTACACGCCGCGCGCGGTGGCCTGGCACGAACACGGCGCCGAATGGGCGCAGCTGCGCGACCGGCTGCGCGCCTACGGCACCGGACTGTCGGCGATGTTCGTCCGGCACCTGCTGCGCCGGCCCGGCGACGCGCCGAAGGTGGCCGCCATGGCGGCCAAGCGGCTGCGCCGCGTCCTGATTACCGGTCCACCCGGTCGCGGCGAGGCGGGGCGCACCGACCCGTCCCTGGTCCTCGATCACCTGTCCGGGCTAGTCCGGGGACCGTTCGCGCTGGCCCGCAGCGCCCGCGCCGCGCGCCGCGGACCGAAGCGGGGTGGCCGATGAAGCCCATCGACCCGCGGCTCACCGCCGCCGCGCTCCTCGTCCTCACCGCGGTGAACCTGCTGCTGGCGGGCCTTGACGTGCACTCCGCTCTGCGGCTCTACCTCAGCGTCGCGTTCGTGGTGCTCGCGCCCGGCTGGGCGATGACGGCGCGGCTGCGGATCGGCACCCCCGCGCTGGCCTGGATCACCGCGATCGCCGCGGGCCTCTCGTTGACCCTGCTCGTGGCGCAGGTCATGGTCTCGACGCACTGGTGGCATCCCACGGCGGCGTTCCTCGTGCTCTCCGCACTCACCTTCCTCGCCCTGCTGGCGCACCTGATCAGACCCCCGGCCGAAACGCGGGTGGCGTGATGGAACTGGCGCCGCCGCGCGGCCGGAGGGAACCCGAACTGCTGCCGCCGACCACCGTGGTCCGGGCCGGTTCGCCGCGTCGCCGGCCGCGCGGCCTGGCCGTCCCCGCGCTCGCGGCCGGGGCGGCGCTGCTGTGGTTGCTGGGCCTGCACCCGGTGTTGCCCACCGAACTGGGCAGCCTGGGCCTGATCGCGGCACTGTCCCCGGCGACCCTGCTGGCCTACCCCGTGCTGCTGGCCGCGGTCGTCCTCGAACTCCTCCGGCGGCCGTTCCGGCCCCGCGTGCTGGCCGCCATGACCGCACTCGGCGTCGTCATGGTCTACGGGCTGCAACCGGCCAGCGAGCAAACGGCGCGCATCACGGTTTCCTGGCTGCACACCGGTTTCGCCGGCTACATCGCCGACAACGGGCAGGCCCTGCAAGGCTTCGACGCGCGGTTTTCCTGGCCGGGGTTCTTCTCGCTGATCGCCTTCCTCACCAAGGCCGCGGGCCAGCCCGACGCTTCGGGACTGCTGCAGTGGGCGCCGATGATCCTGGCCGGGCTGGCCGTCCTGGGCATGCGGGCACTGGCGGTCACGGTGCTCGGCGACGGCCGCGCCGCGTGGCTGGCGACCTGGGTGTTCCTGTTGTCCGAGTGGACCGAGCAGGACTACTTCTCCCCGCAGGCCACCACCTACATCCTGATGCTCGCCACGCTCGCCCTGACCGCCCGCTACCTGGTTCGCCCCGGACTGGCCGTTCCCCTGCCCTTCCGCGGAAGATCACCACGGCCGCCGCCGATGCCGCGCAGCCTGCCCCGCGAACGCCTGGCCGTCCAAGGCCTGATCGTCCTGTTCGCCCTCGCGCTCGCGGTGAGCCACCAGCTCACCTCGCTCCTGCTGTTCGGGCTGCTGCTCGTGCTGGCGCTGACCCGGCGGCTGTGGTCCGACTGGCTGCCCTGGCTGGTACTGGTGCCGGCGCTGGTGTGGTTCGCCCTGGGTGCCAAGGACTTCTGGTGGGGCCAGCTGCACCTGGTGATCGGCGGGCTGGGCAAGGTCGGCTCGTCGGTGGACGAGGGCTTCACCGACCGGTTCGTCGGCGACGCCGGCCGGACCGCGATCCTGGTGGTCCGCGTCGGGCTGACCATCGCCGTCGGCACGCTCGCGGCCGCCGGCTGGTGGACCCGGCGCCGCCGGGGACTGCGGGCCGCGCCGCTGCCGCTGCTCGCGATCGCACCGCTGGTGCTGGTGGTGCTCCAGTCCTACGGCGGCGAGGTGTTCGTCCGCTGTTACCTCTTCGCGTTGCCCTTCGCCGCGATCCTGGTGGCGAGCTGGCTGGACTCGGTGCTGGGCACCCGGCCCGCGCCCGGGGCGGTGCGGGCCGGGCCCGCGAGCGTCCGGACCGGACCGCGGCTCACCCGGGCCAGGGTGGTCACCGTCGGCGTCATCCTGACCCTGCTCGGTGTGGGCACCGTGGTGGCGCGCGGCGGCAACGACGCCTACACCAGTTTCAGCCGCACCGACGTCGCCGCCGTCGCCGAGGCCTACCGGCTCGCCCGGCCGGGCCAGACGATCAGCGGCATCAGCACCGACGCGCTGCCCCTCGGGTTCTCCCGCATCGGGGTCGACCCGCAGTCGGCGCTCGCGGTGCGCTGCCCCAGCTACTTCGCCGACCCGCGGGCCTGCGTGCTCCAGGAGGTGCCCGACTACTTCCTGGTCACGCCGTCGGAGGACAACTACGGCCGGATCTACTACGGGTTGCCGGCCGGCTGGACCACCGCGCTGGCCGGCGACCTGGTCCATGACGGCAAATACCGCGTCGTGTTCGACGAAAACGGGAGCAAGCTCCTCACCCGTGTCCCGGGAGGCCCGTGATCATGACCGAAATGTTCCTGGTGATCCTGATCCTCGCGCTGACCGGGGCGTTCGCCGTGCTGATGACGGTGCGGGCGGTCGTCGTCGAACGCGGCCGGGCCACCCTCGCCGCGCGCGGCGTCCGGCCCCCGCTGCTGCGCCGTCTCGACTGGACCGGAGTGACGGTGACCCTGGTCCTCTTCGCCGCGGTCGTCGTCCTCATCGTCACCACCGTATCGTGAGGGAGTGCCCCGCTATGCTGGCTTTTTCCCCCATCCACGACCGCGAGGGCGACCGCGATGACCGAACTGGCGTGGCGGGAACTGTGCCGGTGCGGCCACGACCGCAACGCTCACGCGCACTACCGGGGCGGCACCGAGTGCGTGGTGTGCCCGCCCGGCGAGTGCCCGCGCTTCCGCCCCGGCCTGCTGCCGCGGCCGGGTCGCTGGCGGCGGTGGTGGCGGGCCCGCCGCTGACCCTGCCCGCACCACCACGGCGGCCCCGGGTTTCCGGTGGCGCTCCCCGGCGAGCGTGGTGGCCATGACCGCGGCACTGCCGGACATCCGGGTACATCCCTTGCTCTCCACCGCCTTCCGGGCGCTCGACGAAGCCGGGGTCCGGTGGGCGCTGCTGCGCGGCGAAGCGGGGCTTGCGGCGCCGTGCGGGGACGTCGACCTGCTCGTTCACCCGGACGACCTGCTTGCGCTGGAGACCGCGTTCGCCCGGATCGGCCTGATCGCCTCGCCCCGCTGGGGCACGGGCGCGCACCGGATCTTCGTCGGCTGCCACGCACCGTCGGGGCGGTGGATCGAAATCGACGCCGAGTACGAACTCGACTTCGGCCCCCAGACCGCCTTCGCCGTGAACTGGCTACGGCCCGCGCTGCGGACCGGGCTGGCCGGGCAGGTGCTGGCGCGACGACAGCGCAGGGGCGAGGTGTGGGTCCTGGCGTCGCGGGACGAGTTCTGGGCGCTGTTGCTGCACTGCGTGGTCGACAAGGCAGCGGTGCCCGACCGCCACACCGGCACGCTCGCCGACCTCGCCCGGCGCGCCGGAGCCGGCACCGCCGGCACTTCAGCTGGCACCGCAGCTGACAGTGCCGAAGACACTTCCGGTCCTGCGGTGGATGACAGCGTGGATGACACGGTCGGAAGGCTGGTGACGGCGTTGTGCCCGCCCGGGTGGGACGCCGCGCGGATGATCGGCGCCGCGCGGGCGGGTGCCTGGGACGACCTGGTGGCGGTCGGCGCCCGGTTGCCCGAGCGCGCGATCGCGCACGCACCGGTCGCCGCGCGGCTGGACGCGCTTCGCCGGGGAGCCCGGCGGCTCGTCAACCAGGCCTCCCGGCGCCTCGCTTCGCCTTCGAACAGCCCGAAAAAGGGGCTCGCCGTGGCACTGCTGGGCCTGGACGGGGCCGGCAAGTCGACGCTGGCCGGTGCCGCCGCCTCGACCGTGGCCGCGGGCGGCCTGCCCGCCCGGTGCGTCTACCTGGGACTGTGGCGGGACGAGCCGGCGGCCGCACCGGGGCGGCCGTGGGCGGTCGCCGGGGCGGCGGCGAAACGGCCGCTGCGGGCCTGGCGGCAGTACCTGATCGGCGCTTATCACCGCGGGCGCGGCCGACTCGTCGTGTTCGACCGGTACCCCTACGACGCGCTGCTCCCGCCCGAGCCGCCGTCGGTCGCCCTCAAGAAGATCTTCTTCGCCTTTCTCGGCCGCTGCTGCCCTCCGCCGGATCTGGTGCTGCTCATCGACGTGCCCGCCGAGGTCGCCCATCGGCGTCGTCCGGAGGAGGACCCGGCGCGACTGGCCGTGCGGCGTACGGACTATCTCCGGCTCGCCACGCGGCTGCGCCGCGTCCAGGTGATCCGCGGGGACCGGCCGCGGCGCGAGGTGCTCGCCGCGGTTTCCACCGCGATCTGGCGCGCCTATGCCGGAACCGCTAATCCCGAAATCCGATGGCCCGTTTCACGATCTGTTTGACCTCATGTTCCACTTTCGACACCGGAAACCGCTCGAACCGATATTCGGGATAATCGCACGCCCGCGCGCCGAATGCCTCCTTGAACTGCGCCAGGCCGGCCGACCATCCCGAATCGCCGAGGTAGTAGTAACGGCACCCGCCGGCGCAGGCGGCCTGAATCGCGCGGCAGTGCAGCAGATAGTTGGCGTTCCCGCTGTGCCGTTCGTCGAGCGCGCCGCGGAAGTAGTAGGCGTTCGTCCCCTGGAGCAGGGCCACCGCCGCGACCGGACGGCCGCCGACACGGGCCAGGTAGACCCGGAACCGCTCGCCCAGAAAGCGGCCGATGGCCTCGAACTTGCGCGGTGGATCCCGATACCGGAGCCGGCGGATGGTCAGCCACAACGGTTCGTGCTGCCGGCGCGCCCAGCGCCGGGCGGCCAGCGCCATCAGCCGGTAGAGCTCCGGCACGAGTTCGCCCCCGGTCCCGCAGTCCACCGTCACGCCGGCCTCTTCGGCACGACGCACCTTGCGGCGCGCCGTGCCGCGAAACTCGCCCGCCCACACGCCTTCCCAGCCCGCACCCAGATCGAGCAGGTGAGCGCGGTGAGCGACGGTCAGCGCCCCGGGCGGCGCCGCGGCACGCCACGCCGCCAGCTCCAGCGGACCGGGCCAGACCGACCGCGCGAGCGCCGGGCGCGCGGAAAGGTCGTCGAGCACCGCGGCGATCTCCCCCGCCGAGACACCACCGGACCCGAGCAGTCCGCCGGCGCCGCAGTGGCGCGGGTTCGAGGCGTCGACGGACGCCGCCGGAATCCAGGACCGCCGCAACAGCGGCAGCACCAGCGCGCGCCCGTCCACGGTTTCGTACAGTCTGCTGACATCCCGGTACCCACCGGCCGCGCACATCGCGTCGGTCCACTCGGGAGACTGTGTCTCCAGCGCGTAGGGAT
>Ga0310811_10008413_pt1 | contig 13261 bp, 10 predicted proteins | sample YCmetagenome_FD_207642 | JGI IMG/M metagenome (GOLD analysis project Ga0310811, IMG submission 207642) | Soil microbial communities from experimental microcosm in Duke University, North Carolina, United States - YC | ecosystem: Engineered > Artificial ecosystem > Soil microcosm > Unclassified ...
TCCACGGCCTCGCGCACGACATAGCCGAGTTCGCGCAGGGCCGCGGCGGAAAAGGCCCGGACCTCGGGATCGTCCTCGCATACCAGGATGGTCTCCTCGCGCGCCCGCGCGGCGACGCGCGTCGCCGACGTCTCGCCCTCCTCGACCGCACGGCCGAGGAGGCGCGGCAGGAACAGGCGGACGGTGGCGCCCTGGCCGGGCTCGCTGTCGATCTTCACATGGCCGCCGGACTGCTTGGCGAAGCCGTAGACCATCGACAACCCGAGGCCCGTGCCCTTGCCGACCTCCTTGGTGGTGAAGAAGGGCTCGAACACCCGCTCGACCACCTCGCGCGTCATGCCATGGCCGGTGTCGGACACCGAGATCGTCACATATTGCCCGGGCGAGAGCTCCGGATGCTGGGCCACGTGGCCGCGATCGAGGTGGATGTTGGCCGTCTCGATGGTCAGCCGCCCCCCTTCGGGCATGGCGTCGCGGGCGTTGAGCGCCAGGTTGAGGATGGCGTTCTCCAGGGCGTTGGGGTCGATCTCCGTCGGCCAGAGGTTCGGCGCCTGCGCCACCACGACCTCGATGGTCTCGCCGAGGCTCCGGTGCAGGAGCTCGGACATGCCGGAGATCAGCTTGTTGGCGTCGAGGGGTTTGGGCGACAGGGGCTGGCGGCGCGAGAAGGCCAGCAGGCGCTCGGTCAGGTTCGCGGCGCGCTTGGCCCCGCTCATGGCGCTCTCCGCGGCGCGACGATAGCGGTCGGCGTCTTCGGGCAGGGTGCGCAGCAGCATATCCAGGTTGCCGACGACGATCTGCAGCAGGTTGTTGAAATCGTGCGCCACCCCGCCGGTGAGCTGGCCCACCGTCTCCATCTTCTGCGACTGGCGCAGGCGCTCCTGCACCTCGTCGAGCTCCTGTTGATGCGCGCGCTCGGCGGTGATGTCGCGGACCGTGCAGTAGAGCTTGCCGTCCTCGACCGCGACGGTCCACGACAGGGTCCGGTAGCCGCCGTCGCGGGCGCGCAACCGGTTCTCGAAGGCGAGGGCTTCGGCGCCCGCCTTCAGCCTGGCGAGCTGGTCCTGCATCGTCCCACAGTCGTCGGGGTGGCCGATCCAGGCGCTGGTGCGTCCGACGAGCTCGTCCTCCGTCCAGCCGAGGGCCCGCGTCCAGGCGGGATTCACGCTGAGCCAGACCCCGTCCATGTCGGCCACGCCCAGGAGGTCGCCCGAGACCTGCCAGATGCGGTCGCGTTCGGCCGTGCGGGCGGCGACCTGCTGCTCGAGGGTCCGGTTGAGGCGCTGGGCGTCCTGGAACAGGCGGGCGTTGTCGATGCCGGTGGCGGCCTGGGCGGCGAGGCCCGCGAGCAACCGCTCCGACCGTTCGCTGAACACCCCGATCCGCGCGTCGCCGTAAAACAGACCGCCGATCACCTCGCCGGTGCGCGAGATCACCGGAGCGGCCAGGTAACTGTGCACCGGCAGGTGGCCCCTGGGATGGCCATAGTAGGGCGGGCTCTGGCCGAATCTCGGGTCCTTGGTGATGTCGTCCGAACGCACCATGCCCTCGCCGGCGAAGGTCGGGGCGAACACCTTGGTGTTGCGCGGCATGGGGAAGTCGGCGAACTTCGTCCGGTCCACGCCGGACAGGACGTAGAGCGTGTAGCGTTCGCCGCCGCCGTCGACGACGTTGTAGAAGAACGAGCCGAACTGGGCCCCGGTCAGCTCCCTGCCGGCGTCGACCACGGTCTGCACCAGGCGGTCGAGGTCGAGCTCGGCGGCGACCTTGGCGGCGGTGTCGTTCAGCACCTCCAGCGCGTGGCTCTCCTCGCGCAGCAGGGCCTCGGCCTTGGCCTGCTCGGCGGCCGCCCAGGTGCGCGCCGCGGCCGTCTCCGCCAGGGCGACCTCGGTGTCGGTCCAGCGGCGCGGCCGCGCCGAATGGACGTGCAGGATGGCGACGAGACGTCCGTCACGGATCAGCGGCACCGCGATCGCGGCCTTCAGCCCTAGGCCGACAAAGGCCTCCAGGACCGGTTCGGTCCGCGGATCGGCATGCGCATCGTCGATCCGCAGGGTGCTCCCGGCGCGCAGGGTCGCGAGGATCTCCTGCCCGAAGGCGACGATCGGATGGCGCCCGAGCAGGGGCGGCAGGACGCCCGTCGCCCAGTCGCTGGTGACCGTGAATTGCTCCTGCTCGTCGACCTCGACGTAGCCGGCCCGGTCGGCGCCGAGCCGCTGGCCCAGGAGTTCGGCCGCGCGGGCCATGATCGCCTCGGGGCCGGCCAGGCCGCGCAGGCGGTCGCCAAGCTCCAGCTCGAACTGCAGCCGCGTGCGATAGGCGACCTTGGCGGTGGTCTCGTCGACGAGGCACAGCACTCCCATCACCGCGCCCGCTTCGTCGCGCACGGGCGAGTAGGAGATGTCGAAGAACACCTGCTCGCCGTAGCCGTGGCGCTCGATGTAGAAGGGCCGGTCCTTGGCGGCGATGGTCTCGCCGCTCTCGCGCACCCGCCGCAACAGGGGCTCGAGGTCGTCCCACAGCTCGCTCCAGAACTCGCGCGCGGGGCGTCCGAAGGCCGCGGGATGCTTGTCGCCGATGGTCGGGGCGTAGGCCTGGTTGTAGAGGGCGATGTAGTCCTCGCCCCAGAACATCACGATCTGGGCCGAGGCGGGCAGGATCAGGCGCACGGCGTCGCGCAGTTCCTGGGGCCAGCCACTTGGCGGCCCCAGGGGCGACCCCGACCAATCGCGCTCGGCGATCAGCCGGCCGATTTCACCGCCTGTCCGTTCCGGCATGAGGCCCCGCTTCCCGCTCCCGAAATCCGGTCAACGCGAAGCGGGGCCGTCAGTTCCGGAAAACCGCTGGGTTATCCGGCGCCTAGGTAGGATCGACGCGCGTCAGCGGCTGTTGGCGATGATGCTGGCGATGACGCCGGTGGCCGCGGCGGCCAGGACGTAGTTGCCGTCCACTTCACGCCACTCGTAGCCGCGCGGCGGGGCGCGGAAATGGCGGGCGCGCCAGTCGACCGGACGGCCGCGGGACCAGTCGTCCCGGTGCATGTGGTAGCCCTTGCGCCATTCGTCGTGGTGACGGTAGTCGGCGTGGTCCCCGTGATCGCGGTGATCGCGATCGGGCTGGGCGTAGGCGGCGGGCGCAGCCACGGTCATAAGGACGGCAAGCGCCGTCAGCACAGTGCGTTTCATGGAAAACTTCCCCGGTTTTCAAGTTTGACAGTGAACGACGCCGGCAGCCGGCCGGTTCCGTTCGCGGCTCAGCTTAACGACGGATCGTTACAAGCCAAACCTGTTTGGCCGAATGATGGCCCATTCTGCTCGCGCGTCGCCCCTAGCCGCCGAAGGCGCGGAACGCGACGTCGATCAGCGTGTGGGCGCAGATCGCCGCGACGGCGAGAATGCCGATCAGGGCTCCAGCGCAGCTGGCCGAAGGCAACATAGCCGTTTCCTCCTGGCGAGCCGGCTCTCCGGACGGCTTCACCAAGCACGAGCGTACTCCAAAATTGCACTTCTGCAACAATTGCCGGGGCCGCCTGCGGTTGCCGCTCCCAACCTCCCCCTTGCGCCCGCCGCGGGGGGAATGAGCCAGAGGCTGGGTCTTACGCCTGGCCGCCGCCGAGGGCGCGATAGAGGCTGACCGTATTGGTCAGGCGGGTCAGGACGGTGTCGATCAGGGCCTGCTGGGCGGTGTAGAGCGTGCGCTGGGCGATCAGGACGTTCAGATAGGGGTCAATGCCGCGCTCGTAGCGGGCGTTGGTCAGGGTGAGCGCCTGGGAAGCGGCGCCGACCAGGGCCTGCTCGGCGGAGACCTGCTCGCCGATGGTGCCCTGCCGCGCCAGGGCGTCGGCGACGTCGCGGAAGGCGCCCTGGATCGCCTTCTCGTACTGGGCCACCGCGGCGTCGCGCTCGGCCTTGGCTGACTTCAGGTTGCCGAGGTTGCGCCCGCCCTCGAAGATCGGCACGGCCAGGTTCGGCTCGAACAGCCACGTGCGCGAGGCGGCGGCGAACAGCTTCGACAGGCCGGCCGATTCTTGGCCGACGTTGGCGGTCAGGCCGATTTGCGGGAAGAAGGCGGCGCGCGCCGCGCCGATGTTGGCGTTGGCCGACAGGAGCTGATGCTCGGCCTGCAGCACGTCCGGCCGCGTCAGCAGCACCTCGGAGCTCAGTCCCGCCTGGACCTCGGCCACTCCGCCGGATTCCGGCAGGGTCTTGGGCAGGCGCGCGTCGGGCACCGGCGCCCCGACCAGAAGGTCGAGCGCGTTCCTGGCCTGGGCCAGATTGGTGGTGAAGCTGGCCACGTCGGCGCGGGCCGCCTGCACCCCGGTCTCGGCCTGGTGCACGTCGAGCTCGGAGGCCACGCCGCCGTCGAAGCGGGCCCGGGTCAGGTCCAGCGAGGCCTGCTGCGCCGCCAGGGTCTGCTGCGCCACGGCCAGCAGGTCCCTGTCGCTGGCGTAGGTGAACCAGGCGGTGGCCGTCTCGGCGATCAGGCTGACCTGGACCGCCCGCCGGTTGTCCTCCTCGGCCAGGAACTGGTCGTAGGCCGCGCGGGTCAGGCTGCGGGTGCGGCCGAACAGGTCGAGCTCCCAGTTGGAGAAGCCGATCGAGGCGCTGTAGAGGTCCAGCTTCAGACTGCCGCCGCCAGGGACGAAGGTGTTGGGCGTCTGCTGGTAGGTCGCGCCCACGTTGCCGCCGATGCTGGGGAACAGGGCCGAGCGCTGCACGGCGACCTGGGCCTGGGCCGACTGGATGTTGGCCACCGCCACCCGCAGGTCGCGGTTGTTGGCCAGGGCCGTCTCGATCACCGCCTTCAGGTCCGGGTCGGTGAAGAAGGCGCGCCAGCCGACCATGGCGGCCGCCGGTCCGGCGGCCGGGGGGGCGTAGCTCGGCCCCTGCGGGAAGCTGGCCGGCACGGGGGGCGCGGGCCGGTGGTAGGCTGGGTCGAGATTGCAGGCGCCGAGCAGGGCGCACAGGCTCAAGACCCACGGGCCTGGGGGAAGTCCGGCCGGCCGCGTCACGCCGGGACCTCCGTCTCGACCTTGGGCTGGCTGCGGCTCCTGAACCAGCCGCGCACGAGGACGTAGAACAGCGGGATCATGAAGATGGCCAGGATCGTGGCGGTGAGCATGCCGCCGATCACCCCGGTGCCGATGTCGTTCTGGCTGCCGGCGCCGGCGCCGGTGGACAGGGCCAAGGGGGTCACCCCGGCGATGAAGGCCAGGGAGGTCATCAGGATCGGACGCAGGCGCAGGCGCGCCGCCTCCTCCGCCGCGTCGATCGGCGTCTTGCCCTCCCGCTCCGCCGCCTCGGCGAACTCGACGATCAGAATGGCGTTCTTGGCCGACAGGCCGACCGTGGTGATCAGGGCCACCTGGAAGTAGATGTCGTTGTTGAGCCCGCGGAGGGTGGCGGCCAGCACCGCCCCGAGGATGCCGAGCGGCACCACCAGGAGCACCGCGATCGGCACCGACCAGCTCTCGTAGAGGGCCGCCAGGCATAGGAACACCACCAGCAGAGACAGGGCGTAGAGCGCCGGCGCCTGATCGCCCGACAGCCGCTCCTGGAAGCTGAGGCCGGTCCATTCCACGCCCACGCCCGGAATCTGGCTGGCCAGTTTCTCCATTTCGGCCATGGCCGCGCCCGAGCTGGCGCCCTCGGCCGGCTGACCCTGGATCTCGAAGGCCGCCTGGCCGTTGAAGCGCTCCAGGCGCGCCGGGCCCTGGACCCAGTGTGAAGAGGCGAAGGCCGAGAAGGGCGTCATGGCCCCGTTCGACGCCCGCACGTACCAGTGGTTGAGGTCCTGCGGGCTCGAGCGGAAGGGCGCGTCGGCCTGGACATAGACCTTCTTCACCCGGTTCCGGTCGATGAAATCGGTGATGTACTCGCCGCCGATGGCGGCGGAGATGGTCGAGTTGATCGCGGCCTGGGTCACCCCCAGGGCCGCCGCCTTGCCCTGGTCCACGTCGATGTGCAGCTGAGCGGTGTCTTCCTGACCGTTGGGACGCACCTGCGACAGCATCGGGTTCTTGGTCGCCGCGGCCAGCAGCTGGTTGCGCGCCTTCAAGAGGCCGTCGTGTCCCAGGCCGGAGCGGTCGACCAGCTCCATGTCGAAGCCGGACGACGAGCCGAGGCCGTTCACCGGCGGCGGCTGCAGGGCCACGATCTGGCCGTCGCGGATGCGCGAATAGGCGCCGATCGCCCGCTGCACGATGGCCGGCGCCCGGTCCTTGCCCGCCTTGCGCTCGTCCCAGTCCTTCAGGCGCACGAACATCATGCCGGCGTTCTGGCCGGGGCCGGCGTAGCTGAAGCCGTTGACCGCGAACACGTGCTCGGTGTTGGCCTCATCCTTCATGAAGTGCGCTTCGCCCTGACGGGCCACGGCCACGGCCCGCGGCTGGGTGGCGCCGGGCGGCAGCTGGATCAGGTTGATGATCAGCCCCTGGTCCTCGTTGGGCAGGAAGCTGGTCGGCATGCGCACGAACAGCACGGCCAGCAGCACGATCACCACGCCGTAGCCGATCAGAGCCGGCAGCGGCCGGCGGATCATCTTGGCGAGACCCGCCTGGTACTTCTCGTTGGAGGCGGCGAAGTTGCGGTTGAACCAGCCGAAGAAGCCGCGCTTCTCATGGTACTCGCCCTTGGCGATCGGCTTCAGCAGGGTGGCGCAGAGGGCCGGGGTCAGCACCAGGGCCACCAGCACCGACAGCACCATGGCCGAGACGATGGTGATCGAGAACTGGCGGTAGATCACGCCCACCGAGCCGCCGAAGAAGGCCATCGGCAGGAACACCGCGGTCAGCACCAGGCCGATGCCGACCAGGGCGCCGGTGATCTCGTCCATCGACTTCTTGGTGGCTTCCTTCGGATCGAGCCCCTCCTCGCGCATGATCCGCTCGACGTTCTCCACCACCACGATGGCGTCGTCGACGAGCAGGCCGATGGCCAGCACCATGCCGAACATGGTCAGGGTGTTGATCGTAAAGCCGGCGGCGTGGAGCACCGCGAAGGTCCCCAGCAGCACCACCGGCACGGCGATGGTCGGGATCAGGGTGGCGCGCCAGTCCTGCAGGAACACGAACATCACCACCACCACCAGCAGGATGGCCTCGACCAGGGTCTTGATGACCTCGGAGATCGAGATGCGGATGAAGGGGGTGGAGTCCATCGGATAGACCGCCTTCAGCCCGGGCGGGAAGCTGGACGACAGCTGGGCGATCTTGGATTTGACCGCCTCGGCGGTCTGCAGGGCGTTGGCCCCGGGGGCGAGCTGGATGGCGAGGCCCGCGGCGGCGTGGCCGTCCAGCCGAGCCAGGAAGTTGTAGTTCTCGTTGCCGAGCTCGACCCGCGCCACGTCCTTGAGCCGCACCACCGCGCCTGTGCCGGCGCCCTTGACCACGATGTTGCGGAATTCCTCGGGGGTCTGCAGGCGGCTCTGGGCGGTGACCACGGCGTTGAGCGCCTGGCCCGGCAGGGCGGGCTGGGCCCCGATCTGGCCGGCCGACACCTGGGCGTCCTGCGCCAGCACGGCGGCGGTGATGTCGTCGGTGGCCAGGCCGTACTGCTGCAGCTTGTAGGGGTCCATCCAGATGCGGATGGCGTACTGCCCGCCGAAGATCTGCGCCTGGCCGACGCCGGTGATGCGGCTGACCGGATCGGCCAGGTTGCTGCTGACGTAGTCGCCGATGTCGCTGGTGGTCATGCGATCGGTGGTGTCGTAGAGCGCGCCGATCATCAGGAAGCCCGCCTGGGCTTTCTGCACGGTCACCCCGGCGCGCTGCACGTCGGTGGGCAGGCGCGGCAGGGCCAGCTGCAGCTTGTTCTGCACCTGCACCTGGGCGATGTCCGGGTTCACGCCCGCCTTGAACACCGCGCTGATGCCGATGCCGCCGGTGTTGTCGCTGGTCGAGCTGAAATAGATCAGGCCGTCGAGGCCGGTCAGCTGCTGCTCGATCACCTGGGTGACCGAGTTCTCCGCCGTCTCCGGCGAGGCGCCGGGGTAGTTGGCGCTGATGTTGATCTGCGGCGGGGCGATGTCGGGATACTGGGCGACCGGCAGGAAGGCGATCGACAGGGCGCCCGCCAGCATGATGACGATGGCGATGACCCAGGCGAAGATCGGCCGGTCGATGAAGAAGCGGGACATGACCCTACCGCCCGCCGCCGCCCTGCCGCGGGGGGCCCGCCGGACGCGAGGCGGGTGAGCCGGCCGGCACAGGTCGCACTTTCGCCCCGGCCTGGATGCGCTGCAGGCCCTCGATGATCACCCGGTCGCCGGGCTTGAGGCCCTTGGTCACCAGCCAGTTGGGGCCGACCGCCTGGCCGATCTCGATCGTCCGCAGCTCGGCCTTGTCCTGATCGTTCACCACCAGCGCCGTGGCGGCGCCCCGGGGGTCGCGCGACACGCCCTGCTGCGGGACCAGGATCGCGTCCGGCGCCACCGCCTGGGTGACCACGGCCCGCACGAACATGCCGGGCAGCAGCGTCCCTTGGGGGTTGGGGAACACGGCGCGGATCGTCACCGCCCCGGAGCTCGGGTCGACCGTCACGTCGGTGAACTGCAGCTTGCCTTCCAGCGGATAGGTCGAGCCGTCCTCCAGCGTCAGCCGCACCCTGGCGGCGAGCGGAGCGTCCTTCTGGGCGAGGCCGGTCCGGATGTCGCGCTCCAGGCGCAGCAGCTCGGCGCTGGACTGGGTCACGTCGACGTAGATCGGGTCGAGGGTCTGGATGGTGGTCAGGGCGTTGGTCTGGCCCGCGGTGGCCAGCGCGCCCTGGGTGATGGTCGAGACGCCGATGCGGCCGGAGATCGGCGCCTTGATGTCCGTGTAGCCGAGGTTGATCTCGGCGGTCTGCAGCGCCGCCCGGGCCTGCTGCACGCTCGCCTGGGCCTGGCCGGCGGCGGCCTCGGCGTCGTCGTAGTCCTGCTGGCTGACCGCCTTGATCTTGACCAGGTCGCCGTAGCGCTGGGCCTTGAGCTTCACCGTGGTCAGGTTGGCCTCGACGTTGGCGAGCTGGGCCTTGGCCTGGTCGACGGCGGCCCGGTAGGGCGCGGGGTCGATGCGGTAGAGCGACTGGCCCTGCTTGACCGTCGAGCCCTCGGTGAACAGGCGCTGCATGACGATGCCGTTCACCTGCGGTCGGATTTCCGAGATGGCCAGGGGCGAGGTGCGCCCGGGCAGCTCGGTGGTCAGGGGCTGGGCCTGGACCTTCATCACCACATAGCCCGCCTCCGGCACGGCCGGCGGGCGCGCGGGCGGCTTGCCGCAGCCGGCCACGGCGATCGCGGCCAGGACCAAGGCGGACGCGAGGAGGGGAAGAGGCGTGCGGAAGCTCAAGGACCGTCTCGGCGCGGTTAGGGAGCCCCTCGTCTGGCCGGGTTGCGTCTGCAAGTCAACCGAAGCGGAACTTTGGCCGTTGCACTTTCAGGTAGTACATCCGCCCGCCGCGGACGCAGGCCATGGTACGAGCTCGACCGCATCAGTAGATGGAGGGGCCCTATCTCGCGCCGTCGAGGGTCTTCAGCTCGGCCGCCTGGCAGGTGGTGAGGGCGCCGCTGTCGAACTGGGCCAGGAACACGGAACTCGACACGCTGTGGGCCATGGCCACCACCGACACCTCACGCACGCTGTTGTCCGGCGAGTCGTGCAGGGCCCAGCGGTAGCCGTAGCGCCGGGCGCCGGCCTGCAGGTCCTCGCCCCACAGCTCCGGCGCGCAGGCGCTGTCGCTGCAGCTGTCGAGCCTCTGCGGCGCGCCGTAGACCTTTGAAAAGTCGTCGGCCAGGCGGTCGATGGCGGCGCGGATCTTGACCCCGGCCGGATCGTCGGTGATCTCCGCGCTGACCGCCTGCACCACGCACACCCCGGTGTCGCCGAACGCCTCCACCGCCACCTGGACGAAGCGCGGATCGGGCTGGGGCGGCGCGGCCAGCTGGTACCAGCCGGGCTTGAACTCCTTGGCCCCGGGCAAGGCGCGCACCGGCGAACCCATCCTCACGCCGAAGGCGGCGTGGCTGTCGGCCGGCGGCGCGGCCCAGGCCGGCGGCGTCAGGGCTGGCGGGGCCAGAAGGCCCATCGCGAGCGCGGCCAGCATGGTGGGGCGGAGCATCTTCAGCGGCATGGGCCTGACATGGCAGGCCGTGGCGACGCGGGCAAGCTGAACGGCGGCTGGACTGAGACCAAAAGCAAAACGCCCCGGCGGAGGGCCGGGGCGTCGCTCATTCCGATGGCTATCGCTTATCCCGCCCGCTTGGGCGCGGTCGACTGCAGCTTGGCGGCGCAGACCTCTTCCGGGAACTGGAAGTTGGCCGGCATGCGCTTGAAGCTGGCCTTGGCGGTCCACGGCTTGGTGAAGGTGTCGGGGTCCTCGATCCGCCAGGTGACGCTCATGGTCTTGTTGTCGGCGCCCATCTCGTAGGTCGCCGTCAGGTGCAGCTTCTCCGAATGGGGGATGCCGCTGTCATCCAGCACCGAGGCGTCGCGGAAGCCGGAGGAGTCGACGACGAGCTTGGCGCCCTCCCACTTGGCCACGTGGTAGCCGAGGTACATGGGATCCGGATCGTCGGGCAGCTTCTCGTTGAAGTAGGCGCGCCAGGGCAGACGGTTCTGGGCGACGAAGTACATCGCGTTCGACTTCTGCATGATCTCGAACGGCTCGTTGATGGTCTGCAGTCGCGGCAGGCCCTCGGGCAGGCAGATCGAGGTCTCGTCCCAGGTGCGGTCGCCCTTGGCGGCGGCGGCGAGATGCTGGTCGTAAACCTTTTTGGCTTCCGGCTTCAGCGGCACCGCGGCGCCGTCGGCGGGCTTCAGCGCCGCCTTGTAGGGGCTGACGATCCAGGCGCCGGTGAAGTCCGGATGGTTGGCGCCTTGGGCGTGAGCGAGCGCCGGGAGCGCCGCCAGCGCGGCGCCGGCGGCGAGGAGGGAGAGGGTCTTGCGCATTATTGGGCCACCGTCACGCCGTTCACCGGCGCGTTCCTGTTGTTTTCCTCGCAGATGTATTCCGACGGGCGCACGTCCGGACGCCACTGGAAGTAGCGGCTGTAGCTGTAGGGATGCTCCAGCGTGACCGGATCCTCCACCGTCGTGTCGACCTGGAGCTGGCGCCCGCCGTCGATCTTGTGGAAGCGCTCGACGATGTGCTCCTTGTCCGAGTGGCTGGAGCCTTCGTCGTCGATGAAGCTGGCGGCGTTGATGCCGACCGTGTCGACCACCAGGGTGTCGCCTTCCCAGTGGGCGACGGAATGGCCGAGGTAGCTGATCTTCACGTCCTTGGGATGCTGCTGGTCCAGGTAGAACCGGCGCACCTCATGAGCCACCTCGTGCAGGATGGTGACGCGGCCGGGCGTCTGCACGATCTCGATCGGATAGGGGCTCTCCATCAGGCGCGGCATGCCGTGCGGGAAGCACTGGGTGGAGGTGTCGGTCTCCGGCTTGCCCGCGTTCTTGGCGCGGATGCGGCGCTTGAGGATGTCCATGTACTGCGGCTTGAGGGGCGGTTCGATGCCCGGGCCCGGCCCGATCATGTACTCATAGCCCTTCAGCCACCACACGCCCTCGAAGTTCTTGGGGTCGGGATTGGGCGGCTTGGAGCCGGCCGGGGCGGGACCGGAGCCGCGCAGGGGACGGGTCAGGGCCAGGGTCGGGTCGCCTGAATTGTCGAGGGTGGACGGCCGGTTCTCGGTCTGGGCGCGCGTCGGCGCCTGGCTCGGCGACTGGCTGTTCTGGGCGGTGGCGGAAGAGGCCAGGGCAAGGGCCGCCACGGATGCCGAAACCGCGATGACCGCGGGATTACTCACAATGTTCACTATCGATTTCACGTCCCATTCCCTGTTGTGCACCCCTCCTGACGCTTCCGTCGGACGGCGTTCGTTTTGTGCATGCTATTCGCCTGAAAGGATGCGGCGTCAACTCCTTCCGCATCCCTCGAGCTATACCCTCACGGTGATCAGGTATGCCGGTTTGGGCAGGCTGCTCTCGCGCCGCGGCGGCATTGCGGCGGTTTACCGGTTGCCGCCTGGGGGCTGGCGCCCTAATCCCGCCCCATGCTGGACGATCTGAAAGCCAACAACCGCCGCTGGGCCGAACGCAAGGTCTCCGAGGACGCCGGCTTCTTCCGACGGCTGGAGGGCCAGCAGACGCCCGACTACCTGTGGATCGGCTGCTCGGACAGCCGCGTGCCGGCCAACGAGATCGTCGACCTCGATCCCGGCGAGCTGTTCGTGCACCGCAACGTCGCCAACCTCGCCCCGCCGCAGGACGCCAACTACCTGAGCGTGCTGCAGTTCGCCGTGGACGTGCTGAAGGTCAAACACATCCTGGTGGTGGGCCACTACGGCTGCGGCGGCGTCGCCGCGGCAGTCGACGGCCACCGGCGCGGCCTGGTCGACCACTGGCTGCACCCGATCCGCGAAGTGGCCCACGAGCACCAGCACGAACTGGAGGCCTGCCCCGAGGGCCGCCCGCGCCTGGATAGGCTGATCGAGCTCAACGTGATCCGCCAGGTGCGCAACGTGGCCTCGGATGTGTTCGTGCAGGACGCCTGGGCCCGCGGCCAGACGCTGAGCGTTCACGGCTGGGTCTATTCGATCGCCAACGGGCTGGTCACCGACCTCGAGGTCACGGTGACCAATCCCGAAGAGGTCGCCGCCCTCTGGGACAAGGCCTGACCCAACTTCGGAACGCCGCCGCCGCCGGGCGGTTGTCCTTGCACCCTACCAATGCAAGGAGGTCGCCATGCCTGGCTACACCAAGGACGAGAACAGCCTCGCCACCGGCATCCCGGACCGCACGATCAGCCCCGAGACGGGCTCGTGGGGCAACGCCACCAAGACCAACAGGGGCGACACCGGCGAGGGCACCAACCAGGACCACGAGTCTAGCCCGCCGCCCGCCGCCGGCATCGGCGCATCGGCCCTGACCACCGACGACCTCGGCGAGCACCGGACCTTCGAAGACGGGGCGAACTCGGAAGGCGAGCTCCCCGAGAGCGACGTCGAGCCGGTCTATCAGCAGATCGCCGACGGCGGCGACCACTTCGACCACCACAAGCGCCTCCGCGAAGACGACGAGGTAGAGGACGACGAGCTGAGCGACGAGGATCTCTCGGACCGGCCCCTGCCCTAAAGCACGATGCGGTCAGGTGGAATCGCCTGACCGCTGAATCGTGCTTTAGAATCCAAAGTTTAGAGCGGGTTGCGGGCGGAAAACCGGTTCCCGCTTTTCCTCAACCCGCTCGAGCCTAGTCCGCCCACATGCCGTGGGCCTTGTGCCAGTCCT
>Ga0310811_10008414_pt1 | contig 13259 bp, 15 predicted proteins | sample YCmetagenome_FD_207642 | JGI IMG/M metagenome (GOLD analysis project Ga0310811, IMG submission 207642) | Soil microbial communities from experimental microcosm in Duke University, North Carolina, United States - YC | ecosystem: Engineered > Artificial ecosystem > Soil microcosm > Unclassified ...
GCGTGCGCGAAAAAACGATTTTTGGAATATCGTCTATTAACACCGCAAAGTCATCTATTGCTTTATTCCCCGTAGGGTTTTTCACAACAGACGGCCAATAGTTTTCCATAAGCTGGTAGGTTACCCTTCCGTATAAAAGCGCGCCTGCATTGCGTAAGACCTCGTTGTAATGCTCGTGTATTTCTTCATCCGGGACGATCGCGGTGTGATCACAAAATCCGTCGAGTGTGACGTTAATGGTTGCAATTAGTTTTCTCATTTTTGTTTCTGCTTTTATTATGACTGGTTAAACTTTTGTTCCGGTCTTCACATTATCTGCTCGTCTGTAATTTTTTTCTAATAGTATTCTACTTGTTAAAAAAAGTTTTCTAAAAATTTATTTATGATGATACAAATTTTGATAAAAATATCAAACAATTTCTGTAATGGTTGAACACGAATGTCTCCTCTTTTGTCAACGTAATATTGAAAAACGGATTTTTAATACGCACGATGATCGTTCTGAGAATAGATCAAATAGTTATTCGAAACATCTAATAACTTAATTGCTATAATAAACGTTTACCTCACTCGTGCAACCAGACATTAACTATGTTAGTAATTAACAATATTAATCAAGATGAGAATGAGATTTTTTTTATTTGTGATGATATTCATCACTTTTTCTTATGCCCTGAAGGGGCAGAATATACAGGAATATAACCGCGATACCACCAATCAGAAAAAAGGATTAAAATATATTTTACTTGAAACTCCCTGGTATTTTCAAGTAGGAATAAATTCGATTAACGACGGTGGAAAAAGAGCCCGAGGATTATTTGATTTTAAAAGTATGTGGAATACCACATCATACCCAAGTAGAATTTCCGTTGAAAAATTACTGACCAGTGGATTAAGTGCAGAATTAGCTGTTTCCTTTAATTCTTATCGATCGGGAGAAAAATTTATTAATGGGAAAACCGCAACAACCGGCTCTTTTATCTGTGTCGATCTTAATGGAAAATACAGATTAAACAAAATTCTTGGAGACCTGCGGTGGTTTGATCCATACCTAGGTTTAGGATACGGATTTACCGAAAGAACTTTTCATGGTTCGAAAAATATAACAAACATAAATTTTGGTGCAGGTAGTAATTTTTGGTTACACAAAAATGTATTTGCATTGAATATTCAATGTCAGGCTAAAATAGCAACTCAATCAGATTTTTTCAAAAACAAGTATAACTACCTACAGAATTCCGTTGGACTTGTATACGTATTCAACCGAGGCAACAATAAAGAATTCAAAAAAGCAAAAAAACATATAAAAGAAATTTTGCAAAAAAATAATTCTACCAACTAAACGAATTTATTTTATGAAAAGATATCTAACCCTAAGTATTCTGATACTTTTATTTTCGCTCTCCTCCTCAGCGCAGGTGACGTACACCAGGGCTGAAGTAATTAAGTTGTCCAATTATATTCATGAATTGGAGAAAAAAGATTCAATAGCAAAAATTGAATCCAACCTTGTTTCCTCTATAGAAAATCCCTCTTCAAGCAAGGCTCAAACTAAAAATAATGATCTGGTCGCCTCTAGTGACAGATCCCCTCAAATGGTTTCTTCAAACAATGTTGGTTATCAAAATTGTGAAATGTCTGAAAAAAAATACAACCTTTTAAAAAATGATTACGAAGAGTTGTCAAAAAAATACAACCAATTGAAATCCGAATTAGACAGAAATATTAATTATTTCCGAACCTCCGGCAAATCTAAAAAAGCAAAATATTCTACTGTTACATTTTTTGAATATAACAGCGCTTACATTACTTCGGAATATGCAAAACTATTAGATGAAGCCATTCAGAAATTCAATAAGAAAAATAATCTTAAGATCGAAATAAATGGGTTTACAGATAATTCAGGTTCTTCTGAATTTAATATGGCCCTCTCAAAAGAGAGAGCTGAGGCTGTCAAAGATTACCTGGTTCTTAAAGGCGTTCCTGCTTCCAAAATTTTTACTAAGGGATGGGGAGATGTAAATCCATTGTATTCGAATGAAACCGAAGATGGAAGAGCAAAAAACAGAAGGGTAGAAGTTGATGTACTTGATTAATTCCTGCTGTTTGTATCCGCGCCAACGGTACTTTCTATTAATTAAGAAAACAATAGCTATACACTACTGGTTACATCGCTTCCATGCGGCTATAGCCTCTGTAAATTTTCCGTAACCGATGTCAATCGTAGTATCCGGGTTATGACGTATTCCCTGGTTGTTTACTTCATCCTTGATCCAGGCATCGCCTAGTTTATTTATCAGCTCTACCTGATCCTGCTCTATTGCTGCCAGATCCATATTAACTAATTTGACAAACTCTTTGGGATTGATCTTGGGAGAACCGTCCGGTGCATTATAAGTAGGGTAGTTCCACAGACCTGCATTGTCGATCACAGGTTGTACCAGGGGATTTAATCTTACAATATTAGAACCCGCATCATTCGCTGCGGGTATATTACCCAATAGGCAGTACGCAATAAAAGAAGCAGCATCCGGTGGGTCATCCACGATGCAGGTTCCTTCTTCCGCTATATCATTCAGCAAGCCTGGCTTCTTTATCTCTCTATACAAATCATTTGAAACGGCACTTCGCGTAGTCGTGTTTTTTACCGGTAGCATTGTATTGCCGGTGCCTATGCTCAGCACACAGATATCCGATGTCTTCACGCCAACCGACAAGGCTTCTATAACCCCTGCTGCTACAGGGTTGTTGTACCCTCCCATTGCGCCATCCCAAAAATTTCTCATCACGCCATTGATCGTAAACATAGCCGGTGCATCGAAAAATTGTATCGGTGCATTGCTCGACGCATGAATAGCCTCCGCCAGCGTTACCGATGAAAACACCCCAACGCTTCCCGAGCTCTGTGCCTTGCTGGCAACATTCGATCTGAAAAAAACTTCTTTCCTGCTGTCGTAATCAAAAGCCATGATCACAAAATTCGTTTTGCCGCCGAATAATTTTGGCAACTCTACTATCGGTGTATTGCCTAAGGCCAAAGCCCCGTTTCCCATGCTTACATCATCGAGTAGTTTTTGAAAGCCTGGGAGTTTTTTGGCGGCAGAATATTTGGGGCCTGCGCCAAATTTGTTTAACAGTTTTCCCAAATTAAAAAAAGGCAGTTCTACAAAAATGGTTTTCAGCACAGCCGACTTCAAATAATAATTCGTAAGAATATAACTCAGCGGCAAATTTTTAAGCATCGCTGCCATGGCGATACTCCCTCCTGAATTGGCTATTACCAAATCGAAGTCTTTAAGCACCTCATGCCCTTTGGCGTCGGCTCCGTATAAGACTTGCAGCGCCTTTATTTGGATCATAGCCCAGCTCCCTCCGCCGTCCAGTGATAAGATCTTGTATTTTGACATAGAATAAAAAGATTAAAAATATTGACGAATAATACTGTAAGTTGTAAAACAACATCGTCAATTACAATACGCTGCTAAGCGTATTTGACAGATATGTGCGGACATACCAAATGGATTTATTTTTATCGAGTCTTCTGCAAACGATTGTTAATAAAAGGCAAATAGCAGATGGTGTAAATATTATTTCTTCGTACCGGTACAAGAACAAGAAGTGGTAAGACCAGAGGCAGCAGTTTTATAACTAAATTCAATTGTATTTCCTGATATATTGCCTGCACCATCACTATAATAATATGTTGCGCCCATGTTTTTAGCTACTGAAAAATCGGACATGAAAAATGCACCATCCTCTTCTATTACTAAGTCTGCCGAGGTAGAAGCGTCGTCATCACCTTGATTTCCGTTGTATATTGGATTTATTACCATAATCCCTTTCACAGAAGTTTTTGATACCGAAAATTCCCTGCTAGCGCTATAGTTTGAAGAGGATCTTGTGTAAGTACATATGCCGCTATAATCGCCTTCATAAGAAGCTTCATAATCTTTTTCCTTCCCAGTATACCCAAGCTCATCCGTATATTCTTCTTTTTTGCATCCAAAAATCAGAAAAACTAGTATTATTATTTTTGCTGTATGTTTCATTCTACCTTAAAATAAATATCCAATCTGTAAATATGCTGAAAGACCTACTTTAACATTTGCAATATTTCCGCCGTATGTATTTTTTACCCCGATGATAGCTTCTTTTGGTGTTCCTGTTAAACTGCTATCAAAAATTGTATAGTTAATCCCGGCCTTCATACCTGCGGCAAATTTGTTTTTAAAAATTGCCTGATATCCAAATCCTGCTTCCGGAAGAAAAAATGGCAGGTTTTTATAATTATACTTTACATATTCATCGTATGGCTTGTCGGCCGTTACATCATATTCCGCAATCGCGCGGTAATACATTCCATTTGTAACCGTTAGCCATCCTGCCTGCAAGGAAGCATAAACAAAAGGGCCATAAGGTGCCGGTCGGAATAGTTTTAAATACCTTCTATATTCTATATTTAGTGCAAGTGTTTTTAAGGAAGCTTTCTGAGGCATTACTTTAGGTTTGTCTACATTGGCATAAGTAGGCCCATCGTAATAATCTTTTTGCAGATATTTTTGATCGGATTTATTTTTAAAAAACCTAATGCCTACGGAAATTGTGCTATGCCTGAATAATATAAACTCTGCATCTAATCCTGTCAGAAAAGCTTTTTTGCCAGATAGAAGATCCGTTTTTAATAAAATTCTTTTCCCTGCATAACCATCGTTTTGTGCCAGTATCAGATTACCTGTAACAGAAAATAGCAGCGCTAAGGCAATTAAAAACTTAATTGTCTTTTTCATCTACGTAATGTGTTTTTTAATGAATAAAAACTATCATACACAGTGGTATATAAAATAGGGTTATCTACGTCTGTAGGAATGCTCCTGATCTCTCTGTATATAATTTCACTGTTTTCTACATTTACAATTATATGATAGAAGTAAAAATATTTTCCCTTAGAAATAGTTTTCTTATTTCTCTTCATATACTGACGAGCATCTTCAGATTTAGGAACTGCATTTACAGAAAAAATACCACAGAACCCAAAATAAGGAGTGCTATAAATTTGTGAAAGGACAGCCGCTTCAGGAAAAATTTTAGGACTATATACAAATATCTTTTCCGTCTGCTTACTGTATTTTTTTGTCCTGTCAAGAGGATTATCTTGAAGTGTATTAGCCATGATGATATCGTTTTTCAGACGAAGGAAGCTATTTACATATCCTGCGGCCTGTTCTTTTTTCATAGCACCAGTCATCACAGATACGTTTATCTTGTTTCTTTTTGCACTCTCCTCTATATTCTTTATGACTGCTTTCTCTATATTTTCTTCATAGTTGAAATCTTTATCGACCTCTTTATTTATTTTATAAATCGAAGCTTCTGGTTCAATATAAATTATCTTACCACTTTTTATAGTATTGCTAAAGCCACTAAAGGTTTCACTTCTTTCAATTATAACTTTGCCACTACGACATCCGTCACAAAAGATCGACACGAATAAAATTAAAAGTATATAGTATTTTTTCATTTTACTTTTTGATTTACAAAGGCAGCGTATTTGCTATCGGGGAATTTTAAAAGGTATTGGTTATAGATCAGTTTTCCGGGTTCTTTTCCCAAATACATTTCTGAAATCAACGCATAATACAAGAAATATTCGTCACTGCTCTTTTGTGAGTCAAGTTGTTGTTTAGCATATTCAAAACTTATTTTTTTTAAATCATTATGCGAGATTGTTTCGAAAAATTTATTTAAAGATTTTAACGAGGATGTTTCTTCTATTACCTGATGATTAAACGTTTTTTCAATATTGTTCAGTTCTTTATAGTAACTCAACCAGTATAAATTTTTAATGAGCATCAATTTCAAATAATCACACTCCTGACATTTGTTTAACGTACCCAAAGACAAATAAATACTTATATTAAAATCCGTTTGCATATAAAGATTTTCGATCATCTCTAAAAAACTTATTTCTTTAATCATTTTAGTTTTATCTTCATCAAACAAAACGTTTTTCGCTTTGTTCGAAAAATTATAATCTACGATTTTTAACATCTCTCTCATAGCAGAAATTCTTTTGTCCATATCGGGATGGGTACTGTATAGATCATCAGAAATACTACCAAAAACTATATTATTCTTATTATTATTTGTAAGGCCCGTATTTTTATTTGCAAAAAAATTACTGTCTATTTTTAAGGTTTCTGAAGTAAAGGTGCTTATTAAAGTAGTGGTCAGAGTAGGGTAGTTAAATACGGTATCTTGAAGTATGCCAAGTGCTTTGATCCCTTCCCGTGCATCATAGTTCGAATTTATTAATATCTGAAGTCCTCTTGAGTCTGCTTCCGACTCATTTTCTCTGGAGTATTGCAATCCTCTGAACAAATCAGTATCATAATATGCTTGTTTATCTTGCTTTTGAACTTGTTTCAGTCTCATCAATTCTTTTATGGCATGTCTTTTTTCAAAATGTGCTATTTCATGACCAAGGATAAATGCCAATTGTGCTTCGTTTTCCATCACAGCCAAAAGCCCAACATTAATAAAAATAGAGCCATCGGATAATGTCATCGCATTAGAGGAAGAATAACGCGTAACATAAACCTTAATCTTAGAATGAAGCTCCGGTTGATTTTTTAATAATTCATCTGTTACCGATTGTACATAGCTTGTCAAGACATTGTTGTAATAAATATTGCCATTCTGAAAGATCGATCTTTTAAAAGAGTATAAACTGCTATAAAAAGCCATCGCTTCTTTTGGATTCAATTCCTTTTCGGCTTCAATAGATTCTGCCAATTGTTTTGAATAGTCAATAGTTAATTCATTCGGCAATTGACCTTCAAATACCAGGGGATGATATTTTTTATCAATCTGAGCAAAAGATAAATTACATATTGTAATCGCTGTAAAAAATAATATCAAGTTTTTTACCATACTGAATATCTGGTCGGTTTTTTTAGACTATTTTAAAGCTGTTGAAAAAACAAAAGGTGATTTTGTTTTTAGTTTTAGCAAAAGCAAAACATAATGCAGGTGTACAAATATATATAATCCATCGCAACACTATATATTAAATGTAAAATATTTTTCTTTTCAGAGTGATCAAATATGCTTTTAATATAACTTGATTATAATTTTGCTTTCTCTATTTTTTTTCGAACACGTAGGTTGTGACCATAATGCTGGTAGCGCCAACAGCCCCTCTTGTAATGCCGTTCAGACTATACCCTGCATTTTTATATTTGGTTAATACCTTGTTCAATTCTATCTGATTTGATTCAAGATTTTTATAATCCTGAAGTGGAATTTCTTCCAGCTTATTTTCATTCTCCGTTACAATTATCAAATTATACCTTTTATCGCTATAGCTTTCATATACATTGATTATTAAAAAACCATTTGTTGGATTTTGACCTAATGCTTTATCAGATAGAATTACTATCATCAAAAATAAAAATGTATAAACTGCAATTCTTCTACTATTTCTCATGAGATAAGATTTTATGATATTTAATTAACTAATATACTTAAGTTTTACCAGACAAATTATTTTACCACACTAATTTGTACGTTCGGTCCAAGACTACCTCAATCCAAACGATATATTGATATTCTTGACGAGGATGAGGTTATATCAAGTTGGCAAGGATATTTCATTCGCACCCGTTATAGAAGTCGGCGTAGACATCTCGTCCGTGCCCGTTATAGAGGTTGGTGCGGACGTCTCGTCCGTGCCTGCTATTGAATAAACATCCATGTTTAACATCTATACATAAGACCCTACAATTTTCACCCGGCAATCCGGATTAGCGCTTGAGTAGCGGTAGTATTCCGGATCTGTTACCAATCCGGCCGCTACAGGATTGTTATGAATATAATATTCTTTCTGCCAATAAAACTGCGGCGTATAAATTTCTTCCGGATGATTGCCAGCCTTCCAGAGTTTTGATTCCTCATGGCTTTTGAGAGGCTTGGCAAAATACTGAAACATATATAATAGCCACTCTCGTCGGCTTTCTCGTTCATTCTTTTTGATCATGTCATACAGCATACGCGAAGTATAGCCTTTGTAATCGCGGAGCCAGTCGGAGATGTTATAGTCTTGCGTGCGCGCGATCAGGTGCATATGACTAGGCATGATACAGTAAGAAAAAACTTCAAGCCCTTTTTTATCAATACAGAAGTTTAAATTGTCTTCAAGAAATTCCGCGTATTCTTTGCGGGTAAAAAGATCGATCCAGCCTGCTATGGTCATGGTAAGAAAATAAAGTCCACCAGGATAAGTTTTGTATTTTTCAGACATAAAAAATATAGGTTAAAAAATGAAAAGCCGAAAATATATTTTTTATTATGTCTAAGCAAAAAAATTGTTGACATAGGTGGCGCAGACGCCTCGTCCGTATCTGTTATGCACTAAAAATTTTGTTAGCGTTTCTTTATTATACTTTCAAACATAGATGTTTTTATGATACCGGGCACGGACAGGATGTCCGCACCAACGGAAAGCACAGACGACGAGACGCCCGCGCCAAACGGCATTTACCAATCTGTTGAAGCTTTAGTTTTTAAATTTGTATTGTAGCTATTTATTAGCATCTGAATTTTTTCCTTTAAATCTAGCTTAATCTCAGAAAGGACTTTTTCATTTGTTTTTTTTACGTTACTAATTTTGAAATCTATTAAATTAGAATTGAAGCTACCTACAGGAACGTAAGTAAAACCTTGCCCTTCATATTTTACTGCATAATAATGAATATTTTCAATTCTGTATTTGGTTTTTCCGTCTTTAATCAAAAGAGTGATTTTAAAATCAAAATGTGCTTCTTTTAATTTAGAATAAGCGGAGTTATTATCTCTTAAAATTATATTCCCTGTACCAACCATTTTGTTTTTTTCTACATCATCATAGCTTGTTTGGTTGTCCGAAGATTTCAATGTTGTTAACATCCACTGCTTGCTTCGATTATATAATTCGTCCTTACTTACATTCGGTACTTCTATTATTCCTTCACAAAAATAATATCCATTGATACTATCGATCACCATTTCTTGGGCGAATAAATTTTTAGAAGAAATTAGAATGAATAAAAATAGAATTGCTTTTTCCATAATTATAAGTTAAGATTAGATTAATTGTATAAATATAGCACCTGTCTGTTATATAAAGACATTCTTAGTACGTCTTTTTATTATTTTTTACAGGCACTGACGAGACGTCCGCGCCAACGGGAACATCATACAATTCTTCCGTATCTTCTAAATGCTTGTATTGTTTGGTAATATCCATAAGCTACGAAAATTCTTCCAATAAAATCAATGATATAACTTTTACCCATAAGTGTAATCAAATAACCATCATCATGTTTGAAAATATCTCGCGTTTCAAAAAACCTAAGTGGATTCATGAATTTTAGGAATGATGGAATTAATTTTGAATCAAAATCAATAGAATAAGATATAACATATTCATTTGAAGAAATTATTAATAAGAAAAAGAAAAAAAATCCAACCATAAAAGAGAATATCACTGCTTGAAACCAATTTCTACCAAAATTATTAGATATAAAATTTGCTAATAGATTTACAAATGTTATTAGGCTAGATATTATATTACTTTTCTTTGACTGCTGATAAAAATCAACACTAATTATTCTATTCCACAAAAGATTATAATATGCTTTTGTCTCTCTTGCCTGATAGTCTAGTGTTCTAATAGTATCTCCCTGTTTACGAAAAGATGTATATAATTGTCCAAATAATAATTGCGCCTGAGAATAATTTATATTTTCTTTATCATAAACATCTTCCGGAAAATCCGTTTCGGCCAAAAAAATTCCTTCCAATTTTGAATTTTCAAAAATCACTTTGTTATTTGAAAAGTCACATAGTATAAAATCTGTTTGGCCAAGGGTTGATGATAAAAATGACAATCGTCCTTCTGGAAGAATTTCTAATTCACGTAATGTTATTATTCCTTTATTTAAAATTTTATTAAATTCTATTTCATTTACTTTAGTTTTTTGAATATTCAAATTTAATTCAGAATTACTTTCGCCAGAAATTTTTAAGGTGCTGATGATACAATCCGATAAATCAACTCTCTTCAGTGTTTGTAAGGGTAAATCAATATTCTTAATCGCTGTATTTGAATTAATCTTTATTTCTTGAGCACCTTTCAAATTATTTATACTTATTGATAATATATCAGAACTTGAAATAATAATTGAACCTTCTGTTGTTATATTATTAAATATTAGATTTGAAACTTGACTATATTTTATAATAGCGCTGTTTTTTATAATAGTATCAAAATTTTTCTCACCTATGAAAAACCCTTTATCTGTTTTAAGTTCTAAAAAGTTTGACTGCTCAACTTTTAAATAATCTATAATTATTCCTTCTATTAGAATTTTACATTTTGCTCCGTTATTATTTGTTTCATTATTTAATTTAACAAAACTTAACTCTTGAATTCTGCCGTTTTGATATTGAAAATTTTCATCGTGCATTAGTATTATATTCCCTAACACTTCACATTGATCAAATTTAATTTCTGTGGCAATATTATTTATTCTGAAGTCTATCGTTTCATTAATTTTACAGTTTCTAAATTCCAACGATTTAAAATTAGCTGGAAAGGCAAGTCTGTGTATTCTATCTATAATTTCATAGCCATCAATTATTATTTTACTGGGATTAACTTTATCTAAAAAATCTTTTCCATGTATCCTTCCTCTTATTAGTATTTCTTCAAACTGGGGTAGAGATAACTTAGGTCTTGGATTCATAAAAATCATAACTTGTTATTTAAAATTAAGGATTTTTCCCTATTCATAATAAAAATTCTCTACTGTCATCTTTTACGATGACAACATTCTCCCTTCTCCTCTCTAAGTTTGTATTATCGATCAAAAAACAAGATCCATGACTACCAAACAAACCATCCTCCACCTCATCAAAGCCGATCTGCGCAATGCCAAGCTGCTGATCGGCCTGGAGCAAGCGGGCCTCCAGCCCGACGACTTCCACACCGACCTCGACTCGCTGGTATTCGATTTTATGGGTTTTCCCAAAAATCCTGCCCGCGAGGCGCTGCACGATTTTTACTACATCCAAATGGAAGCGCTTATCACCGAACTACCGCTCAAAACGTTTCGCCAGCAGCTCTCGCAAATAGCCGAAGAGCTTTATCTTATACTACTCGCTCAAAAACAAAACCCCTAACCATTGCTCCTTATGCCATACACCAAAGCCAAACTCGAAAGCCTCGTGGCCACCCAACTGGAAAACCTCGATGCTATGAACGATCTTTTAAAAATCATGAAAGAGCAAAACGAATTGCTACACTGCGTAAATAAAAAACTAAGCGAAGAATTATCGGAGGTTAAAAACAAATGCATAGTCTACCCTACCCGCAAACGCAACCCGGTTAGGGAATAAAACAACAGCACTCAGGTTCTGCATCACTGCGCTCTGGTTTCACCTTCTAACGCTCAGCAAAAAACTAAACTCATATTGGTTTTATACTTGCTCCACTCTGCTTTGCCTGGAGTGCGGTTATTTATTACCTGTTTGCGCTTAGCTTTTTGGTAAGTGGCCTTAGCTTTTAGCTCGGCTGTGTTACCTCAGAGCTAAGTTAGCTTAGGTAAAAGCTTAGCGCGCTTAGCTTTGAGGTACCCACCCCCACCTATATAGGTGGGGGTAAAAACAATAATTAAAACAAGCTCAGGCCTTTGCAAAAATATGGTTTGATTTTTTGTTTTTCCTATCTGTACTTTTAGTTTTGCGCCCGTAAAATTTTATATGACTATTTTTCATTAGTCATTTTTAAACTCTTATTAACCTTTTTAACTATTTACAATGTCAACATTAGCAAACAACCGGATCTCAGTTACCATCGATCCAAACGTATTGGCTCAGGCCAAAACAGCTTTTCAAACCTTAAACAATCTTTTACCTTTCTTGGTAGGGCTTAGTCCGGAAGAGCGGATGTCGCTTCCAAAGATCAACGTCGCCAACAAACAGTTTGTATCCGACGCGCTTTTCGCCATTCAAAACAACAGTCAGCTCTTTCCTGCCTACGTGAGCGCCACCGAGCTTAGCAAAGACCTCACCCTTTTCAACCAGCTCGACGATCTGCACACGCTCGCCCAGCAGTTTGCCGAGAAACTCCGCGATACACAAATCCTTGCGGGCAGCGAAGCATATGTTTCTGCGCTCACCATCTACCGCCTCATGGAGGCGGCGTCCAACGCAGGATTGCCAGGCACCGATACTATTTACGAGCAGCTGGCCGAGCGTTTTGCAAGCCAGGGAAATAAGCAAGCAAGTACTACCACCACTCCTGCAGAGCATTAGTTTTTTTCTATTTAGTTTATAGTAGTAAAAAGAGACTCTGTTTTTCGGAGTCTCTTTTTATTTAGTGAAGAGTGTAAGCGCGAGTAGGGAGTAAAAAACAAAAGGCCTTGATTTCTCAAGGCCTGTGTGTAGTGAGGAAAGGACCAGAACCTACGTGCGTCCTTCAGCGGATACGAGTTCGTTATTAGTAATTTCTTTTACCTTATTCCAAATAAATTCCCGTCCTCTTCCTGTCTTTAATATTTTTTCCCTTTTCATTGCCAATGGCTTCGTTTCAAATGTCTCTGTATGTAATAATTCCCAAGGTCTGTATTTTTTTGTCCAACCTTTAGTCGCCAATTCATTATGCGATTTGAGCCGGGAATTAAGATTGGACGTATATCCTATGTAAATCTTATTGTGGGTTCTGGAATAAAGAACATATACAGTAAACATAAAAAAGAAAAAATCGCCTGAAAAAATTAATTTAAAAACAAAAAGAGAAGTCATTTCTAACTTCTCTTTTCTCTGTAGCGGGGGCAGGACTCGAACCTACGACCTTTGGGTTATGAGCCCAACGAGCTACCAACTGCTCCACCCCGCGATATGTCTTTTCGATCAATCTTTTATTGATCTTATTTTTTATTTCTCTATTCTCGAACCTACGTCCGCCAATCGGCGGATATGAGCCCAACGAGCTACCAACTGCTCCACCCCGCGATATGTCTTTTCGATCAATCTTTTATTGATCTTATTTTTTATTTCTCTATTCTCGAACCTACGTCCGCCAATCGGCGGATATGAGCCCAACGAGCTACCAACTGCTCCACCCCGCGATATGTCTTTTCGATCAATCTTTTATTGATCTTATTTTTTATTTCTCTATTCTCGAACCTACGTCCGCCAATCGGCGGATATGAGCCCAA
>Ga0310811_10008415_pt1 | contig 13258 bp, 10 predicted proteins | sample YCmetagenome_FD_207642 | JGI IMG/M metagenome (GOLD analysis project Ga0310811, IMG submission 207642) | Soil microbial communities from experimental microcosm in Duke University, North Carolina, United States - YC | ecosystem: Engineered > Artificial ecosystem > Soil microcosm > Unclassified ...
CGCGATGTCGAACACCGGTTGCAGATGGTGGCCGACGAGCAGACGCAGACGCTGCCGGCGACGCCGGAGGCTTTTGCGCAATTCTCGCGCTTCCTCGGCTATGCGACGCGCGATGAATTCGCCGAGGACCTGCTCCGTCAATTGCGCATCGTGCAGAAGCACTACGAGCAACTCTTCGAGAAGGACGCCGCGTCTGATGACGCGCCGCTCGCGTTTCCCGAAGGCCGGGACGATCCGCAGACGCTTCATCGGCTGGCGGAGATGGGTTTTCCCAATCCGCTCGAAGTGTCGGCGCGTATCCGCACCTGGTTCGAGACGCCGTATCGGCCGTTGCATGAGGCGGCGGCCCGCGAGCAGCTTCACGCCGTGCTGCCGGATTTCCTGACGCGCATCGCGCGGCTCGAGAATGCCGACGCGGCGCTGTCCACCTTCGATCATTTCCTGTCGCAATTGCACGGCCGCGGCCGGCTGTTCTCGCTGCTGCGGCAAAGGCCGGACCTCGTCGGTTTCATCGTGCTCATCATCGGCACGGCGCCGCGGCTCGCCGGCATCCTCGCCCAGTTCCCCCAGGTCATCGACAGCCTCATCGAACCGAACTTCTTCGGCATCCTGCCGAACGAGGATCTGTTGCAGCGGACGCTCGACACGTCGCTGGCGCTGGCGGAGTCCTTCGAGGACGTGCTCGACCGCGTGCGCATTTTTGCGCAGGAGCAGATGTTCCTCATCGGCGCGCGCATTCTCGCCGAAACGGTGAGCGCCGAACAGGCCGGCGAATGGTTCACCGATCTTGCCGATATCTGCATCCGCGCACTGTTTGCAGCGGTGCAGGACCGTTTTGTCGAAAGCTATGGCCGTGTGCGCGGTCAGGAAATCGCTTTGCTCGCGCTCGGCAAGCTCGGCGGCTGTGAAATGACGGCGACGTCCGACCTCGACCTCATCGTGATCTACGATCACGATGCCGCCGAACCGGAATCCGACGGCCCTCGCAAGCTTTACGGCGCGCAATATTTTGCCCGCCTGACTCAGCGCCTGATCGGCGCGCTGACGGCACAGACCAATTTCGGAGTGCTCTACAACGTCGATATGCGGCTGCGCCCCTCCGGTCGTTCCGGGCCGCTGGCGACCCATGTGGACAGCTTTGCGTCCTATCAGGAGACGGAAGCCTGGACGTGGGAGCACATGGCGCTGACACGGGCGCGTGTCCTTTCAGGATCGCCGGAGTTTGCCGCACGCATCGAGGCGACCATTGCGGCGGCGCTGAATCGCGAACGGGACAAGGCCGTGACCGCCGGCGACGTGTTCGAGATGCGCAAGGCGATCGCGGCCGAGAAGAGCGAGAGCAACCCGTGGGATATCAAATATGCCGCGGGCGGGCTGGTCGATGTCGAGTTCATCACGCAGTACCTGCAATTGGTCCATGGACATGAGATGCCGGACCTGCGCGACCACGCCACCCTGCGCGTTCTGCAGAACGCGCTGCATCGCGGGGTGCTGTCGAAAGCGCATGCGGATGTTTTGATCCCGGCGGCAAAACTTTATCAGGAGCTTACGCAATTGCTGCGGCTGTGCCTGCCGGGGCGTTTCGAGCCGAAAAACGCCGGGCCTGTGCTTTTGCGCCTGCTGTCGCGGGTCGCCGATCTGCCGGATTTCCCGTCTCTCGATGCCTATCTTGTCGAAACGCAGCGGCAGGTGCGCGAGTGCTTCAACGCGCTGCTCGCGCCCGAGGGCGAGGCGTTGGCGGCCAATTAAGCCGCTACAGCGCTGCGGTCCGGCGGCGCGCAGGGCAGGCGGATCATGACCAGCGTGCCGGCGCCGGGCGTGGACCGGATCAGCATCCGGCCGCCATGCAATTCGGTCAGCGATTTTGAGATGGCAAGACCAAGCCCCGAACCCTGGTAGCTCTTGGTCATCTGGCTCTCGACCTGCTCGAAGGGGCGGCCCAGTTTCTTGAGCGCCGCGCGGTCGATGCCGATGCCGGAATCGCGGATCGCGATGACGATGGAGCCGCGCACCTCGCGCGCGATCACCGAGACGCGGCCGCTGTCGGGCGTGAACTTCACGGCGTTCGACAGGATATTGAGCACGATCTGCTTCACCGCGCGGCGGTCGGCGCGCAGGCACGCGGCGCTGCAAATCTCCGAGGTCAATTCCAGATGCTTCTGGCCGGTGCGGCCGGACACGACGCGGATGGCGTCGGCCAAGATCTGCTCGATCGACACGTCTTCCATTTCGAGACGGATGCGGCCGGCTTCGATCTTCGACATGTCGAGAATATCGTTGATGACGTCGAGCAGATATTCGCCGCTCTCCCGGATGTCGCGGCAATATTCGAGGTATTTCGCGCCGCCCAGCGCGCCGAACATTTCCGCTTCCATGATTTCGGAAAAGCCGATCACCGCATTGAGCGGCGTGCGCAATTCGTGGCTCATATTGGCGAGGAACTTTGACTTCGCCTGGTTGGCGTCCTCGGCGCGGGTTTTCTCGTCGCCGTATTTCTTGGCGAGGTCGGCAAGCTGCCGCGTCTGGTCTTCGAGAATCTGGCGGGAATGCTGCAGGTCGTTGATCGTCGCCATCAGCCGACGCTCGCTTTCCAGCAACCTTTCCTCATGGCGCTTGAGCGCCGTGATGTCGGTGCCGACGGAGACGTAGCCGCCGTCCTTGGTGCGGCGCTCGCTGATCTGGAGCCAGCGCGCGTCCTCAAGCTGCACTTCGAAGACCTGGGCGCCGGGGTCCGCCGCCGCGCTGCCGACCGTGCTCTTGCGGATGATCGGCTTCTGGCCGGCCGCCAACACGGCTTCGTAGGGCGCGCCGGGCATGACCGACGGATCGGTGAGGTTATGCAGCAACTGATAGTTGGAATTGCACAGGACGAGCCGATTGTCGGAATCCCAGAGGACAAAGGCTTCCGAAATGGTCTCGATGGCGTCGCGCAGCCGCATGTCGTCGGCGGCCGTTTTCTCGACGAGCGAGCGCTGCTCGGTGACGTCGACGGCGATCCCGATGAGATGGTCGCTGCCGTCCTCGTTGTGGCGGGCGAGTTCGCAGCGCGCGCGCAGCCAGATCCATGTCCCGTTGGCGTGACGCATGCGGAACGACTGGTCGATGGAGGTCGCCTTGGCGTCTGCAAGCTGGGTCGCCAGATCGTAGAGTTTGATGTCTTCCGGGTGCACCAGGCCGCTGACCTGACCGAAGGTCAGGAGGTCGTCCTTCGGTTCGAGCCCGAGGATCGCGAACATCGAATGCGACCAGAAGATGCGGCCGCGCGCCAGATCCCAGTCCCAGAGGCCGCAGCGCCCGCTGTTGAGCGCCGTGTCGATGCGTCCGCGCACGGCTTCATAGATGCCGTCGGCCTCGCGGGCGCGCGTCGCTTGCCAATGGAACGCAAATCCCAGGATCAGGACGACGAAGCCGGTTGTCGTCGACAGCGTGATGGTCAGCGCCGTGTCCGACCACCAGCCGGCCAGCGCGGCCGCGCGAGGCTCGGTCACCAGGAGTTGGCCGAAGGGCTCCGGCAGGTCACGGATCGCGCCGACAACCTCCGTGCCATCGGCCAGCGTGAATTCGCTCGTTCCCTTGCGCGAGGCAGCGGACAGTCCGGCCAGCCCCACGATGGTGATGAGCGGTCGGCCCATGACCGCGGCATCGGCGGGAAGAACCCCGGAGATGCGCCCATCCGTCTGGGTGACGAGAATGCGCAGGGTTTCCTGCCGCGCCCACGACGGGAGCGCATCCTGCAGACGTTGCGGAAGTGTCAGGTCGCGGCCGCCATCAGCGGCAAGACGCGCCGTAAAGATATCCGCGAGGGCTTCCACATCGTGGGCGATCGCCCGCTCGGCCTGGTGGCGATGATCGAGCACCTGCACCAGAGCGCCGACGCAAATCGTGATCAGGAATGCGATGATGAGAAGAGGGACGGCCCGGCGCAATAACGGCTCGGCCGTCAAGAGGCGTTTGTAGGCGGGCTTGGCAATCGATTGTGCCAGACCCTTGATTGAATCACTCTTACTAGACGCACCCGCCGCCACTGCGCGTGCCATCCAGGTCCCCCGTCGGATCGTCGCTACATCCCGATCGGAGCCGCTGTGTCTCTCTCCGAATCGTACACATAAGAATCCATGCCGAAATGTTTGTCGAGAGTCGGCGTCCTCGCGAATGAAAATATTTATCGCGTGAGCTTGCGATGTGACTCTTCGTTAAGACATTTTGCGGCGCGGCGCGGCTATCGGCCGCGCGGGAAAAGCCGTTTGTCTTGAATCGCTTCAGTCCGTTTTGGCGGCGAGCGAGCGGCGCACGATGTCGGCAACGTCGGCGGAGAGGTTCGATTTTGCCGCGATCCGTGTCAGGGCCGCCTCGGCCAGCGCGCGGCGGTCCGGCTCCAGAACACGCCAACTCCGGAACGCGCCGACGAGCCGCGCCGCGACCTGGGCGTTGATGTCGTCGAGCGTCATCACGGCCTCGGCGACGAAATCGTAGCCGGCGCCGTCAGGGCGGTTGAACTGGGTGGGATTGGCCTGCGCGAATGTCCCGATCAGCGCGCGCACGCGGTTCGGATTCTTGATGGTGTAGAGCGGATGGCTGGTGAGGGTGCCGACCTTCTCCAGCGTCGCGGTCTCGGGGATGGCGGCCTGGAGTGCGAACCATTTGTCGATCAGCAGATGATCGGCGGAATAGCGCGCGTAGAAATCGGCGATGGCATCGGTGCGCTCCGGCGTCGGGTGCAGCGACAAAATGGAGAGTGCCGCCATTCGGTCGGTCATGTTGTCGGCATCGCGGTATTGTTCGGCCGCGATCGCGATGAAGCGCGGCGAACCCGTCGCGCAGAGCAGGTCGAGGGCGGCATTGCGCAGCGAACGCCGCCCGGCGCTTGCGGCATCGGGCGAATAGGCGCCGACGACCGCATGGCCGTCCCGCGCCGCAGAAAGCGCATCGGCAAGTCTGGCTCCGACCCCTGCACGCAAGGCGTGGCGTGCGGCATAGATTGCGTCAGGATCGACATCGTGGCCGATCTCGCGCGCGATGTCAGCTTCGCCGGGAAGCGCCAACGCTTGCGCCACGAAGGCCGGCTCCAGCCTGGTGTCGGCAAGGATCGTCTCATAGGCGCGGTAAAGGTGTTCCGGCGCGATCTTGCCCCCGCCCTGGACCGTGAGGATGCGCATGGCGAGCGCATAGACGGACTGCCAGCGGCTGAACGGGTCGCTATCGTGCGCAGCGAGAAAGCCGAGGTCGTCGTCGGAGATATTGGCTGTGAGCTTGATCGGTGCGGAGAAGCCGCGGTTGAGCGAGAGCACCGGCCGCTGCGGAATATGTTTGAACGTCACCGTCTCAGCCGGCTTGGTCAGGACCACAACCTGCCGATCACCGCCCAAAGGCAGATCGCTCAAAGGCATGTCGCGCCCGTCGGCGCCGACAAGGCCGAGGGCGAGGGGAATGACCATCGGCTCCTTGGTCGGCTGGCCAGGCGTTGGCGCCAGCGTCTGTTCGAGATCGAGGCGGTAGGTCTTGGCCGCCGCGTCCCATGTCCCCTTGGCGACTACGTCCGGCGTGCCAGACTGCCGGTACCAGAGCATGAACTGCGACAGGTCGCGCTTGCTCGTATCGGCGAAGCACTGGATGAACTGCTCGATGGTGCAGGCTTCGCCGTCGTGTCGTTCGAAATAGAGGTCCATGCCGGTGCGAAACGCTTCTGCACCGAGCAGCACCTTGAGCATGCGGATGACCTCCGCTCCCTTCTCGTAGACCGTCGCGGTGTAGAAGTTGTTGATCTCGTGATAGACCTCCGGCCGCACCGGATGGGCGAGCGGTCCGCTGTCCTCGACGAACTGGTGCGCGCGCAACAGCCGAACGTCGGAAATGCGCTTGACCGGCCGCGACCGCTGATCGGACGTGAATTCCTGATCGCGAAAAACAGTCAGCCCTTCCTTGAGGCAGAGCTGGAACCAGTCGCGGCAGGTGATGCGATTGCCGGTCCAGTTGTGGAAATATTCGTGCGCGATGATCGCCTCGATATGCGCGAAGTCGGCATCGGTCGCAGTCTCCGAAGAGGCCAGCACGTATTTGTCGTTGAAGACATTGAGCCCCTTGTTCTCCATCGCGCCCATGTTGAAGTCCGACACAGCGACGATCATGAAGACGTCGAGGTCATATTCGCGGCCAAAAGCGTCTTCGTCCCAGCGCATCGCGCGCTTGAGTGAATCCATGGCGTAGGCGCAGCGGTCCTCGTTGCCGGGCTCGACATAAATCTTCAGCGTGACGTTGCGGCCGGACAGGGTCTTGAACGTGTCGGTGACGCAGCCGAGCGTGCCGCCGACCAGTGCGAACAGATAGGACGGTTTTGGGAACGGGTCATGCCACACAGCGAAGTGCCGGCCGTTCGCGAGATCGCCCTGGTCGATGAGGTTGCCGTTCGATAGCAGCACCGGCACGGCCGCGCGGTCGGCTTCGATGCGCGTCGTGTAGATGGCCATCACGTCGGGCCGGTCGGGGAAATAGGTGATGCGGCGAAACCCTTCCGCCTCGCATTGCGTGCAATAGGTCGTGCGCGAGCGGTAAAGCCCCGAGAGCTGGGTGTTTGCCGCGGGATCGACACGCGTCTCGATGGTCAACTTGAGCGGGCGCGGCGGCGCTTGCGTGATCGTCAGCCGGTCCGGCGTCGCGTCAAAGTGATCGGCGGGGAGGGGCTCGCCGTCGATGGAAAGCGAGACGAGATTGATGCCGTCGCCATCGAGCGTGATCGGCGCACCCGCCGGCCGCGCCGGATTGGGTTTTAGCATCAGCGTCGCCTTCACCCGCGTCGCCGTCGGGTCAAGTGCAAAATCGAGTTCGACGGTGTCGACCAGCCAGTCCGGCGGCTGATAGTCGGCAAGGCGGACAGGGCGGGCTTGATCGGTGCGCATGGCGAGGCTCTACAGTGATGTGAGACGTCCGCGCGTCGCATTTGGTCTTCAGGCGCGCGGTTCGGCGTGGCCGATCACCCGTTTAACGGCGGGGGCGCGCTCGCGCAATGCGCGTTCCAGGCCGTCGACCCGCTCATGCACCTGCTGCACGGTCAGTGTTCCATCGGCGTCGCAGTGAAAATTCACGATCTCGCCATCATCGGTGCCGCGCACGCGGACATCATGGATGTGGCTGATGGTTCCGATCTCCCGCGCCAGAGTGTCGAGGATAGCGTGGATTTCCTCGCCGCGCGCTTGGCCGAGATCGCGCCCCAAAGCGTCGTCAGGCTCAAGCGGCTCGATATGGGTTTCCACTTCTGCCGCGTCACCGAGTTCCTGCTGGATCGCTTCTTCAAGCTCAGAAGCGGTCTGGTGCGCGGCATCGAGCGTCTCGCGGCCATCGACCTCGAGATCGAGCGAAATCGACAGCCGCTCGCCGATGGTGTGAACGGTGACGTGGTGCACGGCGAGCGCCTTGTTGCGCGCGATGACCATCACCCGCTCCATCACCGATTCATCATCAAGCGCGCGTGGCGTCGTCGTGACCAGGACATTCGCCTTTGGGAAAACGCCGACGACGGCCGCGCTGACCCGCTCGCGGATGAGGGTGACCCGGTCGAGCGGCAGCGTGCGGTTGACGGCCACTTCGGTCTCGACAAAGAGCGCATCGCCGGCGGGCCGCACGCGAATGAAGTCGATGGCGATGACGCCTTTCACGCGCCCGATGGCCTCGCGAATGTGCTCGACGGCACCCTCCGGCGCGCGATCGACCAGCGTATCGATGGTGCGTTTGCCGAGACGCCAGCCGGCGATGCAGATGAACACCGCGACCGCGATGGCCGCGATGGTGTCGGCCATCGGATAGCCAAACGCGACGCCGACGAGGCCGGCGAACACCGCCATCGACGACCACATGTCGGACGAATAATGCAGCGCGTCGGCCTCGAGCGCGTGGCTTGACGTTTCCTGCGCAACCTTGGTCAGCGCGCGGGCGCGGGAAAAATCGATGGCGATCGACATGAGGATGACGGCGAAAGCCCACACCGACAGCGTGACCTCGTGCTGGCTTCCGAAGAGGATGTAGCTTCCGGCCTTCCACAGAACGAGAAAGCTCAGCACGAAGAGAAGGCCGGTTTCGATCAGCGCGGTCACGCTCTCGACCTTGGCGTGGCCAAAGTGATGTTCTTCGTCCGCCGGCTTGTCGGAAATCCGCACCGCGAAATAGGTCATCAGCGTCGCGAGGAGATCGAGAAAAGAATGCCCGGCCTCGGAGAGGATACCGAGCGAGCCGGTGAGCAGGCCGATGATCGCCTTGGACAGAGTGAGGACGGTGGATGCGAACACCGAAATCAGCGCGACTTTTTCCTTTTTCGTCACCCGCCAGCGTCCCAGTCCCACACGCCGCAAATCGAACGCGCTGTCATCCCGAAAGCGGTAGCACAGCAGACCTTCCGGTCAACCGTGATGGATGCGAACGCTTCGCATTTGCGCAGGCTGACGCATAACGCCTGGCGGCGGCATGGCCGTGGGAACGGCATGCCGCCCGCAACGATCATGTGGTCGCGACATCGGCGGGATGGTGACTGCGGAATCCGATGGCGATCCGGTTCCAGGCGTTGATCATGGCGATGACATACGACAGGTCCGCGAATTCCTTTTCGGTGAATTCCTGACGCGCTTCATCGTAAACAGCATCCGGCGCATGCGTATGGCTGATATCGGTCAGCGATTCCGCCCACAGAAGCGCAGCGCGTTCGCGCTTGGTGTACAAAGCGGATTCGTGCCAGGCGTTGAGAAGGTAGAGCTTGACCTCGCTGACGCCGGTCTTGCGGGCGTCGGCCGAATGCAGATGCAGGCAATAGGCACAGCCGTTGATCTGCGACACCCGCATCTTGACGAGATGCATCAGGGCCTCGTCGAGGCCGCAGGTCTTGAGATAGTCCTCAACGGCATTAAGGGCGGCATACCCTTTTGGCGCGAGCTTGTAGGGATTCATGCGATGGCTCATGGGAACTCCTTGTCCAAATGTTGTCCGTCCTTAACGGTGCACGCGGCCGCCGTGAGCAACGATAGCGCGAGCGCAACCGATGTAGTTCCGCGGCGTGGACTCTTCCATGGTGTCGCCCCTGGAGCGTAAGGGGGCGTTTCCAGAACGGTATCATCAAAGCCGTGCTTCGTTCGCCAATCGGCAACGGATGGGATGGCCGCGCGGGATTTTTGGGAGCGATTCGGGCGTGCTTGTACGCCCGCCAGAATCCTTTAAATCTCCATTCCTAAATCAATTGATGAAGGCCAATAGCTGCCATCCGCAGCGGTAATCTTGGAGGAATGCGCGCGATGATTGACGGTACAACGCGACGATCTGTTGTTTTGGGGTTGGCTGGGGTCGCGGCGCTTCAACTTGATCCATCAATGTGAAGGGGGTTCGGATTGCAACGACTCCAAAGCCGAATGAGTCCGAACGCGACAATGTATTTGAATACAACAAGAAAACGTTCGATCCGCATAAGTCCGCGCTGGTGCTGGTCGATTGTTGGCGCGATCATCCTACCGAAGGGTTTGCGGCGCGGATGTCCGAAAACGTTCTTGCTTATACGGGACCGGCGCTCGATGCGGCACGCTCAGCCGGTATGACGATCATTCATGCTCCCACAAATTTACCGATTCATCCGCGCCTCCTGCCGAGGGCGGGGGAAACGATCGTGCATACCGCGAACACCGGACACTTTGAAGCGGACCTCAGCAACGACACGCAGCAGGTCGTCGATGTTCTCGACCGCGGAAAGATCAATACGGCGTTCTATGTCGGATACGCGACAAATATTTGCATGTTCGGGAAGGGCGCGGCCTTTTACCGTGTTTATACCCGGCGTCCGGGCCTGCAATATTTTCTGCTGAGCGACTGCACGATCGGATACGAGTTAGCTGAAACAATTGACGGCGAACTCATGCGTCGGGCATTCACGGATTATGCGATCATGTTCGGAGCAAACGGCGGTCCGGGCGGAGCCATATCCAATCCCGATTTCTTCCGGGCATTGGCTTAAAGATATTCGCTCTTTGCGATGAAACGGCAGACAGCAATCGAAAATGTCGGATAATGAGCCGGCAAAAGAGTTCAAGAGGTCGCGACGGAAGAAGGGAAATTGAACAGACTCAACACACACCGTTTCTGCATTGCGCCCATGATGGAGTGGACGGACCGGCATTGCCGGTTCTTCCACCGCCTGCTGACGCGGCATGCGCTGCTCTACACCGAGATGCTGACGACCGGGGCGATCCTGCATGGCGATCGGACGCGGCTGTTGGCGTTCGATGCGGCCGAGCATCCGGTGGCGCTGCAGCTCGGCGGCTCCGATCCGGCAGCGCTCGCAGAATGCGCACGCATCGCGGTGGATTTTGGCTATGACGAGATCAATCTCAATGTCGGCTGTCCCTCCGATCGCGTGCAGGAAGGCCGCTTTGGCGCCTGCCTGATGGCGGAGCCGGCGCTTGTCGGCGCGTGCGTCGCGGCGATGAAGCGTGCCGTTTCAATTCCCGTCACCGTGAAATGCCGCATCGGCATCGACGATCAGGATCCCGAAGTTGCGCTCGATACGCTCGCGTCGTCGGCAGTGGATGCTGGCGTCGACGCGTTGATCGTGCATGCGCGCAAGGCGTGGCTCGCCGGTCTGTCGCCGCGCGAAAACCGCGATATCCCACCGCTCGATTATGATCGCGTGCGGCGGCTCAAGGCGCGCCATCCGGCGCTGCCGGTCGTCCTCAATGGCGGCATCGTCACGGTGGCACAGGCAAAGGAAGAACTTGCGCATGTCGACGGCGTCATGATGGGGCGGGCGGCCTATCAGGAGCCGTGGCGGCTGCTCGATGTCGATCCGCTGCTTTTCGGCGCACCGGCATCGTTCGGCTCGGCCAAAGCGGTGGCGGAAGCTTTTGTCCCGTATATCGAACGCGAGATGGCGCAGGGCGTGCGGCTGCACGCGATGACGCGCCACATGCTCGGCCTGTTTCGTGCAGTGCCGGGCGCGCGCGCCTATCGTCGTCATCTCTCGACCGAGGGCGTCAAGGCGGATGCCACGGCACAGGTGTTGCGCGACGCGCTGGCTTTTGTTGCCGACGATGTCGCAGTGGCCGCCGCCTGATTTTCTCTTCCCTTGGAATGAATGTTGAGGCCGGCCCGATGATGAATTCCGGCGGGCATACGACGGACTGAGAGGCCTATGGATTCCGGGCTCGCTCTACGGATAACCGTGCAGGCGCAGCCTGTCGCCGCGCACTTCCCAGCTTTCGAGCCGGTTGAGGAACGTCATGCCGAGCAGGCTGACCCGCAACTGGCCGGGTTTTGCCACCAGCGCCGAAATCGATTTTTCCACCAGTCCGCCGATGGCGATGTGATCGAGCGTCACCGATGCCGCCTGAGTGCGGCCGTTGGCCGTGTCGATGGGCACATCGTAGGACAGGATTTCCAGCGGCAATCCCGCCGCCTTGGCGGCTTCCTGCGTCAGCACGACGGACGATGCGCCGGTGTCGAGCACCATGGGCACGCGCGCGCCGTTGATGCGCGCCGAAATCGCAAAGTCGCCGCTGGCCGTGCGTGCGACTTCGACGGTCCTGTTCTGGGTGAAGGTGTAGCCCGGCATGAGCTGAGCCATCACGCGCCCGTAAACCGTGCCCAGATCGGTGCGGTAGGTGTATCCGATGATCAATGCGACGGCGACCAGCGCCCAGATTCCGATTGCCTTGAGCGCGGACGACAGCCGTCCGCGAAAGAGGACGATCGCCGCCGCGCCGATCACGGTCGCCCACAGGACATTGATGGTCAGCGACGCGAAATCGTTGGTCGTCAAATTGCCGACCCATCCCTTGTCGTGCTGAGCCATGAGAATGGCCAGCGCAACGGCGAGGGCAAGGAAGATCAGCCAGATCAGGCTGCGCATGACAGATGGTCCGTCGAAGCCCTTGGGTTGTCGTTTCGAGGAGCGAGGAACATGCGGCAAGGGCGGTCAGTCACAATTCGGCGTGGAAGGTCAGTTTGCACGGGCGGAGTTTTTGGAGACAGCCGCGGGGTCGCGCCGCTGCGGCAGTTCACGCATGATGGCTGCCCGCTGTTCTGCCGAGAAGCCGAGCCAACCGCCGATCTCGGCCGCCGTGCGGCTGCAGCCGCGGCAAAGACCCGATTGCGGGTCGAGGACGCAAACCTTGGTGCAGGGCGTGGCGACGCCGGCAAGCGGTTGAGCAGGGGCGTTCATGACGCTTCCGTTGAAGCCTTGATTCCATCCGACCATACGGATGCCGCGCTGGAAGGCAACACGGGACGCTGAAATTTGGGATCGCGGCAACATCACCTTGTCATGATCGCCGACCGCTGAACGCGGCTCAAAAGAAATGCCGGCGGTTTTCCGCCGGCATCGCCGTCTTAAATCGAAATCCCCAATCGCGAAATTCGCAACAGATTGAGTGTCTTCGCGACTGAAGACCCCGTCAGTTCGCGTTAGCGCGAAGCGAGCCTATTCCACTCCTGGCGCACCTGGCCCTTCACCGACTGAAAGTTGTCGGAGACGACGTCCCAGTTCACCATGGGCCGTGCGTCGATCCGCGCCTCGGTGTTGCGTGTCGCCAGCGTGCCGGTCGACATGTCGTAAAGATAGGCGCCTCCGATTGTCACCAGAATGCCCAGACAAAACCCCAGAAACAGGCGCATCGATTAGTCTCCCATATCCCCTGTCTCACGTCCCGTGCGAGAGCAGTTCCCGGGAGAACGCGGCCTTGGCGGCCGAGTTCCGCAGCCGTCCGCACGGTTTTTCAAGAGTTCCATTCAAGCTATTGATCACATTCGAGATATTTCGCAGGCGCCGGGTCCCATTTTTCTGCCCCCATATAGTCTTTTCTGGTATAACTGATGAACAGAAATTCAAACAAAGAGAACAGGCATCACGTCTTCGGGCGTGAACAGGGCGTCTTACGGGTTTTGCGTCGAGTACAGGAGATGAGGAATTGAAGGGTCATAAATTTCAGGTCGGACAATCCGTGTATTTCACCGCAAGTTCGACGTCGCGCCCTGGCGCGGATGGAAAATACAAGGTCATGAAGGTGCTGCCGAGCGAAGGCGAAGACTATCAGTATCGCATCAAAAACCCCGGCGAGGCGTTCGAGCGCGTGGCAAAAGAAAGCCAGCTCAACCAGGAAGCTTTCTGACCCCAATCATCGAAACTGGACTAAAGCGCGCAGGTACCCCTGCGCGCTTTTTTCCTTTGCAGTCGGCCGCCGGGTTTGGCACTACCGGTCGCCACGCAGTCTCACTTTGATATTTGCGGACCTTCAATTCG
>Ga0310811_10008417_pt1 | contig 13258 bp, 6 predicted proteins | sample YCmetagenome_FD_207642 | JGI IMG/M metagenome (GOLD analysis project Ga0310811, IMG submission 207642) | Soil microbial communities from experimental microcosm in Duke University, North Carolina, United States - YC | ecosystem: Engineered > Artificial ecosystem > Soil microcosm > Unclassified ...
GAATTGCCCGATCAGATTGGGGCCGGTCGTGCCGGTCCCGGGGATGTCGGAGCGAATCACCTGTCCCGGCGTCGTGCTGGGCGTGTAGAGCCAGAGCTTTTTTCCGTCGGCGACGACGCGGTCGTTCTTCGGCTCCGTGAACCGCATCGCGAAATAGCTCGGCCGCTGCTCGAACAGCGTGCCGCGCGTCGTGTCGGGGTCGCCGAGCATCGGGTTCTCGACGATTTGAATGAAGTCGGCCTGGAGCGTCTTCACGGTATCGTAGGATGCCGAGGCGCGATCAAGGATTTGGCCAGGATCCTGGGCGGTTGAGCGGTGGGGCGGTTGGGTGGTTAGCAGGAGCAGACTCATCCAGCCGCTTAACCGCTTAACCGCCCGACTGCTCATCTTACGCTCCCACCGCAGCCGGCTCCGCCACCCGACGGCCGATGGCCTCGGCGATGATCCGCACTTCCCGCATCAGCTCCTTGAACTGATCGGGAAACAGCGATTGCGCGCCGTCCGAGAGCGCGTCTTCGGGATTCGGATGGACTTCGACCATGATGCCGTCGGCGCCGGCCGCCACGGCCGCGCGCGCCATCGGAATGACCTTGTCGCGCAGGCCGGTGCCGTGCGACGGATCGGCGATGATCGGCAGGTGCGACAGCTTGTGCACCACCGGAATCGCCGTCAGGTCGAAGAGATTGCGCGTCGCGGTGTCGAAGCTGCGGACGCCGCGCTCGCACAGAATGACATCGTGGTTGCCCTCGGCCAGGAGGTACTCGGCCGAGAGGAGCAGCTCTTGGACCGTGGCGCTGATGCCGCGCTTCAAGAGGACCGGCTTGCCGCAGCGGCCGGCGACCTTGAGCAGCGAGAAGTTCTGCATGTTGCGCGCTCCGAGCTGCACGATGTCGGCGCTCTCGGCGACCCAGCCGAGTCCCGTTTCGTCCATCGCCTCGGTGCAGATCAGGAGACCGGTCTCTTCGCGTGCCTTGGCGAGGAGCCGGAGACCAGGCTTGCCCAGCCCCTGGAACGAGTAGGGCGAGCTGCGTGGCTTCCACGCGCCGCCGCGGAGGACGACGGCCCCCGCTTCCTTTACCTGGCGCGCCGCCTCGATGATCTGGCGCTCGTTCTCCACCGAGCACGGCCCCGCGATCGCCACCACCTCGGTGCCACCAAACGTGACGCCACCGGGCAGCCGCACCAGGGTGTTCTCGGATTTCCACTCGCGGCTGACCTGCTTGTAGGGCTGCGAGACATGGATGACTTCGGCGACGCCGGGCAGGCCTTCGAGGCGCGAGGCGTCCACGCGGCCGTCGTTGCCGACGAGACCGACCGCCGTCCGTTGCGCGCCGGGCATGAGCTGCGCCTGATAGCCCAGCTCCTCGATGACGGAGATGACCTTGTCGACTTCATCGCGCGAAGCTCCATGCCGCATGACGATCAGCACGACTAGCGTCTCCCATCACCGATGGTGAAGCGGTCGCCGTCTTTCGCCGCCGAGACCGGCCCGCGAAAGCGAGTGCCGGCAAGTTTTGCCGGGTCCGAAGTTTCTACAGGGGGATAGAAGTGCGTCAAGACTAGACGCTTGGCACCCGCCTCCTTCGCCAGGTCTCCCGCTTGCTGGGGCGTGAGGTGGATGTCCATGGCCCGCTCTTCCGGCAGCGAGCACTCCGCCAAGAGCAAATCGCAGCCCGCCGCCCACCGCGCCAGCTCAGAGCTGGGGCCGGTATCGCCGGTATAGACGAGACGCCCTTCCGGCGCCACCAGCGAGACCGCGACGCTTTCGGTCGTGTGCGGAACGGGGAACGTCTCGAGATTGACCTCGGCGTTCAGCGGGAACGGCTCGCCGTCGCGGACGTCGAGGATGCCGATCGGGAAACCGGGATCGAGCAGCCAGTCGCCGTAACCCTCGGCGAGCGTCCGGAGGAGCTGCACGACGCCGGGCGGGCCGAGAATGACGAACGGCTCGCGGCGCGCCGGCTCGGTCGTGTACTTCAGGGCGTAGACCAGCATCGGCAGCTCGCCCCAATGGTCGGGATGGAAGTGCGTCACGATCACGTGCGTCACGTGCTGCCACGGCAGCCCGAACTGCGCGAGGCGATGCAGCGAGCCCGCGCCGCAGTCGAGCAGCACGCGCAGGTCGCCGCGCGTCACCCAATGGCAGGGCGCGGTGCGAGCTGCCGATGGAGCGACGGTTCCGGTGCCGACCGTGACGAGGTCCATACTCACTTTCCGCGAAAGACGATGCGCTTGAACACGAGCAGTCCTGGTGCCTTCAGCTTGGCGAGATACACGCCTGCAGGCAACGGGTGGCCGTCATCGGCGCGCCCATCCCACATGAGCCGGGGATCGCAGAGTCCCGAGCCGCCCGCGTAGCCGCGGCCATACCGCCCGGCCGGCAGAATCGCGGGGAAGTCCGGTCCCGGAACGAAACGCCGAACCCGGTTGCCGCGCAAATCGAGAATGTCGAGCTCCACGAGCCCGGCCGACGCGATGTCGAACCAGAGGCAGGTCGAGTCGCGCCCCGGGACGGGAAACGGATTCGGAAAATTCTGATAGAGCAACGTCGCCGTCGGCATGCCGCCGTCGACGACCAGGAACGACCCCTGGCTCCTCACCAGGCTCGTGTCCGCGCCGGCATGGACGACCAGCGACCAGTGATAGGCGGTGTTGCGCTCGAGCGGCTGCGTCAGCGTGAAGACCGTATCCCGCAGACCGCCGATTCCGAATTCCGTGAGATTCGTGGCGGCGCGCTGCACGATGAGATCGTACGTGAACGGGCCGGGTGGAGAGTCGACCGGGATGGGCGACCACCGGAACGTCGGCTCCGCCGTGTCGGTCACGCTGCCCGCCGGGCTGCTGTAGACGAGCATCGTCGCCCAGGGCGGCACGACGAGCGGCCCCACCACGCCGGTGCTGGCCGTATCCCCCGCGTCGCTCCGTCCATCGACGCGCCAGAACATGCGCGTTCCCTTGAGCGGCCGCGGCAGCGTGGCGCTCGTCGCCGAGCCCACCACGGTGTCGGCAATGAGCGATAGGAATTGGCTGTCACCTGCGACGCGCAGCCGGAACGTCACGGGCGAGGGCAGCGCGCCCTGGGTCCACGCGAACGTCGGTGTGACGGTGCTCAGCGGGCTGTTCACGGGGCTGATCGGCACGAGACCGGCGAACGACGCCGCGGCGCCGAAATCGGGCCGGCCCCAGCCGAACGTCGAATCGGGTGCGGAGCGATGCGATGCCGTGGCGCGCAGCGTCTGCCGGATCGCGATCGGTCCGAGACTCGGGAACAGACTTTTGAGGAGCACGATGCCGGCGGCCGTCAGCGGCGTCGCGAACGACGTACCGGCTTCGCGCAGAAGCGTGCCGGGGCCGGTCAGCACGCACACCGCGATCCCCGGTGCGGTGAAATCGGGCTTCAGCCGGCCGTCGGCGGTGGGGCCGCGGCTCGAGAAGTTCGCGATGTTGCCCAGCGAATCCTCGGCGCCGATCGCGAGGTCGGAATCCGCGTCCGCCGGGGTCCACAGCGTGCGGAACGCCGGACCGTTGTTGCTTGCTGCCGTCACGACGGTGATGCCGCGCTTTGCCGCCGCGTCGACCGCCACCGTCGTCACCGCCACGTCGCCGTTGAGGTCCGCGGGCGCGTAGCTGAAGCCGTTGTCGAACACGAGATACGCGAGGCTCGAGGAGACGATGTCGACCCCGATCGAATCGGCCCACTCGAGCGCCGCAACGTAGTTGTCTTCTTCGACGCGCGTTTCGCTCCGCACGTCCTCGGTCTTCGCGAGGAGATAGGTCGCGTCGGGCGCGATCCCGCGCAGCCGACCCGCGAGATTGCCGGCGAACAGTGACCACACGGCGGTACCGTGGAATTGCGCGCCGGCCTGATCCTTCCCGGCCTCGTCGCGAACGATGCTGTCGTTGAACACGAAGTCGTGCTGCGCCCGAATCGTCACGCCGCTGAACGCCGCGTTTTGCGTGTCGAAGCCCGAGTCGAAGATGCCGACGCGCACGCCGGCGCCGCGCAGCCCGCGATCGCTCAGCGGCCGCAGATTCAGGCGGCGATAAGGCATCTCGGACGGGCCGTATACCGGATCGCCGCCGGCAGGGCAGGAGTCGGCGACAGAGCCGGGCGACGGCGCGACGAGCGCTGCATCCGACAAGCGATTCGTTGGTACGCGGAATCGGCCGAGCGGCTGGACGTGCCTGAGGTCGCGATCGGTGAGCAGCACGCCGAGCGTCCTCGCGGAAACGTCAGCGCTGACGGCATGGAGCCAGCGGCTCGCGACCCGCACATGCGCGCCGGCGGCGGCCAGGCGTCGGCTCAGGGCGTCGAGCGAGACGCGCGGGCGCGCGAACAGCCACACGGTCACGGTGGTGTCCGGCACGCGATGCACGAGCCGTGAGAGGGGCGGGGACACGGTGGGTTGTTGCGCTGCCAACCCGGCGGGCAGCAGGAGGAGCCAGAGGAACCGTCGCATAGGAGGGACGGGGGACGAGGGACCGGGGACGAGTCCCAACTCCGCTGTTAGACGGTCTCCATTTGGCCGAGCCGCACGCCGACGATCGTCGAGACGCCGGGCTCCTGCATCGTCACGCCGTACACGGCGTCGGCCGCCTGCATCGTGCGCGGGTTGTGCGTGATCACGATGAACTGTGTCGAGTCCTTGAACTGCGTGAGCAGCCGGACGTAGCGGCCGACGTTGGCGTCGTCCAGCGGCGCATCCACCTCGTCGAGCAGGCAGAACGGGCTCGGCTTCGCGAGGAAGATGGCAAACAGGAGCGACACGGCGACCAGCGTGCGCTCGCCCGAGGACAGCAGGTGAATGCGCTGGGTGCGCTTGCCGCGCGGCGCGGCGTGGATCTCGATCTCGCTCTCGAGCGGCTCGTCCTCGTTCGCGAGCCGCACATCGCATTCACCGCCGCCGAACAACGTTTGGAACACCGACCGGAAGTGCTCGCGGACTTTGCCGAACGATTCGAGGAACAGCGTCTTGGCCGTTTGATCGATCTCCCGCGCCGCCTGCTGGAGCGAGCTGCGCGCCGCCACGAGATCGTCGCGCTGGGTCATCAGGAAGTCGAGCCGCTTTTGCTCCTCGGCGTGCTCCTCGACGGCAAGGGCGTTCACGGGACCGACGGCGTCGATCGCGCCGCGCAGCCGCTCGTTTTCCTGGCGCAGCCACTCGATGTCGCCGGGAACCTCCGGTGCATCGGCGAGCAGGGTGTCGAGCGGCTTGCGCCACTCGGTTTCGACGCGCTCGACCAGGCCGCGCTTACGGCCTTCGACCTCCGTTTGCTCGAGCTTGAGCCGGTGCTCCTCTTCGCCCAGGGCGGCGAGCGCCTTGCGCGCCTGATCGAGCGCGCCTTCGGCCTGGCCCAGATCGGCGTCCGTCAAGCCGACGTTCGTTTCGGCGTCCTGGGCCGCGGCCTCCAGCTCGACCAGCGCGAGCCGCCGCTCCTGCAGCGTGTCTTCCCACTGCGCGCGCTGCGTCGTGAGCGTCGCCGATTCCCGCTCGATGCGCGCGATCTCCTCGGCCCGTGCGGTGGCCTGCTCGCGCGAGGCGCGCGCGTCGGCGTCGGCGCGCGCGGCACGCTCGGAGGCCGCGGTGTGGCGCGCTTCGACTTGCGCGGCTTCCACCTGCCACCGGACGCGCTGCTCGCGGGCCGCCTCCTGTTGCGCCTCGAGATCGGCGAGCCCCGCCCGCTCGGCGCCGAGCTGCTCGGCGGCGCGCACGCGATCGAGCTCGCGCTCCTGAAGCTCGACCTGCAACGCGCCAAGCCGGGTCTCGACCTCGCCGAGTCGCCGCGTCAACCGCTCGACCCGCGCGGCCGACTCCTCGGCTTCGCGGCGCGCGTGGATCAGGCCGCGATCGGCTTCGCCCTTTTCGGCTCCCGCCTCGAGCTCGGCACGGCGGGCGTGCTCAGCGGCCTGGCCGGCGGCGGTCAGCGTCGCTTCCGCGGCGGCGAGCTCGCGCACCGTCGTCTCTTCGGTCGCATGGGCGCGCTCACGATTGCTCTGCGCGTCACGCACGTCCTTCTCGAGGGCTTCGAGCTCTGCGCGGCGCTGGAGGGGGCCGCCGGCCGCCGGAGCGGTGGAGTCGAGGAACACGGCGCCATTCGCGCGCCGCAGCGCGCCCGCGGCGAGGACTTCGTGGCCGGCGAGCAGCGCGCGCACCCAGGCGGCCGCCGCTCCATCGACGCGCAGCTCGTCCTTGAGCGGATGGCCGTCGGCGCCGAGCCGCGGGCCGGGGACGCACGGGAGCAGCACGAGTGGTCCCGGCTGCGTCTCGGCGTGCCACGCCCGAATCCTGTCGATCTCGGACGCGTCGCGCACGAGCACGGCATGCAGCCATTCACCGAGCAGCCGCTCGGCCAGCTCCGCGTCGCGACGACTGGTGCGCACGAAGTCGGCGAGCGGGCCGAGGACGCCGTCGCCGAATTGCGCGCGCGCCTTGAGTAGCGCCTGCGCCGCGGGCGCGAGTCCCACGTGCTCGCGATCGAGCTCGGTCAGCGCGTCACGCCGCGCCTCGAGCTGTGCCAATGCCGCTTCGGCTTGGCGGCGGGCGGAGCGCGCGCTCATCTCCTGCTCCTGCAGTGCCGCCACGTGCCGGCGCGCGTGCTGCAGCGCCTCGACAGCGTGGACGGCGGCCTCGGCATCGTGATGGACGCGCTGCGCGGCCGCCTCGGCGTCCCGCGCCGCTCCACGCGCCGCCGTATCGCGGGCGTCGCGCTCCGTCGTTGCCTGGGTCAGCTGCTCCTTCAGCTCGCCGCGCTCCCGCTCGAGCGCGCCGCTCTCGATCTCGAGCGCGCGGGCCGTTTCGGCGCGGCGCTGCAGTCCTTCCTCCAGGTCCCGCACCGCGATCCGCTCTGCGGTCAGCCGCCCGCGGACGGTGTCTTCCTCTCCCGTGCGCGCGCCGAGCTCGGTTTGCACGGCGGCGAGATCGCGCTCGGCGGCCGAGCGTTCCGCCGCCGCCGCGGCGTGCTCGCGCTCCGCCTGTGCGGCGCGCCGTTCACCCTGCACGCGCTCGTCGGCCGCGGTCTGGCGGCGTTGCGCTGCATTGCTCAGGCGTTCGGCGGCCAGGGCGAGGTCGCTCTCCAATCGCCCGACCTCGAGCTTGGCGTCGGCCAGCCGGCGCTCGACTTCGGTGCGGCGCGCCTCCGCCGTGTGCCGCGCTTGCACTCGCGCCTCGCGCTGCTGCTCGGCATCCTCGAGCCGTGCGCGGGCAGCGGGCAGCTGCTCGGCCAGCTCGCGCGCGCGGACGGTCAACGCGCCAAGCGACAGCTCGAAGTCTTCGAGCTCGCGCCGCACCAGCGTCATCGCGATGCCAAAGCGCTCCTCGATCATCTTGCCGTACCGCTCGGCGCGGCCGCGCTGGCGCGCGAGACTGCGGACCTGCGTCTGCACTTCGGCGACCAGGTCTTCGAGCCGCGCGAGGTCCGCGGCGGTCTCCTCGAGACGCCGTTCGGTGCTCTCTTTCCGGTTGCGATACAGCCCAATGCCGGCAGCTTCCTCGAACAGCGCGCGCCGCTCTTCGGCTTTCTCGGAGAGCAGCGCCTCGATCATCTTGGCTTCCATCACGACGGCCGCGTCGGCACCCAGGCCCGTCCCGCGCAGCAGATCCTGGACGTCGCGGAGCCGCACCGGCGAGCGATTGATGAGGTAATCGCTCTGGCCCGAGCGCGACAACCGCCGCGTCACGACGACTTCCTGATACGCGATCGGCAGGGTGCCGTCGGAGTTGTCGAAGACGAGCGAGACTTCCGCGACGTTGACGGGGCGGCGGCCGGTCGAGCCCTGGAAGATCACGTCTTCCATCTTGCCGCCGCGCAACAGCCGCGGCGACTGCTCGCCGAGCACCCAGCGGACCGCGTCGGAGATGTTCGATTTGCCGCAGCCGTTCGGGCCAACGATGGCGGTGACGCCCTGATCGAAGGGCAGCTCCACCGATCCCGCGAACGATTTGAAGCCCGAGAGCTCGAGCCTGCTCAGTCTCATGGTGTCCCCATGCGAGGGAGTAGGTTCGCGCGCACGCCGGCGCGCTTGAGTGCGGCTTGGGTCAACGCCGCCTGATCGCGGGTTTCGAACGCGCCCATCAGAATGGCGCCGTTCGTCCAGCGCACGGCGGGCAACCCGCGGCGCCGCAGCATGTCGAGTGACGCATCCGCAGCCGCGTGGTACGAGTACGGCGCCTGCAGCAGATCGCCGATGCCTTCCGCCGCGACGCCGCGCTGCCACCAGCCGGCGCGCGCCTCGGCGGCGGCGGACCGCGTCGCGTACGAGCCGGCCAGGACGCGATACCACACGCGACCGTGCTCGTTCTGCGCCACCGGCGTCACGAGCGTCGGCACGCCGGCATCCGCGGCCAACTGATCTGCTTGCGCGAGCGCCTTGTCGAGCGACGCGTAGGCCGCGAGCTGGACGGTCCATCCGAGTGTGTCGAGGGAAGCGGCCGGCGGCGCGTGATGGTTGGTGGAGGATGTGGCGACTGCAGACGACGACGTCGACGCGGCGGGAGTCGGCGGAGCGGCCGGCGGTGCCACGAATCCGCCGGCCACTTCACCCGACTCCCTGGCTCGGGCGAAGAGGGTCCATCCTCCCAGGCCCACGGCGATGACGAGGCCCGCCGCCAGCACGACCCGGACACCGGTACGGCGCCGCGGCTCGACGTCGATCGGCACGGGGAAGCCGGGCCGAGGCGGCGGCAGCGGCTGTGCGGGCAGCGGCACCGACACGCGGGCCTGCGGCCCCGAGGGTAGCCAGCGGTCGCGCACGACACCGAGCAGCGGGAGGTCGCGCCGCAGCGCGAGCGTGCCGGTCACTCCTTCGGGCGCGAGCACGATGACACCGTCGGGATCGGCCGCGAATTGCGCGAGCGCGCCGGGCCGAATGAACACGAGCAGCAGCGCGCCTTCGGAGCGAAATCCCGCCTGCAGCTTCCGCCAGCGCGAATGGGCGTACAACTCCGAGGCCTTCGCGGTGTCCGTACCGGTGGGAATCAGGAAGACGCCGTGCACCTCATGCGCGGCCTTGGTCAACGACACGCCGTATTCGAATGCGTCCACGATGCCTTCGGTCGTCGCGAGTCCGACGACGGTGTGCAACGTGGGATGCTCGAGCTCGAGATCGACAAGCGCGACCTTCCGCCCGTCGCGCGCGGCAATGCGCGCGATGTCCCACGCGGCCTTCGCGGCCCACGCGAGATCATCGCTCAGCGGCGCGAGAGCGACCAGCGCCGCGCCCTCAAGCAGCGGCGGCACCAGGTGACCGAGCCGCGAGAGCGGCAGCTGGCGCACGGTGCTCACTGGCCGGGCTGGTAGATCCAGAACGGACGTCCGAGCCGCCGGCCGGTTGCTTCCGCCTGCTCGCGCGTCGCATAGGGACCGAGGACGACGCGATAGCCGTCGTCGGGATGTTGCGGCGGCAACACGCGTGCGGCGAGCCCGGCGCGCGTCAGATCGTCGGCCAGATGGCCGGACCACTCCGGATTCTGCGACGTCGAGACCTGCACGTAGAGCGGGCCTTCCGCGCCGGCGCCCGCGCTGTCGGCCGCGGTCGTGCTGGCGACGCTCGACGGCACGCCGCGCGGCAGCCAGGTCGTGAGCACCCAGAGATCCGCCGCGCCGTTCGTGACCTTACCCACGTCGTTCAACGAATCCGGTCGTGCGGAAATCACGTCCTTGCCGCGACGATAGATCAGCATGCCGTCGGGCGAAACCGTCGGCAGATCGGATTGCCATTCCGTCGGAATGATTCCCGTGTGCCGCTTGATCGGCAGATCGACGATCCATGCCGAATCGCCCACGGCCGGGCGCGCGAGCAGCCAGCGGCCGAGCGGATCGAGCCGGAGCGCGGCGACGGGTCCCGGGAGCGCCACGCCGTCCAGCTCCTTGCGATCGAAGCGGTCGATCACTGCGAGGCCCGGCACGCTGCGGCGCGCGACGTAGATGCGGTGGCCCGACGGCGAAAACGCGAGCGCACGCGGTGCATCGTCGAGCCGCACGAACGCCGGCTCGCGCCGGCCGACGGGATCGTAGAGCGTCACCCCGGAGTCACTGGCGACGGCGACGAGGTCGCCCCACCGCGACGCCGCGACGTCACCGCCGGTCGCGATTGGATGAACCGTCGGGGGTTGGTCGGCCGCCGCGACGAGGAGCTTGTCCTGCGGAATGACGCCGACGAGATGTTGATCGGCGGCGCCGAAGAGATCGCGCGGCATCGCCGTCAGCGCCTGCGGCCACGTAAATCGCGTGCGGCGCGACAGCGAGATGACGTGCCGCAGCGAGTCGACGGCGTACAGCGTGCCGTCGGGGCCGAGCGCCGCCTGGCGCACGTTCGTCGCGACCGTGTCGACGCGTCCGCTGCCGAGATCGAGCGTGAGCAGTTCGTGCTTGGCGGTCGTGACAAACAAGAACTCGGACTCGGGGTCCAGGCCGACCACCCGCTCGACGGGGGGCAGCTTGCCGCGCAGGACCCCCTCGACCGCCGTCAGGCGCGGGAGGCGATAGAGCATCGGTGTCCCGCCTTTGGCGGCCAGCCGAATGGCTACGCCGGGGGTGCGGGCCTGGATCTGTGCTTGGCTAACTTGTTGAGGCGACTGAGCTTGAGAGGACACGGCTCCCGGCGCTCGGGATCCGCAGCCCCACAGCGTGACGGCGGCGAACAGAAGGAAGCGGGTGGTAGGCAAATGGCCTCGCCGGACAAGATAGACAACCGGCGAGGCCAAGGCAACTGTTTTAGCGAAGCGGAGTTAGAACGTCGGACCTAAACTAATGGTCCAATACGACCGCTTGTGGGGCCGGTCGAGCGGCTTGGTGTAATCGAGCCGCATGATCATCAGCCCGAAGACGTTGGCGCGAATCGATCCGCCCCAGCTGCGCAGCGGCGTCCGCACGAGCTCCGGGTCCTCGGTCGGCCCGCGATTCCACTTCACGATGCTGTTGTCGTTCCACGCCATTCCGATGTCGTAGAACACCGCGCCCTCGATCGGCGGGAAGCCGACGGGCAGGAAGCCGAGCACGAGGCTGCGGGTGAGCGGGAAGCGAAGCTCGACGTTCCCGACGGCGATCTTGGAGCCGATCAGCTGATCGAGCTGCGCGCACGTCGCCGTGTTCGTATTCGTCGGATCGGCGACGCACTCGTTGTTGCGGATCGAGCCGGCCGTGTAGCCGCGGATGAGCTCCGTGCTGCCCAGGAACACCGGGAAGCGATCGGCGTCGCGGCCGAAGCGACCGAACATCAAGCCCCGGAACGCGAGCGTGAACGGCCGAGCGAACAGGTAGCGGCGGTAATCGAAGAGGCCCGCCGTGAATTTCCACGAGCCGATCGCCGGTGACACCGACAGCCGCGAGCGGCCGCCGGTAAACGGCCCGACCCAGCCGAACAACGCGTTGTCGTGCACGTGCGCGATCGACGGCTGGATGTACGACGACGACGGTCCGCTACCGGTGACGAGGCGCTCGTCGACGGGATTGCCGCTCGCATCGTAGAGCGTCTGCAGCGCGAGCGTTGCTTCGGCGATGTTCACCGCGTGGAAGCCCAGCTCGATGCGATTGAATCGGCTGAACGGATACTGCGACTCGACGAACGCATCGCGGATCACGAAGCGGCGGATGCGCGTCGAGAAGACGTCGAGGCTATCGCCGGGGCTGCTCGGATCTTCGGCGCGCGACCAGTCGCTGCCGCCGTAGAAGTACAACGGATCCTGCGAGAAACCCCCGGCCCAGCTCAGACGATGCGTCTGATTGACGTAGAGGCCGAGGACCTGTGCTTCGCTGATGCGGCCGTTGATCGATCCGGCGAGCACGAGCGCGTGGTTGCCGAGGATGTCGGACAGCGCGATCGCCGTGCCGCCGAAGAAACCGCGGCCGAAGTTGTCGCGCTCATAACCCACCGTCGGACGGACGACGTAATCGGCGGTGAAGCGCACCCGATATGGCTTGAACGAGAACTCTGCCGTGTCCGGCAACGCGAGCGACGCAGAGTCGAGGAGCTGGCGCACGGTCACCGTCGGCGCCACCGCCGACGATTCGGCGGGGGCGGGGGTGGCCGACGGTCGGAAGCCTCCGGCGGACCGGTAGAACGACGCGGACTGACCGGCGTTCGCAACCGCGGCGCCACCACCGGTGGCCGGCGTGCCGGTGGGCGTCGGCGCCGGGAGCAGCGTGTCGCGCGCTTCGCCCTCGAGCAGCGTGACGACGGGAGCGGTGCTCGGGCCACGATACGGCGCGCGCTTGAGCGAGCGCGGATTCTCCAGCGAATACACGCTGTACTGGCCGTCCTCGTAATAGACGAACGCCATCCGATCGGCCTGCGGCGCCCAGCTCAACACCGGTGACAGCGGGGTGATGCCCTGCACGCCGGTGAACATGTTGGTCAGCTGATAGATCTCGCCGTCCGCGAAGTCATACAAGAAGAGGTTCGCGACGCCGGTGCGGTCGGAGACGAACGCCAAGGACTTTCCGTCGGGTGCCCACACGGGGTTGATGTTCTTCCCGACTTCCATGTGGCCGAGCAGCTCCATCGTCCCGGTGTCGAGATGAAAGAGCGCGACGCGGAGATTGCCGAAGCGGAGCAGATCGAAGTCGGTTTCGCCGCCCCGATCGGTCACGAAGGCGATCGTCTTGCCGTCCGGCGACCATGCGGGGTGCAAGTCGGCATACTTGTCGTCGGTGAGCCGCCGCAGGCCTGTGCCGTCGCGATTGATGATGAAGAGATCGGTGAAGCCGTTGTGGAATCCGGTGAACACGAGCTGCTGACCGTCCGGCGACCACTGCGGCGTCTGCAGGCCCGAGAGGCCCACCTGGATGCGGCGCTCCTCGCGGTCGTTCTTGACGTCGAGAATCACGAGGTCGTCGCGGTTCTTCCGCTTTGCCGCGATCGCGAAAAACCGCCCGTCGGGCGAGAAAGCGCCGGCCGAGTTGATGAACCGCAGGCTCTCGTAATTGTTGTTGAGCGTGGATTTCACGAGCCGCTGCTTCACGCGTCCCGTCTCGGCATCGGCGAGCCAGAGGTCGATGAAGAACCCGCCCTCGTCGCCGAAGAATGCGATGCTCCGGCCGTCCGGCGTCAGTGCGGGGGCCAGGAAGACCCGCCCGTTGGAGCGGCGCTCCGTCAGCGTCGGCTGCGCAATGCGGCGCGCGCGATAGTGGTCGCCGAGTTGCGGCAGGAACGTCGTCTGGATCGCGTCGCGCCAGTCGTCCGAGAGCTGCTCCAGCGAGCGACCGGTCGCGCGCTTGAATGCCGCGTCGATACCGGAGCTCACCGAGCTCTGCAGGATTT
>Ga0310811_10008418_pt1 | contig 13258 bp, 9 predicted proteins | sample YCmetagenome_FD_207642 | JGI IMG/M metagenome (GOLD analysis project Ga0310811, IMG submission 207642) | Soil microbial communities from experimental microcosm in Duke University, North Carolina, United States - YC | ecosystem: Engineered > Artificial ecosystem > Soil microcosm > Unclassified ...
CCGGTCTTGATCTGGCCGACGCCGGTGGCCACGGCCAGGTCGGCGATGGTGGTGTCCTCGGTCTCGCCGGACCGGTGGCTCATCATCGACCGGTAGCCGTAGGAGGTGGCCAGCGCGACCGCGTCCAACGTCTCCGACAGCGTGCCGATCTGGTTGACCTTGACCAGCAGCGCGTTGGCGGCCCGGCGGGAGATGCCCTCCTCCAGCCGCTCCGGGTTGGTGACGAACAGGTCGTCGCCGACGATCTGCACCTTGTCGCCGAGCTCGGCGGTCAGCTGCACCCAGCCGTCCCAGTCGTCCTCGGACAGCGGGTCCTCGATGGAGACCATCGGGTAGGCCGAGACCAGCTCGCTGTAGTACGCGGTCATCTGCTCCGCGCTGCGCTTGCTCTTCTCGAAGGTGTACGCGCCGTCCGAGTAGAACTCGGTGGCGGCCACGTCGAGCGCCAGCGCCACGTCGCGGCCCAGCTTGTAGCCGGCCTTCTCGACGGCCACGGCGATCAGGTCGAGCGCCTCGCGGTTGCTGGACAGGTTGGGCGCGAAGCCGCCCTCGTCGCCCAGGCCGGTGGCCAGGCCCTTGCTCTTCAGCACGGACTTGAGGGCGTGGTAGACCTCGACGCCCCAGCGCAGGCCCTCGCGGAAGGACTCGGCGCCGATCGGCGCGATCATGAACTCCTGGATGTCCACGTCGGTGTCGGCGTGCGAGCCACCGTTGAGGATGTTCAGCATCGGCACCGGCAGGATGTGCGCGTTGGGGCCGCCCAGGTAGCGGAACAGCTCCAGCCCGCTGGACTCGGCGGCGGCCTTGGCCACCGCCAGCGAGACGCCGAGGATGGCGTTCGCGCCGAGGCGCCCCTTGTCCGGGGTGCCGTCCAGGTCGACCAGCTTCTGGTCGACCACCCGCTGCTCGACGGCCTCGATGCCGACCAGCTCGGGCCCGATCTCGTCGAGGACGGCGGTGACGGCCTTCTCGACACCCTTGCCGTTGTACCGGGTCGTGTCGCCGTCGCGCAGCTCGACGGCCTCGTGCTCACCGGTGGACGCGCCGGAGGGCACCGCGGCCCTGGCCAGCGTGCCGTCGTCCAGCGCGACCTCTACCTCGACGGTCGGGTTGCCTCGCGAGTCCAGGATCTCGCGCGCGCCGACCTGCTCGATGACCGCCACAACAGCTCCTATCCAGCGTTCAGGGGCTCATCCCTCGACCAGCCTAGCCGGGTGGACAGATCACCCGGAGGCGGCACGCTCGCGTGCCGAAACGAGAGCGTAATCATTCTGAATCGAGGGAGAAAGAGGCCAGCTTCGACAAGATCGACGGCAGCTGTCCGGTATGCAGCACGCCGAGGCGTTTGGTCGCCCTGGTCATGGCCACGTACAGGTCGTTCGCGCCGCGCGGCGACTCCGTCAGCATCAACTCCGGCTCGACCAGCAGCACCGAGTCGAACTCCAGCCCCTTGGCCTGTCCGACGGTCAGCACCACGACCGGGCTCTCCAGGTCGTCGCCGCCGACCGCGAACGCGCCGGCCAGCGAGCGGGGCACGAGCACCGCCAGTCGCCCGTCCTCCAGCCGCTTCTCCTCACGGGCCACAGCCCTGGGCACGGCCTCGGCCAAATCCTCGACTTTCTCGTGCCACGGCGGCAATCCCGAGTCACGGACCGAGCTCGGCGGCACCGCGTCGGGGTCGAGGCTGGCCAACACGTCGGTGGCCACGGCCATGATCTCGGCCGGGGTCCGGTAGTTCACGGTGAGTTCGGCCAGCCGCCACCGGTTGGCCACGTACGGGCTGAGCGCCTGGCCCCACGAGGTGGTGCCGGCCAGGTCGCCGGTCTGCGCGATGTCGCCGACCACGGTCATGGACCGGCTGGGGCAGCGGCGCATCAGCACCCGCCACACCATCTCCGACAGCTCCTGCGCCTCGTCCACGATCACGTGGCCGAAGGTCCAGGTGCGGTCGTCGGCGGCCCGCTCGGCGGCGGTCAGGTAGTCGCTCTGGGCCACGCGGGCGACCAGGGCGTCGGCGTCGAGCATGTCCACGGCCATCAGGACATCGGGATCGGACTCGTCCTGGAGGTCCAGGATGTCCAGCACGCCCTGGGCGTAGGCCAGGTCCTGCCGGCGCTTGGCCGCGGCGGCGGCCTTGAGCGCGCGGTCGTCCTCGCCGAGCAGCTCGGCGGCCTCGTCCAGCAGCGGCGCGTCGGCCGGCGTCCACTCCGCGCCGGGATCGCGGCGCAGCAACTGCCGCTCCTGCTGGGACAGTCCGCGGCCGGCGGCGTTGAGCCGCTTCTCCGACGCGTACAGGTCGGTCAGCAGCTGCTCGGGGGTGAGGATCGGCCACAGCTTGTCGATCGCCCCCATCACCCGCTGGTCCTCACGGAGCTCGGCGCGGATGTCGGCGACGTCGTCGGAGTCCAGGAACTGGGAGCCGAGCCGGTTGGCGACGAGCCGGGCCAGCGCGCCGATGATCTCCCGCTCGAACACCGGCCGGGCCGCGTTGTGCGGACGGCGCGAGCGCCGGGCCCGGCCACGGGCGTCGGCCAGCGTCTTGCGGTCCAGCACCAGGGTGTCGCGCTCGTGCGGGATCTCGATGCCGTCCCGCGGCACCCACTGCCGGTCGCGGACCGCGGCCTGGAGCACCTCGGCCATGACCAGGCGGCCCTTGACCGCGCTGACCTCGACCGGCTCGCTGCCGACGGCCTTGAGCCCCGGGTACAGCTCGCCGACGGTGTTGAGCAGCACGCCGGTCTCGCCCAGCGACGGCAGCACCTGGCTGATGTAGTTGAGGAAGGTCGAGTTGGGGCCGACCACCAGCACGCCGCGCTTCTCCAGCTGGCGACGGTGGGTGTAGAGCAGGTACGCGGCGCGGTGCAGGGCCACCGCGGTCTTGCCGGTGCCGGGGCCACCCTGCACGACCAGCACGCCGTTGAGCTCGGAGCGGATGATCCGGTCCTGCTCGGCCTGGATGGTGGCGACGATGTCGCTCATCCGGCCGGTGCGGCTGGCGCCGACCGCGGCCAGCAGCGTGGCCTCGCCGACCAGGCCCTCGTTGCGGCCGGGCACGGCCTGCGCGAGGTCGAGGACCTCGTCGTCGAGGCCGACCACGTTGCGGCGGCGGGTGCGGATGTGCCGGCGGCGGGTCACGCCGTCGGGGGACGCGGCGGTGGCGAGATAGAACGGGCGGGCCGCGGGGGCGCGCCAGTCCATCAACAGCGGCTCGTAGTCACCCTCGGTGCGAAAGATGCCAATTCGCCCGATGTGCTGAAGTTCGCCGTTCTCGAAATCGAGCCGACCGAAACAGAGGCCGTTCTCGACCGCGCTGTACTGGGCGAGATCGCTGGAGTGCATCGCGGTCGCGGTGTCGCGCTCGGAACGGGCCTGCGGCGTGCCGCCCGTCTCCAGCAACACGCGGGCCAGCCGGCGCGACGTCTGTTCCCGGAGGTCGTCGAGCCGGCCGTAGAGCATGGAGACGTATTCCTGCTCTCGGTCGATTTCCTGACTGTCCGGAATACTCGCAGGGCTTGACAACTGACCTCACTCACCGTTATATTCTGGCACAGACACGTGTTTTCGTGGTTTTTAGTTGTGCGTACAGACCGGTAAATCTATCAAACCGCTGGTCGCGCGCGCCACCTGTCACCGGTGTTGTGCCCGGATGGTCCATCGAAGTCACAGCCGATCTTGCGTACTGTGGGAACGACCATGAGCGACAGCACCTTCGAGGCGTTCCGACGGGCCGAGGCGCTGGTGTCGAACGGCCGTCCGCTGGACGCGCTGCGCGAACTGCGTCCGGTGCTCGACGCCGAGCCGGACCTGCCCTCCGTCGTGCAGCTGGCCGGCCGTGCCTACCTCAACTCGGCCCAGTTCCGACGGGCCGAGGAGGCGTTCAGCCGACTCGTCGAGATGGACCCGAGCGACCATTACTCGCTGTTCGCGCTGGGCAAGACCCTGCAGCGGCAGGGCCGGCACGCCGAGGCCATCACCCACCTGCGGCTGGCCGTGGCGATGAACCCGCTGCCCGAGTACCAGGAAGCCCTCGGCGAGGTCAGTGCCCGGCTGGCGTTGCGCAACCACCCACAGGCCGGCGACTGACGGTGTGAAGGCGTCCTTCCTCCACTCCGAGTGGAGGAATGGTCCCTTCCGAACCTCAGAGCTTGCCGAGGCTGACCTTGCCGTAGGCGTCGGCGTTGGAGAAGACGTCCTGGCCGTAGGCGGTGGAGTTGTTGTAGGCGAGGACGGCGTCCCACCAGTTCTTGGGCACCGACAGGTCGCCGCCCATCGCGCACATGTAGCGGGCGGCGGTCATCGCGGCGTCGTCGATGTTCTGCGGATCGGGGTCCTTGCCGTCATTGCTGGCCCGCACGCCCCAACGGTGCCAGGTGGCCGGCGCGAACTGCATGGGGCCGACCGCGTGGTCCCAGGTGGTGTCGCCGTCCAGCTTGCCCTTGTCGGTGTCGGGCACGGCCAGGAAGCCGGGACTGCCGTCCAGCGCCGGGCCGATGATCGGCCGCGACTCCTCGCCGTTGGCCTGGACGCTGGCGCCGCCGTAGCGGCCGTGCTTGGACTCGACCCGGCCGAGCCCGGCCAGCGTGGCCCAGGTGATGTGGCAGGCCGGGTTCTTGGTCTGGTAGGCCAGGTCGGCGTTGGCGTAGGCGATCAGCACCCGCTCGGGCACGTCGCTGTAATAGGTGACGCGGGCGATCCAGCCCTGGAAGTTCTCCCGCGGCACGGCGGTCTGCGCGGCCGGCACCGGGGTGGCCGGGCCGGGGATGGCCGAGCCTCGGGCCACCTCCAGCGGCGGCACCCGGAACGGCGGCGGCCCGGACGGGCCGGACGGCACCGGCGGCTTGGGATGGCTCAGCCAGTTCACGGCATAGATCGCGCCGGCGCCCAGGGCGAGCACCAGCGCGATCAGGAAAGCCTTGCCGAAGATCTCGCCGCTCCGGCGCTTGCGCGGCGGCGGCGACGGATATGGCGTCCCGGCCGGCGTGCGCGGAGGGGTCGAGTAGGCCATGGAGCCAGGCTACGTGGAACTCGGCCAGTGCCGGCGCCAGTCGTCCGCGGTCAACCGGGTCGGGTCCAGACCAGCGGCTTTGGCCGACAGCTCGGCGGCCCGCACGTCGCGTTCGAACTGCCGCGCCACGGCCCGCAGCTCGCTCTCCGGGTCCTCGCCGGCCAGCTTGGCCACCGCGGTCACGCCGAACAGCGTCGCGCCGGTGTCGTCGCCCGCCGGCAGCAGGTCCACCGGCAGGCCAACGCGGGCCACCCGCTGGGTCAGCTTGGCCGCCAGCGACACCGCGGGCTGGCCGAGCGCCACGCCGTCCACGCTGGACTCGCGCTTCTTCTCGGCCTGCTTGAGCTCTTCCCAGCGGCGGTCGTGCCGGTCGAGCTCGAAGCCCTCTTCCTCGGTGGCGAACACGTGCGGATGCCGGCCGACCAGCTTGTCCACCAGGTCGCCGGCCACGTCGTCGATGTCGAACGGCTCGCCGTGCTCGGCCGCCACGCGGGCGTGGAACAGCACCTGGAGCAGCACGTCGCCGAGTTCCTCGCGCAGCGCCGCCCGGTCACCGTCCTCGATCGCCTCGAGCAGCTCGTAGGTCTCCTCGACCAGGTACTGCCGCAGCGACTCGTGGGTCTGCTCGGCGTCCCACGGGCAGCCGCCGGGCGAGCGCAGCCGGTCCATCACCGACGCCGCGTCCAGCAGGGCCGAGCCCGCCGGTTCCGGCGTGTCGATCCTGGTCGCCCCGGCCGCCAGCAGCGCTGCCGCGGCGGGTTCCGTGGCGTCGGTCGCGATCAGGACCGCGTCGGCGCCCAGCTCCTCGCCGGCCAACTCATTGGCGCCGAGGGACTGCCGCAGCTGCTCGGGCACGTCCTTGCCCGCCCAGACCTGCGTGGCCGCCCGCAGCGCCGGCAGCGCGGCCGCCGGCAGCACGCCGGGCAGGCGCGGACTGAGCAGCACGACAACAGCGGTCACGGGTTCGTCTTCACCGTCTTCAGGATCGACGACGACTCGCCGTCGCTGGGCGACACCAGGCCGGTCAGCGGCTCCCAGACGCCGAAGCGCGGGTTGAGCGTGACGCCGGCCTGCGCCGCGTAGCGGATCATCTGCGACTGGCCGAAGCTGCCCGCGACCTGGCTGACATCCTGGCCGCCGGTGGTGTCACCGGCGTTCTCGGTGCGCTTCTGGACGTAGGCGACGACCCAGATGTTCTCCTGCTGCACCGGGAAGGCGATGACCGAGCCGGCGTTGGCGGCGAACATCGGGGCCAGCTCCTGCGGCGTGGTCGCCGGCGAGCCGGTCAGGTTGGCCGTCGACTTGGGCTTGCTGCCGTCCTGGCTCTGCGCGCCGGCCATCGCCTGGTTGACGATCGCGGTGTGCTGGTCGGGGTGGGCCAGGAGCTTGTCGACCAGCGCCTGCGCGCCGTTGCGGTCCTGGGTGACGGCGTAGTCGTAGGTCACGGCCGTGGTGCGGACCTGCTTGGCGCCGATCGCCTGCCACAGCAGCGAGTCGCGCAGGTAGCCCTTGAGCACGTCGCCCTTGACCGGGATGTTCTTGGTGTCGCTGTAGGACGGCAGCTGGCCGGACGCGGTCTGCTGCGCGTAGACCTGGTCGACCTGCGCCTCGCTGACCGTCACACCCAGCTTGGCCGCCAGCTGCTTGGTCGCCTCGTCCCACACCGCCAGCTGCACGATGGTGCGGGCGATCGGCGGGAAGGTGCTCGGCTTCTGCTGCTGGAGCTGGCGCGCGTCCGGGCTGCCGGCCAGCACGTCCGTGATCCGCTGCTGGACCGACTCCAGGCTCACCTGGCCGCTGCCGATGACGGCGGCGGCGCCGATGTCACCGCCGCCCGGGCCGGCGCCACAACCGGTGACCAGGGCGCCGACTGCGGCACAGGCGGCAAGGACGGCGATGGGACGGCGAATGGCGATCGTCACAGTGCGCACTCTCTCACAGTGAAGATGATCTCAACCAGCCGCTACCGGCTTGGGTTTTCCCAGCAGCGACTCGATGAAGTGGGCACACCAGTCCAGCAGCTCGGTGTCCCGCAGCGGCGGCGCGCCGATCCGGCCGCCGGCCGGGCCCTCGGTCGGCCGCGGCACCGACACGGTGTGGGTGGTCGGCTTGTACAGCGCCTTCGGGTACAGCCGCTTCATCCGCACCAGCTGCGAGTCCAGCAGCTCCATCGGCGCGAACCGGATCGAGCTGGACTGGGTGGCCACCTCGGTGACGCCGTGGGCGCGGCAGGTCTGCCGGAACCGGGCCACCGCGAGCAGCCGCTCCACCGGGGCCGGCGGCTGGCCGTAGCGGTCCTGGAGTTCTTCCTTGACCGCCACCAGCGACGCCTCGTCGAAGGCCGCCGCGATCTTGCGGTACGCCTCCAGCCGCAGCCGCTCCCCCGGCACGTAGTCGTGCGGGATGTGCGCGTCCACCGGCAGATCGACGCGGACCTCGGCCAGCTCCTCGCCGTCGTCCTCGGTCGGCGCGCCGGCGTGCTTGCGGAACGCCTCCACCGCCTCGCCGACCAGCCGCACGTAGAGGTCGAAACCGACGCCGGCGATGTGGCCCGACTGCTCGGCGCCGAGGATGTTGCCGGCGCCGCGGATCTCCAGGTCCTTCATGGCCACCGCCATGCCCGCGCCGAGCTCGGTGTTCTGCGCGATGGTGGCCAGCCGGTCGTGCGCGGTCTCGGTCAGCGTGCCGTCCGGCGGGTACAGGAAGTAGGCGTAGCCGCGTTCCCTGGCCCGGCCGACGCGGCCGCGCAGCTGGTGCAGCTGGGCCAGGCCGAGCAGGTCGCCGCGCTCCACGATGAGCGTGTTGGCGTTGGAGATGTCCAGGCCGGTCTCGACGATCGTGGTGCAGACCAGGACGTCGAACTCGCGCTCCCAGAAGCCCTCGATGATCTTCTCGAGGCGGTCCTCGTTCATCTGGCCGTGCGCGGTGGCGATACGGGCCTCCGGCACCAGCTCGCGGATCCGGCGGGCCGCCCGCTCGATCGAGGACACCCGGTTGTGCACGAAGAACACCTGGCCGTCGCGCAGCAGCTCGCGGCGGATGGCCGCGCCGACCTGCTTGTCGTCGTAGGCGCCGACGTAGGTCAGGATCGGGTGCCGCTCCTCCGGCGGGGTCAGGATGGTCGACATCTCGCGGATGCCGGCCAGGCTCATCTCCAGCGTGCGCGGGATCGGCGTCGCCGACATGGTCAGCACGTCGACGTGCGTGCGCAGGGCCTTGATGTGCTCCTTGTGCTCGACGCCGAAGCGCTGCTCCTCGTCCACGATGACCAGGCCGAGATCCTTGTAGCGCAAGCCGGTCTGCAGCAGGCGGTGGGTGCCGATGACGACGTCCACCTCGCCGTCGGCCAGGCCCGCCACGACCTTCTCCGACTCGGCCGGGTCGGTGAACCGGGACAGGCCCTTCACGTTGACCGGGAACTGCCGCATCCGCTCGCTGAACGTGTTCAGGTGCTGCTGGGCCAGCAGCGTGGTCGGCACCAGCACCGCCACCTGCTTGCCGTCCTGCACCGCCTTGAACGCGGCGCGGACGGCGATCTCGGTCTTGCCGTAACCGACGTCGCCGCAGATCACCCGGTCCATCGGGACCGCGCGCTCCATGTCCCCCTTCACCTCGTCGATGGCCGCCAGCTGGTCGGCCGTCTCGGTGAACGGGAACGCGTCCTCCAGCTCGCGCTGCCACGGCGTGTCCGGGGCGAAGGCGTGGCCCGGCGCGGACTGCCTCGCGGCGTAGAGCTGCACCAGCTCGGCGGCGATCTGCTTGACCGCCTTCTTGGCCTTGGCCTTGGTGTTCTTCCAGTCCGAGCCGCCCAGCTTGTTCAGCGTGGGCAGCTCGCCGCCGACGTAGCGGGAGACCTCGTCGAGCTGGTCGGTCGGCACGAACAGGCGGTCGCCCGGCTGGCCCCGCTTGCTCGCCGCGTACTCCAGCACCAGGTACTCGCGGGTGGCGCCGGCGACCGTGCGCTGCACCATCTCCACGTAGCGGCCGATGCCGTGCTGCTCGTGCACCACGTAGTCGCCGGACTTGAGCGCCAGCGGGTCGACCGCGTTGCGCCGCCGCGACGGCATCTTGCGCATGTCCCGCGTCGACGTGCCGCCGCGGCCGCCGGTCAGGTCCGTCTCGGTGAGCACGACCAGGCCCAGGCCGCTGGCCAGGAAGCCGTCCTCCATCGAGCCGCGGGCCACCGTGACGACGCCCGGTTCCGGGGCGTCGAGCAGGCCGTTCTCGGCCAGCCGCGCCGGCACCTCGGCCTCGGACATCTGCTCCACGGCCCGCTGCGCCGTGCCGGTGCCCGGGACGATGAGCAGCGCCGTGCCGCCCGTCGCCGTGTGGGCCCGCAGGTCGGCGAAGGCCCGGTCCACCTCGCCCCGGTACGACTCCACCGGCGTGACGTCCAGGCGCAGCACGCCTTCCACGTCCGTGGTCAGCTGGCTCATCGTCCACCACGACCGGCCACTGTCCACTGTGGTCGTCGCGACGTCGGCCAGCGCCCGGTAGGCCGAGGCGCCCAGGTCGATCGGCGCCTTGCCGCCACCGGCCGCCGCCATCCAGGAGGCCTCCAGGAACTCCTGGCCCGTGCGGACCAGGTCCTGGGCTCGGGTCCGGATCTTCTCCGGGTCGTTGACCAGCACGATCGTGCCCGCCGGCACGACCTCCGTGAGCAGCTGGAGCTCGCCGACACAGAGCGCCGGGATCAGCGCCTCCATGCCCTCCACCGCGATGCCGTTGGACAGCTTGTCCAGCATCTCCGCCAGCTGCGCGTCCGCCTGGTGATCGGCGGCCAGCTCCGCCGCCCTGGCCTTGACCTGCTCCGTCAGCAGCAGCTCGCGGCACGGCGGGGCCGTGAAGGCCTGGATCTCGCCCGGCAGCGACCGCTGGTCGGCGACCGAGAACGCCCGGATCTCGCTGACCTCGTCGCCCCAGAACTCCACCCGGACCGGGTGCTCCAAGGTCGGCGGGAAGACGTCAAGGATGCCGCCGCGGACCGCGAACTCGCCGCGCTTCTCCACCATGTCCACGCGCACGTAGGCCAGCTCGGCCAGGCGCTCCACCAGCTGCTCGAAGTCGTGCTCTGCGTTGGTTTCGAGATGCACCGGAGCCAGCTCGCCCAGCAGCGGCGCCATCGGCTGGATCAGGCTGCGGACGGTCGCCACCACGACTTTCAGCTGCCCCGCCGGGTGCTCTTCCGGGTGCGCCAGCCTCCTCAGCACCTCCAGCCGGCGGCCCACCGTGTCCGCCCTCGGCGACAACCGCTCGTGCGGCAGCGTCTCCCAGGACGGGAACAGCTCGACCGCGTCCGCCCCCAGCAGATCCTTCGCGATCGCCCCCAGCTCATCCGCTTCGCGCCCCGTCGCCGTGATCGCCAGCACCGGCCGTTGCGTGGCCAGCGCCGCCACCAGCAGCGGCCTCCCCGCCGGCGGCCCCTCCAGCTCCAGGCGTGGCGTCTCCACCGCCCCCAGCGCCTCACGCAGCGACTTGTCCGCGAGCACGGCGGTCAACAGACCGGACAAACGGCCGGGCTGGGTCACTTCGACAGTCCCCCTCGGATGCACCTCGACACGCCACCAAGCCTAGGCCGCTACTCCGACAAGGACCCGCCCTGGTCCATAACCCCAGGTCAGCGCGATATGCGGGTCACCAGCACTCGGGCACCTGTCATCGCACGGCCGCCGCCCATCCGACACCACGAACTTCTTCGCCGCCTGCCGGACCAGGTCGAGCGACACCTCCGACCGAGGACGCCGATCCCGCGTCGATCAACGCATCGACCTCCGCCGCCGTGCTGACCACCGGCCGATTCCCCTTGTGCTCCTTGAGGTGGAACACCACCTCAGCGCCGCGCACCATCATTTCCCACTTCTGCCGAAGTATTGCGCCCCAAGGAAAGCTCATACAACCTAGGCTCTTCTGCATGACTGCCGCCGAGGCACGTGCCCGCTTCCGGTCCGGTCACGTCACGCCCACCGCGGGGTTGGCCCCCGGCCACACCCAGGCCAACCTCATCGCCGTGCCCGTCTCGTGGGCCTACGACGTCCTGTTGTTCGCGCAGCGCAATCCCAAGCCCTGTCCCGTTCTCGACGTCACCGACGCCGGTGTGCCCCACACTTCCCTCGCCCCCGGCGCGGATCTCCGCACCGATCTGCCTTCCTACCGCGTCTGGGTCTCCGGCTCTCTCGTCACCGAATGCCCTGACGCCACCGACTTCTGGCGTGACGACCTCGTCGCGGTGCTCATCGGCTGCAGCTTCACCTTCGATTCTTTCCTGCTGGCCGCCGGCATACCCCTTCGCGGCAGCAATGTCCCCATGTACATCACCGATCGGCCATGCCGCCCCACCCCTCGCCTCCGCGGACCCCTCGTCGTCTCCATGCGCCCCATCCCCGCCGACCTCGTAGACACCGCCGTTTCCGTCACCCGGCTCATGCCCGCCGTACATGGGTCCCCCGTGCACATCGGCGCTCCATCCGACCTCGGCATCACCGACCTGTCTCACCCTGACTTCGGTGTCCCCGTCGACCTTCTCCCCGGCGAAGTCCCCGTCTTCTGGGCCTGCGGCGTCACTCCCCAAGCCGCCGTGATGGCCTCCAAGCCCCCGTTCGCCATCACCCATTCCCCCGGCCACATGTTCATCACCGACGCACTCGACACCGACTACCGGATCTGACCGCGCCGAAACTCGGTATCTCATTTCGTTGCTGGACCGGCATCATCGTGGCCGACAGCCGACCTACCCGGAGGGGACGTACTCGTGGACTCGAGCGGCGTGCGATTCCCCGCCATGCGCAACGAGATCGTCGATGCCGTGCGGGCGTTGTCGGACAAGGACTACCAGTGGTCCGCCTGGATTCGCCGCGAGTTGCCACCCGGCCGGTACGACGAGTTCACGCACCGCGTGCACATTCTGTACGACGACACCGACGTGCTGGCGAACCCGTACGACACCGTCGGGGACTATCTGCGGTCCACTTTGGAAGCCGCCGCGATGCAGACGCTCGGCGCCGTGCTCGGTCAGCTTTTCCACTCGCTCGGTACCGAACGCACCGACGAGGAGTACCTCCGCGCCCCCGGCTGGCCCCTCGTCGTGACAGCCGCGCAGGCGGCACTCGCCGTGTTGGAACAGCCATGAGCGCATAGGCGGGGGCACCGTGTGGCGTGAGGTAGTGCTGGCTCTGCCCGGTGCCGAGAGCGAACAGCGCTGGGAAGCCGAACTGGCGTCGTTGCCCGGTGTCTCCATGATCGACGGTCGTCGCCTGCATCTCACGTTCGACGGCGCAGGTGCCCGATCATCGGCTCGCCCTCGTACTGTCTCGAGGATCTTTTCGGTGTGCGGCAGACCTGTTCGCGGTTAAGAACGACTGCTGACGCCGAAATCCGGACCCGGCTCCGTCTACTGCACTCCCGACCACTACGACACCTTCTACTACATCGAAAAATGTAGTGACCAATGCCGCCAGGCCAACCGTTCGACCTCACCTCACCCGTCAAGCCCTGGGTCGTGGTCACACAGGACGACGACTTTGTCGCGCATGACCTTGTCACGGCGCTCGCTCGCAGTGGCGTCGTCAAGCGGCTGGACTCGACGAGGATGACCGACACCTCCGGCCTGTTCGCCGAATTCGCGAACAAGCTCGAGTTCCCGTCGTACTTCGGCCACACCTGGTATGCACTGGTGGATTGCCTTGACGACCTGCACGGCAGCGCCAACGGCCGGCTGCCGGTCGCGATCGTCGTCGAGGACGCCGACCCGGTTGTCGACACCGACTTCTTCCCGCTCTTCATCACCCTGCTCTGTGAGGCCGCCGACCGGGCGAACCTCTCACTGGATGCCGACGATCTCCCTCGAGATCGCCCACCATTTCCGCTTCATTTTATCTTCTTCGCAAGGAGAACAAAGATGAAGCAGGTTGCCGGTCGGCTGCGTGAACGGGATGACCTGTCGGTGCTCGAATCCGACGATCGCCTTCTTGTCAGCTCGAAACCCGATTGAGTTTCCGCTTCCCGCCGACGAAGTCCGGCTGGCCTCGGGGAACGCCGACGGGCTTCGATCATTGGCTCGGCACCTGTTAACCCTTGCCCAGGAAGAGGTGCCGCTGATGAAACCGCTTACCGAGACCGAAGCCGGGGCTTGCCTTCCAGGTGGGACAAGCCGTTCCACGCCAGGTTGACCAGGTGCGCGGCGACCTCGTCCTTCTTGGGCTTCCGCACTTCCAACCACCACTGGCCGGTCAACGCCACCATGCCCACCAACGCCTG
>Ga0310811_10008419_pt1 | contig 13257 bp, 9 predicted proteins | sample YCmetagenome_FD_207642 | JGI IMG/M metagenome (GOLD analysis project Ga0310811, IMG submission 207642) | Soil microbial communities from experimental microcosm in Duke University, North Carolina, United States - YC | ecosystem: Engineered > Artificial ecosystem > Soil microcosm > Unclassified ...
AACAAGATCTGGAACGCCTCGCGCTTCGTCATGATGACGACGGCAGAGATTGGTGGAGGGGTGCCATCCATCAACGAAGTGCAGCCACGTACGCTGGCGGATCGCTGGATACTGCATCGTCTGGCGCGCGTTGTCGAGTCGGTGACGCGGCTGATCGAAGATTTTCAGCTGGGAGAGGCGGGACGTCAGATCAATGATTTCTTCTGGTCAGATTATTGTGACTGGTATGTAGAGACAGCCAAAGTGCAGATTCAGGGCGATGAGCAGGAGCGCCGCTCGACCGCTGGCATTCTGCGTATGGTCCTGGATCAGAGTTTGCGTCTGCTGCATCCGTTCATGCCGTTTGTCACTGAAGAAGTCTGGCAACTGCTATACAGCACCAGCGAGTCAGCACAGGAGCGTTGGCCTGCTTCGGCGTTGATTATCGCAGCCTGGCCGTATGCTTCTATGCTGGCGATCGACGAAGAGGCGGATGAGCAGTTCAAGCTCGTGCAAGAAGTGATCACGCGTATTCGTGATGCGCGCAACCAGATGAACGTCGAGCAAGCGAAGCGCATACCGGTCATCATGGCTGTAGGCGAGTTGCAGGAGATGTTTGAAGCTCAGGCCCCGTTGATTGAATTTCTGGCGCGCACCGAGAAGCCGCAACTCCATTCCGCACTCACGCAGAAGCCAGAGCAGGCGATGAGCTTGCTGGCAGAGAGCGTCGAGGTCTATCTACCGTTAGCGGGCATGCTGGACCTTGGGAAAGAGGTGGCGAGGCTGGATAAAGAGATTGGGCAGGTGCAGCAGGACATTGCGCGTGTGCAGGGGAAATTGGCCAACGAGAACTTTGTCGCTCGCGCAAAACCGGAAGTTGTGGAGAAAGAGCGTGAGAAGTTGGCGGGACAAGAGGAGCGTCTTGGAAAACTTCAAGCGCGACGTGCTGAGCTTGCTGGATAAACGCTGGAATTGTTTGTTTGTTCCCAAATGTGGTTCTACAGTAGAAAAGAGCCCAGATTTCCAATTTTCTGGAAATCCGGGCTCTTTTCTTATGGGGGATTAGTTGTGCGTGTAAGAGCGTGTGAGGTAACCTAAACGACGTTCTTACATCTTCCCTTTGAAATTGCCGCTAGACAGGGAGCATGTGATATGGTATAGTACGAGAAGGAGCGGTATGTGTGGCATGTGAGAGGAGGAGAAGAGATATGCCGGGCTCATGGGATAATAAACTAAAGTTATTGATCACCGAAGTGCCTCAAGATTTTGTGTCCTGGTTAGTGGAGGGGGCGACGTATGAAGAGGAAATATCACCACATCTTAAAGCACGCCATGTTGATGCGGATGTTTTGTATCGGATTTCTGTGAATGGGCGTCCTTACTTATTGCATATTGAATTCCAGGTAAGCGGAAAAGCAAAGATGGCCGAGCGGTTGTGGGAGTACAACGTACTGGCTACTATTAGAAATGACCTTCCTGTATATTCTTTTGTCATATACTTAAAGCAAAAAGGCCGTATTGCTGTTTCGCCTTATAAGCGTGAGGCTCATAATGGAGAATGTATACACCAGTTCCATTTTGAGACAATCAAGTTGTGGGAGGTACCAACAGCAGAACTCAAAGGTCTGGGTCTCAAAGGATTATTGCCGTTGTTGCCCCTGACGCGGGAAGGGAAAACAATAGCTGTGGTAGAAGATATCATCACTGAGCTTTGTGCGTATGAAGGAAAATCACGTAGCGAGCTCTTATCGTTGACCTATGGTCTGGCGTCGCTGATTTTTTCGGGTGATGATGAGCAAAAAAGCTGGCTGAAAAGGAGGTTCGATATGCTTGATGATTTGTTGAAGGAATCCTGGGCTTTTCAGGAGATTTTGCAGAAGGGTTTACAGCAGGGGCTAGAACAGGGGCTAGAGCAGGGGCTAGAACAGGGGCTAGAACAGGGGCTAGAGCAGGGGCTAGAACAGGGGCTAGAACAGGGGCTAGAACAGGGGCTAGAAGCGTTTCGTCAGACCCTGGTCGCGGTAGTTGAAAATCGATATGCTACGCTGGTACCATTAGCCAGAAAGAAGGCGGAAGCGACCTCTGATATAAGCACATTGCAACAGCTCTTTCTCCAGGTAAGTCTTGCTCAGGATGAGGAAGAGATGCGCAAGCATCTCGAAAAGGCATAGAAGAGCCCGGATCTTCAAGAATAGCCTGGCATAGGACGATGAAATGGCTACGTAAGAGGGCCATCTCCGCTGATATCGCCTGGCCTCTCAGACGGAGATACCCTCTTTCTTTCCCTTATACGACAGCCTCCTCATCGGGTGTGGAGGCAAATTGCTCGTGATAGAGCCGGGCGTAGAGCCCGTCGAGGGCGAGCAGTTCTTGATGCGTGCCTCGTTCCACGATTTCGCCTTTGTCGACAACCAGAATAATATCGGCCGCCAGAATCGTCGAGAGACGGTGCGCGATGGCCAGCGTCGTGCGTCCCTGCATCAAAGGCTCCAGCGCGGCCTGAATGAGTCGCTCAGAGTGTGTATCGAGAGCGCTTGTGGCCTCGTCCAGAATCAGAATGCGCGGATTTTTGAGAATCACACGTGCGATGGCGATACGTTGTTTCTCACCACCTGAGAGTTTGTAGCCGCGCTCACCGACGATCGTATCATAACCTTCGTCGAGATTCATAATACGGTCATGAATCGCGGCCGCTCTGGCTGCTGCGATCATCTCGTCTTCAGTGGCGTCTTCGCGGGCGTACATAAGATTCTCGCGTATAGAGGCATGGAACAGATAGGTTTCCTGCGTCACCACGCCGACGAGTTCGCCAAGTGAAGCCAGAGCTACGTCCCTGACATTGATGCCATCGATAGAGACTTCGCCGCTATCGACATCGTAGAGACGTGGCACCATATAGGTAATCGTCGTCTTCCCTGCGCCGCTGGGGCCAACCAGCGCGGCAAGCTGACCCGGCTTGATCGAGAACGAAACATCGTTCAGTGTCTGGCGAAATGGCTCTCCATTGGTACGTGTGGCAAGAGGAAGTGGTGACAGTGGGTGAGCAGCGTCCACTTGCCGGGACTGCTCGGGACTGGCTGCCTCTTCCTGGTAGTAGGTAAAAGAGACATTGCGAAACGTCACATCGCCGCGTACTTGATCGGGTTTGAGACGAAGCGCGTTTGTCTTGTCCTGAATATCAATTGGTAGATCGAGATATTCAAAAATGCGGTCGAAGAGGGCCAGCGCACCCTGAATATCAACCTGAACACTGAGCAATTGACCGATAGGAAAGAAGAGACGGCTCTGTAACGTCGTGAAGGCCACAATAATACCGAAGGTCATATGCTCCTGCCCAAGTAGAGGAACACGGTCAATGATTTGCCAGCCCGCGATCAGATAGACAACTGCTGGCATGATCGAAAAGAACGTACCGATAAACATAAAGAACCAGCGTCCAATCATCTGCTGGCGTACTTCGAGGTCGGCCAGATTCTGATTTTCTTGCTCAAACTGCGTACGGGCGTATTGCTGTCGCCCAAAAGTTTTGACCAGGAGAATGCCACTGACCGAGAGTGTTTCCTGCATCATCGTCGTAAGCGAAGCCAGGCTCTTCTGCGTCTCCTTACTGGTGATACGGCGAACATTGCCGACCTTGTAGGTAATCCAGAGGAAGAGAGGCAGGAGACATAATGAGACTACCGTTAACGATGGGCTGAGAATCGCCATCGCAATAATGGTACTGATCGCCGTCGAGAAATTGGAGACGATACTGGTTGCCGTATTGGTAATCACATTTTGCACGCCGCCCACATCGTTTGAGAGGCGCGATTGAATTTCACCAGTGCGGGTCGCGGTAAAGAAGCGCAGGGACATGCTTTGCAGATGCGTGTACAGGCGATTGCGGAAGTCGCGCATCACATCCTGTCCGATGCGGTTATTGAGATACGATTGGCCGACACCGATGATGCCGGAAATAACCGGTGTGATGACCATGATGATCACATAAATCACCAGAAGATGAAGGTCGCCAGGGCGGATCGCATCATCGAAGATACGTTGAATCATCAAGGGGTTGATGAGGCCGAGAACCGTTGTGAGAATAATGGCGAACAGGACCAGGAGCACCTGAAACTTGTAAGGTGTGAAGGATTGTGCCACGCGTCTGACGGTTCTGGCGTCCGCTTTGCGTCCGCGTTTTTTCATATCTGCGACGTAGTCAGCCATATTGCCGCTACCCATACCATGCCATGCCATAATGAAACATCCTGCAAAGAAAATAGATAAGGAGAATCTCGTTACTACAAGTGTAACAAAGATAACTACATTTGCCACTGGCCAAGAGGCCGGTTTTCTAACCTGTAGATTTTGACAGGCAGAGTCGCTGGATCAGGCCCGCAAGAAGTGCTCCGCGTACTGGTACGGAAGGGAGCTTGAGATACTCCCGTTGCAGATTATGCATGCCCCCGCCAATAGGACCGAGACTATCGAGTGCTGGTGTGCCTGCTTCCATACAGAGATTGGCATCGGAGACACCTCCCTTTGGCTCGCCAATAATCTTAATATTTAGAGCCTCTGCCTCGTGCTGAGCTGCGGAAAGTAAATGTAAGACGGCGGGAGTTGCCTCATAAGGGCGGCGTCCAGGCGTGCGGGTCAGGATAGAGTGCGTATCTGGTATGCTATTCCCAGTAGCGATCTGCGTAAGGGCAGCGGAAGCCTGTTCCAGAGCGTGCAGCGAGGGAGCGCGTACGGAGATATGGCAACGTGCTCTGTCTGGTACAATATTGAGCGGTTCGCTGCTACTCACACGGGTGACATTGAACGTGACTCTGTAAAAGAGCGTGTTGAGATTGTGGATCGCAATCATCTTGTGCGCGAGCTCGATGACCGCTGAGCGTCCTTTGTGCGGTTCTGCTCCCGAATGAGCGGAGATGCCGCGCACTTCGAGCGTATATTTGTCAACGCCTTTGCGAGCAGGGGTGAGAATCTCCAGCGCTCGGGCCGATTCGAGGACAAGCGCAACATCAACCGTTTGTGCAACCTCACGAAGAAGCGCACCGCTTCCGCTAGATCCTACCTCTTCATCATTGTTGAAAACGACGCATAGTTCGCAGTAGTCCTCAAATCCGCTTTCCAGAAGCGCACGAAGCGTATGCAAACACATAACGACGCCCGACTTCATATCGATAACACCAGGACCATAAGCGATGTCATCACGGACCGTAAAGGGTTGCAGCTGAGCGGACCCGGCGGGATAGACGGTGTCTACATGACCAACCAGGAGAATGCGTTTTGTGCCATGCCCGCGACTGCGCGCGACGAGATTATCGCCAAAACCTATACTGGGATAGCGTGTAACAGAGAAATGGAGCTCGTTCAACCACAACTCCAGATAATCCATAATTCGGTTGACCCCTTCAACCTGACCGGTACCAGAATCGATATTGATCAATGTTTCAAGGCGTTGGAGAAAATCTTCCTGGTAGGATTGGAGAAGAGGCAGGTAGCTTTGAGCATAGGTGGTGAAAGTGGATGACATGAGCAATTTCCTTTGCTGGTGGTACGATGATAAGGTGGACATTCTCGTATTGTACCATAGCAAAACGTAGAAAATCGCCCATGCAATGTTTCAAGTGCATTATCAAGAGATGCCTATCCCAGGGAACGTCTGCCTGCGAGCGCGAGAAGGCAGATCCCAGGATTAAGTAGACGTCGCGGTTTGCATAGTCGTGCGCAGACGTTTATAGGCGATGCACAGGAGAGCTGAGTGTTTACTCCGCTCATTGTGATCGTCTGGCAGAGGGCGATGATAGTCGCGCAACTGCACACCGACCTCAGAGAAAGCCTGTTCAAGGGGGGTCGGCTGTTCAGCGAGATCGCTTGTATTGGCGAGATCGGTCAGGAGTGCGAGCCGCTGGCGACGCGGAAATTTTGCGACCACCTGCGCGGCGATTACCAGTGTGGCATGCGAGATAAGGAGATCGCAGGCGATCTGTGAAGGGTCTCTTACTTCTTGACCAGGCAAGGCCCGCTCTTGTAAAAGATCGTCTTGCGCAGGATGGATCAAGCGAGAGTCTTTTTTACAGCGGTCACGAAAATGATTTTGCGCGATGACTTTGCTTAATGATTTCAGAGAAACAACAGCAGGTACTTCACCGCGTTCGGCGCGCTGTGTATACCTGAATGTGCGCATGATACTTTCCTGCATGATCTCCTCTGCGATTTCTTTATATTGTCCGCGCCAGGAGTGCACGCCTGAATAGCATACCCACATGTGTACGAGAGAGAAGAGCCACGAAGAGAGCTCATGCCAGATATGCTCGCTAGCCTGTGTATGAGTAGAGAGCGTGATATCGGTATTATCCAGGTGCATGGGTAAGACCTCCTCAAGGGATACAGAGTCAATAGATACCTGAGCAAGATGTATCGCCTACGAAAAGATGTCTCCTACCAGTCATCCACCACATTTTTTGCAAAAAACCGGTTAAAAAATCAGTGTTTTCATAGATTCTTTTCAGAAAACTTTTTAAATGTAAAACAAGAAGAAACTTGACTATGGCAAAATAAGTTCATATGGTGTAAAGTAATAGTACCTAAAAGTTAAGAGTATTGTCAACCGCTAGTTTGTTCAATTGCGTGGAAAATGCCACAAATCGCGAATTGTAGGATTTCTGTCGGAAAGATTGGCTACTATTCCGAAAGTTTATTGAGCATCGCAGGTTTTCTTCTTCTATCCCAACGTCAGCATTTCTCTGAGGCCGTGTATGTTGCCAGGCGTAAAAGGATGTTTTTTAGTATAAAACAGCTATTAAACGAAAGAAACATATGCTACTATTGTCATGTAAAGAAGCAATGCCTTATCGAGGGAGATTGTTGATAGGTGTAAATGCAGGAGGCCAGGATGGACAAGCAAAGTAAGCAAAGGCTGGTGATTGATCACCTGAGAAGAGAAGATGCTCAAGAGCGCATTATGCAGAAGATCCAGAAAGGGCGAGCGGAAGCGACAGTAACGATTAGTAGAGCTGCTGAGCTATTTGATTTAAGTGAAAACCGCTTGCGTGATTGGGAAGAGCATGGTTTTCTTTCGCCCCAGCGTCCAACAGGGCCCAAGGGGCGACGTCTGTATACACCAGGCGAGCTTGATAAGTTGGCGATTATTCGTGAGTTGATTGATGCAGGCTATGGGCCAAGTGATATTCCGCCAGATGTAGATAAAATATTTCATTCATTGTTGAGCGCAAATGATCAACATATGCTCACAGAGCTTTTTGATCCTACGCTGTCCCATATAGAGAAAAGTGATACGCTGGTCGTGGATCAGCGTCTGGGTAAGGTCAGGAATGAGCTATTTCTGCGTTTTTATGCCGCGCGTGCCTTGCGTCTGGCTCTGATGATTATCTGTGAGGGGCTGCCTGATACGACAGCGGCTCTTATTTTACCATTACATGGGCGAGGAGCAGGCCAGATAGTGCAATCAATGGACGACATCTCGAGTGTCGGTGAGGCAATTATTGGCTGGCTCGGTCGTAGCCATTCTTCGCAACTGTTACTCACGACGTTGCCCGCATTTCAATATAGTACGGACTATCGCGTTTTGCCACTGGCAACCATGCGCGAAGATCATCTTGAGGAGGAGCCATGTGATGGCACGTTGCTTCTGCTGGATCGGCGCGCGAATCCTTTAACATTAAGCACAGAGGCTGTTGAACTGATCCATCGATTGCTGACTCCTTTATATGAAGATGTAGAGCTCTTGCGTGTTTACCTGGGACAAGGAATGCGCGATGTGGTTGATCCAGCCACAGATTTTAGCAGCAGCGCCAATTATTATGATGTGATACTGAATGGTTTCATGGATATGGTTATACGCCTGGGTGGTAAATTGGGCCAGGAGAACCGCTGGCGTTTTAGCTGTTGTTTGCTTCCGAAGGATTTGCAACTCCCCCCATCGCAGCGTAGTCTGGTGATTCGAGCGCAGAGCACGCATGCGCCGTATAAACTGGGACTCACGGTGATAACGCCAGAGAAGTATGCTTATAGTCCCAGCATTCGCGCTTTACAGAGTGGGCATATTGTCTATTTACCCCGCGTGTTGCCTTCTGATACATCGATAGCATTTTATGATCTGGAAGGGCCGCTTCGTTCCGCTATAGCCGTGCCGGTTGGTGGAGAAGAGGGGCTGGCGATTGCTGTGCTCTACGTGACCGCCTGTGAACAATATGCGTTTCAAGAGAGCGACCTGCGTGTCTTGCGTCTTGTCGCACGTATGGTAGAGGAGGTTTTGCGTACCTATCAGGTGCGTCAGCAGGCCGCGCAACATTTGAGTGATATCCTGCGCAGACCTGATCTGGTCGATACCTTTTTTGAGAACTTCTTGTCAGAAAAAGACTTTATTCAAGATGTCGAGAAGTTGTTGAGTAACGTACATGTGCATACGAACGAGCGTAAACAGATTGTACGTGATACACCATCTGGCGAAGAGGCTCATACAGGAAGTGGAGCAGAAGAGCAGGTAATATCTTTTATTAGTGTGGCTATTGATAAAGAGAGCAGCCTGGCGAATAAATATGGAGACCGTATCACGCGTAATTTGACGCGAGAGGTAGGATTGCGTATTCAAGAGCAATTGCGTACATACTTTAAAGAATATCCCTATTGTCAGCTCTACCACATCTACGCAGGCCATTTTTATATTATCCTCAAGAATATCTCTCTGGATGTAGCGCGTACCTGTGCAGAGCGATTGCGCCAGGGGCTGATCGGCTCATATAAGTTAGATGCCTTGCGTGCTTCGACTCATCAGCCCAGGCGTCCGGATAGCATGTTAGAACTACCACACATCACAGTGCGTCTGGGTGTGACCTCGTATTCTTATGAGAAGATTGAGGAGATTTTCTCTAAATATCCCGTGGAAAACGCCCCTGTTGCTGTGAGAAGCGTCATTACCTCTGGACTTGCCGTCTCACTGGACCGTGGTAGGGACGAAGGGGGAAATGTTGTGATCTCATGGGATATCGGGGTATCGGGGTTTATACATTGGTCTTCATTGAAATAGGTACGGTGGTGTACCATATTTTTAAGGAGTAGAAGATAGGACGCGCCTCTTTCCAGTAAATACTCTTATTATCTAGCAAATGTGTTACTGCTGATGGCTTAGACGCGTTAGCTTTATATTAACAATGCTAGTTAGCACTACTTCTTACCAAATTTCGTTGATATATATAAAACATGTTATCCTTGTATTTGCATTTATAATGGTAAATAAGTAGTGCTGAGATCGGAGCGAGTCATGGTAAGTAAGATCATTTTAGCAGGTCGTCCTGGTTCCGGAAAATCGGCAGCCGCTCGTTACATCCAGGTAGTAGCCGAGCAACGTCAATGGAGAACATCCCATATCAACGACTATAAATTTCTCAAGCAAATGTACGAGATGGAAGGCACAGGCAAGGCGTTTCAAGCGTCGGCACATGATGGTTTTGATGTGCTTGATCTCTCAGTGCTTGATACCGCTTTGCATATGGTAGAGAAGGAAGTTCTCGCCTATTGTCCCTGTCGACGTGAACTGGCACTGGTAGAGTTTGCCCGCAATAACTATCATACGGCCCTGAGGTTGTTCAGTCACGCGTTCCTTCACGATGCCTACCTGCTGTTCTTTCATGTAGACATAAATACCTGCGCCCGGCGCGTGCAGATGCGTTCGCATGCTCCAGAAACGGTGGATGATCATTTTATTTCTGAGGAGATGCTCTGGAGTTATTATCATGACGATATGGATGCAGAGGATATTGCTCGGCTGGTGCATGAGCTGGATCTGGATCCGAGCCGCGTGCGGCTTATCACGAATATGGGATCGTGGCGTGAATTTCATCAGCAGTTGCGAGAAGTGGTCGAAACGTTTCTGGACATACACGAACGAGCATTGTTGCCGCATACGTGTGCGTACAGGCTTCAGGGAGACAAGCAGGCTTCTTCGCTATTAATGAATTGTGCTGGCTTGCAAGCGCAAATAGCGCAGCCATTTGACCGTATGTGATACAGTAAAGGAGACGTGTATCACTAGTTGTTGATAGGAGAATTGAGGACGAGTGGCTTCAACACGTACTCCTTTTGAAAAGTTAACCCCCATCCATCCTAATCGGCGCATTACTCTGGAGACGGGCGCAATGCCGATTGCTCCACGTTTGCTTGATTTGTTGGTGCCTGTGGGGTTTGGTCAGCGTGCCCTGATTGTTGCTCCTCCGAAGGCGGGCAAAACAACGATTTTGCGCCAGATCGCGGCCTCAATCCTGACCAATCATCCGCAGGCCTGCTTATTTCTTTGTCTGGTAGATGAGCGGCCTGAAGAAGTGACGGAATGGCGCATGGAGGTGCGAGGTCCGTTGGTGAAGCTCTATGCATCCAGCTTTGATCAGCAGCTATCGCGGCATGGGCGCATTATGGAGCAAGCTTTGCATGATGCCAGACGTGAGGTGGAACAGGGAAGCGATGTGGTGATTTTGCTGGATTCGCTGACGCGTCTGGCACGCGCACAGAATTTGAGTCCCGATATGTGGTCCGGTGGGCGTAACCAGCGAGCGAATTATGGAAGTCGGACTCTCTCGGGAGGGATAGATGCTCAGGCGTTAGAAGTAGCACGCCGCGTTTTTGGTGCTGCGCGCACGTTAGAGGAAGGGGGAAGCCTGACGATTATTGCCAGTAGCCTGGTTGAGACGGGGAGTCGCTTGGACGAGGTGGTCTATGAAGAGTTTAAAGGCACGGGCAATTTGGAGGTGCGGCTTTCACGCGAGTTGGCGGATCGCAGGATTTTCCCGGCGATTGATGTGATCTCTTCAAGTACACGTCAGGAAGAACGCCTTCTTTCGGTTGATGAGCTGAAAGCAATGGCAAGTGTGCGCAGGAGAATGGCTGATCTGCCAGCGCGAGATGCTGCTGAGCAGGTGATTCGCCTCTTCGAGAAGACGAAATCCAATGCACAACTTGTGGAAGCGATTGTGCGCCAGGAGTGAGTCCACGAACTGGTGCATGGTGTGAGTTCTCTCATAACAGAGTATTTCAGAAAAGGTTCTGAAGGACAGACATCATTGAATAATTCCGTATGTGCTACGTCTATAATCTCGTATGTGCTACGTTTATACTAGAGAATGTTGTTTATACGTAGAAGAAAGTAAGAGTACATGTTATGCGCTGTCCTTATTGTGGCGGTTTGAACTCGGATCAGGCCGCTTTCTGTGCTCGCTGTGGTAAAGATATAGTGATACGACCCGTTGGACGTTCGCTTCCTCCGATGCAGCCGCAAGCCCCATCTCGACCGCAAGCGCTGCCTCCGACGCAGAGGCCTGCTGCTCCTCAGCGTCAGGTGTATCCACCACAATCACGTCCTCCGGTCCCTCCCACATCACAACGTGCTCCAGTACGCCATCCTCTGGAAACACTCGTTGATCAGTTTGCGAATGTGACAGAGGTGGCTCCAGTTGGCCCTGAAGCACCTGCGATCTTTCCTCCGCATACTGTGGAGCAGTTGCACGCATTGGAAACAGGCGCTTTGGAGTACACGCAGATTGGCGAAGACACAGCCCCGGGCGGTAAGAAGATTGTACGTATTCTCTTTGCGCGTTGTATTCACTGGCAGCAGGTTGCGACACTGCTGAAGGCTTGTAAGACTCTTCAGTCCAGGGCGTTTCCCATACTTATCATTCAAGGCGTATACAACCAGGAAGCGAATATTTACGCATTTAACAATGGTCAACTGCTCTTTGAGCGCGGAGTTCGTCTGGGAAGTCAGATTTTGAATCGCTACCAGATTGAGACCGGCACGGGCTTTGAGGGTGAAGCGGTTCGTATTGTCTTGACTGAAGAGAATAAAGAAAAATAGGTTTGCCTGTCTGAAGAGAATAGCGAGAAGAACATGCACATCATAGAACTGATACGAAAAAAACGTGATGGAGGGGCGCTGGAAGCAGAGGAGATTGACTGGATCATCGAGCATTATACCAGCGGTAGCATCCCGGATTATCAAATGGCCGCTTTATTGATGTCTATCTATTTAAAGGGCATGGATGCACATGAGACAAGCTCGCTCACGCTGGCTATGGCACGTTCTGGTGAGCAGCTTGATGTGTGGAGGGTCGTTACGCCTGTTGTAGATAAACATAGTACCGGCGGGGTAGGTGATAAGGTGACGCTGGTAGTGGGTCCACTGGTGGCGGCCTGTGGTGTTGCAGTTGGTAAGATGACCGGTCGTGGTCTGGGTCATACTGGTGGTACTGTAGACAAATTGGAGTCTATTGCGGGTTTTCGTACAGAATTGACACGTGAGGAGTTTCTTGCTATTCTGCAACAACACCAGCTTGTGCTGGCGGGGCAGTCGACAGAACTGGCTCCGGCAGATGGGAAGATCTATGCATTGCGCGATGTGACCGGGACTATCGAGAGTATCCCTTTGATTGCAGCCAGCATTATGAGCAAGAAAATTGCAATTGGCGCTTCGCATTTATTGCTGGATGTGAAGTTTGGCTCCGGAGCTTTTATGAAAACGGTGGAGCAGGCGCGAGCGCTGGCAGAGGCAATGGTGGAGATTGGGCGCAACGCTGGTATGTATACGGTAGCTGCGATTACCGCGATGGAGCAGCCACTTGGGAGAGCGGTGGGCAATGCGTTAGAAGTGGCGGAGGCCCTGGCGATTTTACGCGGTGAGGGTCCGGCAGATGTTTCTGAGCTCTGCTATCATGAGGCCGTTGAATTATTGTTGATGACGGGGAAGGTGCCGAATGAAGCGGCGGCGGAGAAGCGTGTACGGCAAGCTATTCAATCAGGGGAAGCGGTGGCGAAGATGGCGGCGGTGGTTGCTGCTCAGGGGGGAGATGCGCGGATGGTTGAGCGACCAGAGCTTTTGCCGAGTGCGCCCATCAAGCAGATGATTTTTGCACCGGAGAGCGGCTATATTACACATATCGATGCAGAGCGTATTGGATTGATTAGCATGGAATTGGGAGCCGGGCGCTTCAAAAAAGGCGATCCAATAGATCATCGCACGGGTTTATTATTGCAGGCGAAGATTGGTGATTGGCTCAAAGTTGGTGATCCTCTGGTTGAGGTACATGCCAGAAATACTGAAGAGATTGCTTTGCTCAAAGAGCGCCTTCTGCATTGTTATCGCTGGAGTGAGATCCCCGTTGTACCTCTGCCCTTGATTCATGCTATTATTCGTCCATAGCGAACTCATTTTTTGCAGTGGCTGGTAATGTGGGAAGGGAGCAGTGAAAATGAGAATTTCATGATAAAAAATCCTCGCAGGTACTA
>Ga0310811_10008420_pt1 | contig 13255 bp, 11 predicted proteins | sample YCmetagenome_FD_207642 | JGI IMG/M metagenome (GOLD analysis project Ga0310811, IMG submission 207642) | Soil microbial communities from experimental microcosm in Duke University, North Carolina, United States - YC | ecosystem: Engineered > Artificial ecosystem > Soil microcosm > Unclassified ...
GCCTGGCCAGCAGGATCATTTCCTTGACCCGCTGCGGGCCGATCAGGGCCACCAGCCGGGCGTAGTTGGCGAACGACAGGCAGTTGCCGAGCGTACGGGCGATCGGGAAGCCGAACTGGGCGCTCGCCGTGGCGATCCGGAAGTCGCAGACCGCCGCGATGGCGGCACCACCGCCGGTGCAGAAGCCGGCGATGGCAGCCACGGTCGGCACGGTGCATCGCTCGATGACATCGAGTGTGCGATCCATCTTGCGCTCGTAGGCGATGCCGTCCTCGCCATCGCGGAAATCGAGGAACTGGGCGATGTCCGTGCCGGCGGCGAACGCCTTGTCCCCGGCGCCGGTGATCACCAGGGCCTTGACCTCCCTGGTCCGGCTGACGCGGCTGCAGATCTCGGCCACGCCTTCGTACATCGCGAAGGTGAGGGCGTTGCGCTGGGCCGGCCGGTTGAAGGTGACCCAGCCGGCCTCGCCGCGGATTTCGTAGAGAAGCTCTTCGGTCATGGGCCTTTCCTAGAAGGATGGTGGCTTGCCGGCGAGGGCGGCGACCAGGCGTGCTGGCGTGACGGCCGAAAGCGGCGTTCCCTGCGCGACCGCCGGCGCGAGTTCCACACCCAACACCGGAAGGAAGCGGGCTGATTTGGGCTCGAAAGCGTAAAGCTGGCCCTCGGTCAGGTTGAACCACCAGGCATGCAGCATCAGCTGGCCCGCCGCGACGCGTTCGGCGAGCCAGGGAAAGCTCATCAGGTTGCGCACGCTGTTGACCACGACCGCCTGCTCGACCGCGCGCAGGACCTGCGCTCGCGGTTGGCCGTCGAGCTCGCGCACGGCCTCGTCGCGCACCTCGCGGGCGATGCTGGTCCAGGTCGAGAGATAGTCGAATTTGGCGAATTCACCGGTGCTGCCGTCGACCAGGGCGGCCATGCCGCCGCACAGCGCATGGCCCAGCACGACGACATGCTCGACCTCGAGGCCGCGGACGGCAAACTCGATGGCGGCCGACGTGCCGTGGTGGCGCTGGTCGGGCGGCAACTGCGCCGGCGGGACCAGGGCGCCGACGTTGCGCACCGTGAAGATGTCGCCCGGCTTGGTTTGCGTCAGGATGCCGGGATCGACCCGGGCATCGGCGCAGCCGATGATCAGGATCTTCGGCGACTGGCCTTCACTCGCCAATCGCTCGAACAGATCGAGGTGGTCGCGATAATAGCCCAGCCGGAAGTCGGCGAAGCCTTGAAGCAGTCTGCCCAGCGCCATGAGAGGATGTAGCGATGCGCCACCCTCTCCGTCCAGACGCGGCGCCTAGCTGGCGAGCGACTCTATTGCCGCATCGACGCCGCCCGGCACGAACGGCACCCCTGACGTCTTCATGGCGAGCTCGGTGGTGGCGAGGCAGCCCAGCAGCATCGGCTCGTTGAGGTCGCCCATGTGGCCGATCCGGAACACCTTGCCCATCAGCGGGCCGAGGCCGCCGCCCAGCGACAGGTTGAAACGATCGATTGCCACCTTGCGCAGGGGATCGGAGCTGGTGCCCTCGGGCATCACAACCGTGGTCACCGAATTGGAGAGCCGGTCTGGCGTCTGGCAGAAGAGCTGCGGGCCCTTGCCGTCGCTGCCCCACTTGCGCACGGCAGCGCGCGTCGCCTCGGCAAGGCGGGTATGGCGCTGGAACACCGCGTCGAGGCCTTCCTCCTCCAGCATCTTGAGCGATTCCTGCAGGCCGAAGAACATGTGCACCGGCGCCGTGCCCATGAATTTCTGCGGCGAGCGGCCGTTCATCAGCTCCCAGTTCCAATAGTGGCGCGGCGCCTTGTTCTTGCGCGCCGCGTCGAGCGCCTTGTTGCTGACGCCAGTCAACGCCATGCCGGTCGGCAGCATCAGGCCCTTCTGGCTGCCGCCCACCGTGACGTCGACGCCCCAGGCATCCATGCGATAGTCGATCGAGCCCAGCGAGGAGATGGTGTCGGACAGCAGCAGGGCGGGATGGCGCGCCTGGTCGAGGGCGCGGCGGATCTCCGCCACCGGCAGCACCATGCCCGTCGCCGTCTCGTTGTGGACGGTGAGCACCGCCTTGATCGTGTGTGCCTTGTCGGCGGCGATGTGGGCGGCAAGCTTCTCGATGTCGGCGCCCTTGCGCCAGTCGGCGGCGAAGGTCTCGACGATAATGCCGAGATTGACCGCCATCTCCTCCCAGCTCTGGGAGAAGTAGCCGGTCTCGACGATCAGCACCTTGTCGCCGGCCGAGAACAGGTTGGCCAGCGCGGCTTCCCAGGCGCCGTGACCGCTCGAATTGTAGAAATAAAGCGTCTGGTCAGTCTTCAGCACTCGCTTCACGCCGGCATGGCAGGCATGCTGGATGGCCACGAACTCGTCGGACATGAAATCGATCACCGGGCGATCCATCGCCCGCAGCACGCGGTCAGGAATGTTGGTCGGGCCAGGATTGTTGAAAAACTGGCGTCCGCGGGGCTTGGCGTTCACGAAATGCTCCGGGTTGCGAAAGGCGCGCACATTAGGCTCGGGCCTCTTGGCGAAGCAAGCGAGGCTTGCGATGCTCAGGTATTAGTTGGGCGAGGGCAAATGACCGCAGACAAGACCGATTCCACCGCAACCAATTCCGCCATCGTGGCCGATTACCGGGCCCGAACCGGCGGCTCGGGGGCGCTTTTCGAGCGCGCCCGCAAGGTGCTGCCGAGCGGCATCACGCACGATGCGCGCTATCTCGACCCCTATTCGATTCATGTCTCGCGGGCCAGCGGGCCGCGCAAGTGGGACGTCGATGGCAATGAGTATGTCGATTATTTCGGCGGCCACGGCGCGATGCTCCTTGGCCATTCCCATCCCGCCGTCATCGAGGCGGTGAAACGGCAGATCGAGCTCGGCACGCATTACGGCTCGAGCCACGAGCTCGAGGTGCGCTGGGCCGAGTTGGTGTGCGAGCTGATCCCGTCGGCCGAGAAGGTGCGCTTCACCGCGTCGGGCACCGAAGCCTCGCACATGGCAATTCGCCTGGCGCGCGCGCATACCGGCAAGGACAAGATCGTGCGGTTCGTCGGCCATTTCCATGGCTGGCACGATGCCGTCGCCGCCGGCGCCACGTCGAACTATGACGGCTCCTCGCCGCCCGGCGTCGCCCAGAGCGTCACCGACCTGTCGATCCTGATGCCGACCGACGATGTCGGGGCAGTGGTGCGCCTGCTCGAAAGCCGCGACGACATCGCCGTCGTGATGTTCGAGCCCTCGGGCGCCTCGTGGGGCCAGGTGCCGCTGCCGCCGGGGTTCGTCCAGGCGATCCGGGACGTCACCGCCAAGCGCGGCATCGTCATGCTGATGGACGAGGTGATCACCGGCTTCCGCTGGTCGTCGGGCGGCGCGCAGAAGGCGCTGGGTGTCACGCCTGACCTTTGCATCCTGGCCAAGATCGTGGCCGGCGGCCTGCCGGGCGGCGCGGTGGCCGGCAAGCGCGAGATCCTCGACCAGATCGACCATGCCGCCTCGGCGGCGAAGAAGCGCGACAAGATCGCCCATCCCGGCACCTACAACGCCAACCCTTTGTCGGCCGCCGCCGCCGTGACGGCGCTGTCCCTGGTGCGCGACGAGGATCTCGCCGAGAAGGCAAATCGCACTGCCGCCGAGCTGCGCGATGCGCTGCGCGAGGTGCTGGTTCAGGAGAGCGTGCCGTGGGGCATCTACGGCCAGTCCTCGACCTTCCTGATCTATCCCAACCCGACCGGCGAGACGGTCGATCCCGCAACCTTCGATCCGCTGAAGTTGGGCTTCGCCAAGCTGAAGGGCGCGCGCTCGGGCCCGCTCACCGGCAAGATCCGCATGGGCCTGATGAGTCACGGCGTCGACATCATGGGCGCACCCGGCGGCTTCGTCTCGGCGACCCACGGCGGCGCGGAAATCGAGAAGACGGCGCATGCGCTGCGTCAGACCGTGCGGGCGCTGAAGGCGGAGCGCGAGGTCAAGGCGGCATAGCGCCAGGTACACAGACGCTCCCTCGCTGCGCTCGGGATGACAGCATTACTGCATTGCTGTCATACGGAGCGCGGCGAGGGATCTTTTTTCTTCAAGCTTCGATCCAAGAAGATTCAGCCAACGAATTTCACAAGCAGGATGGGGTCACCTCTGGTGCTGCCGTCGTCAGGACGGGCAAGAACGCGGCAAGCGGCGCATGCGATCAGGCGGGCCTTTGGTCGGAGGCTATTCGGCGGCTGCGCGCGTAGCCCTGGCACCTGCCGGCGCCAGCGTGTCGTGCCTGTTGTCGATCTCGTCGAAGGTGCGGCCTTTGGGTTCGAAGCCGAACACCCAGAACCCGATTACGCCGAGCATGTACCACGCGGCGAAGTAGCTCAGTGCCGGGCCAAGCATCGCGAGGTTCGGTGCGGCGGGCTTGATCAAATCGCCCGCGCCCATGATCAGCGCCAGTCCGAGTGGGCCAATGAACTTGCCGCAATTGCCGACGCCGTAGCTGAGGCCCATGCCGCTGGCACGCAGCCGGGCCGGCCAGATCTCCGCCATGTACGGCCCGACGACGGTATAAACGGCACTGCCGAAGAAAGCTTGCACCACGATCAGCATGTAGAACAGCGAGGCGCCGGCGATATAGACATCGTGCAGATAGCCGGCGAGCACCATCAGCACTGCCGCCAGCACGCAATAGAGCGTACCCGAGCCACGACGCCCCAAAGGCTCGATCAATGCGGTGATGCTGAACCGTCCGACGATGCCCGCCAGGTTGACGAATATCATCAGGAACGCCGCGTGTTCCGCGGTGATCTTGGGCACCAGGACGAGCACCAGCAGGGTCGGTCCCCACAGCCCGAGCGAGGCGCCGCCGGTCTGGGTCAAGCCGGTGAGACACCCTGCGGCGACCAGCCGCGGATATTTGAACAGCTCGACCCAGCGGGACTTCGCGACCGTGGGCACGGTGCTCGGCAGGACGATGTCCTTGGCATCGATCATCAGGGCCCAGGCGAGCGACTGCCGCGCTTCTTCGTGCCGCCCCTTGAGCAACAGCCAGCGCGGCGATTCCGGCACCCAGTAGCGGATCATGAACACCAGAACCAGCGGCGCCAGGCCGACCAGGAAAAGGCCGCGCCAGCCGACGATCGGCAATAGTTGCCAGGCCGCGAGACCGGCCAGCATGCTGCCCCCGGGCAGCAGGGTCGTGATGAGGGCGCTGACCCAGCCGCGCTTGTAGGCAGGGATGAACTCCTGCACCAGCGGCAGATCGATCGTGAAGATGCCGGCATTGCCGACACCGACGAAGAAACGGAAGCACATCAGGAACAGCCAACCCGGGACGAAGCCGTCCTGTCCCGGCGTGAAGACCATGATTCCCGTAGCGAGCGAGATGGTGATCGTGGACAAGATGAATACCGTGCGCCGACCGACCTTGTCGCCCAGCCACCCCCAGAAGAAGGCGCCGGGAACGGCGCCGAGACCGGAGGCAAGCAGGATTGCCCCGCCCTCCCAATAGGTGAGCGACCACTGCTTGGTCAGCGCCGCGGTGACATATCCGATCAGGAAGAAATCAAAGAAGTCGAGCAGATCCGCCACGTTCGCCGTGCAGATCAGCTTCCACTGATTTGTGGTCAGCTTCTTCTGTCGTTCCAGGAGCTCGATCATGACGTTTCCTTCCGCTGGCCGGCGGATGGCGACGAAATGAACGCTGCGCGACGCGCTTCGCTGTTATGCCCGAGTGTTGACTATGCGTGACTGGTACCGAACTGCTCAACCGTCCATCGGTGGCCGCTACCGCCAGCGCAGACGAAGGTAACAACGCCGGGCATTGCCATCAAGAGCGCCTTGCTGCGACAGCAGTCCGAGTTCCGGCGATCACGGTGGTACGCCACGAACCGGTCCTGAGCTTCTTCCCCGAGCTCACCGAATTGCGCACGCCAGAGGAAGCGCCGCGATGATTTGCCGAGCGACCCCTCGGCGGTCGGATGGCCGCGAGTCGCGCATTCATGCCGGCAGGCGGAAAGCATGGGCCCGCGCGCCTGACAACGCCAGCAACGCAGGTCTAAGCTCCCTGCCTCTCTCCTGGAGGAGAGCAAGGCAAGTCCCGTCGGGGGGAGGGCAGCATGATCACGCGTCGTCGTACCATTGCCACCGTAGCGGCGAGCACGGTGGCCGCACCTGCGGCGCTGCGCGCCCAGACCGTGAACTGGCTGGCCTACAGCTACGTGCCTGCCGCCACCCTCGCGCCGGCGCGCGTCTTCCAGGAGATCATCGAGCGCGTCGCCAAGGAGACCGGCAACGCCTTCCAGATCAAGTATCACCTGGGCGGCTCGCTCTCGATCAAGGTCACCGACATCACCACGGCGGTGGGCGACAATGTCGTCCAGCTCGCCGACGACGGCTTCCAGCAGGGCAACGTGCCGATCACCGGCATCCTGCGCCTGCCGATGCTGATCACCAACGCCCAGGAATTCGAGAAGGCGCTGGCGATCATGAAGCCCTACGTCGAACGGGCCTACGACAAGAAGGGCGTGAGCCTGATCTCGACCTATTACTTCCCGATGCAGATCGCCTGGTCGAGCAAGAAGCTCACCTCCCTGGACGATTTCAAGGGCCAGAAGATCCGCGCGACCTCGCCCGAGCAGATCGAGTTCCTGAAGCGCTTCGGTGCCAACGGCCTGACGGTCGGAGCGCCGGAGGTACCGTCGGCGCTGGAACGCGGCGTGGTCGACGGCGTCCTGACGGCCAATGCCGGCGGCGGCAAGCTGTGGAAGGACCTGCTGAAATACAACTACGAGATCGGCCTCAACTACTTCGAGGGCAACGTCATCGCCAACAAGGAGGCCTACGCCAAGCTGCCGGCCAACTATCGCGACGTGCTCACCAAGGCCGCGGTCGATCTGTCGCCCAAGATCACCAAGATGCTGGCTGACGAAGAGGGCGAGGAGAAAGCCAAGCGCAAGACCGAGGGCATGGTCCAGACCACCGCCACGGCGGCCGAGTACAAGCTCGGCGCCGAGCGCATGGCGAGCTACTGGGACGAATGGGCCAAGTCCAAGGGGGCGGAGACGCAGGAGGCCTTGAAAAAGGTCTGCGAGGCGCTGGGCCGCTGATGTCGGAGCCTGCGGATGGCCGGCCGTTCGGCCTGATCGAGCGGGTGAGCCTTTGGACGTCGGCCTTCTGCATGATCGGCATGGTCGTGCTGATCCTGGCCGAGATCGTGGCGCGCGGCGTCTTCAACGCCACGACTGAGCATAGTGACGAGCTGGTCGGCTACCTGCTGGTCGGCGTCTCTTTCCTGAGCCTCGCTTTGTGCCAGAGCCGCGGCGCCTTCCACCGCGTGGAGATGGTGCAGATGCGGCTCGGCCCGCGCGGCCAAGCGGTCTCGACCCTGGTCTTCGACATCCTGTCCTTCGGCTACATCGCGCTCACCAACTGGTACTTCCTGCAGTTCGTCATGAGCTCCTACCGCCGCGAGGCGATGGCCAGCACGGTGCTGGCCACGCCGCTGTGGATTCCCGAATCGGTGATGATCGTCGGCGCGACCCTGCTGCTGATCATGCTCGGCAAGGCGATCGTCGAGGATGTGCGCAAGGTCGTGTCGTGAGCGGCGGCCTCGAAATCCTGATCGTCATGGTGATCTTCCTCGGCCTGCTGGCCGCGGGGATGGCCATTCCCTTCGCCATCGGCGTGCCGGCCATCGTCTATCTGCTGCTGCATGGCGGCGTGCCGGCGCTCAAGGGCATCGGCCTGATGAGCTGGGGCTCGATGAACAGCTTCGCGCTGACCGCGATTCCGCTGTTCATCCTGATGGCCGAGATCATGACGCATTCCGGCCTGAGCTTCCGCATCTATCGCGGCCTCAGCAAGCTGGTCTGCGTCGTGCCCGGCGGCCTGCTGCAGACCAACATCGCGGGCTGCGCCCTGTTCGCGGCGATCTCCGGCTCTTCGGTCGCGACCGCCGCCGCCATCGGCACGGTGGCGCTGCCGCAGCTCGTGCAGCGCGGCTACCACCGGCCGCTCGCGGCGGGCTCGCTGGCCGCCGGCGGCACGCTCGGCATCCTGATCCCGCCGTCGATCGCCATGATCGTCTACGGCACCTTCACAGAGACCTCGGTGTCGCGCCTGTTCATGGCCGGAATCGTGCCGGGCTTGCTGCTGACGGCCTTGTTCATGACCTATGTCCTGGTGCACGCCTTGCTGCGCCCGGAAATCGCGCCGCGCGAGCGCGGACCGCGGACCCTGGCCGAGTTCCTGTCGGCACTCGCCGACCTGGTGCCCTTCGTCATCGTCATCGGCGGCACCATGGGCAGCCTCTATTTCGGCTGGGCGACGCCCACCGAAGCCGCGGCGGTGGGCTGCCTGGCGGCCTTGGTCGTGTCAGCGATCTGGGGCCAGGTGGGCTGGAAGGAGCTCAGGACGTCGATGATCTCGGCGGTGATGATCAGCGGCAACATCCTGCTGATCGTCTATGTCGCGTTCGTCTTCTCCTACGCCATCAGCGTGGCCGGCGTCGGCGAGGCGCTGACCAGCTGGCTGGTCGCGCTGAAACTGTCGCGCCTGGAATTCTTCTTTGCCCTGTTCATCCTCTACACGGTCCTGGGCTGCCTGGTCGAAAGCCTCGGCATGATCGTGGTCACCGTGCCGCTGCTCTACCCGGTCCTGCTGAAATACGGCATCGACCCGGTGTGGTTCGGCATCATCCTGGTGCTGTTCATCGAGCTCGGACAGATCTCGCCGCCGATCGGCATCAACCTGTTCGTCATCCAGAGCATCTGGGACGGCAAGCTGTCCGACATCGTCTGGGGTACGATCCCGTTCCATCTGCTGATGTTCGTGCTGCTGGTCATGCTGGTATTCTGGCCCGAGATCGCACTCTGGCTGCCGCATCACATGAGTGGGCCTTCATGACCGATCAACGCCACGCCGCCTATCCGACCGGGCTCAAGGATGCGCCGGGCCGTCACCGCGCCCTGCGCCGGCGACTCGCCGCGCCCGGCATCGTCGTGGCGCCGGGCGCTTACGACTGCATCACCGCCCGCCTGGTCGAGGTCGCGGGCTTCGATGCGCTCTACGTCACCGGCTCGGGCGTCTCGATGAGCGCGCTCGGGGCACCCGACATGGGCGCACTGAGCTTCGGCGAGATCCTCGATCGCGTGCGCCGGATCTGCGATGCGGTGGCGATCCCGGTGATCGCCGACGCCGATACCGGCTATGGCGGCCCGCTCAATGTCATCCGCACCATGCGCGAGTTCGAGCGGGCCGGCGTCAGCGCGGTGCAGCTCGAGGATCAGGAATGGCCCAAGAAATGCGGCCACGAGCCCGGCCGCCGCGTCGCCTCGTCGCGCGAGATGGAGCAGCGGGTCAAGGCGGCCGCCGATGCCCGGGTCGATGCCGACGTGCTGATCGTCGCCCGCACCGATGCGATCGCCTCGGAGGGCTTCGAGGCGGCGCTGGAGCGGGCGGCGCGCTATCGCGAGGCCGGCGCCGACATCCTGTTCGTCGAAGCGCCGCCGGGCGAAGCCGAGCTCGCCCAGGTGCCCAAGCGGCTCGGCGCGCCGTGCCTCGCCAACATGGTCGAGGGCGGCCGCACGCCGGTCCTGCCGTTCCCCGAGCTCGAGCGGCTGGGCTTCAAGGTCGCGATCTACCCCAATTCGCTGACCCGGCTCTTCGCACGCGTCGGCCAGGACCTGCTGGGCTCGCTCAAGGCCACCGGCAACACCGCCGCCATGGCCAACCAGATGCTCGATCACGGCCAGCTCTGGTCGCTGTTCGAGAACGAGCGCTGGCAGATGCTGGAAAAGCGCTTCCAGAACTGATGCGTTGCCACAGGAAAGCCTGACATGCGCTGGCTCGCTCCGATTGCCACGCTCCTGGCGCTGCTCACCGCCGGCACGGCCGAGGCGCAGTACCCCGACAAGCCGGTGCGCATCATCGTGCCGTTCATCGCCGGCAGCGCGCCCGACGTTGCCGCCCGACAGGTCGCGCAGCGGCTGACAGCGAGCCTCGGCCAGCAGTTCATCGTCGACAACAAGCCCGGCGCTGCCGGCAATATCGGTGCCGAGGTCGCTGCCCGCGCCACCCCGGACGGCTATACGCTGATGCTGCTGACCAACAGCCATGCGATCAGCCGCTTTCTCTACACGCGCGTGAACTACGACGTCGCCAAGGACTTCGTTCCGATCACCATGATCACGCGCATCCCATCGCTGATGGTGGTGCCGGTGTCGTCGCCGGCGAAGAGTGCGACCGAGCTCGTGGCGCTGGCCAAGGCGAAGCCCGGCAAGCTGAACTACGGTTCGGGTGGCGTCGGCAGCCTGGCGCATCTGTCGGCCGAAGCCTTCCGCCTCGCCACTGGCGTCGACTACGTGCACGTGCCCTACAAGGGCGCGCCCGATATCGTGCTGGCGATTCTCGGCAACCAGATCGATGTCGGTTTCCCGACCATGCCGACGGCCTTCCGGCCGGCGCAGCAGGGCACCTTGCGTGCGTTGGCCGTCACCAGCGCCAGGCGCGCCCGCGTCATGCCCGAGGTGCCGACCCTGCTCGAAGCCCTGCCCGACGGCTTCGCTCTCGACGGCTGGCTGGCGCTCGCTGCCCCGGCCGGCACGCCGGCCGAGATCGTGGCACGCCTCTACGCGCCGCTCGCCGAGGGGCAGAAGGATCCGGCGTTCCGCGAGGCGTTGGGCAGCGACGGTTCGGAAATCGTCCTCAACACGCCGGCCGATTTCGCCGCCGTCCTGCACACCGAGATCGCCAAGGGGCAGGACCTGATCAAGCGGGTTGGCGTGAAGCTCGACTAACGTCCGATGAGCAGGTCTTTCATGTCATCCTGAGCGTCGCGAAGGATTTCGTCGCCGTTCGGCAAGAGTGACGACGGAACTTCTGGCGATGAAATCCTTCGCTTCGCTCAGGATGACATGAAGAAGGTGGCTCTCGGCAGTTCCTACACCACATCCGCCGGCGCCAGGCGGCAGGGATGCGCCGGATCGCCCGCCTCGATCTGCAGCGTGGCGTGCTGGATGCCGAACTTCTTTTCGAGCTCGGTGCCGGCGCGCGACAGCAGCGCATCGTCGACGCCGGCGCCGGGCCGGATCAGATGGGCGGTGAGCGCCGTTTCCGTGGTGCTCATCGGCCAGATATGGAGATCGTGCACGTCGGTGACGCCGGGCAGGCCGCCGAGATAGCGCTTCACCGCATCAGGGTCGATGCCGGGCGGCGTCATGTCGAAGGCAAGGTTGAAGGAATCGCGGCCGAGCCCCCAGGCGCTGTACAGGATGGCGAGGGAGATGCCGATGCCGGTCGCCGGGTCGACCCACAGCCAGCCCGTCGCCTGCGCGATGAGCGCCGAGATCACCACGCCGAGCGACACCGCCGCATCGCCTGCCAGATGCAGGAAGGCGCCGCGGATGTTGATGTCGCTCTCGCGGCCGCGCATGAACATCAGCGCGGTGACGCCGTTGATGACGATGCCGAGCGTTGCCACCCAGATCACGGTGTTGCTGGCGACCGGTTCGGGGAAACGGAATCTCTGGATCGATTCGACCAGGATGCCGCCGACCGCGACCATCAGCAGCGTGGCATTGGCGATGGCGGCGAGGATCGAGGCCCGCCGAAAACCATAGGTGCGGCGCGCCGTCGGCCGGCGCTGGGCGAGCCAGGCGCCACCCCAGGCCAGCACCAGGCCTGCGACGTCGGAGAGGTTGTGCGCCGCGTCGGCCACCAGGGCGAGCGAGTTGACCATGAAGCCGAACGCCGCCTCGGCGACGACGAAGACGAGGTTCAGTCCGATGCCTAAGGCGAAGGCGGCATTGTAGTTGGCCGGGCCATGGCCATGGGCGTGGCCGTGGCTGTGCGCATGACCATGGCCGTGGTCCCTGTGTTCGTGCTGATCGGACACGATGCCTAGGCGCGGTTGCCCTTGCCGATATGCGCGATCGCCTCGATCTCGACCAGGATCTCGGGCGAGGCCAGCGCGCGCACCTCGACCAGCGTCGAGGCCGGGAAGTTGCCGGTGAAGAACTCGCGCCGCGCCGCCCACACCTTGACGTTGTTCTTGATGTTGACGACGTAGACGATGATCTTGACCACGTCGGCCATCGTGCCGCCGGCCGCTTCGATCAGGCCCTTGATCTTGCCGAAAATCACTTTCGCCTGCTCGTACTCGTCCATGCCGGCCAGCGCCTTGACGTCGTCGCCGCGCGCAACCATGCCCGAGACATAGGCGATGCCGTCGACCAGCAGGCAGTTCGACCAGCGCTCGGGCGGCGGCTCGGGAGCGGCGGGAGATGTCACGCGTTTGATGGTCATGGTTCCTCCACTATCGGACTCGGAAGCGAATTTTCTGTTACGGGCCCTTACTCCGGCTTGGCGCCGGAAGCTTTCACGACCGGCGTCCACTTGTCGATCTCGGCCTGGATGAAGCGGCTGACCTCGGCGGGAGTCATGGTGCTGCCTTCCGCGCCGATCTCCTCCCAGCGCTTCACGACGGCCGGTTCCTTCAGCACGACCTGCATCTCCTTGGCCAGGCGATCGACGATCGGCTGGGGCGTCTTGGCCGGCACGGAAATGCCGAACCAGGAGTAGGAAATCAGGTCGGGAAAGCCTGCCTCCTTCATGGTCGGCACGTCGGGGAAGGTCGGACTGCGTTCCTCGCCGCTGACCGCCAGCGCCCGCACCTTGCCGGCCTTGATGTGCGGCGCGGCCGAGGGCAGCGAATCGAACATCGACGGCACGTTGCCGGCAATCGTGTCGACCATGGCCGGGCCGGCGCCGCGATAGGGCACGTGGACCAACGCCGCGCCGATCACCTGCTCGAGCCGTGCCCCGAGCAGGTGATTGCTCGAGCCGGCGCCCGAGGTCGCGTAGGCGAGCCTGCCCGGATTGGCCTTGGCGTAGTCGACGTATTCCCGGAACGTCTTGGCGGAAAAGTTCGGGTTGACCACCAGCACGCTCGGATTGCGCGACGCGATCGAGATATGGATGAAGTCGGCCATCGGATCGAAATCGGCGCCGCCGTAGAGCGTCGGCGAGATCGACAGGCCGGAAATCACCGACATCAGCAGCGTGTAGCCGTCGGGCGGCGCCTTGGCGACCAGCGCCGTGCCGACCATGGCGCCCTTGCCGGGCTTGTTGTCGACGATGATGTTCTGTCCCAGCCGCTGGCCGAGATGCTCGGCGATCATGCGGGCGATCACGTCCGTCGTGCCGCCCGGTGCGTAGGGCACGACGAGCTTGATCGGCTTGGTCGGCCAGGCCTGGGCTCGGGCGGGCAGGGCGGCAATGACGGAA
>Ga0310811_10008421_pt1 | contig 13255 bp, 11 predicted proteins | sample YCmetagenome_FD_207642 | JGI IMG/M metagenome (GOLD analysis project Ga0310811, IMG submission 207642) | Soil microbial communities from experimental microcosm in Duke University, North Carolina, United States - YC | ecosystem: Engineered > Artificial ecosystem > Soil microcosm > Unclassified ...
TTTATCACGCTACTCGGGCCAAGTGGCTGTGGCAAGTCGACGGCACTCAACTGCCTGGCCGGGCTCCTGGAATTGAGCGCAGGTGAGATTTTACTCAATGGGGCTCCAATTCAGCACGTATCCGCAGAAAAGCGCGGCTTTGGCATGGTTTTCCAGAATTATGCGCTCTTCCCCCATCTGAATGCATTTCGCAATGTGAGCTATGGCCTCGAGATCCGCCGTGTGCCTAAAGCCGAACGCGAACAACGCGTGCAACGCGCGCTCGATCTGGTCCATCTGCCCGATTTCGGCAAACGCTTCCCCGCGCAAATGAGCGGCGGCCAACAACAACGCCTGGCGATCGCGCGCACGATTGTCCTGGAGCCGAGCCTGCTCTTATTAGATGAGCCTCTCTCCAATCTGGACGCCAATCTGCGCAATGAGATGCGGATTGAGATCAAACGTCTACACAATGAGCTAGGCTTCACGACACTGTACGTCACGCACGACCAGTCCGAGGCGATGTCGCTCTCCGATCGCGTCGTGGTGATGCGCCTGGGTCGTATCGAGCAGATCGGCACACCACAGGAGATTTACAATCATCCTACCAGTCTGTTTGTGGCAAAGTTTATGGGCTATCTCAATCAGTTCTCGGTGACGATTCTGGGCAAAGAGGGCGATCTCTGGCAGGTGGAAATGTCCAATGGGGTCAAACTGCTCGCCCGCTCTACTGCTGCGGAGCGCACACACTGGCTGGCGGGGAAACGCGTGCTGGCCTGTTTGCGACCCGACGAGACGCGCGCCGATCCGTTGCCTGCGACCAATCAGCTACAAGGGCGCGTGCAGTTGATCGAGTACGTTGGGCGAGCCTACGAATCGCTGGTGCGCATGGAAGATGAAAGCGAAGTACAATTGCTGGTCCATAGCACACAGAAGCCGGAAGCGGATTCGCTGCTCGACTTTGGCGTCCAACCCGAGCATCTCCTGCTCTTCCCTGATCCTGAAGCAAACGATGATGGTCCCGATACACAAAACGATGACGCAGAAGGACCCCATGGGAACGAGGCCAGCATTGAGAGCACACCTATGAAAGCGGAGAGGTGAGCACGATGGCAGAGATAACGCACCTTGCGACAGAACCCAAAGCAGTCAGTAATAAAGTCGCGTTCAGAGTGGATTACGCCTCTATTCTGCTTTCTCTCCCGGCTATCCTGCTTGTGCTGGGCCTGTTCTTTTATCCGTTGCTGTCCGGACTCGCTACCAGTTTGCGCCCGACTGAAAACGCTACGACGTTCAGCCTGACCAACTACATCCAGTTCTTCAGCACGCCCGATCAGGTGAACACAATCTGGACGACGTTTCAGGTTGCCTTGCCCGTTACGCTCTTCAGCGTGCTCGTGAGCGTTCCGCTCGCGTACTATATGCGGCGCGGCGTCAAATTCGAGCGCATATTGACGATCATCTTGATTCTTCCGATCACGCTGGGGAACGTCATGGTCGCGCAATCGATGCTGGACTACTTTTCTCCGACCGGCTGGTTTAATCGCGTACTTCTCTTGTTCCATATCATCCCACAGCCCGTGACCATTCTCCATCACTGGCTGGCCGTTGAGATCGCGCTCTTCATTCAGGGCTTCCCTTTCACGTTTCTCTTGATCCTGGGCTATATGTCTGCCATCAATCCTGATCTGGAGCGAGCCAGTCGCATGCTTGGCGCGAAGGCGAGCCAGACGTTCTGGCGCGTGGTGCTCCCCATCTCATTGCCGGGCATTGCAGTCGCGTTCTGCCTGAATTTCGTTGCCAATTTCAGTGTCTTCCCTTCAGCTAATCTGGTGGGTGAGCCCTCACACGAGACGCGGGTGCTGGCAATCGCGGCCTATGAAACAGCATTTACCAGTTACAATATCCCCCTGGGCACGGCCATTGCCCTGCTCATGGGACTTATCGAGCTGGTGGTAATCGGGGTCGTGTTGTGGTTGCAGAGCAAAAGTGCGCGCGGGGCGACGATTAGCGGCGGCAAGGGGGTATAAAAGATGAAGAATGATGCGTTGCATGATGCGATCAGCGCCACGGCCAGTGAAGTGCTGACCCCTCATAAGCTTCAGCCACGCACAATGAAAAAGCGCAAAAACATCTGGGCCGCGCTCATTTTCTATGTCGCAATCGGCTTTTTCATCCTGAACCTGATCGGCATGGTGGGCACGGTCGTCCTTGACTCCCTGGGGCAGCAATGGTTTAATACCTGGCTTCCCAAAGGGCTCTTTACGACACAGTGGTATGCATTTGAGTTTAGCGACCATGATATCGTCCAGCTTCTTTCGAATACGTTTATCGTGGCCATAGGTGCGACCGTGATCGCGCTGCTGATCGGCTTTCCCGCCGCTTATGTGCTGGCGAGGAAACAATTTCGCTATAAGGGCGTATTGATCACGTTTTATCTTCTGCCCATGCTGGTACCGCCACTTGCCTACGGTATACCGCTGGCAACCGTGCTCTTGCGCTACCTGGGCGGTGAGCTACCAGGCGTGATCCTTGTAAATGTAATCCCCATCCTGCCTTTCGTGATTCTCATTCTCATGCCTTTTATTGAACAGGTTGACACTTCAATGGAGGCTGCGAGTCACATGTTAGGCGCGAATCATATACAAACCTTTTTTCGGATTGTGGTACCACTCATTATCCCCGGCTTGCTTACGGCGGGGATTCTCACGATTGTGCGCGTGATCGCGATGTTCGAACTGACCTATCTGGTGGCAAATGCGGACGCGGGGACGCTGGTGGTGACGCTGTACGGGGACGCCTTTGCCTCGGGGATGAGACCAGAGCAGGCCATTAATGCCATGGCGGTTGTCTATATGCTGACCACGATGGTACTGCTGATTATCGCGCTGACATTTGTCAAACCGACACAATTTGTGGTACGTCTGAAAGGGGAATAATCTCTGATATCACTCAGTACAAAGGAGAACATGAGATGACCTATCACCAAACCATTGACGAGCGTTTTTTTTCACCGGAGCCATCACAGCGACGTATGGCTCATGAGCTCTACTCACGCGTGAAAAGCTTGCCGCTGATCTGTCCTCACGGGCATGTCGATCCACAGATGCTGGCTGCCTCTACCTACGATTGGGGGACGCCTGTGGATCTACTGCTCATCCCGGACCACTATATTTTTCGCATGCTCTATTCTCACGGCATTCCCATGGAGGATCTGGGCATACGGCGCAAAGATGGCGCTCCGATCGAGCAGGATCATCGCAAGATCTGGCAAACGCTGTGCGACCACTGGTATCTCTTCCGCGGAACACCATCGAGTATCTGGCTACGCGATGAGTTGCGCGATATCTTCGGGATTGAAGAAAAGATGACGTCGGCGAACGCGCAGACCATCTACGATGCGATCGATGCACAGTTGCATGATCCGCAGTTTCAGCCCCGCCAGTTGTTTGCGCGCTTCAATATCGAGATCCTGGCAACCACTGATGCCGCGACCTCGACGCTGGACGCTCATCAGCGTATTCGCGCCATGGACCAGTTGTTGCGCGTGGTACCGACGTTCCGTCCGGACGCCATTATCAATACGCAGGGCGCTCAATTCGTGGAAAATATCCATCTGTTGAGCGACGTATCAGGGGTGACGGTGACTGATTATGCCTCGTATATCACAGCCATCGAGCAGCGGCGTCAGTTCTTCAAGACGATGGGGGCAACCGCCACCGATCACGCTGCACCCACGGCGTATACTGGTCGCCTGAGTGAGCGCGAGGCCGATGCGATTCTCCAGCGCGCATTGCGTGGAGATGTCAGTAGCGAGGACGCCACACGTTTCACCGGGCACATGCTGATTGAGATGGCACGTATGAGCACCGAGGATGGACTGGTGATGCAGTTGCATATCGGCAGCTATCGCAACCATAATGATCTCATTATGGAGCGGTTCGGTCCGGACATGGGTGCCGATATTCCACAGGCCAGCGAATTCACGCGCAATCTGAAGCCGCTGCTCGATCTTTTCGGCAACAATCGCGAACTGACCATCATCCTGTTCATGCTGGATGAGACCAATAACAGCCGTGAACTGGCTCCGCTGGTCGGACACTATCCAGCCCTGCGCCTGGGTCCGCCCTGGTGGTTCTTTGATAGCTGGCAGGGTATCCGCCGCTACTTTGACAATGTGATGGAGACGGCGGGCGTGTATAACACGGCTGGCTTCAACGACGATACACGCGCATATCCATCCATTCCCGCGCGCCATGATCTGTGGCGGCGTGCCAGTGCTGACTGGCTGGCTGAACAGGTCTTGCGCGGTTTCATTGATGAAGAGGATGCGCACGAGATGATTACTGATATGTCCTACAAACTGGCAAAGCGCACCTATAAATTGGAGACACAAGCATGACACACAATTTGAATCTTCCCGTGATTGAGGAATCAGTCACAGAACTTGATGGCACAACGTACGCACTGATCACCACTGCTCTTCCCGGTGAATATCAGCTGGCAATAGCAGGCTCTAGTACGGGTTTCGTGGGCGAGCAACAAGGCGATGTCCTGCTCTGTCCACTCTCAGCCGAGAACGCCCGCGCGCTGCGTCAGCGTCTGCCCTGGTTGCAGCCAACCGCATTGGGATTGCAAACGTCCGCCGGATTTGGGGATCGGCTGGGCATTGCCACGCCGGGACATGTGCAGGCAGTGCGCGGAACCGGCGTAGCGCCCATCTTCGCGCAACAGTCGGTACGCGAGAATGCACGCACAGGTCGTACGCCTCAGCAAGTGCTCGATGATGCAATGTGGGGCGCGTTCCAGGCGGGCTGGAAAGAAGCATGCGGCGCTGATGCAGACCATTTGAAGACGCTGGCAGATATCGAGCCATTTGTGCGCGCAGGCTATAGCTTCTATACGGTCGATCCCGGTGACTACGTCGATGATAGCGCTGAGGAGGCCGATGATGCGGCTCTGCAAAGCAAAGTCGAGGCGCTCCCCTGGCACGATCTCGGCGCGTCATGGCAGGAGACGCAGACTCGCTACCTCAAACGCTTCGATCTCGATACCTTCTCGCTGGCCTTCGACGAGCATACCCTGCGCAAAGCGCTCGCCAAGTACGGCGCGGCCGTGGCCCACATGGTACGCATGACGCGGCGTGTGCAGGAATTGTCCGCCGGGCAGCCATTTGAAATGGAGATCTCGGTCGACGAGACCGGCACGACCACGGCCCTGCTTGAGCATTTCTATATCGCCTCAGAACTCAAACGTCTTAACGTTCCGTTTATCAGTCTCGCACCGCGTTTTGTGGGACGTTTTGAGAAAGGCGTGGGCTATATTGGCGATGTGGAAGAGCTGGATAAAAATATTGCCGGACATGCCAGTATTATGCGTTACTTTGATAATAGCTATAAGCTCAGCCTGCACACTGGCTCCGACAAGTTTACGGTCTACCCAATTGCGATGCAGCATACCGGCGGCCTGGTCCATCTCAAGACCGCAGGCACCAGTTACCTGGAAGCATTGCGCCTGATTGCTTCGATTGATACGCCATTCTTCCGCGAGATCCTGGATTTCGACCGTGATCACTACGAGACCGATCGCAAAACGTACCATGTGTCGGCGACCCTGGAGAAGGTACCCACTGCTGCGGCATTAAAGGATGAACAATTGCCTGATCTGCTCAACCAGTTTGACGCACGCCAGGTATTACACGTCACATTTGGCTCTGTACTCGACACCTACGGCGCTCGCCTGCAACACGTATTGCGTGAGCATCTGGCAGAGTATCAGGCCTATATCAAACGCCATTTCACAACCCATCTTGCGCCCTTCGCGCAAAAACACGAGCAGTAAGCTCACCATCTGCAATAAACCAACCAGAGAGAGAAGGGGCCGATTGCGAAACACAAACGGCCCCTTCTCTCTTGCATGGCCCCTTGAATTATTGAGCGTTTTGCGCACGTGATACTCGCCTGACGGCAATCTGCACAAATGACCAGGCTACGTTCTGAAAAAGACTGAAAATAATCGGCATTTTCTCAAAAAAATCTTAAATTTTTTCCTATTTTTCTCAAAAAAATCTTAAAAAATCAGGAGCATTCATATGGAATGTACAAAAGCTTCTCACGGATTTATGACATATTAGCTCTATTCCAGATGGAAGGAAATTTCTATACTTGAAGTAAGGAAAGTAACAATTACTACATGCCGATGCTATACGGTCGACATTTCGTCCAGACATAATGGCATCACGGCGTATCCTCTTCATACGGCGAGAGCCGCGCTGGCATCTCACGCCAGACCAATTTCCTTCCCTCTCGTTGTTCAGGAGACCCGTCATAATACCATATAAGGAAAGTGACAACATCGTATGACGCAGGCAGAGATACATATTCTCTTTCGTGTTGCCCGGTGGATCAGTGCTGGTAACCGGCGGATCGTAGAGAAGATTCGTGAATTAGCAGAAACAGAAGAGAATTATATGATCATCATGCGCGAACTCGATCGTGTAACAGGACAGGTCGTGGAGGCTCGTAAGATACGGGCACCAGCAACCCTGACGCTGACGGACTGGTTCGTGACACTGGAAGACTTTCACTGGAAATGTGCGTATTGCCAGGCAAAACAGTTTCAGATCATGTGCCATGTCTTTCCCTTAGCCGAGAAAGGGACCACCTCTGCAAATTGCGTCCCCGCCTGTTATGCCTGTTGCCGCTATAAAAAGGCAGGCAATATACATGTGCAAGCTTATCTTGCGGAAAGAGAGAATAAACACGTAGAGAAGGAACCCGCTACCTCCTCATAATGCATCCTTCCTCCAAGCGATGCTGTTTTCCCTTTACGCAATGCCTCGGGATATGGCGGTAATAATGTATTCTATATGCAGATGTTGGCTATCGCTTTAGCGATCTCTAGAATGGTAAAAGGACGAACTATGATGGACACGGCGGAAATCGTGTCCTGTTTCGACGCTATTTGCAAGAGTAGCAAAACATCTACGTCTACAAAACCCGCTCATACACACTAAGGGATTTCCATCCCTCTTACCGGAAGCGGTCCGGGTCCGCAAAACATAACAGGTAGGGACAGAACTCGTCCCCTCGACTCCAAATAAATGGGCTGAGATATCTTTTCAGCTCAAACCAAAGACGTAAAGGGATACAAGAGACAGAATGAGTGAATTACAAAGGGAAGAGCCAGGCTCAGTCACACTGGCATACATGGATTACTTAAATCAAGCAACGTTTCTAGATACATTAGAAGTAATTCTGGCATCGTCGGATCTCTCGGTTAAAAGAGATGAATCGAAAGTTGAAGATATTCTTGAGAAGTTAGCCGCTCAAGGCATATGGCCTGAATTAGATCCATTCTGGCTCACGATTGCATTAGCATTCGATTCAACGCCTATCGCAACAAGGGTGTTAAACAAAATTGGCGAAAATCTTTGTAATGAGATAAAAAGCTCAAAGGCGAAAAAAAAGAAAAATAAGCCAGCAGAAGCATCCGAACGAAAGCCTCAAAGGATCGAAATCACCATCACAATTGCAGACTGCAAGCTATCCTTAGAAAAGACTTTCCGCCTGGATAGTGTAGATGGCGATTTCAAACTACTCTACGAAGTTTTTCAGACTTTAGAGAAGCAGCTCCCGGAAGGGCCTCATCAGTAATGAATGTTATGAGATAAAGAGCTGATTCGGTTGGAGACAATGGATGGGCTCGCCCCTATCTAACTCTCTCAGATCTTTTCTTCGTGTCCATGAGCATCTACAAAAGCCGCTTTTTTAGCTCGACCAGATGCTCCCACTCATGCTCCAGCATGCGGCGCACCAGACGACGCGCCGTGTGCGTGGATTTGCTGAGCACAAATGGCTCGGAAAGCTCCTTCCTGCTCAAAGAGCGCAGCTTCTTAATCTCACTCTCCCGCAGCACTCCCATCCACGTCAAGAGCGCCTCTTTCGATCTCGACACATTCGTGCCAGAGCCGCGTATCCCATCCAGCTTCCCGAAATGCCGTGTATACGAATATTCTGCCCCGAAAATATGCTCTAAAATCGCCTTGACGGGCCGCCCACCGGACAACGGTTTCTCCGCCATCTGCACCTCGCTCAACCCGCTAACCAGTTCCAGCACCTCCGCTCGCGACCATTCCAGACGCCTGACATACCTCTCCAGTTCCTCCGGCACAAGTGGCTCCAGGTCCGCAGAAAAGTGACCACTGCCGATCCACTCCCCATTCGTATTATGTTCCGCGATCCGCGTCTGAATCTCCTCATCAGGATGTGCATCTTCACCATGCCGACGCAAAAACTCCAGATAGGAGCGGATTGCGCGCGGCGCGTCTTCCAACGCCGCCTCGGTTGTCGCTCCCTGAACAATGCACCCTAACAGATCAAACACATGGATCATCGTCTTCTTGCGCATCGGACCCGATTCAAGATACAACGTATATGCCGCCACCTCCTCATCTCCTTTCTCGCTGATGATCTTTTGCTCTTCCATCCAGGCAATAAAATATTTTCGTGGCCCCCCGTTCGTACCGCCCCCAGGCCAGTAGGGGCGTGGTGCAGCGATAGCGGAACTGCGCCCCCGTCCCCCACCGGCCATCTCGCCCTCACCCGTGCGTCTCGAGCGCGTTTTCAGAAAAGACGCCATGAGCTTTGGCAAACTATTACTTTCGCCCGAATTGCCCGTTCATGTCCTCTAGATCAAACACATTGACTATAAGAAGTTTACTCCATATCGAGTCCAAACAGATGCTCACTTAGCATCCTCAGGCGTTAGCAGCGAGCGTGCTGTACAGCTCGATCACGTGCCCGTCTGGATCGGCGATATGGGCCGTGCGTGCGCGCCATGCCGGTCGATCTACAGGAGCCGAAACGGAAGTAGCCCCCTGCGCAATCAGCTCGGCATAGGACGCGTCAACATCATCAACGCGGAAATCGAGCACGATCTGACGTCCCTGCGGCTCCGGTACCGGCGTGGCCTCACCGACGGCGGAAGCAAATTCGTCGCACGCCATCAGTTCGAGTCCCGCTTTCCCCGTATCGAAATACGCATAGCCCATCGTCTCATCCTGAAATTGCAGAGGCACCTTGATCAGATCTCGCCAGAAACGAACTGCCACCGGAAAATCTTTCACCAGCAAACGAATACCGAAAAATTCCATTATGTACTCCTTTTCCTGACTATCGTTCTTCTTTCCTCGCAGTATAGCGGGAGTACAGGTGAAAATCGGTCCTTTATTCTTGCTGTTTCTTCTGGCCGAAGAAAATGCCTCTATTTTGAAGCCCTCTGTATGATGGTAGTAGTTCGAGGAAATACAGTGTAGCAAGGGAAAGGCTTCACCATGAGCAGGGCATCTTCTTCTATCAAGGTCCATCTCTTCATCCTGGCATGCCTGCTCTCTTTCACGCTCTGCCCACATCACACCGTCAGGGCCGATGGGGGAGCCCCACAGGTTGCCTATGTCAGCGGTACGCCAGAGGGTATCTCCATTATTGATATCGCACAACAAAAAGTCATCGGAACCATCGCTACACCTGAGAGTCCACAGACCCTTCTCCTGAGCATCGATGGTCGCTACCTCTTCGTCACGCAACCTCAACACAATCACTTTCTTTCGTTAAGTGCAAAAACCGGAAAAACCATCTGTAGCGCGACTATACCCGGCGCACCCTCGTTGCTCTCGCTCGATCCCACGACCAATACGCTCTATGTTGCCGGGAACGATGCCAATCGTGTGACGGAGCTTGATGGGCTCACCTGTCATATCAAGCAGATGTTTTCGACAAACGCTCCCGTCTATGGGATTGCGCTCGCTCTGGCAAATATCAATCTTGCGGATGGGAAAAATAATCAGCTCTGGGTCGCAACGACGCATGCACTCCAGGTCTTCGATACCCAGACAGGCCAATCGCTGGCAAGCATTACTCTTCCCCAGGAACCTCAATTCCTGAGCATTCCTCCAGGCTCAACGGTCTATACGGCCACTCGTCAGGGGAGTATTGAGGCGATCGATATCAAGCGCCACACGACAATGACCGTTATCACTGGTGGCACCTATGGTCCGATGGACTTCAATGAGCAGACCGGAGAAATGTTCGTACCCGATCGAAAAAGTAACCGTCTGCTTGTCCTTGCGCCCGTCTCTATTGGAGCACCACTCCCACATGAACCCCGACGCGTCATCTCTTTTCCCTCTGCGCCTGTCTCTATTGCGATTACCAGTGACGGACAACTTGGCTTTGTCGCTCTGCAAAATGGCACGGTGAGCATGCTCGATCTCCCGGGCAGGCAAACGATCGCCACACTGACCGTTGGCGGCTCTCCACACTTTCTCATCACCGGGCTCAATCCACCGCTTGTGGGCCTGATTCCTCAGGAAACAACATTCCTGGGCACGCTCGTCCAATATGGAGCATATACACTCCTGGCTCTTTTTTTCTTCGCCCCGCTCGTCTACTTCTGGTATTCCGCACGCAAAAAGAGAGCGAACCATGCGCAATAAAACCAGATTACGGCAAGCGAGAAACTATCGTGAAAGAGGAATAGGCCTGCACAAAATGCCGACCCATCCCTCATAGCACGCACAAAAACGACTACGCAAACGGCTGGAGATACTCGCGTTCCGCTTCCCACATCTCATCGAAGAGCGCACTGATCTCGGCAGGCGAGCAGACAGCACTGGTCAGTGGGTCCAGGTACAGGGCATAGCGTGCGGCCTCTTTATCATGGTTCAGGAGGGCATCACACATCAGCTTGTGCACGGACATATGGCTGCGATTCAAGGCCGCCAGTTGTTCTGGCAATGCGCCAAAGTGGCACGGCTGTACGCCATTCTGGTCAACGAGACAGGCGACTTCTACGCAGCCATCGGGCAGATTATCGATGAGATGCGTGTTGCGCACATTCCCATAGATCACCTTCGGCTGATGCTGAGTCACGGCCTCGATAATGTATGATCCATACTCATGACTCCGCTTGAACGGGATCTCGCGGGTGCCATCAAGCATTTCACGAATAGAGGTGCTATTGCGTTCGCGCCACGTCGGCCAGTTATTGGCATAGAAGCCCGTGCCGCCCAGGTAGCCATCTCGACAGTACTTCTCGATCAGGTCGGGACGCTTGCGGAAATAGGGGACATACTCCGAAAAATGTCCGCTACTCTCGGTGACAAACGCGCCGAAATGCAACATCATTTCGAGGCGCACGGGATCGCGCTCGTAGATCTCGCTGGTCTTCGCACGCTCACGCAGCTTCGGATACATATCCTCGCCATTGTGACGCAGTTCGGTGAACCAGGCATTGTGATTAATGCCCGCACACTGCCACTTCAACTCCTCGTACGGCACCTCCAGGAAGTCCGCCAGCAGTTTCGAGGTCGCCTGTACACTATGGCAGAGTCCGACCGTGCGCATGCTCGTGCCAGTCAACGCGGCCAGCGTCAGAATCGACATCGGATTGGTGTAGTTGAGCACCCAGCTTTGCGGACACAGCTCTTCTGCGTCGTGCAAAATGTCCAGCCACGCCGGACCGGTGCGCAGCGCTTTGAAGATACCACCCGGGCCAATAGTGTCGCCAATACACTGATTGACACCATATTTCATGGGAATATCGAAATCGTAACGCACGTTTGCAAGGCCAGCGACCTCAATGGAATTGATAATGAAATCAGTGCCTGGCAGAAGATCGCGCCTCTCCGTCGAAGCTCGGACGGTCCACTGTTTCCCGCTCAGAGCCACAAGCTTTTCAGCGATTTGATGCGCTAACTCCAGCCGTTCTGGATTGATATCCACCAGCGCAAAACAGCCCTCATCCAGGCCGTCAATGTGCAGAATATCAGTGATGAGTTGACGCGCAAACACGGTGCTCCCTGCACCCAGGATGGTGATTTGTGGCATCGCCAATGAACTCCTTCTTTCGGACAACTCTTACGGGTCCCACCCCGCCAGATACAAAAAGGGAACGAATTTTATAGGGATGAAGGGGCAGGTCCCGTCGATTGGCGCACCACAAGTTGTGTGGGGACAATCAATGGAGACGGGGGATTTTCTGCTTTCCCTTCAATGATCGCAATTAAACGCTGCACCGCGCCTCGCCCGATCATATCATGGTCCTGCCGAGATGTAGTGAGCGCAGGGACGGTATAGTGACCCAGTTCGATGTCATCGAAACCGGTCAGCGAAACATCTTCTGGCACACGCAAGCCATGCTCATGGATCGCACGCAGGGCTCCCATGGCCATGACATCGCTTCCGGCCACGATAGCCGTAAAATCACGCCGCTCGTCCAGCAGCATCGAAGCCGTTTTATAGGCCTCATCCACGTTCCATCCTCCTTGCCGCGTCAGGCTGGGATCAAACGGAATACCCGCATTGGCAAGGGCCTGCTGTCCCCCCAGCAGACGCTCCATACCGGGAAGGTCGGAAAGCGAGCCAATTAAAAAGACAATCCGTCTATGCCCAAGTGAGAGCAGGTGCTCGGTCACCTGACGCGCGCTATCGATATGGTCCGCTTTCACATAGGTGGCATGGCTCCCATGACCTGCGGCATCGATAAAGACGGTCGGAATATTGCCTTGCAGCAAGGCATGAATACGAGGATCGGGCGGCTGTAGACGCAGGCTGACCATGATCGTTCCGGCCACACGCCGCATTTGCAGACTACGGATATAATTCTCGGGAGTTTTGCCCTGTGGTCGCGATGGCAGCAGCAGATCGTACCCCTGAGAGGCCGCCTCGTTCTCAATCGATTTCAAAACATCCAGATAGAAATAACGAGATGTTTTGCTTAACGACGAGAGATTCAGCTCCCCTTCGCCATCTTCGCTCCAGAGGCCCAACACCAACATACGCGAGCGATGACGAACCAGGCTCTGTGCCACCACATCAGGTTCGTAGCCGAGGGCTGCAATGGCAGCGTGAACGCGTTCTTTTGCTTCCGGGCTGATCCGCGAAGATCCGTTCAGGACACGGGAAACTGTTGCGCGCGAAACACCTGCCAGTTGCGCTACCTGCTCGCTCGTAACCATAAAACAACTCTCCCCTGGTGATGTTGTCGCTTCATCACCCTCGTGCTCATTTTCTTCAAGTATTCCATTGACAAACACATTTGTCAAGTGTACACGTGTACATATTGCATTGTTTTTTTATATCGTCTGGCCGCTAAAACGCGCACCACAGGCCCATCCTTAGTGCTTTTTTCACCACTCACACGTGCCTCTATCTACGTCAAATTGCCTGATATTGCGCTTCTACCCTTGACAAACCTGAAAAATGGATGGTACTAT
>Ga0310811_10008422_pt1 | contig 13254 bp, 9 predicted proteins | sample YCmetagenome_FD_207642 | JGI IMG/M metagenome (GOLD analysis project Ga0310811, IMG submission 207642) | Soil microbial communities from experimental microcosm in Duke University, North Carolina, United States - YC | ecosystem: Engineered > Artificial ecosystem > Soil microcosm > Unclassified ...
GAAGCTGCAAAAATGCTGGTAACGCCGATGGCGCATAGGGTAAACCAGATCCATACCAGGGACCAGTCAACACCTTTTGATATTGTAGCGTTTCTTGAGTTCATATTATATAGGGGTCGAATCTTTTTTGGGAGGGATATCCGTATGGGCCGGCGATGCAGGCTTTGGCGAATCGGTGGCGGTCGAATCTTTTTTCCGGGCCGGCGACTTTTGTACTCCCGTCGTCCGGGTAGAATCTTTTACCCGGGTGGAATCCGGCTTCTGCAGGGCTGCCGGGGGCGCCTTCGGTTTCTCCAGCCAGGGAAGTTTGATCACCTGCATTTTTTTGATATTCTTATACAGCGGGCTGCCGGAGTTCTCAGAGGTATCCATCATCATAGCCCTGAAGGAAGGTGTCTGATATTTCAGCCACCGGCTGCTGTCTTTACTCTGTTTGGCCCAATTAGCGGCCCGGGTGCTGTCGTCCCTGAACTGAAGGTGTACCAGGTAGCCGGGCATCAGGTTTAAATTGGCGATCCTGTTCACTTCCTGGATCCGTTCGGTCCTCAGCGTATCATTGAGGTATTTTTCCACTAATAAAGAGGCTATCGGTGCCGCCTGGGTTCCTCCGTAACCGCCATTTTCCACGATGACGGCCACGACGATCTTCGGATTTTCCCGGGGGGCGAAACAAACGAAAAGGGAGTTGTTTTTCAGCTTCAGCAGGCGGCCATTGATAACCCGTTTGTTTTCGGCGGTTCCCGTCTTGGAGCACATATTGATCCCGGGAATTCGGGCAGGGCGGCCCGTTCCGATCTCGGTCACGTCCTGCATACCGCTGTGCACCACTTCATAATCCTCCTCGGAGATATGGGTGACGGCATTATGCCGTTGTTGAAAGCGGTGCAGCAGGGTATCTTCATCCCGGCTGCCTTCGATGCTCTGGATGAAATGCGGGGTATAATAATACCCCTTATTGGCCACGATAGCGATGGCATTGGCCAGTTGAATAGGGGTTACCGCCAGTTTATCCTGACCGATACCCATGGTGACCATGGTACAGGAGTTCCAGGAGCGATTGTACTCCTTATCATAGCTGGCGGTATCGGGTACATTTCCACCATCTTCGCTGGGAAGGTCGATCCCCACACGATGGCCCAGGCCGAAAGCGTTGACGTATTCTTTCCATTTCATCAGACCGGTGCGGACGCTGTGGAATTCGGGATTGTCCAGCTCCTGGCGGAAGGTGTTATAAAAAAAGGAGTTGCAGGAGTGGGCAATGGCAAGCCGAAGGTTGTTGGCATGTCCGGGTATTTTCTCATCACATTTATACACCCTGTTGCAGCCATAGTAAAAACCCAGGCACTGGATACCACTGGCGGGGGTGATCACCCCTTCATCCAACCCGATCAGGGCCCCTACAGGTTTGTAGGTGGAGCCGGGGGCGTACTGTCCTTTAATGGCCCTGTTGAGCAGAGGGCCGGACACGTCCAGGGCGAGCTTGGCATAGTTAGCCTGTTTGTCCGGGCCTGTCAGCGAGTTTGGGTCGAAAGTAGGGCCGGAAGCCATGGCGAGGATCCCCCCGGTAGAAGGCTCGAGAGCGACGATGGCGCCAGTTTTCCCTGTCAACAATTTTTCCGCCAGCTGCTGTAATTCGATGTCCATATAGGTATGGAGGTTCTTTCCCGCAATGGCCGGGGTATCCAGGGTCTTATCCTGATAATGTCCTACCAGCCTGTTCTTATTATCCTTGAGCCAGAATTCGATACCCCGCTGGCCCATCAGCTCTTTTTCATAGTATTGTTCCAGGCCGCTGCGGCCCACATAGTCACCCAGCTGATAATAATTATTGGATCTTTTCAGGATGCCGGAATCTACTTCCCCTACGTAACCCATGATATGGGCGGCTGCGTTGAAAGGATAGACCCGGATAGGGCGTTCCTGCAGGTTAAAGCCGGGGAATTTCCAGATATTTTCTTCCAGGCGGGCATACATGTCGGGGGGCAACAGATCTTCGAAGATGGAAGGGCGAAAGGGCCCATTTTTATACTTTGCGTCCAGGATCCTGCTGCGAAACTCCGCCGTATCGATGCCCAGCAACTGGCAGAAATAGGTTGTATCGATCGTTTTTACCTGGGAGGGGGTGACCATCAGGTCATAGAGGATGGTGTTATTGAGGATGGCCCTTCCTTTTCGGTCATAGATGATACCACGGGTAGGGTAAATACTCTTCCTGAAAAGGGCGTTCTCCTGTGCCTGTTTCTTATATTTTGCGGAAATGATCTGCAGATGAAATAGCTGTGCTGCAATGACCAGGAACATGCCCGCAAAAATGAGGCGTATGATATTGCTACGGGATTGATTAAATACAGACATAAAAGGTACTACCTACAATTTACGAAGTACGGATAATTAACGTGGAAAGAATAATTTTATTTAGATAGTATTCGTCCTGAATTTTTGTTTGCGGTAGAACAATAATTCGGTTAATAAAATGAGTAATAAGCTGACAGCTGTCGAGGCGATGACTTTTCCCAGGAAGTACATAAAGGAGCCAAAATTCATCCATTCCAACAATACGAGCCAGGTATGATGAAGTAACGTCAAAACGAGGACATAGGTAGCATAAGGAGCCCATCCCATACTAACAATGGAAGGGGAAATATAGTTCTTATCGGCGCCTTCCTGCGATATAAGCAGACCGATGACAAAAGGCCGGACATAAGCGATGAGCGTGCAGGCGGCAGCGTGTAAGCCGGGAGTTTTGCTGAAATAGTCCAGGCTTAGTCCAAAAATGAAGCCGATCAGGGTCAAAGAGGCCCTTGACAAATTGAAAGGAAGCCATAAAATGAACAGGAAATAAAGGTAAGGGGTGATAAACCGGTGCAGGGGAGGCATTTTAAAAAGGATAAATACCTGTACCAGGATGAACAGGATGAACCGTATCGTATTTTTCAGCAATTCACTCATTGGACTTTTTTACGGGTAGAGTCTTCTAGTCGCTTTTGCTCCTCATATTGCATATTATCAATTACATATACATATTCAATAGTAAAGAAGTTCGTAGCGGGCCTTATTTTCAGGGTATAGAAATTCGAAGTATTGTCGGGTACGATGTCATATACGGTGCCGACCATCAGGTTGGCCGGGAAAAGAGAAGAGATCTGACTGGTCAGGACCGTATCTCCCTTAGCCACTTTGGCGCTTTTGGGAATATCCTTCAGGGTGACGAAGAGGGGGCTTAGTCCATCCCACTCTATAGCGCCTCTTTCCCCGCCATTTTTCAGTTTGACCACCGCCTTATAGTTGCGGTGCAGGAGGCTCATTACCGTTGCGAAGTTCTCACTTACGTTCACCACGGTGCCTACGATGCCCTGTGGACCCGTGACGCCCATATTAGGCCGGATACCCTGGGCAAATCCCCGGTGAATGGTGAGGTAATTGGTCTGGGAAGCGGTGGTGCTGTTGACCACTTTTGCCTCCATAATATTGTACTTCAGGATGGATTTGCCGGAGTCGACCTTGACGGTGTCATGGATCAATCTTCGGATGGAATCCGGGGCTTCGAAGTTCTCCTTTAGCTGCTGGCGGAGGCGGAGGTTCTCCCGGACCAGGGATTCATTGGTCTTTTTCAGCTGGAAGTAGTACTCTATGCCATTGTATTTTTCATTGATCCTGCCAGTGATCTCGGTGCTGACGTTCATAAAGGCAGCTTCGTGAAACTTGTTATAGCGAAAGAGGAAGGACAGGGCTATTATCTGCAACACCAGGAAGAAGAGGAAGTTAAAATGCCTTCTGATGAAGAGAAAAACGTTACGCACCGGTTTGGAATTTTATATGTTGGATTTTAACGCTTAGGACATGGGTGCTCTATCTCATAACGAACGGATACCTGTCATAGTTCTTCAGGGCGATGCCGGTTCCCCGAACTACGCTCTTTAAAGGGTCATCGGCAATATGGACGGGTAATTTGATCTTTTGGCTAAGCCTTTTGTCCAGTCCCCGGAGCAGGGCGCCTCCTCCGGTGAGATATAACCCACGGCGATAAATATCCCCTGCCAGCTCCGGAGGGGTGGTTTCCAGGGCTTTCAGGATAGCTTCTTCGATCTTAAAAATGCTTTTGTCGAGGGCTTCGGCGATTTCCTGGTAGCTTACCATGATCTGTTTGGGAATCCCTGTTACCAGGTCACGTCCATTGACGGGGATGTCATCGGGTGGATTGTCCAGGTCTTTGAGGGCAGCGCCGATCTGTATCTTTATTTGTTCGGCTGTTCTTTCTCCGATCAGTAAGCTATGATAACGGCGCAGGGCCTCCATGATATCAGCGGTGAATTCATCCCCTGCGATGCGGATCGACTGATCGCAGACGATACCGGCCAGGGCGATGACGGTGATACCTGTCGTACCGCCTCCGATATCGATGATCATGTTACCGACGGGCTCTTCCACGTCGATGCCGATCCCCAGGGCGGCCGCCATAGGTTCATGGATCAGGTATACTTCTTTGGCGCCCGCCTGTTCGGCACTGTCCCGTACAGCTCTTTTTTCCACTTCGGTGATGCTGGAAGGTATGCAGATCATCATTCTCCAACTGGGAGGGAAAAGCGGCTTTTTGGGGTAGATCATCTTGATCATCTCCCGGATCATCAGTTCGGCAGCATTGAAGTCGGCGATAACGCCATCTTTGAGAGGGCGCACCGTGCGGATGCTTTCGTGCGTCTTTTCATGCATCATCAGGGCGCGTTTGCCTACTGCCAGCACGGTTTTAGGGTTATTACGATCGAGGGCTACGATACTCGGTTCATTCACCACTATTTCGTCGTTATGTATGATTAGGGTATTGGCGGTACCCAGGTCCATGGCTATTTCTTGCGTAAGGAAATTGAATAATCCCATTTTATATAAAGGTCAGATTTTTGAACTATCGATACACCGGGTCTGGTTTATTCCGAAATTTAACCCATCCCCGGTCTACCTTTAATGATGGGCCTCTCGGCCAGCGAACCACCGGTTCGCTTAGTGCCAGCAAAATTGAAGGAAATAATTTGAATTAACAAGGTGAAACCCTTGATTTGACGGATTATTTTCCACAAAACTTTAACTGCCAAATTTTTTTTTGCGCCCGCGGCTCTCCTGCAAAAACTTTTTTTTATGAGAACGACAAAATGACTCTCTCTCGTATGTGTCGCACAGCTATTAATCTAATGATGGCTTTCAGCCATCGTGTCTGTGGCCCGATTAATGGGCTTTCAGCCTGCAGACCCGTGGTCCGCAAAGCCTAATAGTCTTTCCATTTCCGGGCTCAGTTTGGGCAGCCTTCTTCGTTCGATGAGGAAACTGGTGAGTCCTGCGACCTCTTTGAAGAGGTGGTGCCTGTCCAGGGCGGAGCTCAGGTAATCCTTGCCGGTACTGCCTCCTGTGCCGATGCGGGTGCCGATCATACGATGCACCATGCTCATGTGCCTGTATCGCCAGGTGCTGAGTTGCTCGTCGATCTCCAGCAACTGATTGAGCACCTGGAAGGGTAGTTGCAGAACGGGGTAGCCCCGGTATAACATAATGAACAGGGCAGCCCGGCAGGCAGCGGGGGAGAGGGAGCGGGCGGGTAGGGGAGCGGCCGGTGAGCGGCCGGCGTCGAAAAAGATGGAATCGAACAATTCCAGGTTTTTCTTCTCAGCATCGGCTAAACTTTGCTGGTAGCGAAGCCGGTAGTCCGACCAGAACAGCTCTCCTTCGGAGGCGGGTGTTGTGCCGGCTGTCAGGGTAAAAAAGGGCATTCGTTCCAGCCAGCTATTCACCAATTGGAGCAGGGAAAGATCTTCCTCCGCCGCCTTTATGATTTCGATCTCCGGTTGCCTCAATTGCGACACATAGTATTGCTGGCCGAAACGATGCTGATATTTCAGACCCAGTCTCGCTTCCAGCAGCTTGAATTGCCAGCTTTGAAAGCCTGAAGCCGGGCGCAGCTTGTCCCGGAAGTCCAGAAAGTCCATCGGAGTCATGGTCTCCATGATATCGATCTGGTGGACCAGCACTTTCAGGATGGTCGAACACCGGGAAAGACGGTGAACGACGGTCTGCAGTTCCGGGGAATTATCGTTCAACGCAGGTTGCTGCATGATACCGATGACAGAGTTCGTCTCAAACAACAGTTGTTTAAACCAGAGTTCATAGGCCTGGTGGATGACGATGAACAGCATTTCGTCATGGGCCGGCTCCCCCAGCCTGTCACTCTCCGGGTGTTGTGCATCCAGTATTTTTTCCAATTGCAGGTAGTCGCCGTAGTGGACCATAGTACTCATTTGGGTGGTTACCGATCTTCTTAAAGGAACTCATAGCCGATATCGCGCCGGTAATAGATCCCCTCGAAGTTAATTTTTTCCAGCACATCTCTTGATTTGTCAACCGCTTCGTATACCGTCTCTGCAAAAGAGGTGACACATAAGACCCGGCCCCCGCTGGTGACAATCTCCTCCTTTTGCAACCGGGTGCCGGCATGGAAGACCAGGCTGTCTTCCGGCCAGACGGTATCCAGCCCGGTGATGGGCAATCCTTTCTCATAGCTGCCGGGATAACCGCCGCTCACAGCCACGATGGTACAGGCAATGCGCTCGTCTTTTTCGATGGATACCTTGTCCAGCCGCTGTTCAGCCGTTGCCCGGAACAATTCAACCAGGTCATTCTTCAGCCTGGGCATCACAACTTCTGTCTCCGGGTCGCCCATCCGGCAATTGTATTCGATCACAAAGGGGTCCTCTCCCACTTTTATCACCCCGATAAAGATAAATCCCCTGTATTCGATATTCTCTTTGGAAAGCCCCTCCACGGTGGGTTTAATGATCCGTTCCGTTATTTTGCCCATAAAGGCCTCATCGGCAAAGGGCACGGGGCTTACAGCGCCCATGCCGCCGGTATTGGGTCCTTTGTCTCCTTCTCCTACTCTTTTGTAGTCTTTTGCTTCCGGCAGAATTACATAATGCTGGCCATCCGTCAATACAAAAACGGAGAGCTCGATGCCTGTCAGGAACTCCTCTACCACCACTTTGCTGCCCGCCTCTCCGAATTTGTTCCCCTGCAGCATCAGCTCAAATTCAGCCATTGCTTCTATATGGTTCTGGCAAATAACGACCCCTTTACCGGCCGCCAGTCCATCCGCCTTTAAGACGATGGGCAGGGAATGTTGCTGCAGATAAGCGATACCTTCTGCATAATTGCCGGCACTAAACTCCCGGTAAGCCGCCGTAGGAATATGATGGCGGTCCATGAACTTTTTGGAGAAAGCCTTGCTGCCTTCCAGTAATGCCCCCTTGGCGGAAGGTCCAATGACCGGGATTTCCCGCAAAGCCGGGTCAGCGGCAAAAAAGTCGACAATACCTTTGACAAGGGGCTCTTCAGGACCTACGACCACCATTCCGATCTTTTCTGAGAAGCAGAATTTTTTGAGCCCTTCGAAATCCGTGGAGGAAAGATCTACATTGGTCCCGCATTGTGCAGTACCTGCATTACCAGGAGCGATGAAAAGGCCCGAACAATGAGGACTCTGAATGAGCTTCCATGCCAGAGCATGTTCTCTGCCACCAGAGCCTAACAATAAAATATTCATGGGTGTATTTATTCGCGTTCTATCATCGGACCAAGGTCCGAGGGCCCGAAATTCGAATTTCGAACGCACATTCTGAAAAAGAATTTTTTAGACGGCAGGATAAAGAGGGTCCGCCAGGCGACGGAGGTACCGTTGGACGGTGCGAAGCGGATTTTGGCCGGGTATAATGTGGCGGTAAAAAATTGTATAAAAATAATTTTTTACCGCCAAACCATAATGTCTGTACTTTCGGCCTTTGGGCCTCAAGTACTAATTGGGCTGTGCCCAATTAGCGATTTATCTGTATTTTAGGTGCTAATTTTTAAAAAGCATGAGCCACCCTACCACCAGGTCCGGCAAACATCCGAAAGCCCTCTATGTACTCTTTTTAACAGAAATGTGGGAGCGATTTGCCTATTACCTGCTGGCGGGGATCCTGTTGTTATATCTGCTGGATGGGAAGGGAATGTCAAAAAGCTCCGCTGCAGACATTACCGGCACCTTTCTCGCCCTTATCTGGCTTCCTCTTTTCATCGGGGGAATGATCGCCGACCGTTACCTGGGTTATATCAAATCCATTTTTATCGGGGGCAGCCTGCTGGCGGCAGGTTACCTGGGGCTGATCCTGCCGGGGGATACGGCCATGTATATCTCCCTGGGGCTGATCATCGTCGGCAACGGGTTCTTCAAACCCAACATCAGCACCCTGCTGGGCAATATATATAACAAAGAAGATCTCAAACCCCTAAAGGACAATGCCTATAATATCTTTTACATGGGCATCAACATAGGGGCGCTGATCTGCAATTTCGCGGCAGCCTATTTACGCAATAAGTATGGCTGGGGTTATGCTTTCGGGGCCGCGGGAATAGGCATGGTCATCGGCCTCATCGTTTTTGGGAGCAATCTGAAACATGTAAAGGTTGGAGATGTCCGGAAGGCGCCGCAGAAAGAGGACATGAATTTATCGCAGATCTTATTGTATGTCTTTGTTCCCGGTATGGCAGCCGCCCTGATCGGATACGTCCTGCCAGGCAAACTATTTCATACGACCATCATGGGAAGTCCCTCCAGTGACGCCTTTGTATTCGCCTGCGTGCCCGTGATCGCCTTTTTCATCTCCCTGTGGGTAAAAGCCCGGGGAGAGGATAAGAAAGGGATCGGCGCCTTGTTATTCATCTTTGCCATATCCGTTATTTTCTGGGCCATGTTCTATCAGCAATTCACAGCTTATACGCTTTGGGCCGAACAATATACGGATCGGACCATCTCTTCCCCTATCATGGAGAAAACAGCCGACCAATTGGGTTTGCTTCAAAAAGTGAATACCTCCCCCCGGGAGGTGAACCGGCTGGATTCCCGCCTGGTGCCCCTGCGGGACGATAGCGGCCATATTCAGAAGGTGATGGGTCCCGACCCTTATTTTTCCAACCTTCCCCGGGAGAAATGGCCCTTACCGGGCCAGGATCAGAAACTGGTCAATACGGAGTTATTTTCCTCCATCGGGCCTTTTTTCATAGTGACCCTGACCCCCCTCCTGGTTGGGCTATGGAGTTTTCTTCGCAGACGACGGAAGGAGCCAACGACCGCCGCCAAGTTTGGCATTGCCTTGTTCCTCTCAGGGCTGTCCTCACTGGTGATGCTGTTTGCCGTGCTGTCGGTTCCCTCCATCTATCAATATAAGGTCTCGCCCGGATGGATGTGGGGTACTTATTTCGTTGTCACTGCCGCAGAGATCTGTTGCAGCCCCATCGGGTTATCCCTGGTGTCCAAACTGGCGCCGCCCCGCCTTACGTCCCTGCTGATGGGCGGTTGGTTTCTCACGATGTCGCTGGGCAGTAAGATAGCGGGACTGATGACCAGCTCCTGGGATAAATTCCCGGATAAAAGGATCTACTTCCTGGTCTGGTTCTTTGCCGCCATCCTGGGAGGAGCGCTGATCTTTAGTAGGATCCGCCCGCTGAACGGAGTCTTACGGGCAAAAACAGGAGAGTAGTCAAGTACGATTTATCTAAGCCTAATAAACCAAAACCCACTTTTGTATGGCCGAGAAAAAATTCATCCCATTTGTAAGCCCGGAAACGCAAATGAAGGAGTTTACCTTCAAAGCATTGCTGATGGGCAGTATTTTCGGGATCCTCTTCGGAGCTTCCACGGTATACCTGGCCCTGAAAGCGGGGCTGACCGTATCGGCCTCGATCCCCATCGCGGTGCTGGCCATCACCCTGGGCAGGAAATTATTCAAAACGACCATTCTCGAAAATAACATCATCCAGACCACGGGCAGTGCCAGTGAGAGCATTGCTGCCGGGGTCGTATTTACGTTGCCGGGGTTTCTATTCCTTTCAACCGCCGATTCCGGCGGTTTTTTCAATTATGCCGTCATTTTTATCCTGGCCATTTTCGGGGGTATGCTGGGGACTCTCCTGATGATTCCTCTGCGACGGTCGCTGATCGTCAAGGAACATGAGACCCTTCCCTATCCCGAAGGGACAGCCTGCGCCTCCGTGCTGAAAGCCGGGGAAAAAGGGGGGGCGTTTGCCCGGACAGCATTCCAGGGGCTTGGTTTTGCCTTTGTATATGCAATATTGCAAAAGATGTTCAGGATTGTCGCCGAAACGCCGCTCTTCGATACGGTGAAATATAAGGGGTTGAACAAGATCTTCCCCTCCGCCCAGATATCCGCTGACATTACACCGGAATATATGGGCGTGGGTTATATCGTAGGTCCTAAGATCGCCGGGATCCTGGTGGCGGGCAGTGTGCTGAGCTGGCTGGTAATGCAGCCTTTGCTGGCTTCACTGGTCGACCCGGTGAATATCGCTCTGCAGCAGGTAAAGCTGGGCTTCCTGAAGGATGTGGGAACGGCGGGGGGATATGGCGGCTGGGACCCCATCAGTAAGACCTTTGCCGACCCGGCCTCTGCTATATACCGGGCTTATATCCGGCAGATCGGTGCGGGGGCGGTGGCTATGGGAGGCCTGATCACGTTGATAAAAACAATCCCTACTATTGTCTCCTCGTTTAAGGAAAGTATCGGCTCTGTACGGGAAAAGGGCCAGGGAGCCGTGCTGAGGACCGAACGTGACCTCAGTATCAAAGTGGTGGCCTTCGGCAGCCTGGCCCTGGTGGTGCTGATCGGCTTTCTGACCATCATCCCGGGCGACTCTTTTTTCAACCGCCTGCTGATCGGCTTGCTGATCCTTGTCTTCGGCGCCTTCTTTGTAACAGTCGCTTCCCGCATCGTGGGCATCATCGGCTCTTCCAATAGTCCTGTTTCCGGTATGACCATCGCTACGGTGATGGGCACCTGTCTCATATTCCTGGCAGTGGGCTGGGGAGGAAAAGTGTATGAACCGATGGCGCTGGTGGTCGGCGGCATGGTCTGCATTGCCGCCTCGAATGCAGGTGGCACTTCCCAGGACCTGAAGACAGGATACCTGGTAGGCGCTACACCCCGTTATCAGCAGCTGGCGCTGTTTATTGGTGTCATTGTATCTTCCATTGCCGTGGGGCTTACGATAAAAATACTGGACATCCCTAATTCCGAAATGGCAGCCAAGGGTATACAGCATGCCATCGGCAGTCAGTACAATGCTCCACAGGCTACTTTAATGGCTACCTTGATCAAGGGCATCCTCTCCAGGAACCTGGACTGGAATTTCGTACTGGCCGGGGCGGCCCTGGCCCTCGTGATGGAGTTATGCGGGGTAAGGGCCCTCAGCTTTGCTATCGGCGTATACCTGCCTATCTCCACTACACTGCCTATTTTCGTCGGTGGCGCTATCCGTGGCCTGACAGACAAGGTAAAGAAGAAAAGAGGAATTGCCGCCAAAGAAGGAGAAGAAGACCTGGAGAAAGGCAACCTGTTCGCCACGGGGCTGGTGGCGGGTGGCGCCCTGATGGGTGTCGTCTTCGCTTTCCTCAACATACCCGATAAGATCGTAGCCTTTTTAAAACAGTTGAACCTGGAAAAATCGCTGACGGGCGCCCTGAGTGAAAACGGTTATTATCTGCTGGGACTGGCTTTTTTTGCGGTAATGGGGATTGCGCTTTACCGGGCGGCGACGAAAGGGGACGATCCGGATCCGGCCGATGAAGTCGTCGGGTCCTAGGCTGGTTCCGGCAGGGAAGCCGAAAGCCTGCCGGTGCCATCAGTTCATTTTGAACGGCACGATCATTTCAAAAACAGGGATATTGACCTCGAAGCTTTTCTTGTTGTTGAGGTTTTCCATGGTGTAAGAGCCATACATTTTTCCCATCTCGGTGCGGAGATTGCAGCCGCTGACATATTGATATCTTTCGCCGGGGTTAAGGATGGGCTGCACTCCTACAACTCCCTCCCCTTCCACTTCCCGGGAGCTGCCGTTGCTGTCGAAGATGTGCCAGTGGCGGCGATGAAGCTTGACGGAAAAGTTATTATGATTTTCGATAGTAATGCGATAGGCAAACATATATTCACCGGATATGGGATTAGAATAATCCGGCTGGTAAAAGGTCTCGACGCTCACCTCCACTCCTTCTGAGATCTTGTTTGCCATCTAATCAAATTTTTCTAAAATTAATCAAAATCAGCAGCCATAAAAAGTAATGTTCACAATTTAATATCCTAATGCCAAATCTACCCTAATTTTGCCCGATCTTTTCAAAATACTATCACAGTATATACGTTTTGGTGCTTGAATTGGTTTTTTCACAAATACAAACTTTTTAATATATGAAGATCGCCGTTGCTAAGGGAGATGGGATAGGGCCTGAGATCATGGATGCCGTTCTCAACATATTCAACAAAGGACAGGTGCCCCTGGAATACGAGTTCGTGGACATGGGTAAATGGGTTTTCGATAAAGGATTTTCCAATGGCATGACGCCGGAGGCCAAACATACGATCGAGGAGCTGGGGGTCTTATTCAAGGGGCCGATGGAGACACCCAAGGGAAAGGGAGTGAAAAGCGTAAATGTCACTGCCCGGAAGACCTGGAATACCTATGCCAATAAAAGGGTATTCCAGACGTTGCATGGGGTAGACACGGTTTTCTCCAAGGCAGGTATTCCTATCGACATTACCATTGTGCGGGAGAATATTGAAGACACCTATGGCGGCATCGAACATATGCTGACCCAGGACGTGGCGCTGAGCCGTCGTTTCATCACCCGCCCGGGAAGTTTGCAGGTGATCAAATACGCCTTTGAGATGGCGAAGAAAAACGGCGCCCGGCGTATCACCTGCGGACATAAGGCTAATATCATGAAGCTCACGGATGGCCTCTTCCTCGAATGTTTCATGGAAGTGGCCAAGGAATATCCCGGGCTGAAAGCAGACGATATCATCGTAGACGACCTGGCGATGAAACTGGTGGTGAAACCACAGGATTTCGATGTGGTGGTACTGACCAATCTCCAGGGCGATATTATTTCCGACCTCTGTGCGGGGTTAGTGGGAGGGCTGGGGTTTGCGCCTTCCGCCAATATCGGGGACCACATCGCTATTTTCGAAGCCGTACATGGAACGGCCCCGGACATCGCCGGGAAGAATATTGCCAATCCGACGGCTTTATTATTGAGCGGCATTGCCATGCTGCGGCATCTGGGATTTATGCAGAACGCCGCTATCATTGAAAATGCCCTGTTATTTACCCTGGAACAGAAAATACATACGGGGGATTTTGGGGACAAGGGTACGCCTTCCCTGA
>Ga0310811_10008423_pt1 | contig 13254 bp, 10 predicted proteins | sample YCmetagenome_FD_207642 | JGI IMG/M metagenome (GOLD analysis project Ga0310811, IMG submission 207642) | Soil microbial communities from experimental microcosm in Duke University, North Carolina, United States - YC | ecosystem: Engineered > Artificial ecosystem > Soil microcosm > Unclassified ...
CTCATGACAGATTGTTTGCAGTCCTTGGCAATATCATATACCAATGAGTCTTACGACCGGGCCGCTTATAAAATGCTATTGCAATGGTTAGGAGCCCGTTTTCCTGATTTTCCGATATCAGATGAGACCAGAAGGGCTGTCTCATTGCACTCGGCATGGGACTCTCATGAGAAACTTACAGAAACCTTCCTTACCCTGGCACGACAGCAGTATAGTCAAGGGATCGTGGATCCCGATACTCAGATTGCCCTTGGTGTACTGTTCTATGGAACAACAGACTACGAACGTGCGAAAGATTGTTTCGAGAGTGCCTTATCACAGCGCCCTGGGGTATGGAAGTTCCGGCCGCTGTCATCTTATTGTCGCTGATAATAACAACCAGGATTACGTACTTTGGAACCGATTAGGGTCCTCTCTTTCTAACGGGAACAAACCTGAGGAAGCCCTTGGGGCGTACAGGGAGGCTTTGAATTTGCGCCCTACTTACACTCGTGTTATTTATAACGTTGGGGTAGCGTGTATGTTTTCTAATTAATCCCCTACCCGTTCTCAAGCTAATCTCACGCATAGGTCTTAACATAGGAGCGCACAAAGAGGCAGCCGAACACTTTCTGAGTGCACTTAGTATGCAGGAAAGCACGGGCGGTGGTCAAACCAGTGATCAGTTGTGGTTGACCCTGAGGCGTGCCTTCATCGCAATGGTAGTTATGAATAGTTCTATCATGTCCAGATGTGACATGCTGAGCCTTTTCGTTACAGGATCGGAACGACCTTGCGGAGCTGGCTAAACCTGAGAACCGCTCCAATTTAGATCTTTTTCGGCAGGAAGGACTTGATTTTTAGTAATGCGGCACGGACAAATCAAATTGATGTAGTACGCCACATCTAGACCGTAATCGGAATTTTGTTTGGTCCTGGTATTCTTTCACAAGTGTCTCTCTTTGACAGATATCAACATAAGAGGTTTGCTCTAACATGATCATCATTTTGAGTGTGACACGGTCCATACGAACTTCGCATGTTTTTCTTTTTAATTTTACTCCAAGCTCACTCACACGCGTGGCTCGTGCCGGAGATTACGATCGGTCAACACGTTGGTCAAGTAAGTAGCTTATACAGTGGCTCCGTCGTCATATTCTAATGCGGCTGACTCCGGCCAGGTGAAGAAGTTGATCTTATTGAGTTGCTCCACTCGACATTGACAACCCTAGATGGTGGCGTGCATGTGCCACAAGTTTTTATCTTGCAGCAGAAGCTGACCTTTTTGAGTCATCTCACTTGGTGGGCCCTGTGGGGCTGTGTTGACATGGGATTGATAGCGACAATTGCACCCTTTGATTTTCCACTTATGCATCTGTCCATTTTGGTTACTCCGACTTACGGCGCTAACGGTTAGCGATATAAAATGGCCCCTCTTTGGCTGGCTTTTCCTCCAGCAATCCGCTCTATTATCAACTGCCTCACACACCAGGTGAGTTGTCTGCCTCAGATCTGACCATGACGGACTAACACCGTCTTGCAGCTTAACCGCACTCACCATCATCATCATGTCTAACAGCAACACCGAGCAATGCACCTGTGGTGTCACCAAGTGAGTTTTACCTTGCAACATATCAATGTCCGTATTCTGACTGTCTGTCAATAGCTGCAACTGCCTTGCTGGCGCCTGCACCTGCAAGAACTAAACACCACGTCCAAGGGCACCTGCCTTGCCGTGTATATATAAACATAAATCATATATCAGCCGTTTGACGTGTCTTGTACTGTTGTATCGAAATGCCAGAGTTGTTCTAGTCTCCTGATAAAACTGACAGTAAAACTTGCTGCACCGATAGCTTTTTTTTGAGAATCGGAAACGCACGAGTGTTTTCTAGTATCTAAATTTCTAGCCCTACCCTAATAATGCCGCCATGTGGACAACTTGAACGGATTTAAATTTAACGTCTCCTCGCCGCAAAGTCCTTCTCTTATAGTTATCCTTGCTCCCAGTCCACATGCACATGCGCGAGCACGGTCTTTTACCGGTTACCGGTTACCTCCTGGTACCCAGTATGCAGTTCCCACGGTCGCTGAGCGCTGATCCCTTTTGTTAATGTGCCTTGGCCGTAGTTGCAACTTATGCATAACACTGACAATTAGGCTGGTAGCACTATGTTTCGAAGCGCAGAGTCTCACCCTCTCACAATTATAATATATTGAAATCTAGGGGATCACTTGACGGCGCACATCTCTAGTTTACCTCTGAGCAATGCCGACGTGGTTCTGCCTGGCTGCGCATTGGTAGTGTAGCCGCACAGCATTGTGTCCTCCTGCAAGCGCTGGATGGCAAGCGCCTGCTCATCCTTCAACTGCATTCCACAACCATCCAGCAAGTTTTCTATAGCAGAATAGACTGAAACATCCATTCATCCATCCCATCTTCATCACGCTTCACACTCTTCATCACGCTTCACACTCTTCATCACGCTTCACACTCTTCATCACGCTTCACACTCTTCATCAATCGACACCTGGATTGTCACAACTTTCAAGCTATATTCGTACATTGTCCCTCCAGATAATTATCGCCCAGATTTTTTCTGACCGCACCCGAGTCGAACCCAGCTAGTACTTTCAATTGGTCCATCACACATATCACAACCTTCGTCAATGAGTGACGATCAAGGTCAGTATTTCCATCTCTTATCTGTTGCACTGAGCCCTCTGACCTCTTTGACAGTTCTTGAAGGAACTTGGGCGAAGCTGTCCGAGGTCGCTGTCAAGGGTGCTCAATATAATTCCCGTGAACGTCAGCCCCACCCAAAATGTTTGGAAGGAACCCGGGTGAATCTCCTCAAATGCATCCACGGATTCCTGGACGACACAGAGAAGAATCAACTCGTTTGGCTGCATGGAACTGCAGGCGTTGGAAAGTCTGCTGTTGCATTCACTGTAGCTGAAAAGATGAGAGATCTGAAAGTGACCAAAGACACGAATGTCGAAAAGCGGCTAGCGGGAACATTCTTTTTCTCGCGCAAGCACACGAAACGTTGCACAGCTGGAAATTTCTTTGCAACGCTTGTCTACCAGCTTGTCACCAATTTTCCTAGCATCCGGAAGGATGTGTGTAGGACCATTCGTGATAATCCCGCTCTACTAGACCCAGATGCGCCTCTCTGCGACCAGATGGAAGCTTTCTTTCTTCGACCGCTCCGTAAACTCCAATCCAGATTGTGCGGGTGTCCGCCCTTGTCGTTTGTTATTGATGCTCTCGATGAATGCACATCGGAACCCGAAGTCAAAGATCTCATGCTTTCGCTTGCACGGGCTCTTCGTGATCCTGATCTACCCGTGACCCACATACTGCTCACAAGTCGCTCAGAAACGTATATAAGCAAAGTCTTTCAGAACGACGAGGTGCGCCCATTGGTGCGCGAGATACCTGTGAGAACATCTGTGGAGGGTGGCATCCTTTCCGAGTCGTTGGACGGCGCAGATGTTGACAATGATATCTGTACTTTCTTGCGGCATTCCTTTGAAGAGCTGGGATGTCGCCATCCTCATTTCCCACAGCCATCAGAGGTTGACCTTAGGAAGCTAGCGGGCCGAGCAGGCCGACGTTTCATCGTGGCGTCTACGATGATGAAGTTTATTATCGACGATGAAGACAAGGATCCTCGCGATCGATTACAGCTGATGCTCGAGCTCACGAGCAAGCTGCTACAAGGAACGGAGGTGTACAAGTTATACGACTGTATCCTCTCTACATGTGCCGACCCCAAGCGGGCTTACATGCACTTGTCCATTGTCGCTGCGCTCGCAGACCCTCTTCCCATTTCGCAAATCTCAACACTTCTTGGCCCTGGTTTGGGAAGGGATGTACAGACAACACTGATACAGCTACGGTCTCTCATGGATATCCCTACAGACAGCACTCTCCCCGTGAATATTTATCACTCGTCCATTCGTGACTATATTTCTTACCCCTCAAACTGCGAGCTCCCCCAAGTACGCAAAAACGATATGCCATCACCCCACTTCCTACTCGCTGATTCCTCTCTTCGCTTGATGATGAAAGAGATTGCTGAAAGCACTGCTCTCTTGGATGCACTCTCAGAACTGAAGAAACAAAGCAATGCTATGCAACCTGAGGACCCCCATAGGTTGAAAGACTCATTAGCGTTCCTTGTTCGGCCACCCGAGCCACTCTCAGCTGTCATCTGTATGATGTGGCTTCGAGGAGATCACACATCAGATTTACAATCTTGGCTGGAGACTGTGGACGGGCATGCATGGCTGCAGACCCAGGCAGGACAAGACTGGCTGCAGACTCAGGCAGGACGAAACTGGCTGCAGGCCCAGGCAGGACAAGACTGGGTGCAGACCCGAGGAGGACGAGACTGGGTGCAGACTGAGGGAGGACGAGATTGGCTGCATACTGTGGGAGGACGAGAGTGGTTACAGACCCGAGGACGAGACTGGATGCAGATACAGGCAGGACGAGACTGGCTGCAGACAGAGGGAGGAGAAGAATGGCTGCAGACAGAGGGAGGGGAAGAATGGCTGCAGACCTGGGGAGGACGAGAGTGGCTGCAGATCGAGGAAGGACGAGACTGGCTGCAGACCGATGGAGGAAAAGACTGGCTGCAGACAGAGGGAGGAGAAGAATGGCTGCAGACCGAGGGAGGAGAAGAATGGCTGCAGACCCGGAGAGGACAACACTGGCTTCAGACACGGGGGGGACGACACTGGCTGCACTGGTTGCTGATCCGAACAAGACGAGACTGGCTGCTGCTGATCGAAGACCGGATGCGGATCCAAGGGGAACAAGAGTGGCTGCTGCAGATCGAAGGAGAACAAGAGTGGTTGATGCGGATCCAAGAACAAGAGCTGCCGCTGCAGACCAAAGAAGAACGAGAGCAGCTGCTGCGGATTCATGAGGAACGAGAGCAGCTGCAGATCCAGGGAGGACGAGACTGGCTGCAGACCGATGGAGGAAAAGACTGGCTGCAGACAGAGGGAGGAGAAGAATGGCTGCAGACCGAGGGAGGAGAAGAATGGCTGCAGACCTGGGGAGGACGAGAGTGGCTGCAGACAGAAGGAGGACGAGAGTGGCTACAGACCCAGACTGGACGAGAGTGGCTGCAGACCCAGGCAGGACGACATTGGCTGCAGACTGAGCAAGGACGAGACTGGCTGCAGCCCTGGGGGGGACGAGACTGGCTGCAGACCGAGGGAGGACAAGACTGGCTGCAGACCGAGGGAGGAAAAGACTGGCTGCAGACCGAGGGAGGAAAAGACTGGCTGCAGGCCTGGGGAGGACGAGTGTGGCTACAAACAAAAGGAGGACGAGTGTGGTTGCAGACAAAGGGAGGACGAGTGTGGCTGCATACAGAGGGACGACACTGGCTGCAGACAGAGGGGGGACGAGCGTGGCTGCAGACAAAGGGAGGACGACACTGGCCACAGACAGAGGAGGGACGAGTGTGGGTGCAGACCGATGGAGGACGAGAGTGGCTGAAGACCAAGGAAGGAGGACGCTGGCTGCAGACCTGGGGAGGACGAGTGTGGTTGCAGACCGAGGAAGGACCGGACTGGCTGCAGACCGAGGGAGGACGAGACTGGCTGCAGACCCAAATGGGACGAGACTGGCTGCAGACCCAGACAGGACGAGACTGGCTGCGAGACCAGACAGGACAAGACTGGCTGCAAACCAAGGGAGGACGAGACTGGCTACAGACCGGGGGAGGAGAAGACTGGCTGCAGACCGAAGGAGAAGACTGGCTACAGACCCAAGGAGTGCGAGAGTGGCTGCAGACCAAGGGAGGACGAGACTGGCTGCAGACCAAGGGAGGACGAGAGTGGTTGCAGACCCAGACAGGACGACACTGGCTGCAGACCCCCCACGGTCAAGTGTGGCAGTCCACTCCTGCGGCCTCCGTCTGGGTGACAATTGAAGAATTCGTTAGGGCATCGGAAGCGATCAACGAGTATATCGTTATCAGCGATGTGCCTTTACCGCCAGCTTTCCAAGTAATCCAGCAGTTCAAGACCTTGCCAGATTTCTTGATGTTTCCGGTGTTTCTGGCATTAAGACACCGCCATAATTCCACCTCTGCATTACCAGAAAGCCCTCTTCCACCAGACAGGGAGATAATTCATGCTATGAATACCTTTCAGAGGTTCGCAAACGAAGCCCAGGAGCGAAGTCAATCAGCTTCCGATGCTCTCAAGTATGCCTGTCACAACTGGGCTGTACATCTCTCGCGTGCTCCCCATCCATGGGATGGCGCGCTCAATCATATATTCCAGGCTTTTTGGAACCATCATATTATTCCCTGGTTGGAAATGGAGTGGTGTTTGAAGGGTCTGCGGTCTTGCCTTGTTGTCTTATCTGAAGGGCAGAAACGACCTCCCTGGCATCAGTGAAACTATTATTTCCTTTTCCTTACTTTTCGCACTGTTCTTACTTATGAACTCATTCAATTAAGGGCGGAGGCATTTTCACAAGGGGGACCAGATCAGAGAACTGGTGGACAAAAGAGAATCGCATATATACCAATATATAGTACATGATCACAAGCATCGGCATAATTCCGCTATCGATCATCCCATTGTCAAGTTTGACAGCTTCTAGGAAGAAAAGATATTTGCCGAATTTCCTACACAAGTTTGTGATCAAGAAAAGACCTCCACATTGTTCAAACTCAAACTTCAAGGGAAGTTGGAGCAAACACTGACGGTTGAACTGGATTGACTTACTATTGGTCTATCACCGCGTCGGAAGTACAACCCATATTGTTGAAGCTAAGTGTGAAAGTCAGCGCCTTCAAGAGAATGAAGAGATGTTTATCGAGAAGCAACGGTACATTGATTTCTTGGAAAGATATCAGTCGAGCTAGGTGAGTCACAGATTCTCAGTCTGTTATCTGGGGATAGCCAGGAGCCTGAGAGGTCTGACTTAGCGTTTAGTTCAAAAAGATGATACAAGCGACAAGATTAAGGCGGGCTTTGAGAGGATCAGATCCATGTTTAGACCCCAGAAATCTTGTCCATACTGGCAGAACGGACGGGGGCGAGAACGATATTGATACAATGCGGAATTGCGGATGTTGGTGGACCTTGCTGGCACTAGTACTGTTGCCAGTGATTTTCGAAGCGTCCACATCAAACAACATCAAACACTCTGTTTTGGACCTAGCTCACGTCGGAATTCTGTCGTTCTTAGATTATGAACCTCTCTACTACGGAGTCTCTCCCACCCGTGCTTCTGTGTCTCTAACTGTGAGCCTCCTTCAGTAGGGATCGTGATGAGTGTTTAAAGTGTCGCTCGAAGTTCACTGCAGACGGCCGACTACCCCGTTCAGTTTCTGTTGTTAGACTCGTTCTTTAGCGACGCGTACTAATTTCAAGGACTTTCTCATCGTACTACCGTCCGTCCTGCCAGTGGATCACTATACATTAGTAAGTTACTAGCACGGGATGGCCAAGGCTGGCCTAATTTAAATACCATGGAAGTCGGGACTGTCGAGTGACGATAGACGTACGTCAAAATCATTCCCTCTCAAGGAGGTAGTCAGAAGTGCTGGTCATGAGTCTACTTATTATTATCGTGTAAGCTGGATAGATCTCTGATTCTCAGCTTCGGGCCGTCATGGGCGCAGTTGATTGCTCGGCTCAGTTCATTCCTGGGTCATAGGACCTCGAAGGTCGAAGCTGAATCGGCCCGACTATAACGATGCATGCCTTCAATATAAGAGACGTGGTGATATACGGCTCTAGCAACACCCACTCACCTTCATCCAACGACAGTTATGTCTGGAGTAGAGATGTAAGTTGACCATGATAGGTACTATGATAAATCTCACTTACAACAACGTCTAGTCATTCTGTCCCGCGTCCTACCGGGGCGCCCATCCCGGGAAAACTCAACAAGATATCCTGTCAGTTGACACAAGACAAAGTATTGACCATTCGCCCCTCTTGCTTCCATTTTCTGATGTTCACTGTACTTGAAGGCTCGGGGAGGTGCTCAGGCTATGTGTAAGTTCTCTTGCTCTGAATGCCATTTATCGTGCAATTGACTCAAGGTGTAACATAGTATATGCCGTTGGTATGACAGAGGAAGACATGAATAAGCCTCAAGTACCCTCATGACAACCTGTGATTTTTACACTGCCTTAACTATTCACTAGATCGGTATTTCACCCATCTGGTGGGAAGGTAATAATATCAGTCCTGTGTGCAGGTGTTGGTGTTGAAGTGCGTTTTGCAGGTAACCCATGTAACTCTCATCTTGTGTGTTTTGCTCTCTGTTTGCGAGCGTCCGGTAAACTGATACCTGTGTAGCTCGATTTGTCCAAGAAAGTTAAGGAGGGTTGCACGGAGGAAGGTTTAGTTGGCTTAACTTTTAACACCATCGGTGTTAGGTGTGTCTGGTCATCTTCACAACGAGTATGTACTAAAGCTAGGTAGTGATGCTATTACAATGGGAACAGATGGTAAGGTGTCTTTGATAAATTCCCTTTGACATGTCTGATCGCATCTGCTCAGGAATGCGGTACTCGTGCGTATCATGGAAATCACTGACATGATATCTTGTTGATATACCATACCAGACTCCCGAGTCGTGATCTCATTGCGGACTCCATTGAAGCTGTAAATGACTTCGTCGAGGTTCTAATTCCACGCTGATTCGCTTTTTTCTTTCAGGTCACACTTGTGAGAGGCTCTATCTTTCAGTAGCCTCTGGCTGCTCAACTTACTTGGTTTGTGTAAGGCGCAACATTACGATGGCAATATCTCAATACCAGGTTGCGACAAGAACATGCCTGGTGTCTTGATGGCCGCTGCTAGACACAATAGGCCGACCATTATCGTGTACGGTGGTACAATTCAGGTTGGGACGCGCCATGTCGACTGCCCATCCATGGGGTACGAGAAAGGCGGGACTGTCAACATCTCAGACGCCTTCGAGTCTTATGGTGGGTGGTTGTCCGGCTTCAAGTACCTTCAAGCCTTGAACTGGTGTCAGGTGCCTATGCTGTTGGCCTCATCAACGATGAGGAGCGATTTGATGTTGTTAGACATTCATGTCCCGGCGCTGGTGCCTGTGGTGGTATGTATACGTACGTGTTTCGTCGCGTTTAAGCAGAAACCTCCTCATATGACTTAGGGCCAACACCATGAGCTCTGCTCTCGAAGTCCTGGGTATGTCTCTTCCCTACTCCTCGAGCACACCGGCAATGTACCCTGGTGAGTCAGAAAACGCCTCTGTTACATTCAGAATTCAGAATTTGCATATTAGAGAAGGCACAGGAATGCTTCAAAGTCGCCAAGTATATGAAACGTCTTCTGGAGCTTGATTTAAAGCCCAGAGATATCCTCACTCGTCAATCTTTCTTGAATGCAATCACTATCGTCAACGTCCTTGGTGGCTCAACGAACGCTGTTCTTCACTTGCTGGCTATAGCCCGTGCCGCCGATGTTCCTTTAACTATCGACGACTTCCAGATGATTTCAGACAAGACTCCATACCTTGCCGATTTGAAGTACTTTAAAATTCATAATTCGATTGCGTTCTCTCACAATATTGTCAGGCCATCTGGAAAGTATTATATGGAAGACGTTCACAAAATTGGTGGCATACCCGCAATCATCAAATATCTTCTTAAGAACACCGATCTCATCGATGGTAGCCAGATGACTGTTACCGGAAAGACCCTCGCCGAAAACCTCGTGGATGTTCCGGAGCTCGACTTCGATAGCCAAGACATCATCAAGAAGCTGGACAACCCCATTAAACCTTCTGGTCATTTGACTATTCTCAAAGGTAGCTTGGCTCCTGGAACCGCTGTCGCCAAGCTTACAGGCAAGGAGGGTTTGCGCTTTGAGGTGATTCACGGTTATTCGTTACTTCCATGGTATCACAGCTAACGGACACCATGGTGGTTCAGGGTGTCGCCAAATGCTTTGATAGGTACGGCGCAATGCAAAACCTTACGCTTAGCTTGGCTCATATACTTCATCTTTAAGCGTGCACGACTTTTATCCCGCGCTTGAGCGCGGAGACATCAAGCATGGAATGGTCTTGATATTCAGATATCAAGGACCGAAGGGCGCGCCAGGAATGCCAGAGGTATGATGTTATCCTTGACATTATTTCTTCCGTGCTCATATTTAACTGCAGATGCTGGGTACAGTTGCATTTTGAACAAGCCCTACAGTCCTCCTAATTTCTTTACGCACAGGTCCCACCGCCGCTCTTATGGGTGCTGGGCTGGGCAACTCAACTGCACTTATTACGGATGGTCGTTTCTCTGGAGCATCCAGAGGTTTCATCATTGGTGCATCTTTTACGCAACTTTGCTTGAAGACTAAGTCTCATTTCCAACCCACTAGGTCACGTTGTCCCTGAAGCGACCCTCGGTGGTCCAATTGCTCTTGTGGAAGACGGCGATCCCATTGTCATTGATGCAAAGAGTAGGACAATCGACTGGCAAGTGGGCGAAGAAGAGAAAGCACGCCGAAGAAAAGCATGGGAAGTCTCAGGCAAGAGTGCCCTCAAGGAGCGGAGAGGTATCTTGTACCGATACGCCCGTGATGTTGCTGTAAGAGGTTTAGTTTGATGATTCAACCTCGTTTGCTAACCATGCTTTGTAGCCTGCTAACGAAGGAGCCTACTGCGACTGAGATGTCTCTTGCCACGGTGTATGAGAGGGTATCGAAACGATTGAGTAACGTGGTCAATAAACACTATGCGTTAAATCAACTTGCCATCGGTAAATACAAAAGCCAAATATTTAACATGATCTTGGGCCTCTCTGGTATAATCAGGTGTCTGGACTTTGAAGAAGATACAACGTTATCACTACCCCAACATCTCCGCACTACTGAACACACGTACAGTCCATGTATACATAGCCTTGTAAGTCATAACCATAACAGCTGAACAGATTGATATATCCTCTACAACTGCATGGCGTCCTGGTCGGGTATTCGCTGAAAGCAGCTTGGGAATCATCATCATCTTGATCCTTGGGTAGGACTTAGTTGCAGAACGCAGCTTCTGCTTGCCATTCAAACCAGTGGTCCACCATATTCCAGGGTAGACCATGTCCTTGATATCCACATCCGAAATTCAGAATTTGTGGTGGGGCAACAACAGGACAAATTTCTTCACCGTTTTATAATTCTGACATTCGCAGACTAGAGATGCCATGGTGTGCCGCGTATATGGTTCAAGAAATTATATCGACGACCATGACATTATTGCTGGACGGATGTGCTTGCGCTGTGCCTGTTGGGTCTCTTGTCTTCTAGCAAGATGGCTGGATCTGGGGGTATGATATATTGTTCCATCTCGTTGGTCTCTCTGAGAGGATTCCGATCTTTCGATTTCCGACGTTTAAGTAAATACCAGACGAGGCCAACGATCCATGCGATGGCCAGCAGACCTCCACATACGCTGCCAGCGATTATCGGTGTCAAAGCCTTGTGTCTAAGTACGATGTGAGCTGAACGTTTGCATGTAAATCAAAGTGCCAAAGGACACGTACCCATTCAGGGAAGCAGCTTCAGACGAGTTCTCTGCGCGAGCTGCTCGAATTTTTGTTGCCATGTCATATCCGTCCCAGTGCATGTCTCTTCTGCCTTCTTTCTGTTCAGCAGTAGGACAGATCAAGTGGCCTTCAATTTATGTTTGGATCCGTCTTCGTACTCTTTACTAAGGACCGATTCTTAAGGTCGGAGGATGGGAAGTGAAGAATATATATGTGCTTGACTCACGAGCAAGTCTTGCCGTAGTACCAGTGAGACAGCTCCGCAAACTGCCGTGGAGTAGCAACGGTTAAATTAAAATTTGGTACTATCTTCGGAATAGAACCTAGACCTACCTAGACCATATCTCTGGCCCATATTCGTCCGATTCAAGCCCGCACCGCATGGTGTTACTATCATCCCACCCACGGCCAACGTCCACCTCGCCTGCCCGCCACCCAGATACTCTCCCCCAGACTTTTCGCGCGGAGTCTGCGCAGACTTCAAAGTTCGTATAGACTTTGTACAGACCGGCCATGTCCTCTCGGAATCAATTTACCAGTGTTGTCCGGTTTGAATGCCATTGCTTCTTCTAAGTACCGCTTATGTCGATTTCGGACTTGTTCCTCCGGTGTCTTTGGACATCCCCAACATTGAACCGTTGGCCAATGAAGGGAACTCTGTGGTTTCCACAGGTGTCACAAGTTTGAGTATCAACGGGTATCCAGTATGCACCGCAGTGCAGTAGTATCCCATTGGCATCTTTTGTTAGTCACTGTCCTTTTTCGTAGCGCTTCGACAATGACCCTACTTGCAAAACCTGGATTATTAATTGACGCTCTATCAAAATCGATCCTCAAGCCGAATCGTTTCAACATACATCAATGCAATGTTTGGATGAGGCTCGCCTGAGCTAGAGATTATGGATGCCGGAGTTGTCGCTTGCATCGGTTCCTCCATGTTCCCTTGCATCAATCGAATTGGCTACTGCACGTGGACCAACAGGACGGAGGCGTGAAGCAAAGCGAATAGACACCTCAAATCCTTAAATCTTAGATAAATGTGTTGAGTATTGAGAGCGTGTTTCAGGTAGGGGTAAGGTGCGTCTGGCAGGATGGATGGTTTTGAGCTGGTGCTTTTGTACAGTGATACCGCATGCTGGTCGATTCGTTCGTGTCCTGTCGTTGTTCATTGTCGCGACTGACTACGATACATGGTTCTTGCAGACCGGTCGAAGTCACAAGCTTGACATTTGACGTTAGGGATCCGGATTTGGCGATGTAGTACAAGTGCATCGATCGCCCCTAAAAGCTCCCTTGCCAAGAACTCTCACCTTGTAAATCTGTTCTGTGCAAAAATGCCAAAGCTTCCTGCCTTGAACCGCATGTTCATAACCTCAGCATGGTTACAGTCTATAATTTATGGTATGCATCACTTATGTAACGTGTAGATTCAAGGCTGATATTCCGCTCAACAGGAGTCAAGTGAGTTGAAAATTGAGAAAGGAACCCAAAGGCTTACACTGGACTCATTTTCATCGGTAGCTGCGTGCTATTTGGCGTATGCATTTACGCCAGTTTCTTTCGGAAAAGAAAGACACATTGGTTCGTGCCATTGCTTGTTCAACTATTCGCCGGCATTCACCTTTGGATCAGGATTATTCCTGTTTCATGCATTTACCACTTTTCGATAGCGACAGTGCATAACATCATTTCCCTTGTATATGCTCTGCAGGGC
>Ga0310811_10008425_pt1 | contig 13252 bp, 12 predicted proteins | sample YCmetagenome_FD_207642 | JGI IMG/M metagenome (GOLD analysis project Ga0310811, IMG submission 207642) | Soil microbial communities from experimental microcosm in Duke University, North Carolina, United States - YC | ecosystem: Engineered > Artificial ecosystem > Soil microcosm > Unclassified ...
GTCTCCTGGAACACGGCATAAAGCGCATTCACCAGGCAATCGCCGAACGCATAGGCATAGACATAGAAAGGCGAGTGGATGAAATGCGGCACGTAGGCCCAGAACAGCCGGTATTCCTCGGCGAAGGTGAAGGCTGGCCCTAAGCTCTCGGTCTGCACGTCGAGCCAGATCTCGCCGATCCGCCCCGGCAGCAACTCGCCCTGGCGGCGCTCCTCATGCACTTTCCGCTCGAACTGGTAGAAGGCGATCTGCCGCACCACCGTGTTCAGCATGTCCTCGACCTTCTGCGCCAGCATGATCCGGCGCCGGCGTGGATCGGTCTCGGCATCCAGGAGCGCGCGGAAGGTGAGCATTTCGCCGAACACGCTGGCGGTCTCGGCCAGCGTCAGCGGCGTGCCGGACATCAGGTAACCCTGCTCAGCGGCCAGCACCTGGTGCGCGCCATGGCCCAGCTCATGCGCCAGGGTCATCACGTCACGCGTGCGCCCATGATAGTTCATCAGCACATAAGGATGCGCGGAAGGCACGGTGGGGTGGGCGAAAGCGCCGCCGGCTTTGCCCGGCCGTGGCGCCGCATCGATCCAGTTCTTCTCGAAGAACGGCCGGATCGTGGCCGCGAGTCGGGGGTCGAACGCGGCATAGGCGCTGAGCACCCGCGCCTCTGCCTCCGGCCAGGAAACGGCCTTATCGTCATCCTCCGGCAGCGGCGCGTTGCGGTCCCAATATTCGAGCGTCTCCAGCCCCAGCCACTTGGCCTTCATGGCGTAGTAACGGTGCGACAGCTTGCCGTAGGAAGCCACGACCGCCCGCGTCAGCGCCTCCACAACCTCATCCTCGACCATGTTGGAGAGGTTCCGCGCCGAGGTCGGCTGCGGATATTTCCGCCAGCCGTCGATGATTTCCTTATCCTTGGCGAGCGTGTTGGTGATCAGAGAGAAGAGTTTTTCATGCCGCGCCATCGCCGCGCCAACCGCCTGGCCGGCGGCTTGGCGTGTGCCGCGGTCGGCATCGGACAGTTTGTTCAGCGCCGCCGAGAGTGTCAGCTCCTCACCCTTCACCGACACGCGCAAGGCGGCGGTGGTCTCGTCGAACAGGCGGCTCCAGGCCGCATGGCCGGTGACTTCTTTCTCATGCAGCAGCTTTTCCAGCTCGTCGGAGAGCTGGTGCGGCAGGAACACGCGCAGATCGCGGAACCAGGGCGCATAGCGGGCCAGCGCCGGGTCGCGCAGCTTCTCCGCGAGCTCAGCCTCGCCGATCCGGTTCAGCTCAAGCGTGAAGAACAGCAGATGCGTGCTGATCGCCGTGACCCGCTCGGACATCGTCTGATAGAACTTGCCATGCTCGGGGTCGGTGGAATCGGCGCTGAACAGCAGCTGTGCATAGGACATCACGCGGCCGAGACACTCCTCGATCCGCTCAAAATCCTGCACCGCCCGGGCCAGCTCAGGCCCGCTTGAGCCCGCGAGACGCCCTTGCCAACCTTGCGCGAATTTTTTCGCCTCGTCCTCCGCCCGGGCCAGATCCGCTTCAATGCGCGGATCGCTCGCGCCGGCATAAAGATCGTTCAAATCCCAAGCCGGCAATTCCGGGGCGGCACCAGAAAGGCCTTCTGGATGCCGGACGATGTCGCTCTTGCGCATGAAAATCCCGCCTTTGTTGCGGGCCAAGATGTAAGCCCAAATCCGCGCCCGTCAAATGACCAGCTTGCACGGTCTGACTTGCCTTTTCGTCACCCAGGCCTCACATCCGCGCGACATGGAGCAGAAAGCGACATCGGCAAGGGGGTTGAGGCGCGAGGCCAGCCGCACGGGCCTGCTGTTCGCGAGCCTTGGCGGCATGATCGGCTCGGGCTGGCTGTTCGGGGCGCTGAACGCGGCGAAAATCGCCGGCCCCGCCGCGCTGATCTCCTGGGTCATTGGCGGCGTCGCCGTCCTCCTGCTGGCCTTCGTCTTTGCCGAGCTCTCCACCATGTTCCCACGGCCCGGCGCGGTCGTGCTGTTCCCCAAGCTCTGCTTCGGCCCCCTCGCCGCGCAGGTGATGAGCTGGATCAATTTTCTCGCCTATGTCGCGGTGGCGCCGGTTGAGGCCGTGGCGATCGTCTCCTACGCCAACAATTTTGCGCCCGGCCTCGTCAGCCCGGACGCCGGCACGCTCACCTTGAAAGGGGTCATCACGGCTGCGGTGCTGATGGCGGCCTTCAACGTCATCAACCTGCTCGCCATCCGGCTCGTCCTCCGTGTGAACAACGCCATCACCTGGTGGAAGCTCGCCGTACCGGTCCTCACCATCATTGCCTTGATGGCCGTGCATTTCCGGGCGCAGAATTTCTTCCAGCATGGTTTCGCGCCGGCCGGCATCGGCGGCACGTTCGCGGCAGTGTCGGGCTCGGGCATCATCTTCACCTATCTTGGCTTCCGCCAGGCGATCGAGCTTGCCGGCGAATCCGCCCACCCCAGCCGCAACCTGCCGTTCGCGATTGTCGGCTCGGTGCTGCTCTGCCTTTTGCTCTATTGCGGCCTGCAAATCGCGTTCATCGGCGCCTTGAGCCCCGGCGATCTCGCCAAGGGTTGGGCCAAACTCAGCTTTCCCGGCATTTCCGGCCCGTTCGCCGGCCTGGCCGGCGGGCTCGGCCTCACCTGGCTCGCCGCCACGCTCTATGCCGATGCGGCGATTTCCCCGGGCGGCACCGGCATCATCTACGTCACCACCGCCGCCCGCGTGGTCTATGCCACCGCCGATGCGGGCCTGACCGCGCGCCGCCTCACCGGCCTGTCCGCCGCCGGCGTGCCGGTGCCCAGCCTCATCCTCGCGTTCCTGGTGGGACTGCTGTTCCTCGCCCCGCTGCCCTCCTGGCGCAGCCTCGTGACCTATCTCTCCTCGATCGGCGTGCTCGCTTACGGCATCGGCCCGGTGGTGTTCTATGCCTTTCGCCGCACCCTGCCGGAGGCACAATTCCCGCGCCCGTTCCGCCTGCGCCATGGTGACCTCGTCGCCGTGCTCGCCTTCATCGTCGCCAATCTGGTGGTGTTCTGGGCCGGCGCCTCGGTCACCAATCATCTGTTCGGCGGACTGCTGGCGGCGTTTCTGCTCTATGCCGGCTGGCAACTCGCCCAGCACGGCACGCTGGAGCATTTGCACTGGCGCGGCGCCCTCTGGCTCGCCCCGTATTTCTTCGGCCTCTGGCTGATCACTTTTCTCGGGCCGCTGCAGGGCACACATCTGCTCGGCCCCGTTTCCGGCCCGGTAGCCGTCGCGGTGTTCAGCCTGCTGATCCTGCGCCTGGCCAGCGCCTGCGCGCTCACCGATCCGGCCGAAGCCAAGGAAGCGCTACTTTTTGTGAACAAAAAGTAGCAAAAAAACTTTGCTAAACTGGGCCGTGCTGGTTTCGACGCCACGGGCTCAAAGTCAAAAAAGTTTTTGCGCCGCTTTTTTCAAAAAGCGGCCACTTCCTTTTCCTTTCTGGGGAGTCCGGCTCATGCAATACGAACTCTATTACTGGAGCGGCCTGCAAGGGCGCGGCGAGTTTGTCCGCCTGGCTTTCGAAGAGGCGGGCGTGGACTATGCCGACATCGCCCGCCGCCCGGACGGCACCGAGGCGATGATGAGGCTCATGCGGCGCAAAACGGCGCCACCTGCCCCTTTCGCCCCGCCTTTCCTTAAAGCTGGCGACCTCATTATCCCGCACGTCGCCAACATCCTGATGTATCTTGGCCCTAGAGTTGGGCTCGCGCCGCAGGATGAAGGCGGGCGGCATGTTCTGCACGGTCTGCAGCTCACCATCACGGACTTCGTGGCGGAGGTGCATGACACGCATCATCCGATTTCCGGCGAGCTGTATTTCGAGGATCAGAAGGAGGCGGCCAAGGCTCGCGCCGCCGCCTTCCTTGCCAACCGCGTGCCCAAATTTTTCGGCTATTTCGAGCGCGCGCTGCAACAGAACGCGCACGGGCCGGCGCATATTCTCGGACCGACCCTCACCTATGTGGACCTGTCATTGTTCCAGCTGATGGAGGGGATGCGCTACGCCTTTCCGCGCGCCATGCGGGGCTACGCGGCCGCGTATCCGGCGCTCGCAAGGCTGCACGACGCGGTGCGCCGGCGGCCGCGTCTTGCCGCTTATCTCAAGTCAGAACGCCGGATCGCCTTCAACGAGTCGGGCATTTTCCGGCACTACCCCGAACTGGATCACGCGCCGTAAGGAGCCGTTGCCGGTTTCAGCGCCACCGACCCAAGCTAACAAGAGTTTTTGCGCCGCTTTTTTCAAAAAGCGGCCCTTATCCTTACATACCAATAGCGCGGCGATAAATGTCGAGCAACGTCTCCTGCTCCTCGATCTCCGCCGGCTCCTGCTTGCGGATGCGGATCAGCTGGCGCAGGACCTTTACATCGAATCCGGCGGATTTCGCTTCCGAGTAGATATCCTTGATATCGGAGGCGAGCGCTTTACGCTCCTCCTCCAGCCGTTCGATCCGCTCAACGATGCTGCGCAGCCGCTCTCCCGCGATGTTCGTCGGCTTGTCATCAGTGGTCGTCGCGTCAAGCGCCATGGGGCTCTCCTTTGCTCGAGGAGGGGGGATAAAGCCGCCTTGGCCCCAGCGTCAATGCCCTGATGTGGTTTTGAATTTTTGCGCCGCCTCATCGCTGGCCGGCTTCTGGTATTTCGCCTGCCATTCCTTGTAGGGCATGCCATAGATGATCTCGCGCGCATCGGCATCGGCCAGCGTCAGCCCCATGCCCTCCGCCGCCTCGCGATACCAGCGTGACAGGCAGTTGCGGCAAAACCCTGCAAGATTCATCAGGTCGATATTTTGCACGTCGGTGCGCTCACGCAGATGCTTGACCAGCGCACGGAACGCGGCGGCCTCCAGCCGTTCGGTGGTGGCGGGGTCGAGGGTGGGTTTGCTCATGGTTCCGGCTCCTGTCATAGAGGAAGTGTGGAGGACAATAACGCTAATATGCTGCGCGCGATATTCCAGGCGGCGATTGCCGCCGCTGACCCTGCCCTTTCCCTCAAGCCGCACCTTCCCGCCCCCGGCAAAGGCCGCAACATTGTCATTGGTGCCGGCAAGGCCGCGTCCTCGATGGCGGCGGCGCTGGAAGCCGCCTGGCCGGATGTGGCCCTGGAAGGCGTGGTGGTGACCCGCTACGGGCACAAGACACCGACGCAAAAGATCACGGTGCTTGAGGCGGCACATCCCGTGCCCGACGAAGCGAGCGAAGCCGCCGCGCGCCAAATCATGGCGGCGGTGCAGAATTTGCGGCCCGAAGACCAGGTGATCGCGCTGATTTCCGGCGGCGCCTCGGCGCTGCTCACTTTGCCGGCACCGGGCCTCACGCTTGAGGATAAAAAACTCGTCAACAAGGCCCTGCTGGCCTCGGGCGCGCCGATCGGCACGATGAACCGCATCCGCAAGCAGCTCTCCGCGGTCAAAGGCGGCAAGCTCGCCGCCGCCTGCGCGCCGGCCAAGCTCGTCACCCTGGCAATTTCCGACGTGCCGGGCGATTCCCCCGCGATCATCGGCTCCGGCCCGACCTGGTACGAAGGCGCGGACTACCGCATGATTGCGACCCCCATGATGGCGCTTGAAGCCGCCGCCAGACACGCAGCCATGCCCTACAAAATCCTCGGCGACGCGCTGGAGGGCGAAGCCGCCGAACTCGGCCGCGAGATGGCGGCTATGGCCTTGCGTGAAACCGGACCGATGCTGCTGCTCTCGGGCGGCGAGACCACCGTGACCATCGGCACCGGCAAGCCCGGCCGCGGCGGCCGCAATACCGAATTCCTGCTCAGCCTCGCCATTGCGCTGAATGGCGCGAAACACATTTCCGCGCTCGCCGGCGACTCCGACGGCATCGACGGCACCGAGGACGCGGCCGGCGCGATCATCACGCCGGACACGCTCGCGCGCGGCCGGGCCCTGGGCCTGGATGCCGCGCAATTTTTAAATTCCCATGACAGCTACAGCTATTTCAACGCGCTTGGCGATCTCGTGATCACCGGCCCCACCATGACGAATGTGAATGATATCCGCGCCATCCTGATCAGTTGAGGAATAAATAAATAAAATGATCGAACGTCTTCGCCGTCACCGCCGCACCAAGATCATCGCTACGTTGGGGCCCGCCAGCTCAACCCCGGAAATCATGGGCCAGCTGTTCCAGGCCGGGGCCGATGTGTTCCGCCTGAATTTCTCCCACGGCTCGCACCAGGACCACGCCGCGCGCATCGAGATGATCCGCGCCGTGGAGAAAAAATTCGGCCGTCCGATCGGCATTCTCGCGGACGTGCAAGGGCCGAAATTGCGGGTCGGCCAGTTCCAGTCCGGCCGCGTGCAGCTGCAGGCCGGGCAGAACTTCGTGCTCGACACGAACCCCGCCCCCGGCGACACGCGCCGCGTCTGCCTGCCGCATCCGGAAATCATTGAAGCGGCCGACATCGGTGCCACGCTGCTGCTCGATGACGGCAAGCTGCGCCTGCGCGTGGTGCGCAAGCGCGATGATCATCTGCTGACGGAAATCCTCAATGGCGGCGTGCTGTCGGACCGCAAGGGCGTTAATGTTCCAGACGTCGTGTTACCGATCCCGGCGCTGACAAAAAAAGACCTCACGGACCTTGAGTTCGTGCTGCCGCTCGGCATCGACTATATCGGCCTGTCCTTCGTGCAGCGCCCGGAAGATGTGCTCCAGACCAAGGATATCGCCGCCGGCCGCGCTTTGGTGATGGTCAAGCTGGAAAAACCGCAGGCGCTGGAAAATCTCGACGGGATTCTCGACGCCGCCGATGCGGTGATGGTGGCGCGCGGCGATCTCGGCGTGGAGCTGCCGCCGGAAGATGTGCCGATCGCCCAAAAACGCATCATCCGCGCCGCGCAGCAGCGCGGCATGCCGGTGGTGGTAGCCACGCAGATGCTGGAGAGCATGATCACCGCCCCCGCCCCGACCCGCGCCGAAGCCTCCGATGTGGCGACCGCGGTGTTCGACGGAGCGGACGCCGTCATGCTCTCGGCGGAATCCGCCGCCGGCCAGTACCCGCGCGAGGCGGTCAATATGATGGACCGCATCGTCGCCCGGGTGGAGCGCGATGAGGATTGGCGCCGCACCATCGACTCCAAGCGCCCGGCGCCGGAAAGCTCCTCCGCCGATGCGATCGCCGCCGCCGCCGTGCAGGTGGCGCGCACGATCGGCGCGCAGGCCATCGTGGCGTTCACTGAATCCGGTTCCACGGCGTTGCGCGTGGCGCGCGAACGGCCGGATTGCCCGGTGCTGGGCCTGACCATCAGCGAGACCGTGGCGCGCCGCCTGGCCGCCGTCTGGGGCGTGCATGCCGCGGTCACCCGCGAGGTGCATTCGATGACCGACGCGGTGGCCAACGCGGTGAGGATCGCCCGGCTCGAAGGCCTCGCCGACAAGGGCGAGGAAATCGTCGTGGTCGCCGGCGTGCCGTTCGGCCAACCGGGCACCACCAACGCCCTGCGTGTGGCGCGCCTCTGATGCATGATCCCTGTCGGCCGTGAAGAAGACGGCCGCTTTTTGAAAAAACGCCGCGTTTTTTCTGTTCACAAACCGAAACTTTTTGTTAAGCTTCGTACATAGCGCGTCGATCACGTTTTGCGGCGGCCTAAAAAATGTTTTAAGTTGAACTAGTTAGACGACACGCCTTCAACAGATTCCAGCTTGGCCCTCCTCTGCTTTGCCTGTATGGAGGGCGCCATGACATGGTCATTCAGGAAGGATCGGTTCACAGTGTATTTAACCCGGGCGGATAAGAACAAGGCGGCGATGGGCCTCACGACGGGCCTCGCGTTGCTGGCTTTGACCAGCTGCAATCGGCATCCGCCGGTTGAGGCCATGGCGCCCCCGCCGCCTGTCGGCCATATCTATCGCACGGAGGTGGCCGTACCGCCGCCGGTCTCGCCGCGCATCCATTTCACCGCCAGCGAGGAACAACAGGCCCAGCAGGCCTTCAATGTCATCAGCCTGAAATCGGCGCTGATGGTCGCCGCCCTATCCTGCGGCGACCAGGCCCAGTACGACGCCTTCATGACCAAGTTCCGGCCGCATATCCTGGCCGAACAGCGTGTCATGGACGCCTATTTCTACAAGGCGAGCGGCCCCTATAGCGGGCGCAAGATGGAAGACAACTTCATCACCCTGCTGGCCAACAACCAGTCGGTCAGCGGCATCGCCCAGGGCCGTACCTTCTGCCTCAACAACCAGGCCGAGTACGCCGCCGTGGCGGCGCTGCAGACGCCGGAGGCACTGAACAGCTTTGCCAGCGACCAGCCGCCGGGCGCGCTGGCCAACACGGCGCCGACCGTCAAAGCCGTCAGCGCCACGGCACCGGCCCATGAAAAGCATGAGGCGCGTCGCGAGCGGCACCGGCATGAAGCCCGGGCCGCGGTGAAACATCACAAAACCAAGACCGAGACCAAGACCGAAACCAAGAAAGGGACGGCGACCCCGTCATGACGCCGCTGGCGCCGCCGGCCCTGCTCGGCGGCGCCACGCCGTTTGGTCCTTTCGCGCCGCCGATCGGCGGCGGCTGAAACCGCTCTCTCTCCTCGGCGAACCCGGCATCCGCCGGGTCTGCGACCAGCGTAGCCCGGCCGAACAGACGCGCTACGCGTGGCAGACACTGCTTGGAGATGGCAGAGAAGAATATCATGGCAATCAAAGAAATCCCTGTGCTGACGGCGGCACAGATCGAAGCCGATCCGCACAGTGTGTATCGTACATACCGTGCAAACTATCCGATCATAAGCAATGCGCCGGGGAACTATGTCATTCTCCGCCACGCGGATATCCTGCGCCTTTGCAAAGACCCTCGCGTTGGCATGACGGGAACGGCATTTCCCCGGAAACTAGGCGTTTCCTCGGGAGCATTGTTTGACATTTTTCAATACGGCATGCTGACGGCAGATGGGGAGGTCCACCGCCGGCGCAGATCGCCCTTCTCCAGGACCTTTGCGGCGCGGGTCATATCAGACTTGCGACCGCGTATCCGACGGGTTGCGCTGGAATTAATCGAGTCCTGGATCTCTCAAGGGAAGGTTGAATTTGCGGAAGGCTTTGCGACGCCCCTGCCCGCTCGGGTTCTTTGTGACCTGTTTGGCCTCTCCCGGACGAGCATTCCAGCGTTCACGGAGCTGATCTACGAGGTTACCCGCTTCTTCTCGATCGGGGCGAGCCGCGCCGACATCTTGGCTGCGGACGCGGCTGCTTCCCAACTGCGCGATACCGTTGAGCGTGTGGTTCATAGCAGGCGGCAGAGACCTGACGGCGATTTCCTCTCAACCTTTCTCGCGGCCGCTGATCAGGCTGGAGAATTGTCGGGCGAAGAGGCTCTTTTCCAGATCATTCTGCTCATGATCGCCGGTACCGACACGACACGTGTTGCCTTCGTGATGCAGGTCTTCTTGCTGCTTTCCCACGATGATCAGTGGCAGGCGCTGTGCAACGATCCCAGCCTCATTCCGGCGGCTGTGGCAGAGGCCATGCGCTATGAGCCGAGCGTTGCGTCATTCCCAAGGCGAATCGCTGAAGACCTCGAACTAGACGGGTTCGTCCTGCCTTCCGGCTCTCTCCTCTCCTTGAGCACCATGTCCGCCATGCGTGACGAGCACGTGTTTCATCAGCCTGATGTTTTCGACATCTACCGCACCGACCAGCTCAAGCGACATCCGGTTTTTGGCGATGGCCCGCACCGTTGCCTGGGCGAGGCCCTAGCGTGGGCCGAGTTGGAAGAGGGGCTTGCCGCGCTGACCTCTCGTTTGCCTCATTTACGACTGGAACAAGGCCCCATCGTACGCGGCCATACGGGCATCCGCCGCGCCCAAGATATGTATTTGTCCTGGCCCCCGTGAGCGGCTGGTGGTGCCGCCACCAGCACGGCCCAACCTAACAAAGTTTTTTTGCTACTTTTTGTTCACCAAAAGTAGCCTTCTTTTTTCTTTCTCACACAAAAAACCCCGGCGGTTGCCCGCCGGGGCTGTTGTACGCGCGAAGCGGCTGCTTACTGCAGCACGATCTCGACGCGGCGGTTCTGCGGCTCGCGCACGCCCGGGCCGGTCGGCACCAGCAGGTGCGTCTCGCCATAGGCGTGGATCTCGATCTCCGACTTCGACACGCCGTCGACCACCAGCTGCGCGGCAACCGCCTGGGCGCGGCGCATCGACAGGCCCATATTGTATGTCGGCGTGCCGGAGGTGTCGGTGTAGCCGGACACGTCCAGCGTGGTGACGTTCTGGTTGTGGCTGGCATTGGCGGCCTGGCCGACGACCTGCATGGCGCGCGAAGACAGGCTGGCCTGGTTCCAGTCGAAGAACACGAGGTAGGTTTGCGCCGGGGCCGGAGCCGGGGCCGCAGCCGGAGCCGCCTGTGCCACCGGGGTCGGTGCCGGCGGCACGGGCCGCGGCGTGAACAGCTGATAGCGCAGGCCGACATTGATCTCGTTGTTATATTCCGAGCCAACCTTCATGCTCGACGGCATGCCCTCGAAGGAGCCATCATATTTGCGCGAATCGGCGAGCGCGACGAAGCGGTATTCCAGCGTCGCGGAGAGGCCCGGCACAGCGCTGATCGGGAAGGAGAGACCGGCGATGCCCTGATAGGCCAGCGCGCCGCGGGTCTTGTTGAAGCTGAAGCCGCCCGCGTTGAGGCCATTAAAGGCGACATTCTGCCAACCGATGCCGGCGCCCAGGTAGGGGAACAGGTAAGGCAGGCCAATGTCGAAATCGTAATAGGCGTTCGCGAACACGCCGTAACGGCCCTCGTGGCCGCCGCTGGCATAATCGGTGCCGCCGACGCGCATCTTGTCGAAGCCGTTCTTCATGTAATCGCCTTCGAGTTCCACGCGCCAGCCATTGCCAAGCCCGTAACCGACGGCGCCGGTGACGTCGTAGCCGTTATTGGTATAGATGCGCGCGGTATTCGAGCTCACACGGCCGTGCTCGACCAGGTTCTTGGCCTTCTGGCTGCTTTCCATGTTGTAGCCAGCGCCAAGGCTGACATACGGACCGGTCACAGGCTGTGCATTGGCCGCGTGCGAGAGGGCGAACGGTGCGGCCAGCACAGTCGCGGCAAGTAAAGCGTAACGGAACTTCATCAATCAGACTCCTCAGATAGTCGGGCGCATTCAGGTTCGCGAGTGGCGACCCGGGCCGGTATCTGGCAATGTGGAGGAGCCGGGGAAAGAGCCGCTTCCGTCTTTCAAACAAGCTGTAGCAAAAATGTCACTCATTCATCGCGCAAGCCTAACGAATGAATTCTCTGCCATTTTTTCTAACGGCAGGACAGAGATTGCGCGCCGTGCCATGCGGCACTTCCGGGCCGGCTCTAACGGCGCGTCATTTTCTGACTTAATCGGCATTTCGACAAAGAAAGAGGCCACTTTTTGAAAAAAGCGGCGCAAAAACTTTTACCCTGCTGGGCCTTAAGTCTGTGTCGCCGACAACGCCCACGGCCCCGAATAAATAAAGTTTTTTTGCTTCTTTTTGTTCACAATAAGAAGCCTTCCCCTTGCTCTAGGAGCAGCCGATGACCCGGAAAGTTTCGCTGGCATCGCCCACCACGGTGGCGCCAGGCTCCGAATGCAGCATCCAGCCGCGATAGAGTGTGGTGCCGGAACCGTCCCCGCCGCTGGGCTGGGTCACGGAGAGGAAAATGGCGGCATCCGGGAGCTCGGTCGGCGGCCGTATGTCGCAAGCCTGCACGCTAACCTGCAAATCCCCGACCTTGCTTTGCCCCCCGACGGGAATGCTCACCTGCGAGGTGCCGCCATCGATCTCGTTGAGCACACCGATCGTCGCGATCTTGCCCGGCACCCAGTCATTTGGAATGACCGGCATGGCATCGGGCGGCGCCGGCGGTGCGGCAGGCGCGCTGCCCGCTGCGGTGGCGCCGGGCGCGGCCCCGGCTGGGGCGTTCGGTGCGGCCGCCTCCGGCGGCGCGACGGGACCGGGTGGCACCGGCGTCTGCACCAGCCCCGGCGGCGGTGGCGCCAGCGGCGCCACAGGCGCGGCCGGCGTGGGCGGCGCGGCAACGACCGGCGGCGCCAGCGGCACGGCGATCGCGGAATTTCCGTTATTCTGCATCTGCGCCCAGGCGGGCGCGCTTAAGGGCACCAGCAAGGCGACAGCAAGGAAAAGGCGCATGGCTATTTGCTCCCGGCCGACGCTGGAGCGGCGGTCCCCGCGCCGGACTTGCTGCCGCCGGAACTGCCGCCCATGGAGAAAATGAATTTGCCGAGCAGATCTTCGATATTGATCGCCGACTGCGTCACCGCAAAGGACTGTCCGGGCGTCATCATCGTGTTCGACCCGCCGGGCGAGATCGCCACATAATCGCCGCCAAGCAAACCTTGGCTGGTGATCGCAGCGCTGCTGTCCACCGGGACCTTGATATTGTCGTTCATGGCCAGTTGCACGATGGCGGCATAGGTGGTGGGGTCGAGATGTTCATCGGCGACGTGGCCGACGACAACGCCGCCGATCTTCACGTCAGCGCCGACTGTAAGTCCCCCGATGCCGGAAAACTGCGCCCGCAACATATAACCGCCGGTGGTCACCGCGCCGGTGCGGGTCAAGGCATAACCGAGAAAGACCGCAGCGACGATGATAACGGCAAAACCGGTGAGGGTTTCCGGAAGCCGCCGCGCCATCAGCTTTGATCCGGCGTCCAGGCCTCGTAATCCGCCGCGGCGCGGGCGCGCTTACCCCCGGAATACTCATGGCCCGCCGGCCGGTAGCTCAAGGGCGTGCCGGTCAGGTTCGGCTGGTGGGGTTGTTGCCAGGGCTTCCGATCGTTGCTCGGCAGCGGTTCATCGGTGAGATGGTGCAGCCAGGCATGCCATTCCGGCCCCACCGTGGAGGCCTCCGGCGCACCGGCATAGACCACCCAGCGCATGGTACGCCCGCCTTTCTGGCGGCCGGGCCGTTCAAAATACCTGTTGCCCAGCGCATCCTGCCCAACATAGCCGCCGCGGCGCAGCGTGAAGAGGAACAGGCCGGGGTTCCGCATGAAACCGCCAATCCCACCGAGTTGGCTGATCGAGACTTTGGCATCGGCTTTTGAAGTGCTCATGGCCATGGATATAAGAGATCGCGGCGCTCTGGTCCATCGCTGGGGTTTCTCCAGAGTATCCACAGGATTTTGTGGTCACACCGCCGTTTCGCCACAACATCCACTTTTCCTGGGACGCAGTTCCGCCTAAGCTTCCCCGCATGGGACCGCACAAGACGCACAAATCCTGGCA
>Ga0310811_10008427_pt1 | contig 13252 bp, 12 predicted proteins | sample YCmetagenome_FD_207642 | JGI IMG/M metagenome (GOLD analysis project Ga0310811, IMG submission 207642) | Soil microbial communities from experimental microcosm in Duke University, North Carolina, United States - YC | ecosystem: Engineered > Artificial ecosystem > Soil microcosm > Unclassified ...
GGTCGGTGGCCCACAACAGCGCTGTCCACGGATCGATTCCGGTGACCCCGGCCCGCGGGGCCCGCGGGGCCCGCGGGAACATCCGGGCAAGGACGCGGGCACACAGGTCGCGAGGTGGATCGACGGCGACACCGAGGCCACGCGCGATGTCTTCCCCGTGCACCAGCACTTCCACGCAGCCCATGCCCGCGAACCCGCCGGGATCGGCGGTGCCGGTCGGGTGATAAGCGCGGACGGACGGCACCGCGGTACGAACCACGGCGGACAGCATTCCCGCACCGGCCACGGCGAATTCCAGCACCTCCGCTGGCGTGGCGTCCTCGTCGGCGGTGGCCAGAAAGCGGACGAAGCGCGTGGCGGGCCGAGCGATGAGCTGTGCCGCGTAGGACATGAGGCAGTCACCGAGGTGCTCGGCCGTGCGCCGGCAGTCCCACTCCCCGGTGCCGGTCGCCGCCGGCCAGTCCCGGCCGGTCGCCGGACGCAATGCGCTTGCCACGCTGGTGATCGCGGCGTCGAGGTCATCGGCGGTGACGGTTGCCTCGGTCATGGCTGATCCTTTTCCGAACGAGACATTCTCTTGATCTGATCGCAAGCCCTGAAGTTGATCAATGTGCGATCCCTGGCGGTAATATCTCGCCTCAGCCGACCCGTCTGCGCGGGTCAGGGGATCGCGGCCCCTCGTCGGTCCCGGCGCCGCCGCGGCCGTCCGTCCACATCGAGGGGAATGTTCGCATGACCAGTCCGATCGCGCCCGAGTCCTACCCTGCCTCCTCGGGTCTGACGCGGCAATCAGGAGAGCACTCGGAGAGACCGTCGACGCTCCAGGATGGCGGCGGGAGCGACTCGATCGCGAAGAAGCCGAGCGGTGGCACCGCGATCGCGGCCGCCATACTGGGTATTCCCGGTGTCCTGTTCGCCGCGAACTTCATCGTCGTCCATGTTTTGAATCCCCTGTACGACTACAGCTTCTGGGTGCAGTGCATCGGCCTCGCCGCCGAAGTGCTCACGCTCGGCCCCGGTTTGATCCTGCTGTTGTGGCGTAAGACCGCCGGTCGGTGGCTGGTGGTGGCCGGCTGCGTGCTGAACATCGCGGTAGACGTCACCAATCTGGTCAACCTGATCGCCCGGAATGCCTTTCTCCTCCCAGGGAAATCCGGATTCGAGGCGGTGGATATCGCCGTGCTCGCCCTGTTCATCATGTTTGTTCCACCTGTTGCGACCACCATCCTGACCATGCTTCCGGCCACCGGACGGTGGCTCGCCTGGCGGGACCGGACACCGGTCATCGGCTAGCCTCCGTGGCCAGACCATCGCGCGCCCTCACGGACAATGTCCACAGTGGACGATGGTGGTACCGTGCTCAGTGCTCGACGAGGCGGAGGCGGCGTCCGGTCACCTGTTCCATGTCGACGCACAGCACCTGGTCGCGCGGGCCGGGTACCCACGAGCGGGTCGACGGGTCGCTGAGCGTGACCAGCTCGTCGATGTCGAGCACAAGGCGCGCCTTGCCGATCACGACCACGCTCCATCCGGTGTGGGCTTCCTTGTCGATGTCATCGACCTCGAAGGCCACGACCGTCCGGTCCAGGCGGGGCACCCACGGCGAGCGGCCGAGCCTGAGTGCGATCTGACCGTTGTGCAGGCTGTAGTTGACCAGCCTGATCGCGGGAAGCGCCTGCTCGGTGAAGACGAGCCGGCCGAACGCCTGGGTGCGCAGGAGTGGCAGGCACTCCTTGAAGTCGAGCGTTTGCAGCTCGTTGGGTCGGTTCATGGTCAACTTCCTGTTCCCCCGGTGGGTCCGTCGCGTCCACGATCCCGCGCGGCGTCACCGGGAAGACAGGGCATTTGGTCACCTGTCGTGCTCGTCACCAAGGCGGTTTCCGGGCCCGCGGCCGACGAGCACCAACGAAGCGACCACGGCGAGTAACACGGCGAGGCCGGACAGCCCGGTGCCGAGCGAAACGGCCGAGGCGAGGGCGCCGACCAGGAGGGGACCGCCGGCGTCGCCCAGTTCCCTGCCGACCTCCGCGGCGCCCAAGGTCCGCCCCAGGTGCTCCTCGGCCGTGCCCGCGGCCAGCTGGGCGAAGGCCAGCGGGGTCGCCACCCCGGTGCCGGCACCCATCAGCAGCGCGGCCGGCAGGATTCCGGCCGGGCCCGCCACCGCCGCGGCGATCATGACGCCGGCCGCCGCCAGCGCGAGCCCCGCGGCCATACCGGGCGTTTCGCGCAGGCGGCCGGCGTCGCGGGCCCGCCCCGCCCAGGGCTGCACGAGTGCGGCAGACGCGGCGAGCACCGACACCGCCGCGCCGGTGACCAGCGGTCCGAGCCCCGCCGTCGCCCCGGACACGGGCAGGAACCCGACACCGACCGCGAGCGCGGCCGTCGTCGCGGCGAGGGTCGCGGTAGGCCGCAGGAACCCGCCCTGCCGCAGTCGCCCCACCAGGGAAAGCACGGTCTGCCGGGCCCGGGGGAGCGGCGGGGCGGCCGGGACCGCGACCAGCGCCCACCCGGCGGCCAGCAGCGCCGCGACCGCGAGCGTGGCGAACAGCAGCGTGAACCCGCCCAGGGTGATCAGCACGCCGCCCAGCAGCGGACCGAGTGTGTAGCCCAGACCCTTCCAGGCGCCGTAACCACCGAACGCCCGGCCATGGCCGCTCTTCGGGGAAAGGCGGGCGACCAGGGCTCCCGCGGCGGGGGAGAACGCCGCAGCGGCGGCACCCTGACCCAACCGCGCCAGGCCCACCAGGGCGGGGTCGCCGGCCGGGACGAACGCCGCCGAAGCCAGCGCGAACGCGAGCAACCCGCCGAGCAGCACCGGACGGGGCCCCACGCGGTCGGCCAGGGCGCCGAAGACGGGTTTGAGCAGCACTTCCGCCCCGTCGTAAACCGCGAGCAGGAGTCCCAGCGTGAGCAGCGAGGCGTGCTGTTCGCGGGTGTAGGAGCCGAGGCCGGCGGCGATGCTGTGCGCCCCGAAGGCGGTGATGAACCCGGCCGCGTACAGGGGCGGCAGCACGCCGCGCGCCGCGGTGCCGGACCGGTCGGCCGGACCGGCCGTCATCGCCGGGCGAGCAGCTGGACGGCCGGGCTGTTCAGGCAGCGGGGCCGCTCGGTGAGGCGGGTTTCGGCGAAACCGGCGGCTTCGGCCTCGGCCCGCAACCGCTCGCCGGGAACGCCGAGGACGTGCCGGTGCACCGTGATCACCAGGAGGCCGCCCGGCCGCAGCACCCGGTGTGACTCGGCGAAACCGGCCGGCCGGTCCCACAGCATGACGTTGTTCACCGAGATCACTGCCTCCCTGCTTGCCCCGGTGCACCCGGTGTCCTCCGCGCCACCGGCGCGCAGGTCGACCAGGCCCTCGGCGATCGCGGCGGCGCACCGGCGCGCCGCCATCGCCCGCATTGTGGCCGACGGGTCCACCGCGACGACGTGCCCACCCGGCCGGACCGCGGCGGCGGCCAGCGCCAGCCCGACGCCGGGCCCGGGTCCGACCACGAGCACCCGTTGCCCGGGCGCCAGCCCGGCCGCGTGCACCGCCCACCGTTCCTGCGCGGCGTTCGCGCGCGCCATGAGCGCGCCGCCGAGCCGGCCGCCCGGCCCCCGCGGATGGCCGAACACCGAGTCCAGAACGCGCATGACCGTCGTCGTCATGGCCCCAGCTGAGCACGGAAACCACGCCGCCGCATCCGGGATCCCTTGCCGGCTGCGGGTGCGGCGGTTCGTCGCGGTGATCGTTTTCGCGGGATTCATGGTTAGACTCGGGCCGGTGACCGGGTTCTTCGCCTCCGTCGACGAGGTGTCCGCACGGCTTGCCGAATCGGGATACCTGGCGTCGAACGCCGTTGCCACGACGGTGTTTCTCGCCGACCGACTGGGAAAGCCGCTGCTCGTGGAGGGGCCCGCCGGGGTCGGGAAGACCGAACTGGCCAAGGCCGTCGCCGCGGTCACCGGCGCGCGCCTGGTCCGCTTGCAGTGCTACGAGGGCGTCGACGAGTCCCGTGCGCTGTATGAGTGGAACCACGCCAAGCAACTGCTCCGCATCACCGCCGGCCGGGACGAGACGTGGGAGGAAACGCGCACGGACATCTTCGGCGAGGAGTTCCTGCTCGCCCGGCCGCTGCTCACCGCGATCCGTGGCGAGGAACCCACCGTGCTGCTCATCGACGAGATCGACAAGGCCGACGTGGAGATGGAGGGCCTGCTGCTGGAGGTGCTGGGGGACTTCCAGGTCACGGTGCCCGAGCTGGGCACGATCACCGCGGCGCGGCGGCCCTTCGCGGTCCTCACCTCGAACGCGACCCGTGAGCTGTCGGAGGCGTTGCGCCGCCGATGCCTGTTCCTGCACCTGGATTTCCCCGACGAGCACCTCGAACGGCGCATCGTCGCGACGAAGGTGCCGGGTATCGAAGAGGCGCTCGTGGCGGCGCTGGTCCGGGTGATCGCGCAGCTGCGCGCGATGGATCTGCGCAAGGTGCCTTCGGTGGCCGAAACCATCGACTGGGCGAGGACTTTGCTCGCGCTGGGCGCGGGCAATCTGTCCGAGACCCTGGTGCGGGACAGTCTCGGCGTCATCCTGAAACACCAGGAGGACGTGCTGAAGGCGAGCGAGAAACTGGAACTGGACGGCACATGAGTCTGTCCGAGCGGCTGGCCGGGTTCGTGCGGGCCTTGCGGGAACACGGAATCCCGGCCGGACCGGGCGAAACGGTCGACGCGGCCGCGGCGCTGGAGGTGCTCGGCCTCGCGGACCGGGAACGTGTGCGCGCGGGCCTGGCCGCGTCCCTGCTCCGCGGGCAGGGGCAGCGCGCCGTGTTCGACGCGACCTTCGACCTGTATTTCCCGCTCGGCGTCGGCGCTCCCGAACGCGAGCGCGACACGCACGACGATCTGGACGCACTGCGCGACAGGGCGGCCGACGCGCTGGTGGCGGGCGATGACACGACGCTGGCTCAGGTCGCCGCCGCGGCGGTGAACGGTTTCGGCCGGTATGGGAGCGAAGACGCGGGAGGCTGGTCGGCCCACCAGACACTCGAAGTGGTGCAACCACAAACCCTGCTGGTGCGGGTGCTCGCGGCGATGCGGGCCGACACCGGGCGGGACGCCTTCACCGAACGGTTGGACCGCGACGAGATCCGCCGCCGGATCGAGCGCTTCCGCGAGCACGTCCGGTCGGCGGCGCGGCGCCGGGCCGCGGAGGTGCGCGGGCGGGAGTACCTGGCCCGCTTCGCGGTTTCGTCCACAGTGGACCAGGTGGACTTCCTTTCGGCCGACCGGGCACAGCTGGCCGAGCTGCGCAGGGCGGTGCGGCCCCTGGCGCGCAAGCTCGCGACACGGCTGGCGGCTCGGCGTCGCCGGGCGGCGCGCGGACAGATCGATCTGCGCCGGACCCTGCGACGTTCGCTGTCGACCGGGGGCGTGCCGATGCGGCCGGCCTACCGCAGACGCCGGCCCGCCAGGCCCGAGATCGTGCTGCTGTGCGACCTTTCCGGCTCCGTGGCGGGGTTCGCGCACTTCACCATGTTGCTGGTCCAGGCACTGGCCGACGAATTCAGCAGGGTCCGCGTGTTCGCCTTCGTGGACAGCACGGACGAGGTGACCCGGTTGGTCGCCCACGGCGCGGCCGACCCGGCGGGCCTCGGCGCGCGCATCCTCGCCGAGGCCAGGGTGACCACCTGGTACGGGCACAGTGACTACGGCAACGCGCTGGCCGAGTTCACCGAACGCTACGGCGATGCCGTCGGCCCGCGCACCTCGGTCCTGATCCTCGGGGACGCGCGCACCAACGGCGGAGACCCGAACCTGGCCGCGGTGCGGCAGCTCGCAGACCAAGCCCGCCGGGTGTTCTGGCTCAATCCCGAGCGGATCGCGTTGTGGTCGACCGGAGACTCGGCCGCGCACGCCTACGCGGCAGTCGTCGCGATGCACGAGTGCCGCAACGCCCGCCAGCTCGCCGATCTCGTCGCGCGCATCCTCCCGATCTGATCGGTGCCGATCTTCGGCGGGCGACGATTCACCAATGTTCCCCTTCGTTCCGGCGATGTCCGTGCGCTTGGCCGGGCAAGACCGCCACATCGAGCCGCCGCAGGCGCACCGGGTCCGCGATCACCTCGTAGCCGGTGACTCGGTCGTCCGCCACGGCGACGGCGAGCACGCGGAGCAGTCGGCCGTGTGGCGCGACCACGGCTCCGACCGTTCCGTCGACCAGCGCGGGCTCGGCGAACCTCGCTCCACGGCCGAAGTCCAGCATTTCCCGAGCCACCGTGACGGCGCCGCTGACCACGGTTTCCCGGCCTGGCGCCAGGGCGGCGAGATCGGCACGTCGGACGACATCGGGAGCCAGCACGGCGAGCAGCGCTTCCAAATCGCCGTCGCGGGCCGCGGTGAGGAAGGCTTCGACGACTCGGCGATGAGCCTGCGCTCCGGCGGGAACCGGGGAGGAGCCGCGTACCCGCGCCCTCGCCCGGCTGGCGAGCTTCTTGGCGGCGGCGGGCGTGCGGTCGACGAGGGGGGCGATCTCACCGAAGGGCACGGCGAACAGATCGTGGAGTACGAAGGCGATCCGTTCGGCGGGCGTCAGCCGGTCCAGCACCACGAGCATGGCGCGGCCCACCGAGTCGATCAGCACGGCCTCGTGTTCCGGCTCATCCTGGTCGGCTTGGGCGAGTGACTGACCGTCCCAGGGGTCCTCGCGACGCGAGTGGCGCGTGCGCAACATGTCCAGGCAGAGCCGGGACACCACGGTACGAAGCCAGCTTTCCAGGTTCTCGATGCGCCCGGGATCGGAACGGCTGAGCCGCAACCACGCCTCCTGAACCGCGTCGTCGGCTTCGCTTGGCGAGCCCAGCATGCGATAAGCCAGCGCGCCCAACTGCCCGCGCTGCGACTCGAACCGTTCGGCCAGCCTTTCGTGCTCGTTCATCGGTCACCTTTCCCTGCCGCGTTCCGTCTGCTTGGTGACACGGGCAAATACGGTGACAGGAAGACCATCCCTATGATCCGACATGACGACGAAGCTGGCTCAGTTGGGGTCCAGCCGATGTTGCGACCGCTGGCGCTCGGACACCTCCGGTTGCCCAACCGGGTGGTGATGGCGCCACTCACCCGGGCCCGGGCGACCGCCGCAGACCGGGCGCCGAACGGTCTGCATGCCGCGTACTACGGTCAGCGGTCGAGCGCGGGCCTGATCATCACTGAAGGCGCCTGGGTGAGCGAGCGGGCGATCGGTTTCCGCGGCGTTCCCGGCATTTACAGCGAGCGGCAGATCGTCGCCTGGCGTGCGGTCACGAACCTCGTCCATGCCCTTGGCGGCCGCATCGTGCTACAGCTCTGGCACGCGGGCAGCGCCGCGCCACACGAGTTGACCGTCGCCGATATCGAGCAGGTGATCCGGGACTTCGCGGCGGCAGCCGAACGCTCCAGTCGTGCGGGCTTCGACGGCGTCGAGATCGCAGCGAACGGCACCTACCTGATCTCGCGGTTCCTCAACGCGCGGCTGAACCGCCGTTCGGATGCCTACGGGAGAAGCCGGGACCGCTTGCTTCTGGAGATTGTCGACGCGGTGTCGGCCTCTTGGGGGCAAGGATGCCTGGGGGTTCGCCTTTCGCCGTACTGGACCGTCGCCGACAGGTCCGGTATCGAGCCGTGGTCGGGCGATTATCCTTACACCGCGGACGAAAAAACCCTCGCCGCCTACGATGGGCTTGTGGCCGGGCTGGATGGACGCCCGGTGACCTACCTGCATCTGCGTGGCCGCGCGCCGGCCGTTCCCGGCGCCGTTCCCGACTTTGGCGAACTCGCCCGTTACCGCAGGCTCTTCGCTGGTCCCGTGATAGCCAACCACGGCTTCAACTCCGAAAGCGGGAATGCCGTCGTCGAAGGGGGAATCGCCGATGCCGTGTCCTTCGCGAGGCTTTTCGTCGCCAACCCCGACCTGGTCAGCCGGTTCGCGCTGGGGCATCCACTGGCCGTCGGCGACCCGAGTACGCATTACTCGGGAGGCGCGCGCGGCTATGTCGACTATCCACTGTGGCCGGCGTGAGCGGACGGTCAGCGCATGCGGAGCCCGCTGAAGGCGACTTCCGTGACGGTGTCGGCGAGTTCCGCGGCGTCGACACCGCCGTCCGGGCGGTACCACTCGACCACCGAGTTGATCAGGCCGAACAGTAGGCGCGCGGTGATCGCCGGTGCGATGTCGGAGCGGAGATCGCCCTCGGCCGCGGCCTGGGCGACCAGTTCGCTGACGACGTGGTCGAACTCCCGGCGCCGGGCCAGTGCGTCGCGCTCGACCTGGGTGTTTCCCCGGACGCGCAGCAGCAGCGTGACAAAGGGCATCCGGTCGACCAGCACCAGCACGCTGCCGCGTACGAGCCGTTCGAGGCGGTCCACCGCTCGGGTCCCGTCTGTTTCGTCCAGTTTGGAGACTTCCGCGAAGATCCCGTCCAGTGCCCGGTTCACGGCCAGCCGCAGCAGTTCCGCCTTGCCCGGCACATGGTGGTAGATGGCGGATTTGGTGATGCCGAGCCGGCGCGCGAGATCTTCCATGCTGGTGCCGTCGTACCCGCGTTCGGTGAATTCCGCGACCGCGACCGCGAGCAGCGATTCCAGGTCGTAGCCCGGCCGGCCCCGCCGGGCGGAGCGGGTGTGCGGCGCGCCGGTCATGTCCGAGGCCGCTCGTCGATCACGCGGCGCAGTTTGCCGAGCGATCGTTCCAGGGTGTCCGGGTCGACGACCTCGACACCGACCGTGACGCCGACGCCGTCCTTGATGCGGGTGGCGATCTCGGCGGCGGCCTCGGCGCGGCGGCCCGGTGCCGTCCCGGCGTGTGCCTCGACCAGCACGGTGAGCCGATCCATCCGATCCTTTGTGGACAGTTTTAGCTGGAAGTGCGGGGCGAGCCCGCCGATGTCGAGCACGATCTCCTCGATCTGGGTGGGAAACACGTTGACGCCCCGAAGAATGATCAGGTCGTCGCTGCGCCCGGTGACCTTGTCCATCCGCCGGAAGGCCGGGCGGGCCGTGCCGGGGCGCAGCGCGGTCAGATCCCGGGTGCGGTACCGGATGATCGGCATGGCCTCCTTGGTGAGCGAGGTGAACACCAGCTCGCCGGTTTCGCCACCGGCGAGCACGTTTTCGTCGATCGGATCGATCACTTCGGGATAGAAGTGGTCTTCCCAGACGTGCAGGCCGTCCTTGGTTTCCACGCATTCCTGGGCGACACCGGGGCCGATCACCTCGGACAGTCCGTAGATGTCGACGGCGTCGGCGTCCAGCCGCTCCTCGATCTCGGCGCGCATCCGCTGCGTCCACGGCTCGGCGCCCAGGATGGCGGTCTTCAGCGAGCTGGTACGCGGGTCGATGCCCTGGCGCTCGAATTCGTCGAGCAGGGTGAGCAGGTAGGTGGGCGTGACCATGATGATCTCGGGCCGGAAGTCGATGATCAGCTGCACCTGCCGCGCGGTCATGCCGCCGGACGCGGGAATCACCGCACAGCCCAGTTTCTCGGCGCCGTAGTGCGCGCCGAGACCACCGGTGAACAGCCCGTAACCGTAGGCGACGTGCACCTTGTGGCCGGGCCGGCCACCCGCCGCGTGGATCGACCGGGCCATCACGGTGGCCCAGGTTTCGATGTCGCGCCCGGTGTAGCCGACGACGGTGGGTTTGCCGGTGGTCCCGCTGGAGGCGTGGATGCGGCGCAGGTCCGGCTCCGGCACGGCGAACATGCCGAACGGGTAGTTGTCGCGAAGGTCCTTTTTGGTGGTGAACGGGAACTTGGCCAGGTCGGCCAGCTCGCGGCAGTCGTCGGGACGCACTCCGGCCGCGTCGAACTTGCGGCGGTAGGCGGGGACGTTGTGGTAGGCGTGCCGGAGTGTCCACTGGAGACGGTCGAGCTGGTGGGCGCGCAGCTCGTCCTCGCTCATCCGTTCCGGCGGGCTCAGCTCGGCCGTGTCCGGGGCGCCGCCCAGCCGCCGGGACACCTCGTCGTGGGTGGCCGCCATTGCTCACTCTCCCGTTTTCTCGATCACCCGGCTGCGGCCGCGGAACTCGGCGATGACGTCCCTTCCGGTCGCGGTCTCCCGGTGCACGGTGACGTCGTAGATGCCGTTGCGCCCATAGCGTGTGCGTTCCGACGCGGTCGCGACGAGCAGGTCGCCAAGGCGTGCGCTCGCCACGAACGAGATCTCCGCGCCGGCGGCCACCGTGACCGGGCCGTAGCTGTTGCACGCACCGGCGAACGCGGTGTCCGCCAGCAGGAACACGTAGCCGCCGTGGGCGATGTGGTGTCCGTTCACCATCGCCTCGGTGACCCGCATGCGAGCGACGGCCGTTCCCGCCTCCGCCGCGGTCAGCTCGATGCCCAGGGACCGCGAGGCCACATCGTCGGCGAACATCGCCCAGGTGCCGGAAGCGGAGTGGGCGGGTGCCGTGGGCGGATCGGGTGTCGCGGCCTCGACGCCCGACCGGCGCCTTTCGTCAGGCATGCCGAGAGGCTATCATGAATTCCTGAACGTTCGGTTGGTAATTCGAGGGAGGCCGGACTCATGGGCGAACGGTCGAGGATGCTGCGCGGCTATGTCGGAGGCGCGTGGCGAACCGCCGACGACGAGGGTGTGCCGGTGCGGGACGCGGTGACCGGTGCGGAGGTCGCGCGGATCTCCTCGGCCGGTGTCGATACGGCCGCTGCCCTGGACTACGGCCGCCGGGTGGGTGGTCCGGCGCTGCGCGAGCTGACCTTCCACCAGCGTGCGGCGCTGCTCAAGGCGCTGGCCTCGCACCTGCGCGAGCACCGCGACGAGCTGTATGCGCTCTCGGCACGGACGGGCGCCACCCTCGGCGACGCGAAGTTCGATGTGGACGGTGGTATCGGGGTCCTGTTCGCTTACTCCAGCAAGGGAAAACGCGAGCTGCCCAACGACACCGTTTACGTCGAGGGTGAGGTGGAGCGGCTGAGCAAGGGGGGTACCTTCCTCGGCCAGCACATCGCGACCCCGCTGCGGGGCGTCGCGGTGCAGATCAACGCGTTCAACTTCCCCGTGTGGGGCCCGCTGGAAAAGCTCGCGCCCGCGTTCCTGGCCGGCGTGCCGAGCCTGGTGAAACCGGCGAGCCAGACCGCTTACCTCACCGAGAAACTGATCGAGTTGATCGTCGCCTCCGGGGTGCTCCCCGCGGGCACGGTCCAGCTGATCTGCGGCGGCGCGCGCGACCTGCTCGATCATGTCGCCGAACAGGACCTCGTGTCGTTCACCGGTTCGGCCTCGACCGCGCGGAAACTGCGGGCGCATCCGGCGGTCGTGCGCAACGCGGTGCGGTTCACCGCCGAAGCGGACTCACTCAACTGTTCCATCCTCGGCCCGGACACCGCGCCCGGGAGCCCGGAGTTCGACCTCTACGTGCGGCAACTGGTCACCGAGATGACGGTGAAGGCGGGCCAGAAATGCACCGCGATCCGCCGTGCGTTCGTGCCGGCCGGGCTCGCCGACGCGGTGACCGACGCCATCCGCGCACGCCTCGCGGAAATCACGATCGGCAATCCGGCGAACCCCGACGTCCGGATGGGACCGCTGGCCAGCCTGGAGCAACGCGAAGAGGTCCGCCGCTCGCTCAAGGCCTTGACGGCGAGCACGACCGTCGTCTTCGGCGACCCGGAATCGGTGGAGGTCATCGACGCGGACGCCGAGCATGGCGCCTTCATTTCCCCGGTGCTGCTGCGCGCGGGCGATCCGGACCGCGTGGAGCCGCACGAGGTCGAGGCGTTCGGCCCGGTGTCGACGCTGCTGCCCTACACCTCGACGGACCAGGTGATCGAGCTGGCCGCGCGGGGCGGGGGCAGCCTCGCCGGCTCGATCGTGACCGCCGACGCCGCCTTCGCGCGGGAAATCGTGCTCGGGGTCGCGCCCTGGCACGGCCGGTTGCTGGTGCTCGACGCCGACGACGCCCGGGAGTCGACCGGTCACGGTTCGCCGTTGCCCGCGCTGGTGCACGGCGGTCCCGGCCGGGCTGGCGGGGGAGAGGAGCTGGGCGGGATCCGCGCGGTGCTGCACCACCTGCAGCGCACGGCGGTGCAGGGCAGCCCGAAGGTGCTCTCGGCGGTGACCGGCCGGTGGGTGCCGGGCGCGCCCCGGTCGAGGAGTGTGCATCCGTTCCGGAAGTCGTTGGCGGAGTTGAAGACCGGGGACACGGTCGTCGCCGGGCCGCGCACGGTGTCCCAAGAGGACATCGATCGCTTCGCGGACTTCACCGGCGACCGGTTCTACGCGCACACCGATGCCGCCGCGGCCGAGGCGAACCCGCTCTTCGGCGGGATCGTCGCGCACGGATACCTGGTGCTGTCGTTCGCGGCCGGGCTGTTCGTCTCGCCCGAGCCGGGACCGGTGCTGGCCAACTACGGGCTGGAGAACCTGCGCTTCCTCACCCCGGTGAAGCCCGGCGACCAGCTGACCGTGACGCTGACCGCCAAGCGGATCACCCCGCGTGAGAACGCCGACTACGGTGAGGTCCGCTGGGACACCGACGTCACGAACCAGAACGGCGAGTCGGTGGCCCGCTACGACGTGCTGACTCTCGTGGCCAAGGAGGGGAAATGACCGCCACGCTCGCCCAGGAGGAGCTCGCGGAACACTTCGAGCGGACCATCGCGAAGGACCAGCGGATCGAGCCCCGCGACTGGATGCCCGAGGCCTACCGGGCCACGATGATCCGGCAGATCGCGCAGCACGCGCATTCGGAGATCATCGGCATGCAGCCCGAGGGGAACTGGATCACGCGTGCGCCGTCCTTGCGGCGCAAGGCGATTCTGCTCGCCAAGGTGCAGGACGAGGCCGGGCACGGGCTTTACCTGTATTCGGCGGCGGAAACCCTGGGCGCGGACCGTGGTGAGCTGACCGAGCGGCTGATCACCGGGCGGCAGAAGTACTCCTCGATCTTCAACTACCCGACCCTGACCTTCGCCGATGTCGGCGTCATCGGCTGGCTGGTGGACGGTGCCGCGATCTGCAACCAGGTTCCGCTGTGCCGCAGCAGCTACGGACCGTACGCGCGGGCGATGATCCGGATCTGCAAGGAGGAGTCCTTCCACCAGCGGCAGGGCTTCGAACTGCTGATGACCATGATGAAGGGCACCGGGGCCCAGCGGGAAATGGTGCGGGCCGCGGTGAACCGGTGGTGGTGGCCGTCGCTGATGATGTTCGGCCCGCCCGACGCCGATTCGCCCAACACCGCCCGGTCGATGGCCTGGAAGATCAAGCGTCACACCAATGAC
>Ga0310811_10008428_pt1 | contig 13252 bp, 11 predicted proteins | sample YCmetagenome_FD_207642 | JGI IMG/M metagenome (GOLD analysis project Ga0310811, IMG submission 207642) | Soil microbial communities from experimental microcosm in Duke University, North Carolina, United States - YC | ecosystem: Engineered > Artificial ecosystem > Soil microcosm > Unclassified ...
ATTCATTTCATCGGGATCAACGCGCCCCCCGACGTGGAGGAGCTGCCGGTCCTGAGCATCCTGCAGACCGACCAGGTGATCCCGTTGCGTGGCGCCATGGCGCGGGGCGCGGTGGTCGGGGCGGAGTTGTCCCGCACATCCTGGGTGGGCGAGGCGGCTCGCGTACTGCTCAACGGTCGTCGTCTGGTCGTCGAATCAGAGCAACCGACAGTGCCGGAGAGCGTGAAGCAACTGGCAGTGGGGCATGGGCTCTGGGTGGGGGAGAGGAAGTAGAGAGGGAACCGCCGTAGTTATTCGTGTGTCCCGGCCATCGCCTCCGCATCCGCATACGCCCTGTCGATCGCCTGCTGATAGTTCTTCTCCACCACGCGGCGCTTCACTTTGAGCGTCGGAGTCAGCTCGCCCGATTCGATCGTGAAGTCCTGCTCCAGCAGCACGATCCGCTTGGGACGTTCGTAGCGAGCGACGTCCGACAGCATCCCCTGGACCTCGTTGTCGAGCTTCTGCTGAACGAGCGAGTTGGCGATCAGGTCGCGCCGCGAGGCGCCGCCGAGCCCCTGGGACTTCGCCCACGGCTCGAGCGCCTCGAAGTTCGGCACCACGAGGAGGATCGAGAACTTGCGCTTGTCGCCGAGCAGCACGGCATTGGCCACAAACTTGTTGAGCTTGACCTGGTTTTCGATCGGTTGTGGGGCGATGAACTTTCCTCCCGCCGTCTTGATGAGGTCTTTCTTGCGATCGGTGATCTTGAGATAGCCGTCGGCGTCCATCTCCCCGATGTCGCCCGTGTGGAACCACCCGTCCTTGTCGATCGCTTCGGCGGTGGCCTCGGGCTTGTTGTAGTAGCCCGCCATCACGTTCGGCCCCTTCGCGAGAATCTCCCCGTCCGCCGCGAACTTCAGCTGCACTTCCGGGAATGCGATGCCCACGGTGCCGATGCGCGGCCGGTCGAGCGGGTTCAGCGTGAGCACGGGGGACGTCTCGGTGAGGCCGTACCCCTCGAGCACCGGGAGCCCCGCGCTGTAGAAGAATTTCGCGATCTCGGCGGAGAGGGGAGCGCTTCCCGAGATGAAGAAGCGGACGCGGCCGCCGGTGCGGGCGCGCAACTTCGCGAACACGAGCCGGTCGGCGATCTTGCGTTTGATGGCGAGGCCGGGCGGGATCGGCCGGCCGGCGAGCCGGAGCGTGGCCCAGTCGTCGCCGGTTTTTCTCGCCCAGAAGAAGATGCGGCGTTTCACGCCGCTTCCCGAGAGGGCGTTCTCGAGCACGCGGGCGTACACCTTCTCGTACAACCGCGGCACGCTCAGCACGATCGTGGGGCGGACCTCCTGCAGGTTCGCCGCGACTTTGTCGAACGACTCCGCGTAATTGATGATCACGCCCGCAGCGAGCAGCGTGTAGTCCACCATCCGCTCGTACACGTGCGACAGCGGCAGCATCGCCAGGCACTCGTCGGTGGGCCCGAGCGGCATGGCCTGCAGCCCCCCCTGGACGTTGGACCAGATGTTCTTGTGTGACAGGATGACGCCCTTGGGGTCCCCGGTCGTGCCGGAGGTGTAGATCAACGTCGCCAGCGCGTCGGGCGAGATGGCGATCGCCTCCTCCTTGAGCCGCGGATACTTGCCGAGCGCAGCCTGGCCTTTCGCTTCCAGCTCGTCGAGCGTCATGACGCCGTCGCGCGTTGCCGCGGCGTCGAACACGATCACGTGGCGCAGGGTGGGGAGCGCGCCCCGGATCTCCAACACCTTGGCCACCTGCTCCGCGGTCGAGCAGAACACGCCGATCGCGCCGGAATCCTTGAGGATGTATTCGGTCTGCTTCGCCGTGAGTGTAGGATAGATCGGCACGTCGGCGGCCTGAGCACAGAGGCAGGCGTAGTCGGCGATCGCCCATTCCGGCCGTGTCTCCGAGAGGATCGAGAAGCGGTCGCCGGGACGGATCCCCAGCTCCTTCAGACCGACGGCCACCGCCACGACGCGGCGGGCGAGGTCACGGTGCGTGATCGAGCGCCATTCACCCGCGATCTTGGCGCGTACCGCCGCGGGCCGGTTGTCGGCGTAGCGCTCGACGCTCGTGAAGAACAGCTCGGTCAACGTGCCGTAGCTCATGGTACGAACTCCACCACGAATTTGATCGGTGATCCCACCGCCGGCACACCATTGCCACTGGTCGCGCTGGCGTTGACAACGGCCGAGTCCGGTTGTACGCCGATGAGCCGGACCTGGAACACAGCAATGCCTGTGCCGTCGGTCACGACGGTGTCTCCAGGCACCAATGTCACTCCCGTTCCCCCCGGGGGGAACGCAAAGCTGAGCGCGATCCGGAATCCTACGAGCGGCACGCCGGCGCTGTCGGCGCGGATGAAGAGCGAGTCCGATAGCGAATCAGGCGCGGAGACGTGCACGGTGTCGATGGTAGGCCCGGCGGCCGCGATCGAGTCCCGCACCCCGATGACGGTCACGACGGCGGGACTGGAGCGGAGATTGCCGACCCGCGCCAGAATACGACCAGTGCCGGCTGACACGCCGACGGTCGCTCCGGTCAAGGAGTCGACTTGAATGGTACTGTCGAGACCGCTCCAGACGATCGCGGCGGCGACCGAATCCCCACGACCATTGAGGGCCTTTCCCTGCGGCAAGATCGTATCGCCGACCGGGACCTTGCCGCTGTCGGGCAGGCTCACGTCGATGGCGATGATCGCGTCGAAATCGGGCGACAGGGCCTTGCACGCTACGCCTGTGATGACGGCCGAGGCGGCGAGCGCCGCCCAGCGGAATCCCCTCAGGGCGCCTCCGCCGAGAGCCGGGGCGGTGGCGGCGCGGCGGCAGGGGGAGCGGACCCCAGCTCGCGCAGCGCGCGGGTCGCGTGCTCGATCCACTGGTGTGCGTCGGGGCCCTTGGGCGGCTGCGCCAGGAACGCCCGCAGGTGCTGCATCGCTCCATCGGGGTCGCCGCGTTTCTGGAGCAGAAACGCGAGGCCGTAATGCGCGCCCGCGAGATTCTCGTCGAGATCGAGCGCTTGCCGGTAGTGCCGGATCGCTTCGTCGGTGCGCGCCGTCTTGGTGAAGGCGATCGCCATGTTCTGGAGAATGCGCGCGTCGTTGGGGTGATCGCGCAGCGCGAGGCGGTACGACGTCAGCGCTGCTTCGTAATCACCCTGACGCTCGAGGGCGAGCGCCTCGTTGAGGTAGTCGAGTCGCTGGGGGTGGAGATCCTCCGACGAGCCGAACAGTCGGCGCCAGAAACCCATGACGCGAAAATAGCTTGCGGCCGCTCCGTAAAGCAATGTAGCTTCTCGGACGTGCCCCCTGTGCCGCCCTACTCTTCACCCACTCCGCGTCGCGCACGCACCGGTCGGCTGTCGCCCACCGGCGTCCTGCAGGTCGACTGGCCGTTTTTCGGCGAGCTGTGCCGCGCGCTCGCCCTCAAGGTGTATCACGCGTACGATCCCGATCTCGTGCTCGGCATCGCGAAGGCGGGTGTGATCCCCGGCGCCGTGATCGCCAGCATTCTGCAGCGCGATTTCGCGTCGATGGCCATCAGCCGCTCGGAGAGCGGCGCACGGCCCGTGGTGATCGCGGGCCCCCCCAAGCTCGTCACCGGCCGCCGCGTGCTGGTCGTCGACGAGACCTGCGACACCGGCGATACCATGAAGCTTGCGCTCGCCGCCGTGCGCGACCTGAAGCCCGCGGCCGTCAAGACGGCGGTGAGCTTTCGGACCGGACCCTACGCGGTCGATTTTCACGCGCTCGAGACGGACAGCTTCATCATTCTCCCCTGGGACCGCGAGATCATCGTCGACGGCGAGATCGTGATGCGGCCCGACTACGCCGAGAAGCTGCGGGCGAACGGGGAGTGAAGGACCGCCTCGCCGACGCCCTGCGGGCGTCGCGCGCCGATTTCACTGAAATCCGCATCGAACGGACCTGGAGCTCCAGCGTGAGCTTCCGGGGGAAACGCCTCGAATCCGCCACGGCGAGCGAGGACCAGGGCGGCTTCGTGCGCGCCGCCGACAAGGGCTGCGGTTGGGGCATCGCGGCGTTCACGTCGATCGACCAGCTCCCCGCGATGGTACACCGGGCGCGAGAGCTGTCGCGTGCCGTGCGGCTGGACGAGCCGATCCGGCTGGCCGAGGTGGCGCCCTCCCAGGCAGAGGCGGTCCTCGATCTGGACGGCGACGTGCGCGGCATTCCGCTGGCCGACAAACGGCGGCTGCTCGAGGCCTACAACGGCGAGATGCTCGCCGTGCCGGGCGTGGTGGACACGCAGGCGGTGTACCGTGACGAGGTCACCGAGTACTGGTTCGGTAACTCCGAGGGGACCCTGCTGTACGAGCTGCGGCCCGAGATCACCCTCTCCGGCCAGGCGATCGCCCGCCGCAACGGCACGATCGAGAAGGGGCTGGAGTCGATCGGCCTGCGCAAGGGCTGGAACAGCGCCCAGCATCACGCGGCGGGCTTTCGCACAGTGGCCGAGCGTGCCGTGGCGCTGCTCGACGCGCCGACGGTCACCGGTGGTACCTACCCCGTCGTACTGGACAACGAGCTCGCGGGCGTCTTCATCCACGAGGCGTTCGGCCACCTCTCCGAGGCCGATTTCGTGTACGAGAACGCACAGGCGCGAGAGATGATGACGCTGGGCCGCCGCTTCGGCCGCCCGGTGCTGAGCGTGGGCGACAACGGCGCCGCGCAGGGCTTGCGCGGCACGCTGCCGTTCGACGACGAGGGGACGCCGACGCAGGACACGCCGCTGATCAAGGATGGGATCCTCGTGGGCCGGCTCCATTCGCGGGAAACGGCGGCCGCGCTGGGTGAGCGGCCCACCGGAAACGCCCGCGCGATCTCGTTCCGTCACGCGCCGATCGTGCGCATGACGAACACTTACATCGCGAACGGCCAGGGTACCGTCCAGGACCTGATCAAGGACATCACGCTCGGCGTTTACGCCTGCGGCGCGTTCGGGGGACAGACGCTGCTGGAGAACTTCTCCTTCACGGCAGCCTACGGGCGCATGATCCGCGACGGCGCGCTCGCCGAGCTGGTGAAGGACGTCGTACTGGCGGGCAGCCTGTTTCAGACGCTCGACCGCATCGAGCGCATCGCGGGCGACTTCCAGTGGAATCAGATGGGGGGCGGCTGCGGCAAGGGCGGCCAGTTCCCGCTCGCCGTGACCGAGGGGGCGCCCCACGTGCGAATCGAGGCGGCCCTCGTCGGAGGCGACGTCCCCGCGTGATCGAACGACTGATCGCCGCCATCCGGTCCCGCGCGGACGGCGGCGACGCGGTCTGGCGGCAATCGGAGCACACCACCGTCGGGTTCGAATCGGGTCGCCTGAAGGCATGCGGCGTCACCGAGGAGACCGGCATCAACCTGCGCGTCGTGAAGGGCGGCAAAGTCGGCGTCGCCGGAACCACCGCCCCCGATGTCGACGACCTCCTGTCGCGCGCCCTGGCGTCGGCCGAGCTGGGCGAGTCGGTCGATCTCGTTTTCCCGGCCGCCGCACCGCTGCCGCAGGTTCCCACCCATGCCGCGAACGCCGCCGGCGCGTCGCTCGAGCGTCTCATCGCGATCGGCGCCGAGCTCGTTTCCCGGCTGGCGCGGCCGGGGTGTCAGATCAACGTCGCGATCGAGCGGGAAATCGCCGCGACCAGGGTCCTCGGGTCGGGCGGCGCCGACGCGCAGTACGGCGCGACCGGCGTTGCGGTGAACGTCGACCTGGCGCGCTTCGCCGGTGACGACGTCCTTTTTCTGTCCGACCAGTATCAAGGAACGGACCTTCCTGCCCCGGAAGACCTCGATGCTCTGGTGCGGACGATCGCCGATCGTTATGACCGCGCCCTCACGGTCGTGCAGCCGCCGGACGGCACGCTCCCCGTCGTGTTCACGCCGCAGGGCTTGTCGGCGATCCTCCTGCCGGTGCGCCAGGCGCTCTCCGGAAAGGTCGTGCTCCAGGGGATCTCGCCGCTCGGCGCGAAGCTCGGTGAGGCCGTGTTCGATGCTGCATTCTCGTTGACGGACGATCCGTTGTTGCCACATCGTCCCGCCTCGCGTCCCGTCGACGACGAAGGGACGCCGTCGCACCGACTGCCACTGGTGGAGCGGGGGGTCGTGCGCGCCTTCATTTACGATCTCGAAACCGCCGCGCGGGCCGGGACGAAAAGCACGGGCCATGGAAGCCGCGGCACGTTCGGGAAACCGGTAGTCGAGTATTCCAACGTAGTGGTGGGGAAGGCCGAGCCGGGAGCGGGGTCGCCGGTCCTCGGAGGCGGTCTTGTCCGAGGCGTGCAGGATGGGCTGGTGATCGACGAGCTGATCGGCGTGGGGCAGGGGAACGTGATCGGGGGCGCGTTCAGTCACCCGGTGGCGCTCGCGTTTCGGATCGAGCGCGGCGAGATCACGGGACGGGTGAAGGACGCCGCGGTCGCCGGCAACGTCTACGACCTGTTGAAACGAATCGGGGGTTTCGGAACCGACGGTCGCTGGCTCGGGACCCGCTGGTCGCCGTCGCTGTTGCTGGAAGGAGTGAGTGTCGCCCGGCGGTAACCTTAGCCCTGCAGCGCCTCCACGTAGCTCATCCCGGCCGACATCTTTTCATAGACCTCCTGCAGCGTCGTGGGTGACGCAGACAGGAACCGGCAGATCGAGTCGCCCTTGCTGCGGCACTCGACCTCCATGACCGCCACCTGCTCGCCCGACACGCGTCCCATCAGATCGGCGAGCATCCCGGCCGAGAAAAAGCACATCGGCATCTGGGCCGAATCGGGCTCCGCCTCGATCCAGTCGGGCGAGTCGAGCGCGAAGGCGGCGCCGCCAACCGGAGAGATCGACAGACGGCCCCACCCAGACGCCTGGAAGAAATCGGAGAGCGCACCCGCGAACAACGTTGCGTCGAGCTCCTCCGGCCGCTCGGTTCCCGCATGGGTGCCGAGCCAGGTGCACAGCGCGGTGTAGACGCCCTCCCCGGCGGCGTACCCGGACTCCTGGAGCACGGCGATGGCGGCATCGGGCGAGTACTGCATCAGGCTGCGATGCAGCTGCAGCAAACCACCGGTCCCGATGGTGAGACCGCCGGTCGAAGTCGAGGGAATCGTCATGGCGGACGCCAACTTAAGACGTCGGGGACGCGCGGCGCAACAGCTCCGCCTCGGCAATGACGGGAATCCCCAATGTCCCGGCCTTGTCGAGCTTCGATCCGGGATTCTCACCGGCGACCACGGCAGTGGTTCGCTTCGACACGCTGTCGGCCACGTGGCCGCCCGCCGCCTCGATCAGCCGGGTGGCGGCGTCGCGGGAGAGGGTGGGGAGGGTGCCGGTGATCACGTAGATCTGCCCGGCGAGGGGGCCGCTCCCCGCCGCAGCGACCGGCTCCTCGAGCGTGAGACCGAGTTTCGTGAGGCGCTCGATCAGCTTGCGGTTGGCCGGTGTCGCGAAAAACTCGGCCACCGCCTCCGCGATCTCGGGTCCGACGCCCCGGATCTCACCGATGTCCTCCGCCCCGGCCTTCGCGAGCCGCGCCATCGCCCCGAACCGGCGCGCCAGCAGCCGGGCGCTCTGACCGCCGACGTGGCGAATCCCCAGGGCATAGAGCAGCGTGGAGAGCGGCTGCTGTTTCGAGTGGTCGATCGCGTCCAGCAGCTGCTGCGCCGATTTTTCGGCGAAGCCCTCGAGCGAGAGGAGCTGGAGCAGGTTGAGTCTCTTGCGGTCGTACAGGTCCGCGACGTCGGCGATCAGCTCCGCGGCGAGCAGCGCCTTCACCCGCTCGTATCCCAGTCCGCGGATGTCCATTGCGTCGCGCGAGGCGAAGTGGACGATCCCCTCGAGGATCCGGCCGGCGCACGACACGTTGGGGCAATAGGCCATCACTTCGTCTTTGGGGTGTTCGACGGGCGAATGGCAGACCGGGCAGCGCGTGGGCGGCTTGTACGGCGGTTTGCGCCGCTTCCCCTTCTCGCGGACGGGTCCGAGGATCTGGGGGATGACCTCGCCGGCGCGGGTCACTTCGACGCGGTCTCCCTCCCGCACATCCTTGACCTTGATCTGGTCGAAGTTGTGCAACGTCACGGTGGTCACGGTGACGCCGCCGACGGCGACGGGCTCGAGCACGGCGTAGGGGGTGAGCGCGCCGGTGCGTCCGACGTTCACGCGGATCTCGAGCAGCCGCGCGACCGCGACCTCGGGCGCGAACTTGCGCGCGATCGCCCAGCGGGGCTCGCGCTCCCCCACTGTGCCGAGCTCGGCGTGCAGGACCGTCGGATTGACTTTCACGACGACGCCGTCGGCGCCGTAGTCGAGTTTCGGCAGGAGCTGCTCGAGCTCGGTGATCGCCTGGTGCGCAGCCGCGAGGTCCGGCGCGAGCCGGTGATGCGGCTCTACGGGGAACCCCCAGCGGTGCAGCTGCTGCAGCAACTCGTGCTGCGTCGCGGCGGCGGGCTTCCCCCCGGGTGTCTCCACGTGGAAGCAGAACATCCGGAGCCCGCGGCTGCGCGTGATCTTCGGGTCCAGCTGGCGCAGCGCGCCGGCGGCGGCGTTGCGCGGATTGGCGAACAACGGCTCGTCGGCTTTGGCGCGGTCCTGGTTCACGCGTGCGAACTGGCTCTTGGAGAGATAGACCTCTCCCCGCACCTCCATCTTGGCCGGCCAGCCCTTCCCCTGGAGTCGCAGCGGCAGGTCGAGCACTGTCTTGAGATTGGGAGTGACGTCCTCGCCTTCCACGCCGTTGCCGCGCGTCGCCCCGGTGACCAGCGCGCCGTGTTCATACGTGAGACTCACGGCGGCCCCGTCGATCTTCACCTCGAGGGTGTAGCCCCCCTGGGTGACCTCGGAGACGAGCCGTGCGTTGCGCTCCTCCCAGGCAGTGAGCTCGGCGCGATCGAACGCATTGGCGAGTGACAGCATCGGGACGAGGTGGCGGTGTTTGCGGAAGGCGGGGGAGGGATCGGCTCCGATGCGGTGCGTCGGTGAATCGGGGGTGCGGAGCTCGGGATGGGCCGTCTCGAGCGCGCCCAGCTCGCGGAACAGCCGGTCGTACTCGGCGTCCGACATGTCGGGCTTGTCGAGGACGTAATACGCGTAATTCGCCCGCTCGAGCAGCCGCCGGAGCTCGGCGGCGCGCGCGGCCGGGGTGGTCACTGTCCGCGGGCTTCTTCCTGAATCACCGCCAGGGCCACGCCCACCAGCCGGTCCAGCTCCTCGGCGCTCGCCTTCGGAAGCAGCCCCTCACCCCAGGCGCCTTCCTGGCGGCCGAACGCGTCCATCAGCCGCCGCAGAAAAGAGAGCAGCGCGACACGCTCCAGCTCCATGCGGCGCAGCGATTCGCTCGTGTCGGCCTGCCGCTGCGCCAGACGCTCGTAGCGGTGCGCGTTGCGCAGCGCCTGGGCGGTGAGCGAAGCGACGACCTGGACGAATCGCACGTCGGCGTCCGAGAACGTCGGACCGTCACGGAACGTGCGCAGGAAAATCGCGCCGATGGCGACGCCGCGCCAATTGATCGGAACCACGGTGATCGATTTCACGCGCCGGTTCGTCAACTCGTTCTTCACGTGCTTCAGCGTCGGGTCGGTGATCGCATCGGGAATGAAGACTGTCTCGCCGTGATGGATCGCCCGCTTCAGCTCGGGATAGCGCTCGAGGTCGACGAGGTGGTTGCGGATCGTGGGGTCTTCATACGACGCCACCAGACGCACGTGCGTGCCGCCCCGTTCCGAGAGAAAAATCGAGCACCGATCCAGCCCGAACGACTCGCCCAGCTTGCGGGCGATCGATTGCAGGATGTCGATGAAGTGGAGTGAGCCGGAGATCTCCTTGAGAATCTCGATGACGGCGAGGAGATGCTTGCGCTCGTGCTCCAGCTCGGCGATCCGCGCCGCCAGGCGCTCCGCTTCGGCGCTCGTCAGAGCCGATGAGATGGTCATGGCGCAATACAATGGGGTAACTGCGCATGGCGAGTCAAGTTGCCGCCTCGGGAGGGGCGGGATAGCTTCGTCGCCATGCGGTTTTCCCTGGTGCTCTGTTTCGCGGCCGGCACCCTCGCCGCGCAGGCGCGTCCCGCCCCGCAGGTGTCGGCCGGACCGCTGGGCGCCTGGATCATGGTCCCCGAGCTTCCCGGAATGGGCCGGCCGGTGGACACTGCGGCGACGGCGGCGCGCCGCCGGGCGCTGCTGGCTCGTATCGGCCGGGGCGTGGTGCTGATCCCCGCGGCGCACGAGCGCGATCTCGAGGCCTCGTACGCCCAGGACAATGATTTCCGGCAGCACAACACATTCTTCTACTTCACCGAGCTCGAGACCGAGGATGCGTGGCTCCTGATGGCTGCCCGGAGCCCCGACTCCACCGACGTGATTCTGTTCCTGCCGCCGCGCGACCCGCGCCAGGAGCGGTGGACGGGGGTCCGGCTCGGGCCCGATGGGGAAACGGCGGCCCGGCTATCCGGGATCGCGACGGTCCTGTCCACCGATTCGCTCGACCGTCGCCTGCGCATGGCCCAGGTCCGCACCCGCGGACCGGTCTACGTACCGCTCGACGTCACGACCAGGGACGAGGAGCGGATCCGCGACCTCACGTTCGACGGGCGCGACGTGCGCAACCTGCGTCCGATCGTGGACTCGCTGCGGCTCGTGAAGGATCCGGAGGAGCTGGCGCGAATGCGCCTGGCCGTGAACATCAGCGTCCAGGGCCATCTCGCCGCGATGCGGGCGGCGCGCCCGGGGATGTACGAGTACGAGATCGAGGCGGCGTTCGAGGGCGAAATCCGGCGCCAGGGCGCCGACCGCGTCGGGTATCCCTCGATCGTCGGGAGCGGTCTCAATTCGACGACGCTGCACTACGACACCAACCGGCGCCGCATGCTGGACGGAGACCTCGTCGTGGTCGACGCGGGGGCGGAGTACGGACAGTACACGGCCGACGTCACGCGGACGTGGCCGGTCGACGGCAAGTTCACCGGTCGCCAGAAGGCGATTTACAACCTGGTGCTCGAGAGCCAGCAAGCGGCCTTCGATGCCGTGCGTCCCGGCGTGAAGCTCGCGACGCTCGACAGCGTCTCGCGCAGCTACATGCGGGACCACTCCAACTCGCTGTGCGGCGACAAGACCTGCGACACCTACTTCATCCACGGGTTGGGGCACTGGCTCGGGATGGATGTGCACGACGTCGGAGACTACACGACGCCGCTCGCGCCGGGGATGGTGTTCACGCTCGAGCCGGGGATCTATCTCCCGGACGAATCGCTCGGCGTACGGATCGAGGACGACGTGTTGGTCACGGCCAGCGGCGCCGAATGGCTGAGTGGCGCGCTGCCGAAGAAGACGGACGAAATCGAGCGGGTGATGCGGCGTTAGCCTTTGCGCAGCCGTTCGTCGGCGTCGTCCGTCTTGCCGCGCTCGATGTCGGCGAGCGCTGCGGTGGCGAGTCGCTTGTAGTACGGATCCATTGGGTCGCCGATCGGGAGGTCCGCGATCGCCTTGAGCTGCTCCGTGGCCTTTGCCGGCTGCTCGACGTCGAGGTACACGCCGGCGAGCTCGAGGCGATGGTAGATGTGCTGCGGGTTGAGCTGCACCGCGCGCTCCATGTTGGCCACGGCGCTGTCCCAGCTGGCCCGGTTCATGAACCCGGCGCCAAGGAACGTCTTGGCGGCGAACCGCGTGAAGCCCGAGAGCCGTTTCACTTCGGCGTTCCACATGCCGAGGATGTGGTACGCGCCGTCGTGCCGGGGATCCATCTGAATGGTGCGCTCGGTTTCGTCGTAGATGATCTTCGCGAACCGAACGCGCTCTTTTCCCCCGCGCGTGCGCGATAGCCGGCCGAGCACGAGCGCGCGCGCGAAGTGGGCGTTGGCCACGCTGGAGTCGGCGCGGATCGCCGCCTCGGCCCAGGTGCGACCGAGCGAGTACAGGCTGTCGCGGCGCTGCTTGAGCGAATCGCCCAGGAGCTGCTTGGCGACGTCCGCGACTTCGCGGGCGGCCTTCCAGAGCGCCTCGCAGTATTGCGGGTCGGGCGGATGGACCGGGGCGGTGTCCTGCAGCCGGGCCCCGGTCGTGCGCTGGATTTCCTCCACCGCCGCCTGATAATGTCGCAGCGCGTCGTCGGCGTGCAGGGCGGCCCGCGCGCTGTCGCCCCGGGCGATGTGCTCGGCCGCAGTCGTCTGCGCCACGATGCGGGGAGCGGTCAGCAGGGCCAGCGCGGTGAGGGTCGTCGCGTAGCGCATTTCAGGATTTCACGAGGAGGGGACGCCTAATGTTGGTGGTGCCGCTGATCGAGCGCAAGCGGGACGGTGGCGCGCTCACCCCGGAGGAGTGGTCCGCGCTCGTCGCGGGCTACACGGCGGGGCGCATCCCCGATTATCAGATCTCCGCCCTCCTGATGGCGGTCGTGTGGCGCGGCATGGAGCGGGGCGAGCTGGCGGCGCTGACCGACGCCATGATCGCCTCCGGGCAGCGCCTGTCGTTCGAGGGGTGGTCGACGCCGCGCATCGACAAGCACTCCACCGGCGGCATCGGCGACAAAGTGTCGATCGTGCTGGCGCCGCTCGTGGCGGCGTGCGGCGTGGCGGTGCCGATGATGTCGGGCCGTGGACTGGGACACACCGGCGGGACGCTCGACAAGCTCGAGGCGATCCCTGGATTTCGCACCGACATCCCGCTCGCCGACGCGAAGGCGCAGCTGCAGAAGCTCGGCGCGGTGCTCATCGGTCAGACGCCGGAGATCGCGCCCGCCGACAAACGGCTCTACGCGCTGCGCGACGTGACGGGGACCGTCCCCGCGATCCCGCTCATCGCCGCGTCGATCATGTCGAAGAAGCTCGCCGAAGGACTCACCGGCCTCGTGCTCGATGTGAAGCACGGCAGCGGCGCGTTCCTGCCCCAGACCGAGCTCGCGTTGGAGCTGGCCCAGACGATGATCGCGCTCGGCGAGGACCGGGGCTGCCCGACGGTGGCGCTCTTGACCGCGATGGACCGGCCGCTGGGTCGGGCGTGCGGCAACGCCCTGGAAACGGAAGAAGCGATCATGGCGCTGCGCGGTGAGGGTCCGGAAGACCTGATGGAAGTCACCTACGCGCTCGGCGTCGAGATGCTCCTGATGGCGAAGGTCGAGCCGACCGCCGCCAAAGCGCGGCAGCGGCTCGAGAATGCATTGTCCTCCGGCATCGCCGCCGAAAAGTTCGAGCAGATCATCGAGGCGCAAGGCGGCAATCCGAAGGTGGTCGAGGACCCCTCGGTCATGCCGCAGGCGCAGGCGGTCGAAGTGTTCGGGGCCCGC
>Ga0310811_10008429_pt1 | contig 13251 bp, 10 predicted proteins | sample YCmetagenome_FD_207642 | JGI IMG/M metagenome (GOLD analysis project Ga0310811, IMG submission 207642) | Soil microbial communities from experimental microcosm in Duke University, North Carolina, United States - YC | ecosystem: Engineered > Artificial ecosystem > Soil microcosm > Unclassified ...
CCCAGCGCGACCGTGCCGACGAACATGCCCGCGAAGAACGAGCCGAGAAAGCTCGCGAAGCCGTTCACGTCGAACAGACCCGCCGTGGTGGCACGGTAGAGGCCGCTGCCGATCAGGCCCAGAGAGATATAGGCGGCCATGAACATTTCGTAGAACTCGAACCAGCCGCCGATCGCGATGCGCACCACGAGGCCGCTGAAATACCGAGTAGGCGGCAAGCGGTCGAGCCGCGCCGACACGCTGGGCGCGGCCTGCGCGGTCCCGGCGATTTCCTTTTCCATGTACATGACGTCTCCTGGTCTGTATGGAAACAGCGTGTCGGCTTTTTGTCTTTAGTGTCGACACTTAGCGCATGATAATGCGACGCAGCGGCTAATTTCAAGGCTTTGCGAACTTAAATGTGTACACTTCGTTCTCATTAGCCTGTAAGGCTAATGGCAAAGGAGGCCACGGCGGTTTGCTAGAATCCGCTGCTGTGCCCGCCCCGGCACGCTTTCAGGAAAGGACCCGCGATGGACCAGGATGTCGACAAAAGCGCGCTCGCGGACGACGGCGAAGCGTCGCCTGTGGCGGAAATCGTCGACTGGGTGGCGCGCGCGATCATCGAAGGCAGGCTGGCGGCCGGCGACGATCTGAACTCGGTCGATCTCGCCAAACGTTTCGGCGTAAGCCGCACGCCGGCGCGCGAGGCGCTGTTCGTGCTGAGCCGCGAAGGACTGGTCGACTGGGCGCCACGCCGGCGGCCTCGCGTGTCGGCGGTCAATCTGAAGGACGTGCGGGAGATCTATCAGCTTCGGGCGATTCTCTACGCGCAGGTCTCGCTCGCGATCGTCGAGCATGCCACCGACGACGACATCGCGTCGCTGTGGCGCGCGCATCAACGTCTGGCCGAGGTCGCCGCGAAAGGGGACGTCGACGGTTATTTCTGGGCCAACGTCGCGTTCCGCGACGAAGAATTGCGCGTGTGCCGCAACGGCATTTTCAAGGAAGTGCTCGACTCGATGCGGATGCGGACCAACCGTCTGCGGCACCTCAGCACGACGCTGCCCGGCCGCCTGCAACGCTCGTGTTCGGACCATCAACGGCTGTGCGAAGCGTATGCCGAACGGGACGGCACGCTCGCGGCCGCTTTGAATCGCTCGATCGTGCTGAGTGCGTTGCACGCGATCGAGCAGGCGTGGCCTGTTCAGTCCTGATCCGCATAGAGTTGCCAGCCGTCGGTATGGCCCGCGCGGCGCACGCCAGCGGTTTGCCAGTGAAATCAGTAAATAAGAACGGTCCGATCAGATAAATTCATTTTTCAAGATGGATGATCCTGCGTAGCCTTCAGCTTTGAACGAGGCTGCAACAGCGCGGCGTCAACGGCTTCGGCTTTGCGCGCCCGATGTTCAGATCACATCCATTCGGAAAACGGTCCGCTCCATCACGGGCGCGGTTCCACCATCTTGAGCGACCCCATGAACTCCCCGGCGAATCGGCTCGACGCATTGGCGACTCGGCCCAGTCAATCCAGCTACGCGGAACGCAACACGGCGTACTGGCAGCGCAATCTCGCGGTCTGCGTGTTCGGCTCGTTCACCACGCTGGTGAGCTTGAGCATGCTGCTGCCTTTTCTGCCGCTGTACGTCGAGCAGCTCGGCGTCAGTTCGCCGGCCGCGGTGGTTCAATGGTCCGGCGTCGCATTCGGCGCGACCTTCTTCGGCACCGCCGTGACCGCGCCGCTGTGGGGGCGTCTCGCCAATCGCTATGGACGCAAGCCGATGCTCGTGCGCGCGGCGATCGGCATGGCGGTGGTGATGTCGCTGATCGGCGTCGCGCGCAGCGTGACCGACCTCGTCGCGCTTCGGCTGGTGGCCGGCTTGATCGGCGGTTATGCATCGGCGTCGATCGTGATGATCGGCACGCAGGCGCCGCGCGAACGCGCCGGCTGGGCGCTCGGCGTGCTGTCGATCGGCGCGTTGGCGGGCAATCTGATCGGGCCGCTGGTGGGCGGCTTTCTGCCTGGCTGGGTCGGGATTCGCGGCACGTTCTTCGTCGGCGGCGCGATGATCGCGGTGGCCGCGGTGGCGACCATGCTGCTGGTGCGCGAAGACTTCGACAAGACCGTCGATGCGAAGCACCGGCTCGCCGCGAAAGCGTCGCCACGCGTGAGCGTGAATCGCGCGGTGATCCCGGCGCTGCTCGTCACGGCGATGATGGTGCTGCTCGCCAACATGTCCATCGAGCCGATCATCACGGTGTACATCGGCCAGTTGGGCGTGCCGCACGTGCAGCTTGCGCGCGTCGCGGGCATCGTGATGGCGGCGTCCGCGTTCGGCAGCATGCTGACCGCGCCACGGCTGGGGGCGCTCGCGGACCGTGTCGGCGGCTGGAACGTGATCATCGGCTGCCTTGTTGCGACGGCGCTGGTCATTCTGCCGCAGGCTTTCGTTACACACTGGTGGCAGCTCGCGTTGCTGCGCGGGCTGATGGGGATGACGATCGCCGGGTTGCTGCCGTCGATCGCGAAACTGGTGCGTCAGTCGGTCGATGAAAGCCAGTCGGGAACGACCTTGGGTTATCTGCAGTCGGCGCAGTTCAGCGGGCAGGTGGTCGGACCGTTGATCGGCGGACAGATTGGCGCGCATCTCGGGTTGCAGCCGGTGTTTTTTGTCACTGGGTTGCTGCTGGTGTGCTGCGCAGGGCTCAATTACTGGGTGCGTTCGCGCGATGCAGGCGCGATCCGTTCAGTTGCTTGATTGAGAAACGCTGCGCTTCATCATCAGCTCGCTGCCACGGCGAGCATCGGCGGCGGGCAGCCATTCGCAGACGCTGGTGCAGGCGGGTATCCGGCATCGGTTCTGATGTGCTTGCGGGTCGCCGGTACGGTGGTCGTCGGGATCAAACTCGACAATCGTATCGGCGACACACATATGTCGATCTGAGAACCAGGCGCTGCGCCGTCATAAGGAAAAAATCCATACGCGCGGCAGCGCCCAAGCGCTCACGATGAAGCATCCGTTTTCAGCAACACCGGATCGTTGCGATACAAGTCGGGAAACATCCGCTTCAGGCCGCTCACCTTCGGCAGATCGTTGATGGCGATATACGGATAGTCCGGATGAAGCGCCAGGAAATTCTGGTGGTAGCTCTCCGCCGGATAAAAGCCCTTGAACTCCTCCACACGCGTGACGATCGGCCGGGGAAACACATGCGCGTTGTCGAGTTGCGCGATATACGACTTCGCGACGCTGCGCTGCTCCGCATTCGCGGGGAAAATCGCCGACCGGTATTGCGTGCCGTGGTCCGGGCCCTGGTAGTTCAACTCGGTCGGGTCGTGCGCGACCGAGAAGAAGATTTGCAGCAGACGCCCATAGGTAATCTGCGTCGGGTCATACGTGATCTGCACCGACTCAGCATGTCCGGTATCGCCTTCGCTGACGGTTTCATATTGCGCGGTGCCGGCCGCGCCGCCGGAATAGCCCGACGCGACCTGCTTCACGCCCCGCACGTGTTCGAAAACGCCCTGCACGCCCCAGAAGCAGCCGCCCGCCAGCACTGCGGTTTCGCTATGCGTGGCCCCGACCTGTTCGTCCTGAACGGGCGGTGGAATCTTCGTCGCCGCTTCGGCTGAATTGGCGATGCGCTGCGCGGCCAGCACACTTGCCGCAATCGCGACACAACCCGCGATCCGGGCGAGGGTCGAGCGCTTGCGCAAGGAAGTCTTGATGGCAGATGTCGTGTTCATGATGCCGGTTCCTCAAATAGTCATTGATCGTGGTTAATTGATGCCGTCCGGTTCAGATCAGCCGAACGTGAACGCATACGCCTGCACGCCCGGATCGAGAAACTCGATCGAGAACGTGTGGTCCGCCACATCGCCGCTTTGCCGCACGAGCTGGTAAAGGCGCTGTTCCGTCACCGTGCCGCTGCCGTCGGCGGCGCTGTCGGCGCCGTGTGCCGCGCCGGGCGCCGCGCCATCGACGCTCACGCGAAAGCGCACCGGCTTGCCGTCCTTGCCCGGGCCGAGCACCAGATGCAGATCGCGCGCATGAAAGCGATAGACGATGCGCCCGTTCGCCGCCGCAAGGCTCGCGTGCTCGGGACCGACCTTCCATGCGCCGGCCAATCCCCAATCGTTGACGCCGGGCTGCGACGGCGCCGTGTACGTGCGCACCTTGTCCTGCGCTTCGCCGCCGGGCGACGCGAAGTTCTCCGCGCGCTGATAGCCGATGTAGGTTTCCGGCGATTGCAGATCGGCGTTGTCGGCGGCTGCCTGCACGCCTTGCGCGTTCGTGCCCGCGATGCCGAGCGCGACCTTCGTCGCACTCGTATGCCCCGCTTCGGCGAGCAGTTGCTGGATCACCTTCTCCGATTCCGCGTAGTCGCCTTCGCCGAAATGGTGGTAGCGGATCTGGCCTTGCGCGTCGACGAAATAGTGCGCCGGCCAGTACTGGTTGTTCAGCGCACGCCAGATCGCGTAGTTGTTGTCGATCGCCACGGGGTAGTCGACGCCGAGGTCGCGGGTGGCCTTCTTCACGTTGTCGATATTGCGTTCGAACGCGAACTCCGGCGCGTGCACGCCGATCACGACGAGCCCCTGGTCCTTGTACTTCTGTGCCCACGCTTTGACATACGGCAGCGAACGCAGACAGTTGATGCACGAGTAAGTCCAGAAATCGACCAGCACGACCTTGCCGCGCAAGTCCTGAGTGGTCAGCGGCGGCGAATTCAGCCACTGAACCGCGCCGTTCAGCGACGGCAGCACGCCTTCGACGGGCAGCGGCGCAGCGTCGCCGGAAGCGGCGTGCGTCGCGCGCATCATCGAGCCGGATGCATCGCCGGAGGTCGCACTTGCATTGGCGTCAGCAGCCGCGATCGCCGGCGCGTTGCCGCTCATCATCGCGCCGTTGTTGTCCGACGCGGCCTGCTTCGCAGGCGCTGCTGCGGGCGAAAACCGGTCCACCAGCTTCTGTTCGAGACCGCCAGTGGCGACCGTCGACACCTTTGCCAGCACGCCGGTGTCGAGACCAAACGAGATCGCCACGACGCCGAGCAGCATCGCCGCGCCGATCCCACGGCGAATCCATTCACCCGCGCCGAGCGAACGCTTCATTGCCGTGAACACCCGGCCGCCGATCAGTAGTGCCACCGCGAGCGAAGTCGCGGCGCCGGCCGCATAAGCCGCGAGCAACAGCGTGGTGCCGATGCTCGCGCCGCGCAGCGCGGCACCGGTCAGCACCAGCCCGAGAATCGGGCCGGCACACGGCGCCCACAGCAGGCCGGTCGCGATGCCGAGCAGAAACGACGAGCCCGCGCGAGCCTGCTGACCGTCGGCTTGCGCGAAGTTCGACAGCCGGTTGCCGGCGCTCACGAACGGACGCATCAGATGATCGGCGAAACGCGGCAGCAGCAGCGTCAGGCCGAAGATGGCGAGCAACGCGATCGCGAGCCAGCGGCCATACTGGTTGGCCTGCGTGACCCAGCCGCCGCCGACCGCGGCCAGCGTCGCCACGAGAGCGAACGTCAGCGCCATGCCGGCGAGCAAGGGCAGGCCGCTGCGGACGAACGGTTGATCGGCGCGCGCGAAAACGAACGGCAGCACCGGCAGAATGCACGGGCTGAGGATCGTGAGGGCGCCGCCGAGATAGGCGAGAACGATGAGTAGCATGGCGATTCCAGACGTGGGTGTGTGGGTCGTTCAGCGGGAGTGGGCCGGCTCAGGCGGCAGCCGGGTTAAACATCAGAGCGACACCGTTCATGCAGTAGCGCAGGCCGGTCGGCGGCGGGCCGTCGTCGAACACGTGACCGAGGTGGCCGCCGCAGCGCCGGCAATGCACCTCCGTGCGCGAGACGCCGAACGAGCGGTCCTCGCGGGTCGCCACGGCGTGATCGAGCGGCGCCCAGAAACTCGGCCAGCCGGTATGGCTGTCGAATTTCGTGTGCGACGCGAACAGGTCGAGCCGGCATCCCGCACAGCCGGACACGCCCGCGCGATGCTCGTCATTCAGCGGACTGCTGTATGGCCGCTCGGTGCCTTCGTGGCGCAGTACGTCATACTGAGCCGGCGTCAGCGACTGGCGCCATTGCGCGTCCGTGCGGGTGACTTCGAAACTTTCGGATGGCGTGGCGGCCTGCGCCGCGGCGGCGGTCAACGGCCGCCAGCGGCTCGCGGCGGCCAGCGCGGCGAGCGCCGCCGCGCCTGAAAAAAGGAAGCGCCTTCTGCATTGCATGATGAGCCCCTTGGCGAGTGTTCGTGCGTAGTTGCGCAAAGTGATGAAAAGTGGCCTCATCGTAGGGCGCCGCGGGTGTCGAAGTCCTCACGAAAAGTTAAATTAAATGTGATAACTCGCCGCCCGAAAATTTTGCACAATGACGCCACGGCTTGCGTCGGCTGAAGGGTCTTCCGCCAACGCGCCGAATCACGCTCCCTGCACGTTCCTTCAGGCACCCGAAGCCCTCCATGGACCAACCGAAGCGCATCCTGATCGTCGAAGACGACGTCGACATCGCCAACGTACTGAGCCTTCATCTGCGCGATGAACGCTATGAAGTCGTGCACAGCGCCGACGGCAACGAAGGGCTGCGCCTGCTTGAGCAAGGCGGCTGGGACGCGCTGATCCTCGATCTGATGCTGCCCGGCGTCGACGGGCTGGAAATCTGCCGGCGCGCGCGGGCGATGACGCGCTACACGCCGATCATCATCACCAGCGCGCGGTCGAGCGAAGTGCACCGGATTCTCGGCCTCGAACTCGGCGCCGACGACTATCTGGCCAAGCCGTTCTCGGTGCTCGAACTGGTGGCGCGCGTGAAGGCGCTGCTGCGGCGCGTCGAGGCGCTGGCGAAAGATTCGCGCATCGACGCAGGCAGCCTGCGGATCGCCGGACTGACGATCGACCCGCTGACACGCGAGGCTACCGTCGACGGCGCGCCGATCGAACTGACGCCGCGCGAATTCGACCTGCTGTATTTCTTCGCGCAGCATCCGGGGAAAGTGTTCTCGCGGATGGACCTGCTCAATGCCGTATGGGGCTATCAGCACGAGGGTTACGAGCACACCGTCAACACCCACATCAACCGGCTGCGCGCGAAGATCGAAGCCGATCCGGCCCAGCCCGAGCGCATCCTCACCGTCTGGGGGCGCGGCTACAAGCTGGCCGTGGCCGGTGGCGATGCGCCGGCCACGGGCGGCACTCACAAGGACGCGCCGTGAAGCTGACGCTCACCCAGCGGCTCTCGCTCGTTTTCTCCGCGCTGTTGCTCGCATGCTGCGGCGCGTCGGCGTGGCTGCAAATCCGTTCGAGCGATCTGCACGAAAAAGAAGTGGTGCAGAGCCTGTCGAAGGACCTCGCCGACCATATCGCGCACCGCACCACGCTGATGGACGCGAACGGCTTGCGGCCCGATGCGGTACGCCAACTGTTCGGGCAGTTGATGATGGTGAATCCGAGCGTCGAGGTCTACCTGCTCGACAACCAGGGGCGCATCCAGGGTGACGACGCCCCGGCGGGTCACGTCAAGCGCGAACAGGTGGACCTCGCGCCGATCCGGCGCTTCATTGCGGGCGACCCGCTGCCGATCCTCGGCGACGACCCGCGCAGCGTCGACGGCAAAAAGGTGTTCAGCGCCGCGCAGTTGCAACTGAACGGCCAGCCGCCGTCCGGCTATATCTACGTGGTGCTGCTCGGCGAAGAGCACGACGCGCTCGCCGCGCGCGTGGCGGCCAGCTCGGTGCTGCGCACCACGTTGTGGTCGATGGCGCTGGTCGCGCTGCTGGGCTTGCTCGCGGGTTTGACGGCATTCGGGCTGATTACGCGGCCGCTGCGCCGTCTCACCGACGCGATGCGCCGTTTCGACGCGGAAGGCGAGCCAGACACACAGCCCAGCGTGCCGCGCTCGGCGGCGGCCGGACAGCGCGACGAAATCGCCGTGCTCGAAGCGACGTTCGCGCAGATGGCGAAGCGCATCGGCGACCAGTGGCGCGCGCTGACGCGGCAGGACCAGCAACGGCGCGAGCTGATCGCCAACATTTCGCACGACCTGCGCACGCCGTTGACCTCGCTGCACGGCTATCTGGAGACGCTCTCGTTGAAGTCCGACACCATCGGCGAAACGGAGCGCGCCCGCTATCTCGCGATCGCGCTCGCGCAAAGCGTCAAGGTAGGGCGGCTCGCGCAGTCGCTATTCGAACTGGCGCGGCTCGAACACGGCAACGTGCAGCCGATGCTCGAACCGTTCTCGCTGGTCGATCTGGTGCAGGACGTCTTTCAGAAATTCGAGTTGCCGGCCGAGGCGCGGCACATCCGCTTGCGGGCGGGCATTCCGCCGCGCCTGCCGAACGTGTGCGCCGATCTGGGGATGATCGAGCGTGTGCTGACGAATCTGCTCGACAACGCGATTCGCCACACACCCGCTGAAGGCGCGATCGACGTGGACCTTGCGTATCAGGACGGCAAGGTAGTGGTGACGGTGAGCGATACCGGTCCCGGCATTCCCCCCGAACAACGCGCGGGTCTGTTCGAGCGCCCGTTCAACCCGAGCGGTCCGCATCGCGGCGGCGGACTCGGCTTGCTGATCGTGCAGCGCATGCTGCAATTGCATCACAGTCAGATACGTCTGGTCGATCGCGCGGGAGCGGGTACGACGTTCTGCTTCGAATTGCCGACGGCGGATCAGTCGAGCGCCGCCGGCCTGCGGCTGTGAGCGAAGGCTAGATGCCGCCCATACACAGGTACTTGATCACCACATAATCGTCGATGCCGTAATGCGAGCCTTCGCGGCCCAGGCCCGATTGCTTGACGCCGCCGAACGGCGCGACCTCGTTCGAGATGAGGCCCGTGTTGATGCCGACCATCCCGTATTCGAGCGCTTCGGCGACGCGCCACACGCGGCCGATATCGCGGCTGTAGAAGTACGACGCGAGGCCGAACTCGGTGTCGTTGGCGAGGCGGATCACTTCTTCGTCCGACGAGAAGCGCAAGAGCGCCGCGAGGGGGCCGAAGGTTTCGTCGCGCGAAACTTTCATGGCCGGCGTGACGCCGGCGAGCACGGTCGGCTCGAAGAAGCCGTGGCCGAGCGCATGACGCCGGCCGCCGGTGACGATGCGCGCGCCTTGCGCGAGCGCGTCTTCGATGTGCGACTCGACCTTGAGCACGGCGGCTTCATTGATCAGCGGACCTTGCGTGACGCCGTCTTCGGTGCCGAGGCCCACCTTCAGCTGCTCGACGGCGACACGCAGTTTTTCGGCGAACGCGTCGTAGACTTTATCGTGCACATAGAAGCGGTTCGTGCACACGCAGGTCTGCCCGCTGTTGCGATACTTCGATGCGATCGCGCCGGCTACCGCGGCATCCAGATCGGCGTCGTCGAACACGATGAACGGCGCGTTGCCGCCCAGTTCGAGCGAGACTTTCTTGACCGTCGGCGCGCACTGCGCCATCAGCAGACGGCCGACCGGCGTCGAGCCGGTGAACGACAGCTTGCGCACGACCGGATTGCCGGTCAGCTCCGCGCCGATCGCTTTCGGCTCGCCGGTCACCACGTTGAACACGCCGCGCGGCACGCCCGCGCGTTCGGCCAGCACGGCGAGCGCGAGTGCGGAAAGCGGCGTGGCCTCAGCCGGTTTGACGATGATCGGACAGCCCGCCGCGAGCGCGGGGCCGACCTTGCGGGTGATCATCGCGGCGGGGAAGTTCCACGGCGTGATGGCCGCGCAGACGCCGACCGGTTCCTTCGTCACGACAATGCGCTTGTCGCTGGCGGGCGTGGGAATGGTGTCGCCGTTCACGCGTTTGCCTTCTTCCGCGAACCATTCGAGGAACGATGCGGCGTACTGGATCTCGCCTTTGGCTTCGGCGAGCGGCTTGCCTTGCTCGGTGGTCAGGATCAGCGCGAGATCGTCGGCGTTGTCCAGCATCAGGTCGTGCCACTTGCGCAGGATCGTCGCGCGCTGTTTGGCGGTGAGGGCTCGCCAGGCGGGCCATGCGGCGTTGGCGGCTTCGATCGCGCGACGGGTTTCCGCCGTGCCCATCAGCGGCACCGTCGCGATGCTTGCGCCGGTGGCCGGGTTGGTGACTTCGAACGTCGCGCCGTGGTCGGCGCCTTGCCATTCGCCCGCGATGTACGCGCGTGTTTTCAGAAGAGTCGGGTCTTTCAGGGTCAGTGAGGTCATCTGGGTTTTGCCGTGAGGTCGTCGAATCCGGTCATGCGGTCATGCACTCCCGCGCGCGCCGCAAGCGTTCAGGCATGCGACGCGCGGGGCGAAGGCCTTAAACCGACACCGCGACGCTTTCCTTCAACACGTCTTCGAGAATCGCCATCGCTTCGTCGAATACGGTGTCCTGAATCGTCAGCGGGAACAGGAAGCGCACCACGTTCGAATAGACGCCGCACACCAGCAGCAGCAAACCGCGTTCGAGCGCGCGCGCCTGCACGCGCTTCGTGAATTCCGCGTCCGGCTCCGTGCCGCCCGGTTTGCAGAACTCGACCGCCACCATTCCGCCCGGCCCGCGCACGTCCGCGATCTGCGGCACGTCGCGTTGCAGTGCGGACAGCTTCGCCTTGACGCGATCGCCGAGCACGGTGGCGCGCTCGCAAAGCCCTTCTTCATCGATGATGTCGAGCACCGCATGCGCGGCGGCGAGCGCCAGCGGATTGCCGGCGTAGGTGCCGCCGAGTCCGCCCGGCGCGGCGGCATCCATCACATCGGCGCGGCCGACCACGCCCGACAGCGGCATGCCGCCCGCGAGACTCTTGGCCATCGTCATCAGGTCTGGCACTACGTCGTAGTGATGCATCGCGAACAGCTTGCCGGTGCGCGCGAAACCCGTCTGCACTTCATCGGCGATCAGCAGGATGCCGTGCTCGTTGCACAGTTTGCGCAACCCGCGCACGAACTCGGCCGGCGCCGGATAAAAGCCGCCTTCGCCTTGCACCGGTTCGAAGATGATCGCGGCCACGCGCTTCGGATCGATGTCGGCCTTGAACAGGAATTCGATCGCCTGCAGCGAATCGGCGGTGCTCACACCGTGCAGCGGATTCGGGAACGGCGCATGGAACACGTCCGACGGGAACGGGCCGAAGCCAGTCTTGTACGGCGCGACCTTGCCGGTCAGCGCCATGCCCATCAGCGTGCGGCCGTGGAATGCGCCGGTGAACGCGATCACGCCCGGCCGGCCGGTGGCGGCGCGCGCGATCTTGATCGCGTTTTCGACGGCTTCGGCGCCGGTCGTGAAGAAGGCGGTCTTCTTCGGATAGTCGCCCGGCGCGCGCTGGTTGATCTTCTCGGCCAGCTCGACATACGACGCGTACGGCACGATCTGATACGCGGTGTGGGTGAAATGATCGAGCTGGTCGCGAATCGCGGCCACGATCTTCGGATGGCGATGCCCCGTGTTGCACACCGCGATGCCCGCGGCGAAGTCGATGAAGCGGCGGCCTTCGATGTCCCACAGTTCCGCGTTCTCGGCGCGTTCTGCGTAGAAATCGCACATCACCCCGACGCCGCGCGGCGTGGCGGCGTCCTTGCGGCTCTTCAGTTCGGCATTTTTCATCGACATCCCCTCGCTCCCGGTTTCTGACGGACGCCGCGCCCACGGCGCGGCACACCCATTGACTATAATGAGATTTGGCTCTTAATTTCAGAGCCATTCCGGTAAAAATGTAGGAGCCAATCATGCGAACGAGCGTGTTGTCCGACTGGCTGGCGCAGCGCCTCGACCGGGGCAACGGCCAGCCGATCTATCGCCAGCTGCATCGGCTGTTGCAGCAGGCGATCCTGTCGCGCGAATTGCCCGCGGGCAGCAAGGTGCCGTCGTCGCGCCTGCTCGCGCAGGAGTTGGGGATCGGGCGCAATACCGTCACGCAGGTGTACGAGCAACTGGTGCTCGAAGGCTATGTGAGTTCGGCGACCGGGCGCGGCACGTTCGTCGCCGACAGCGCGCCGGACGAGATCGTCGGCGCGCCGGACGCCGATCCACCCGATGCGGCGCGCCCGCCGGACGCGGCGGCGGCGCAAGCGGCGGCGTCGTCATCGCGGTTGCCGCAGCAGGCGGCGCGCGCGCTCTCCACGCGCGGCGCGCGGCTGATCGCCGGTGCGGGCGTGTCGAAGCGTCAATGGGGTGCGTTCATGCCGGGCGTGCCGGACGTCACGAAGTTTCCGGCGCGCGTGTGGAGCCGCCTGCACAACAAATACTGGCGGCGGCTGCGCCCGGACCTGCTCACGTATGCGCCGGGCGGCGGACTCGCCGCGCTGCGCCACGCGTTGGCCGACTACCTGCGCACCTCGCGCTCGGTGCGCTGCACGCCTGAGCAGATCATCGTCACGACCGGGATTCACCAATCGGTCGACCTTGCCGTGCGTCTGCTGTCCGATCCGGGCGATGTGATCTGGACCGAAGACCCCTGTTATTGGGGCGTGCGCAGCGTGCTGCACGTGTCGGGCCTGCAATCGCGGCCGATTGCCGTCGACGCCGAAGGCATCAATCCTTCGCCCGACGATCTCGCGCAGCCGCCCAAGCTGATGCTCGTCACGCCGTCGCATCAGTATCCGCTCGGCATGGTGATGAGCCTCGCGCGGCGCCGCATGTTGCTCGAGTACGCGCGTCAGCACCAGTGCTGGATCATCGAGGACGACTACGACAGCGAGTTCCGCTACGGCAGCCGGCCCCTGGCGTCGCTGCAAGGGCTGGATACGTCGGGCCAGGTGATCTACGTGGGCAGCTTCGGCAAGACGCTGTTTCCGGGGTTGCGCATCGGCTATCTGGTCGTGCCGGAAGCGCTGGCGGAGAGCTTCGCCACCGCGAGCGCCGAGTTGTATCGTGAAGGACAACTGCTGCAACAGGCGATGCTCGCCGAGTTCATCGCCGAGGGGCACTTCACGTCGCATATCCGCAAAATGCGCACGCTTTATGGGCAGCGTCGGCAGACCTTGCTGGACGCCGCGTCGCAACGCTACGGCGATGCGCTGCCCGCCGTGGGCGGAGACGCCGGCCTGCATCTGGTGATGCAGTTGCCCGAAGGCAGCGACGACCGTCTGGTGGCGGCCGCCGCGCTGGAGCGCAATATCATCGTGCGGCCGTTGTCGGGGTACTACGCGCAGCCGTCGCTGGCGCCATCGGGCTTGCTGATCGGCTACGCGTGCGTGCCGGACGAGGAGATCGCGCCGGCATTCGATACGCTCGCCAACGCGATCGACGCGACATTGCCGCAGTTTGCGTGAGCGCGGGGCGGGGTGGCCTCGTCGAGCGGCTTCGCCGTGCCCCTGAATTCCCC